>Ga0310690_10002915_pt1 | contig 26800 bp, 21 predicted proteins | sample AusTroGonzalo_MG_2_FD_207661 | JGI IMG/M metagenome (GOLD analysis project Ga0310690, IMG submission 207661) | Bovine rumen microbial communities from tropical cattle in Woodstock, Queensland, Australia - Gonzalo_04 (v2) (version 2) | ecosystem: Host-associated > Mammals > Digestive system >...
GCAGGAGCGGCTTGATGCTGTTCCGGATGGTCTTCCTTCTTTGATTGAAGGTGGTCTTGACAAGGCGGCGGAAGAGTTTTTCGTCGCAACCGAGATTGGTCGTTCCGTTGCGAGTGAGGCGGATGACTGCGCTGCGCACCTTTGGCGGCGGATTGAAGACTCCGGGCTCGACGGTGAAGAGGTATTCCACGTCGTACCAGGCCTGGATGAGCACGCTCAGGATGCCGTAGGTCTTGCTGCCCGGACTGGCGGCGATGCGCTCTGCCACCTCCTTTTGTATCATGCCTGTGCAGCAGGGGATGAGCTCCTTGTAGTCAAGCACACGGAAGAAAATCTGGCTGGAGATGTTGTAGGGGTAGTTGCCCGTCAAGACGAATGGCGAGCCTCCGAAGGTGCGCTCCAGATGCATCTTCAGGAAGTCGTCCTCGATGATGCTGTCCTCCAGCTCGGGATAGGTGCGGCACAGGTACTCCACGCTCTCGTAGTCAATCTCGACCACCTTCACCTGCCTTTGCTTGCGAACCAGGAACTGCGTCAGCACACCCATGCCCGGCCCGACCTCCAGAACAGGCAGCCCGGGACAGGCATCCACCGTGTCGGCAATGCGCGAGGCGATGCTCAAATCGGTCAAAAAGTGCTGTCCGAGGAACTTTTTCGGCCTAACAGAGGAACAATTCATAATTCATAATTCATAATTCATAAATTCTTCGTACATTTGCACGGCAAAGATATAAAAAGATTAGGGATTAAGGATTAGAGAATAGGGATTTTTTGTGAAAACAATGAAGAAAGCGGTCAAGATAGGCGTACCTTTGGCATTGGCGGTGGGCATTCTCTGGTGGATGTATCGCGGCATAGGGTGGGAAGAGCTGGTGGATGCCCTCTCGCACCAGATGTCGTGGACGTGGATGCTGCTGAGTCTGCCTTTCGGTGTGCTGGCGCAGGTCCTGCGGGCTATGCGATGGAGGCAGGCCCTGTCGCCGATGGGAGAGCGCCCCAGGCTCTCAACGTGCATTCACGCCGTCTTCCTGAGCTATGCCAGCAGCCTGGTCGTGCCGAGATTGGGAGAAGTGCTGCGTTGCGGCGTCCTGCAGCGCTACGAAGGCACAAACTTCAGCCGCAGCGTCGGTACGGTCGTCACGGAACGCATCATCGACACCTTGCTCATCTTCGTACTCTCCTTCCTGACGTTCCTGACGCAGATTCCCGTCTTCCTCACATTCTTCCAGCGAACAGGCATTTCGCTTGGCAGCCTGCTCGGCACATTCTCCCTGACAGGCTGGCTGGTGACGGTTGCCTGCGGACTGCTTGCCGTCATCGGCATCGTGCTTCTGGTGCGCAAGACCCTCCCCATACCCTCCCCTAAAGGGAGGAAGCCCTCCCCCATTAAGGGGGAGATAGAGAGGGTCTGGAGCGGCCTGCTCTCCGTGCGTGACTTGCAGCAGCCCCTGCTCTTCGTGCTCTATTCCGTCGGTATCTGGGTGAGCTATTTCCTGCATTTCTACCTTACCTTCTTCTGCTTTGACTTCACGGCAGGACTTGGCCCTCTGGCTGCCCTCGTTGCCTTTGTCGTAGGCACTTTCGCCGTCATTGTCCCCACTCCGAACGGCGCCGGCTCCTGGCACTTTGCCGTCAAGACCGTCCTCGTCCTCTATGGCGTTGAGCAGACGGCAGGCGCCCTGTTCGTCCTCATTGTCCACACGCTCCAGACCCTTCTCGTCGCCCTGCTCGGTTTCTGGTCTGCAATAGCATTGTCGTTCAGAAAAGAAGGCACAAAAACTTCAGAATGAGGCGAGGATAATGGTGAAAAGAAGCGATAGAAAGAAAAATTAACCTCCCCGCCATCGCTTTTTCACTTAAAATTCGTACCTTTGTCTCCCCATAACATATAATATAATGCAAGGAAAACATCAAAACACATAAAATTCCCACAATTATGAAAGACTTTCTCAAGTACACGCTGGCTACAGTGGTAGGCATCATCCTGGCCAGCATCATTATCACGGTCATCAGCATTGTCTCCATCGCAGGCATGGTGGCCAGCGAGGGTGCCACGAGTTCCATTGAAAAGAACAGCATCCTGCGCATCAAGCTGCAGGGCGAGATTGTGGAGCGTGCCGGTGAAGGCAGTCCGATGGACATCCTCAATCAGGACGAGGTGACCACAATCGGACTCGACCAGGCACTCGATGCCCTGAAGAAGGCGGCCGAGCACAAGAACATCAAGGGCATCTACCTGGAGGGCGGCTTTTTTGGCGCTACGCCAGCCGAGCTGGAAGAGCTGCGCCAGGGTCTGCTGGAGTTCAAGGAGAGCGGCAAGTGGATTGTGGCCTACGGCGACAACTATTCCCGCGCTGCCTACTACCTCTGCTCCGTAGCCGACGAGCTCTGCCTCAATCCCAGCGGCATAATCGACTGGAGCGGTATGTCCAGCCAGCCCATCTTCTACACCGGACTGATGAAGAAGCTTGGCGTCAAGATGCAGGTCTTCAAGGTCGGCACCTACAAAAGCGCCGTCGAGCCCTACATCAACACCGAGATGAGCGAAGCCAACCGCGAACAGGTCAAGAGCTTCCTGGGCAGCATCTGGGGCAATATGCTGAAGGACGTGGCCGAGAGCCGCAGGCTGACGGTCGAGGAGCTGAATGCCCTGGCCGACTCGGCTACCATTCTGTGCGAGGCAGAAGAGTATTTGCGGAACAAACTGGCCGACAAACTCTGCTACCTGAGCGAAATGAAGGATGCCCTGAAGGAACGCCTCGAACTGGACGAGGACGATAACCTGCACTTCACGACATTAGCCGACGTTGCTGCTAGCGACGACCTGGGCGACAAAGTCGATGAGGAAGTGGCCGTCTATTATGCCTACGGTGAAATAAACGATGCTCGCGCCACGGGCTTCAACCAGGAGCACAGCATCACGACAAAGGAGACAATCACCGACCTACAGAAACTTCGCAAGGACAAGGACGTAAAGGCTGTCGTCATCCGCGTCAACAGTCCTGGCGGTTCTGCCTACGCCAGCGAGCAGATTTGGCACGAGATACAACTGCTGCGTGCTGAGAAGCCTGTCGTAGTCAGCATGGGCGGTATGGCTGCCAGCGGCGGCTACTACATCAGCTGCGGTGCCAACAAGATTTTCGCAGAACCAATGACCCTGACGGGCAGCATCGGCATCTTCGGCATGATACCCGACGCAAGCGAACTGCTCACAGAGAAGCTCGGCCTCTCCTTCGATGTGGTCAAAACCAACGCCATGAGCGACTTCGGAGCAATGGGACGACCCTTCAACGCAGGCGAGGCAGCCATGATGCAAGGCTACATCAATCGTGGCTACGACCTCTTCACAAGCCGAGTTGCAGGCGGTCGCGGAATGGCTCAGGACAGCGTCAAAGTCATCGGCGAAGGCCGTGTATGGACCGGCGAACAGGCTCTGGGGATAGGTCTTGTTGACGAGCTCGGCAACCTCGACGATGCCGTGAAGGCAGCTGCCGAACTGGCCGAACTGGAGAAATATACCATCGGTCGCTATCCAAGTCCCGAACCTTGGTATATGAACATACTCAACAAGGGTAGCAACGAATACATGGAGAGCAAGATGCGTGCAGCCCTCGGCGAGTACTATCCTGCCTTTGTCTTCATCCAGCGCATCGGTAAGATGAGCCCCATTCAGGCTCGCATCCCATTCGACCCGAACATAAAGTAAATTATTCACTATTCACTTTTACCTGTTCCCTTAATTTATGGAAGGTGATATGACACAGATACAGCGGTGGCTGATACCGCTGAGCTGGCTCTACGGTTTGGCTGTGGATGTCCGCAACGCCCTGTTCGACATAGGGCTGCTGCGTTCTGTGTCGTACGCCATTCCCATCATCAACGTCGGCAACATTACCATCGGCGGCACAGGCAAGACGCCTCATGTGGAATACCTCATCCGCCTGCTCTCCGGGCAGTACAAAGTGGCTGTGCTCAGTCGCGGCTACAAGCGCAAGACGAGCGGCTACATCCTTTCTTCCACCGCCTCGACAATGGAGGAGATAGGCGACGAGCCCTGGCAGATAAAGCAGAAGTTCCCCGACATTCATGTCGCGGTGGATGCCAATAGAAGGCGAGGCATAGAGCGCCTTATGACAGACGATGCAACAAAGGACGTGGAGGTCATTCTGCTGGACGATGCCTACCAGCACCGTTACGTCAAACCGGGACACAATATTCTGCTTGTTGACTATCACCGCATCATCTCCGATGACTGCCTGCTGCCGGCCGGACGACTGCGGGAACGGGCCTCATCCAGTCGGCGCGCTTCGACGGTCATCGTGACGAAATGCCCCCGGCACATCACGGCGATGGGCTTCCGCGTCATCCTCTCCGCCCTGCATATCCTCCCCTATCAGCAGATATTCTTCAGTGCCTTCACGTATGGCACCCTACGGCAACTATGGGGCGAAGGCACATTGGAACCCGACATGCTGCGCAAGGACAACATGCACGTCCTGCTCCTCACGGGCATCGGCAACCCCCTGCAAATGGAGCAGGACATGAGGAGGTTCGTGCAGCACATCACGCCCCTCACTTTTCCCGACCATCATTACTACACCAAATATGATGCCGAGGCCATACAGCAGACATTCCTGGCCCTGCCCAAGCCACACATCATCATCACAACGGAAAAGGATGCGGCACGCCTGAAGCACCTGAAGGGACTCACCGACGAGGTGCGGCAGAGCATCTACGTCCTACCTATCGAGGTCAGCATCATGCGCGACGAAACGGATAAATTCAACAAAACAATAACAGACTATGTACACGAAAATAAAAGAAACCGCAGCATGGCTCCGTGAAAGGATGCCCAACACGCCAAGCACGGCCATCGTGCTCGGCTCGGGCCTCGGACAATTGGCACAACGCATCGAGAAGCTACTGGCCGTCCCCTACGATGAAATCCCCAATTTCCCCGTCTCTACCGTCGAGGGGCACAGCGGACAGCTCATCTTCGGCCGTCTCGGCGGACAGGACGTGATGGCCATGGAGGGACGCTTCCACTACTACGAAGGCTACACGATGCAGCAGGTGACATTCCCCGTCCGCATCATGTACGAACTGGGCATCAAGACGCTCTTCGTCAGCAATGCAGCAGGTGGCACCAATCCCGATTTCAAGATAGGCGACCTGATGATTATCACCGACCACATCAACTACATGCCTGAGAATCCCCTGCATGGCCCCAACATCCCTCCCGGACCGCGTTTCCCCGATATGAGCGAGGCCTATAGCCGGGAACTCATCGCCAAAGCCGACGAAATAGCTGCCAAGCACGGCATCAAGGTGCAGCATGGAGTCTATCTTGCCACGCAAGGCCCGACCTACGAGACGCCAGCCGAGTACCGCATGTTTGCCCGCTGGGGAGCCGACGCCGTAGGCATGAGCACCGTGCCCGAAGTGATTGTGGCACACCAGTGCGGCATCAAGTGTTTCGGAATGAGCATCATCACAGACCTGGGAGGCATGGAGAATCCCGTCAAGATAACACACGAAGAGGTTCTCAAGGCTGCCGAAGCCGTGCAGCCTCTCATGGCCACAATTATGGAGGAAATGGTAAATGGAAATAAGTGAACTGGGCGAGTTCGGCCTAATCGAGCGTCTAGCAAAAGAAATCACCGTAAAGAACGACTCAACTGTCAAGGGTATTGGCGACGACTGCGCCATTCTCGCTCCGACAGAGGGCATGCGTACTGTCGTCACCACCGACCTGCTGATGGAGGGCGTCCACTTCGACCTCACCTACGTGCCCCTTCGGCATCTGGGCTACAAGGCCGTCATGGTCAACCTGAGCGACATATTTGCGATGAACGCACAGCCGCGACAAGTGACCGTCAGCCTGGCCATTTCGGGCAAATTCTGCGTGGAGGACATAGACGAACTCTATGCCGGAATGCGCTTGGCGTGCGAGAAGTGGGGCGTGGATATCGTTGGAGGCGACACGACAGCCAGCCTTACGGGGCTCGCCATCAGCATTACCGCTATCGGAGAAGCCCGTCCGGAGGATATCGTCCTGCGCAGCGGAGCAAAGCCGACCGACCTCGTCTGCGTCAGTGGAAACCTTGGAGCTGCCTACATGGGCTTGCAGTTGCTGGAGCGTGAAAAGGTCATCTACAACGAACAGGTGGAGGAGGCTCGCAAGAGCGGCAGCAAGGAGCAGATGGAGCTGCTGCGCGAAGCACAGCCCGACTTCTCCGGCAAGGAGTATATTCTGGAGCGCCAGCTCAAACCAGAGGCACGCGGCGACATCATCGCAGCCTTGCGGGAAGCCGGCATCCACCCGACGAGCATGATGGACATCAGCGACGGACTGAGCAGCGAGCTCATGCACATCTGCAAGCAGAGCCAGACGGGTTGCCGCATCTACGAGGAACGTCTGCCTCTCGACTACCAGACAGCAGCTATGGCGGAAGAGCTGAACCTGAACGTCAGCACCTGCGCCCTCAACGGCGGGGAAGACTACGAACTGCTCTTCACTGTGCCCCTCGCTCAGAACGACACCGTGTCGGCCCTCGAGGACATTCACGTCATCGGCTACATCACCGAAGCCGACAAGGGGTGCTCCCTCATTACGAGGGACGGCGGAGAGCACGTTCTCAAGGCTCAAGGCTGGAATTCCCTGTAGGTTAACAGAAAAAAACAAACGATAATTTGTCGCTTTCCTTGAAAATATGTATTTTTGTCGCTTGTAAGGGGTAAAGGATTTTATGAGAAGGATAACTGCTATGCGATTTGGGCTGTTCATGCTGGCTGGCATACTATGCTGGCCGGCAAATGCAGCTATGCGCAAACGCAAGATAAAGCAGCACCAAACCACCGACACCCTGGTGGTGGCCGATTCGACTCCGCTCGATGCGGGAGGGAAACCGGAAATGCCTTCCAGCCGAAAGATGAGCACCTCGGCATTCCCTGTGCAGATTACCGTCACCGGGCGTGTGGTGCAGATACAAAGCGACCACGGCCAGCTCCTGCCCATCTACAATCAAAACGGCATCCTATACCTCACGGCACGTCTCAACAAAGGCACAAACTGGCTGGGGGGATTGCCCAAAGGACATTATTTCATCAACAACAGACCAATAACAATCAACTGACAGCCCCCCCCATTCTCCCATTCACTACCCCGAGGAGGAGAGAAGATTTAATGTTCAATAATCAATGTTCAATGATTAATGAGATAAACATAGATAAAATCGTTCGCGACCGCGCAGGCAGGAAAGCCAAGTTCATCCCCAAGTGGCTGACGGGCTGGCTGGCACGCGTCATTCATCAGGAGTTCATCAACATCTACCTGCGTCGCGGCAAAGTGGGCGTTGACTTCTGTCAGGGAGTTGTGGATTACGTAGGCGTCACGGTCGATGTGGTGGGCAGGGAGAACCTTCCCGACGACGGACGTCTCTGCACTTTCGTCAGCAACCACCCCCTTGGAGCCATCGACGGTGTCACACTCGGATGGGTCATAGGTGAACACTATGACGGCAAGATAAAGTATCTGGTCAACGACCTGCTGATGAACCTCGAGGGACTGGCTCCCCTCTGCGTTCCCATCAACAAGATTGGCAAGCAGGCACGCTCCTTCCCTGCCATAGTGGAGAGCACTTTTGCCAGCGACTGCCACGTCATCATGTTTCCGGCCGGCCTATGCAGCAGACGACAGGACGACGGCACCATCCGCGACCTGCCCTGGAACAAGGCATTCGTCGTGAAGAGCGTACAGCATCAGCGCGACATCGTGCCCATCCATTTCGAGGGTCAGAACAGCAATCGCTTCTACAACGTGGCGCGATGGTGCAAGCGTCTGCATCTGCCCAATTTCGCGATGGCACTCCTGCCCGACGAGATGTACCGCAGCCATGGCAATCACTACACCGTACGCATCGGGAAGCCCATCCCCTGGCAAACCTTCGACAAGACAAAGAAGCCTGCCGAATGGGGCAGGTGGGTGCAGGATAGAGTTTATAGTTTATAGTTGAGATTTGAGAGAATAGGGGTTAGAAATTAAGGATAAGGGAATAGACAATTATGGAAGAAAACAAGATAATGGAGCCTATCGCAGAACCCATACCGGTCGAGGTGCTCAAGTCGGAGCTCACGCCCGACAAGCGGTTGCGCATGACCAACAAGAGCAGCAACGAGGTCTATGTCGTCACGTGGCAAGATTCGCCAAACGTCGTGCGCGAAATCGGACGTCTGCGCGAAATAGCATTCCGTGCAGCAGGAGGCGGCACAGGCAAGAGCATCGACCTCGACGAGTTCGACACCTGCGATAACTGCTACAAGCAAATCCTCGTCTGGGACCCCGAGACGGAAGAAATCGTGGGCGGCTACCGCTACATCCTCGGCAAGGACTGGCAGATTGCTCCCGACGGACAGCCCATCCTCGCCACGAGCCACATGTTCCGCTTCTCCGAGCAATTCATGCGCGACTATGCCCCATGGACCATTGAACTGGGCCGCAGCTTCGTGACAGTCGAGTACCAGAGCACCCTGCGCGGCAGGAAGGGCATCTTCGCACTCGACAACCTCTGGGACGGACTCGGTGCCATCGTTGTCATCGAACCCACGGTGCGCTACCTCTTCGGCAAGTTCACCATGTATCCCAGCTACGACCGCATGGCCAGGGACATGATTCTCTACTTCCTCGGCAAGCACTTCCCAGACCCCGACAACCTCATCTATCCCATGCACCCGCTCAAGCTCTGGCATGACCCCGAGCAGTTCCGCCAACTCTTCACCGAAGACGACTTCAAGGCCGACTACCGCATCCTCAACCGCGAGGTGCGCGCCCTGGGCTACAACATACCGCCGCTCGTCAATGCCTATATGGGGCTGAGCCCCACCATGAAGCTCTTCGGCACAGCCATCAACGACGGCTTCGGCGACGTCGAGGAGACAGGCATTCTCATCGCTGTGGATGAGATACTGCAGGAAAAGCGTATGCGCCATATCGACACCTTCGCTGCCGAGCATCCCGAACTGGTGCAGATAACCAGCGGAGCCAACCGCATCTTCTATAAACCGACAGAGAAGTAGCCCCTCTAACTCCCTCAGTGGGGAGAAAATTGTAAGTTGTTATTTGTCAAACAGTAAATTATGTTGATGCGATGGGAACAGCTGCTGTCCAGCAAACGCCTCGGACAGGAAGAGACGCAGCAGAGGAGCGACGACCGCACTGAGTTCCAGCGCGACTACGACCGCCTTATCTTCTCCGCCCCCTTCCGCCGCCTGCAGAACAAGACGCAGGTCTTCCCCCTGCCAGGCAGCATCTTCGTGCATAATCGCTTGACGCACAGCCTCGAAGTGAGCAGTGTGGGACGCAGCCTGGGCAACGACGTCAGCCGCCTCATCCTGCAGCATCACCCCGAGCTCTACAGCACGCACTTCACCGAGCTGGGCAGTATCGTCAGCGCAGCCTGCCTGGCCCACGACCTGGGCAACCCGCCCTTCGGTCACAGCGGAGAGAAAGCCATCGGCACCTATTTCAGCGAAGGCGACGGCTTGTTCCTAAAAGATTACGTCTGTCCCGAAACTGGCGACGGCATCTCGCCTGGGCAATGGAACGACTTGATTCATTTCGAGGGCAATGCCAATGCCTTCCGCCTGCTCGCCCATCACTTCAAGGGACGGCGCAAGGGAGGTTTCGTCATGACATACAGCACCCTGGCCAGCATCGTCAAGTACCCCTTCTCGTCCGACCTGGCGGGTGACAAGCGCAAGTTCGGCTTCTTCCGCAGCGAAGTGGAGGACTACGAGCGCATCGCCCGTGAACTGGGCATCATCCGTCTGCCCGCCGAGGAAGGCTCCGTTCGCTACGCCCGCCATCCCCTTGTCTATCTCGTCGAAGCTGCCGACGACATTTGCTATCAGATAATGGACATCGAGGATGCCCACAAGCTGAAGCTCCTGACCACCGAAGAGACACGTCAGCTGTTCCTCGCCTATTTCAACGAGGAACAGCAACAGCACATCGAGGAACGCATGTCGCAGCTTGTGGATGATGTCAACGAGCAGATTGTCTATCTCCGCTCCTGCGTCATCAATTGTCTGGAACAACAATGCGTCCGCGTCTTTGTGGAGAACGAGCAGGCCATCCTGGGCGGCACCTTCGAGGGTTCCCTCATCCAGCACATGGAATCCATCCCCCGTCTGGCCTACGAGCAATGCGAACGCACGGCCCACAAGAAAATCTATCACTGCAAGGACGTGGTCGATATAGAGATAGCAGGCTACAAGGTCATCACCACCCTGACCGACCTGATGGTGCAGGCCGTGACACATTCCGACCGCGCCTTTTCCCGATTGCTCATCAATCGCGTCAGCACGCAGTACGACATCCTCGCCCCTACGCTCTACGAGCGCATCATGGCCGTCCTGGACTATATCTCCGGCATGACCGATGTCTATGCCCTCGACCTCTACCGAAAGATAAACGGTATGAGCCTGCCTGACGTATAACCCATAAGACCTATAAGACTTATAGGACCTATAAGACCTATATAAGAAAGCCCAATGAAAGTCCAAATCATCAATCGCAGCCACCACCCGTTGCCGCAATATGCCACTCCGCTGTCTGCCGGAGTTGACCTCCGCGCCAATATCGAGGCACCGATAGAACTCCGTCCGATGGAGCGCCGGCTCGTCCCGACAGGTCTCTTCCTGGCTCTGCCGCCGGGCTACGAGGCACAGGTCCGTCCACGCAGCGGACTGGCCATCAAGCATGGCATCACCGTGCTCAACACGCCTGGAACCGTCGATGCCGACTACCGCGGCGAGGTGTGCGTCATATTGGTCAACCTCTCGGACGAATCGTTCCTCATTGCCGACGGCGAACGCATTGCACAGATGGTCATTGCCCGCCACGAGCAGGCAGAATGGGAACCCGTGGAGGTGCTTTCCGAAACAGAGCGTGGCGCCGGCGGTTTCGGACACAGCGGAACGAAGTAGGCCCCCTTAGGGGGAATAATTGAAGTGAAGTATGAAGAACGAAGAAGGTTTTGCTCGATGGCCCAAAGGGGAAAGTCAATTTGCAACCGCCCTGTGTTCTCTCCCTAAAGGGGGATGGGTGATTCTTTTCTTTCTCCTGTTCGGTGTGCTTGGCCTCAGGGCACAGACCACCTTCGACTACTTCTATCTGGAGGCCGAGAAATGCCGACTTCAGGAGGACTTTTCATCGGCCATGGACCTCTACAGCCATTGTCTCGACATCAATCCAGAGGCTCCCGAAGCACTCTACAACATAGGGCTGCTGCACCTCTACCTACGTTCCGACAGTCTGGGGACGGCCTACATACAGCGGGCCTGCGAGCGCGATGCCAACAATCCCTATTATCTTGAGACGCTGGCCGCCCTCTTCCTGAACAGGCGTGATGCCGAGTCCGCCATTCCCGTCCTGGAGAAGATGGCTTCCCTGCAGTCGCGGCGCAGCGACATACTCTCGCAGCTGGTACAGCTCTACAGCACCGTGGGCAACACGGACAAGGCCATCGGTGCGCTGAATCGCATCGAACTGCTCGAAGGCACCAGCCCAGAGATAAGCATAGAAAAGTTCAGGCTCTACAAAGAAAAGGAGCAGCTGGACTCTGCCTTCATGCAGCTGCAGGCTCTCTGCGACGAGTCGCCCCACGACATGAACCTGCGCATCGTGGTGGGCAGCCAGTATATGCAGGCTGGCGATACCCTTAAAGCCCTCGAAATCTACGATGAGGTGCGCAGGCAAGAGCCTCAGAACACGAATCTGCAACTGGCCACGATGGACTATTTGCGCGACAGCGGCAAGTCGGAACGCTACAACCAGATGCGCGACTCGCTGCTCTACTGTCCCGAGTCCCCTACCCCGCTGCGCGTGCTTCTGCTCAAGTCCTACATCGCAGACGTGCAGCGCGACTCGACGTATGCCCCCAGGCTGGTCGCTGCCTTCGACTCGCTGCTGGCCAAACCGCAGAACGACCCCGAGGTGCTCATCATAAAAGCAGCCTATCAGTCCTACAGCAAACAGCCCAAGGAAGCGTTCTGCCAGACGATGCGAGAGGTGCTCGACATCGATCCCGGCAACGAGATGGCATTGCGCGAGCTGCTGCAGTACTATGCCGAGCAGGAGGACGAGAAGGGTGTGGAGGACATCAGCCGCCGCGGCCTCAACTACCACCCGGAGGAGATTGCCTATGCCTACTATCTGGGCATGGCCCTGGCCGAACAGAAGAAGCTGCAGGATGCCGTGGAAGTCCTGCAGCAGGGGCTTCGCGTCCGCACGGAGGATGTTCACCCCCACCTGGTGTCGAACGTCTTCGGCGTGCTCGGCGACATATACTACCAGCAGCAAAAGGAACTGGAGGCCTTCGCGGCCTACGACTCGGCCCTCGTCTATATGGACGACAATATCATGTGCCTCAACAACTATGCCTATTACCTCAGCCTCAAAAGCGAACAGCTGGACAAGGCCGAGGAGATGAGTTACCGCACCATCCGGAAGGAGCCTGACAATATCACCTACCTGGACACCTACGCCTGGATTCTCTTCAAGAAGGAGGACTACGCACATGCGCGTACGTATATGGATAAGGTGGTGAATCCCCAGCGGAGCGACGAGGAGCTGCTGGCCGACAAGACGCTGGCGGGAACCCTCATCGAGCATGCTGGCGACATCTATGCCCACATCGGTGAGCCCGAAACGGCCCTGCGCCTCTGGAAACTGGCCAGGCAGAAGGGCGACGACACCTGCACCCCGCTGCTGAAAAAGAAGATTAAGAAAAAGAAGTACATCAGGACCCCCTAACCCCCTTTAGGGGGAACAAGTCAGACAATAACTAACTAATCGTATGAAAATGTTGAATCATATAACGCAGAATGTTTCCGCACTCCTTTCCTCCCCTAAGGGGGGGTGGGGGATCATGCTATTGCTCTGCATCATTCTGTTGGCATCCTGCGGCACGAAGAAGCATGCGGTAGCCACCACCCCCGAGATTCCGACAGTGACTTGCGTCACAGCCAGGATGAACCTCATGCTCTCATCCGGTGGCAAGGAAATTACCCTGGGCGGCATGTTACGCATGAAGAGGGACGACGTCATACAGCTCACGCTCGTCCCCTTCGGCATTCTTGAGGTGGGACGCATCGAGATGACACCGGACTACTTCATGATTCTGGACAAGATGAACAAGCAGTACGTCAAGGCAGCATACAGCGATGTCTCCTTTCTCAGGAAGGCCAAGGTGGACTTCCGCACCATTCAGGCATATTTCTGGAACGAGCATACCCCGCCCCTGGCCGAATGGGTGCGGACGGACTATGTGAACATTGAGGGATGGAGTTTCCCCACCAGACACCTCATCACCATTGCGAACGACAACAAGTCCGTCCAGGCAACCCTCACCCTCTCCAACCTCAAGAGCGACTCCGGATGGGAGACACGCACGGAAGTCTCGAGCCGATACAGAGAGAGAACAGTCGATGAAATCCTGTCAATGATTATGAATGCCCATTAGGCCCATATGACCTATAAGACCTATATGACCGATAAGACCCATAAGTCCTATATGACCCATAAGTCCCTGCTCTGGTATTGTGCGACGGCATTGTTCCTCTTCATGCTTTCGCTGCCTCTTGCTGCACAGAAAGTCGCGCAGAGGGCCCCGCAGAAGACCACCAAGAAAGCCCCGCAGAAGACCACCAAGAAAGCCCCGCAGAAAACTACGAAGAAAGCCCCGCAGAAGACCACGAAGAAAGCTACGCAGAACACTACACAGGAGAGCAAGAAAGTGAGGGAACTGAAGCAGCAGCAGTCAAAGCTCAAGACGGAACTGCAGAACTCCCAGGCTCAGCTGGACCGCACCAGAAAACAGGTGAAGACAGGACAGCAGAACGTCGAGTTCCTCGGAGTACAGATAGCCGGGCGGCTGGACCGCATCCACCAGCTGGAGGAGGAACTCAATGCTCTCGAGGCTGACATCATCCGCCTGCAGAAGAACATCACCAGAATAGACGGCGAACTCCGCCTGCAGCAGGGGCACCTCAAGGCTTCCGTCCTCTATGCCCGCACTCAGCGCGAATGCAGCAACCCCATGGTCTTCGTCCTCTCGGCCAAGACGTTCGGACAAATGTACCGCCGCGCCCGCTATGCACGCGAATACGTGAGGTATCAGCACAACCTCGGCCAGCAGATTCTCAAGAAGCAGTCGGAACTGCTTGGCGCACAGAATCTCCTGCTCGAAGCCAAGAGCAAGAAGAGCATGCTGCTGAACGAAGTCATGCTGCAGCGCAAGAACCTCAACGCCCAGCAGGTTCAGGAACGGAAGAAGGTGGCGGGCCTGAAGGGGCAGGAAAGCAAGCTGCAGGACCAGGTGAAGCAGAAGCAGAAGCAAATAGCGGCCCTCGACAGAAAAATCGAGGAGGTCATCGCCTACGAAATAGAGCAGGCACGCAAAAAGGCCGAGGAAGAGGCACGCAAGAAGAAGGCGGCAGCCACCACCCCATCCCAAGCTTCAGGGGGGAAGGCTTCAGGCTCCACCCCATCGGGAGGGGCAAATGGAAGCAGCACAAAGCAGGGCAACTGGCTCACGGCCGAGGAACGCCAGTTGAGCGGCACTTTCGAGCAGAACAAGGGAAGGCTGCCCGTACCCGTCACGGGACAATACGTCATCGGCAGCCGCTTCGGACTCTACAACGTGCCGGGCCTGAAGAACGTGCAGCTCGACAACAAGGGCACGAATTTCGTGGGCCGCCCGGGAGCCCGCGCCCGCGCCGTCTTCGACGGGGTCGTCACCAGCGTCTTCCAGTTCAGCGGCACGCGCAACGTCCTGGTCCGCCATGGCAGCTACATCTCCGTCTATTGCAACCTCTCCAGCACCATTGTCACCAAGGGTCAGAAGGTCCGCGCGCGCGACATCCTCGGCACCGTAGCCGACGATGGCAGCGGCAACTGCACCCTCCACTTCCAGCTCCGCAAGGAAACCGTCAAGCTCAATCCCGAAGCCTGGATAGGGAAATAAGGCAGCCTGAATCCGCCCTGATATTGTCAGGATATTTCGCAACCGAACCGTTTCTGGCGGCACATTTTTTGCCAGACGGCTCTTCCGTCCAAAAACAGGAAAGAAAGGCTTAAATTCCGTTTCCGTTGATAATCAGCACGTTGCAAGGCATCTTCTCCGCAGTCCACAATCAACAAAGTACAAGAACCCACACCGAGCCATCAAACAAGGCAAAATTCGGCCCCAAAAACAGCATGAAGCGATGGCGGGGAGAACGTGCCGCGATGGTCAACGAAGCGTGCCGCGTTGGCAAACACACCGTGCTGCGTCAGCAAGAAGCCCCTGACGCTCCGCTCGGGACAGCCTCCTTCTGTGCAGATTGATGTAAACCTTTTTCATAGCCACACCCACAAAGAACAACTGACAAAAAGGTCGGCGCGCCAGAACTTTTTTGGCCTGGTCGGGATATCAAAATCCTGACTTTCCTGACCGTCAAGGCAGCGTCACCTTTGCCATGACGGGGAAGTGGACGGATGGCAGGCGCCGCTTGTAGGTGCCGTCGGACTCCTTCGTGAAGTAGCCGTACTGCAACTGACCGTATGCCTGGATGGTGGCGTTCTTGGGGCAGAAGACGAAGTCGAAGCGCTCCGTGCCGTGATTGGCGGCAAGGTCGAAGCCCGACACGGTGCCGTACTCGGCACTGACGACGGGTGCATTCGTAAAGCTGTCGTTGTACTTGGCAATTAGCCGGCTGTAGGCCGTCTTTGTCTCGTTGACCCCCAAATATCCGACAACAAAGCAGGGCAGGTTCTCTGTGTTGATTGCTCCGATTGCTGTGCGGACACGGGTGGCAGAGCTGGAGGCGACCGTCTGGTCGGTAGAGAAACAGATATTGAAGACATAGAAGGCCCTGCCGTCCTTCTGCAGTCTGGCCCACGAGCAGGTGCTGCCCTCGGGCATGTCGGCTACGACGTTCGTCGTGTCCAGCTGGAGGGTGTTCTTATTGTAGAGAATGTCTCCCGCAGCATTGTAGTTGGTCATGCGTTTGGAGAGGGCGTTGAGCTGTACGCCCGTCAGCGACTGCAGACCCAGAACGTCTGGCTGCTCGAAGTTGAACATGTCGGCAATGACGGGCAGGCGCTTGGCCCATTTGTCTCCCCCGTCGCCATAGAGGCTCTCCTCGTCGGTGGAGGTGACGTAGAAGCTGCCGACATAGAGGTTCTGGGCGCATGCCATTGAACTTTGAACATTGAAACCTGAAACCTGAAACCTGAAACCTGAAATCTGGAAGAGGAGCAGGAGAAGTGTGAATATAGTCTTTTTCAGCATAATTTTTTCTGTTTAGCAATTTACAATTTGTTTACATTTTGGCTGTGTGGCAAATTACTTAATCGCAATCTTCCGGCCATCCATGATATAGATGCCCTTTGGCAATGGGCCGTTGACCACTTGGCCGTTGAGGTTATAGGTCTTATAGGTCTCATAGGACTCATGGGACTCATGGGGGAGGGCGATGCCGTCGATGTTGGCATAGTTGTAGTAGCCGTACTCGTCGCTGTAGAGCACCACCTCGTGTGTGGGATATAGCACGGGGTAGGCATCGGCCGTGTGGGTGTCGTCGTCGAAGAGTGTCTGGAACCATACTGTCTCTGCCTGGTCTCCATTGAGTTTGTATGTGACCTCGCCGCTGGCCAGCTGCTCGGGTGTGACGGCCGTGGCACCGGTGGCGGAGGCAGGCTCCGTGGCCGAACCGAAGGCTGCCGTCCCGCCCTGGAGGTAATAGAGGTCGGAGGGCGGTGTGGTCATGGCCAGCTTCTGCCGTCCGAGAATCTGTCCGGCGTATGCTTCATCTCCGGTCACAGTTCCCACGTTGACGCAATGGTCGATTCTCAGTCCTGCATAGTTCACATAGCCCAATATGCCGCCGACGTACGTCGTGGCACCTTTCGTCTTGACGGTGCCGTAGTTAATGACGTTGGAGATGCTGTTGTCCGTCCCGTCGGCATATCCGGCAATGCCGCCTGCTGTGTCGGTGCCGGAGTCGTTGATTGTGCCCGAATAGGAACATTTGGCGATGATGGAGTTGTTGAACATCGACCCGATGATGCCGCCCAGGTGCCGCGTGTCGCTGCCGGCCTTGCTGGTGCTGATGTTGAGGGCCGAGTGTACGTCCGTGACAGTCGTTGCATCGGCATAGCCCACGGTGCCGTGTCCACGGCTGCCCTCGGAGACGGTGATGGAACCGCCGACGCTGAAGTTCCGGATAGTGGCCCCTGCCGTGTTGCCGAACAATCCGGAAAACGACTTTCCTGTCTTGACGGAAATGTTCTGGATGCTGTGTCCCTGGCCGTCGAATGTCCCCTTGTAGGGCGTGCTGTTCGTTCCTATGGGCATCCAGGTGGTCTGTCCCTTCATGTCGATGTCGTTCAGCAGGACAGCCTTTGCGGCCGCATTCTGCGTGTAGCCGGCTATGCCGCCAACGATGTACGAGAAGGCTTGCAGGTCCTCGGGGCTGGAGAGCTGATAGACACCACCAACGGCAGGTGGCGGAGTCGTGGTGAGCTCCACCGTCGGCACATTGGATTTATAGGCCAGCTTGGCCAGCACGGGGCTATGGTCGGAATAGGCCCGTTCATGATACTCCGCTGTTCCGCTGGTGGAGTAGTAGCAGGGATTGAGCACGGCATAGTGCATGATGTTGAAGGCTGTCCTCGTGACGAAGATATGGTCGATGCGCTTTGGCTCCCCACCCTCGAGGCTATATTTGTTTGCATCGAAACCTGGGCAAGTACCGTTCGTTATGAACTTCTGCCTGGCTTTGTCGTAGCAGTCGTAGAGGAAGTTGGAATTGTAGAACAGCTTGTATGCGTCGCCCGTCTGCACGGCATTGTAGTCTCCGGAGATGATGACGGGCACGGTCGTGCTGGCCAGCTCCTGAATCTTCTGCCTTATCAGGTAGTAGGACTGCTGGCGGTTCGTCTCGTCAAGGTCCAGGTGAGTGTTGAAGTGATAGAGAATCACACCCGTAGCCTTGTCATAGAACTTGCCCCAAGTGCAGATGCGGTAGTAGGAGGTACCGCCGCCCTGGCTCGGGAATCCCTTCGAGGGCTTCCATGGCGTGTCGCTCAGCCAGAAGTCTCCACAGTCGAGGAGCACCATGCGCTCCTTGCGATAGAAGATGGCGGAGTACTCGCCGCTCGTGCCGCCGTCGTTGCGCCCCACACCGATGTAGGCATAGCCCTTCAGCCCGTTGGCCATATCGTCCATCTGTGCTTTAAGGGCCTCCTGCACGCCAAGCAGGTCGGGCTGCTGGAAGTTGACGAGGTTGATGAGGTAAGTGCGACGCGTATTCCAGCCGTTGCCGGCATTGGTGTCGTTACTGTTCTTGTACCGGAGGTTGTAGGTACAAACCGTGAGTTCCTGTGCCTGGGCTATTGCAAACGAAGCCAGGAGCAGCAGAAGGATGTGTAAGAGTCTTTTCTTCATGGGGGGTAAGATTTTTATTATAGTTTATGGGTCTTATAGGGCTTATGGGGCCTATGGGGCTTATGGGGCTTATGGGGCTTATGGGCCGAAATCGAATTCCAGCTGCGGCGAGCCAAGCAGGTTGAAGGTCATGCGGTGGTAGGGCGTGGTGCCGTGGTCGCGAATGGCCTGGCGGTGCGAGGGGGCAGGATAGCCCTTGTTTCTGTCCCACTGGTAGGCGGGATATTCCTCGTGGAGCTTCTTCATGTAGTCGTCGCGATAGGTCTTGGCCAGAATGCTGGCAGCAGCAATGCTCATGTACTTGCCGTCGCCCTTGACGATGGTGGTGTAGGGCAGGTCCTTGTATGGCGAGAAGCGGTTGCCATCGACGATGACCTCCTCGGGACGCAGTTTGAGCTGGTCGAGGGCGCGATGCATAGCCAGGATGCTGGCACGCAGGATGTTGATGCGGTCTATCTCCTCGTTCGTAACGATGCCCACCGCCCATGCCAGAGCTTCGCGCTCGATGACTTCGCGCAGGGCATAGCGCTTCTTCTCGCTGAGTTGCTTGGAGTCATTCAGCATTGACCATTGGCCATTGAGCTCTGAACATTGGGGCAGGATGACGGCTGCGGCAAAGACCGGACCTGCCAGACAACCGCGCCCGGCTTCGTCGCACCCGGCTTCGATGACATTCTTGTGGTAATATCGCTCTAATTCAAAGTTCATAGTTGGGGCGGCAGCAAATTCTTCACTTTAGGCTTCTGATGACGAACCAGCAATGCCGGACGATGGTCGCGGGCCAACCGTAGTAGTGCGCCATGATGCGGAAGCGCTCTATGAGCGAGGCACGATGGTTGCGGGTCGTCATGCCTTCGTTGAGGTAGTCTGTCAGGACGAGGTGAGTGTTGACCATCCGCAGACGATGGCGTGTGGCACAACGAATGAGGCGGATGCACCAGTCGAAGTCGGCCGAGAAGCGGTAGCGCAGGTCGTAGGGTTCCTGACGCGCCAGGTCGGTGCGAACGTAGAAGGACTGGTGGCAGACGCGCATTCCGTTGCGGAAGGTGTTGGGCGTAAGTTCTTCTGGTGGAGTGAGCCGACGGCGGCGAAGGAACTTTCCCTCGCTATCGACGAGATATGTATCTCCGTAGAGAATAGCGGGATGACGGTGTTCGCCCTTCATCCATCCCGTCTGGGCAGCAATGGCAGAGACGGTGTCGGTGCTGTGCAGGCAGTCGCCCGCATTGAGGAAGACGATGTAGTCGCCTGCGGCATTGAGCAGCGCCTTGTTCATGGCATCGTAGAGTCCGCTGTCGGGTTCGCAGATGAGTCGTACGCTATGGCGTGCCTGGTTCTCCTCGACGTAGCGCTGCACAAGGGAAAGCGTATGGTCGGTGGAACAGCCGTCGATGATAAGGTGCTCTATGCGGTCATAGTCCTGGGAGGCCACGCTCCTCAGTGTTCTCCCGAGGGTTGCCTCAGCATTATAGGTGACAGTGGCTATGGTGAAAAGCGGCTTCATGCTTCTCTCTCTTCGTGCTTATAGATATTTATGTATTGACATGCCACAGATGTTTCATCGTAGGCTTCTGCAGCTTTGCTGCGGGCAGCAGCTTGCAGGTCGTGGCTGAGGACGTAGCGGATGCCGACAGCCAGGTCTGCGGCATCGCGGTAGCGTGCCACATAACCGTTCTGCTTATGGTCTATCATTTCGGGTATGCCACCCACATCAAATCCAACGCAGGGTGTGCCGCAACTCATGGCCTCAGCAATGGTGTTGGGCAGGTTATCCTGCAGGCTGGGGGTGAGGAAGGCATCGGCGGCATTGTAGAGCAAAGGCATTGTCTGTTCGCCGACGGAGCCGAAGCAGCTGACGCCAATGCCCTCGGGCAGGGGAAGCTGCCCGGCATTCTTGCCAACGACGACGAGATGCAAAGCCCCCGGCCCGCTCCCACTTTGTGGAAGTGCCTTAATGGCCTCTGCCAGATACTTGATGCCCTTGCGTTCGTCGGTCACCTTCTGGCTACAGAAGAGCAGCAGACGCTTGTCTTGTGGCAGAGAAAGGGCTTGGCGTGCCTGCTGCATGTCGGTGGGATGGAAGAGTGCTGATGGAATGCAGTTGTTGATGTGCTCCACACGTTCCGACGGGAGGGCGCGGCGTGCCTGGTCGGTAATCCACTGGCTGCACCCGACGAAGGTGGGATGCCAACGATGGAAGATTTCGCGCTTGCGTGTAAAAACTTTATAAGGTAGGGAGCCACAGAGGATGGGACAGCGGCGGCACTCCTGCTCTTTACAGTCGCCCCGATAATGGCAGACACCCAGGAAAGGCCATTCGTCGTGCATGGTCCACACGATGCGCTTTCCGCTGCGCATGATTCTTTCTATGCCATCGAGCGAAAGCATTCCCTGGTTTATCCAGTGCAAATGAATGACGTCGGCCTCCCTGAACGCTTCCGTCCTGGTGATATCAATGCCCACATTGGCGATGTCGGCCTGCCACAAAAGGGAAAAAGGGGAAATGGGGAAATGGTGAAGATACGGGAACCGGCAGCGGGGCAGGATGGCAAGGCGCTCCAGGAACTTCGGAAGCTTGTTGCCGGTCTTGCAAACAGCAACGGCATCGCTCTGTTTATCGCGCACCATCATTGTTGCCTTCACGCCGTTCTTGTTGAGGGCCTCCATGAGGCGTCGTGCCGCAATGGCTCCGCCGCCGCTCTGCTCACTGGTACTGACTATTAGGACATTCATCAACCCTCACTATTTACTTTTCACTCTTCACTCAAACTCTTCACTTAAACTCTTCCTTCCCCATCCATTTGCGGATGCGTCTGCTGACGGAGGTGAGAATGAAGTGGAAGTTGCCGTAGCGCAGGTTCAGGAAGAGTTCCTCCAAGGAGCGTCCTACCTTTATCATCGGATTCATCCATCCCATAATGCGATAAGCACGATGGCGGTAGGCGATGTGCTCGATGACGTATGGGGGATGGTGGACAGCCCCAGACTGTTCGAAGCGCCTCATCGTGAAGATGCGTCGATAGCCTCGGGGCATCGTCTGGAGCGAACCGCCGAAGTGCGTACTGTCAGCCGTGGCACCGAGGTTGTTAATCATATTCCTGCATGGCACAATGGCAAGACCATTGCTCAGCAGCAAGTGCGACCAGAAGATAGTCTCGTAGAAGGCCTTGCCCTGCTCCCTGTGCCTGCGGCACATGGGCAGAAAGTCGTCGCGATAGCCGCGCTCGCGTATTAGCTCTTCTATCTGACGGACGGCCGTCGGATTGTCGAGCCACGTATAGTGCTCGTCCCACTGGTCAACGACGCGCCGCCACGATGCCCAGCCCCAGATGCTGAAATTCGTCGTGAAGAAGTAGTCGCCCTCTGCGTCGGTGGTCTGTTCCTCGACGTTGAAGCCGCTAATCATCGTGATGCGCTCGTCGTGCTCGTAGCGCTCGAGCATCTCCTTGCAGAAGGAAAAGAAGCTGACGGCCGGCACATCGTCATCCTCCAGTACGATACACTTATCAACATGGCTGAAAGCCCACTTCTGCGAGATGTACTCCGAGGGGTCGCAACCGAAGTTCTTCTCCTGATAGAGCGTCTCCACCTGGCAGTCCCAATCGACCTCTGCCACGACCTCGCGGCAAGCCATGATGCCGGGCATATCCCTCTCCGAGCGCGGTCCGTCCTGATAGAGGAAGAGACGTGAAGGGCGTGCCTTGCGCACTTGTGCAAAGACTTGGCTCAACTGCTGCGGCCTGTTGAAGAACAGAATGAGCACAGGAATATCTACAAGAAAGCCTTTCATGCCTGCAAAGTTACAAAAAATAGTTCATAATACATCGTTATTGGTTAATAATTAGTTGTTTTTCTTTTAACTTATAAAAAAAAGTCGTACATTTGCACGCGAAGGCACTAAAACTAAAATCAAACTATTAACCACATTGCCTGACTATGGGCAATGCTTATCAAAAAGTTCCGAATGAAAAAATTTCTTATGGCGGCAACCCTCGTGCTTGCCATTATTGGGTGCAAAGAGGAGATAGACACATCTTCAAGATATGTATTTGACGGCAAAACCATTACTACGTATCTGGAAGAGAAGGAATACTACAGCGAATATGTGCGGCTGCTTGGCAAGAGGCCGGTGAGCAAATATTCCGAGACCACCCTGCTGCAGCTGCTGTCTGCCCGTGGGCACTATACGGTGTTTGCGCCCACAAACGATGCCATCCAGGCCTATCTGGACAGTCTGTACAAGAAGGGTATCATCGTGGAACCTTCGTGGGCGGGCTTCACACAGCCAGACGTCCTGGACAGCATCGAGAAGGTGATTGTCTTCAACAGCATCATAGACCACGGCGACCAGGATGCCATGGACGTGAACGCCTTCCCGGAGCACGAACATGAGTTTGGGACGTCGAACATGAACGACCGCAAGCTGAGGGTATTCTACGGAAACACCGACAAGGACAGCATCACCATCGGTGGCGTGGCATCCGTATCGAAGACGAACAGAGGCATCGTGCTCCTCAATGGATACATACACCAGATGGACGGTGTGATTGCTCCGAGCGACGGACGCCTGGGAGACTTCATACGTCTATGGGCCAACCAGCGACAAAGCGGATATAGCGTGATGTCGCGCCTGCTGATAGCCTGCAACATGATAGACACCCTTAGTGCCTATCGCGACGAGGAGTGGGAAGACCTCTACCTTCGCGGAATGGTGAAAGACCTGCCCAAGCACACCTCTGTGGGACAGATAGGCACCATCCCCCAGCACCGTTATCACGGCTTCACCCTCTTTGCTGAGACAGACCAATTCTGGGAAGAGAAACTCGGGAAGAGTGCTTCGGACATCACCGTCGAGGATGTCTGTGACTTCCTGCGCGATTCGGGACTCTTCAACTACATCTCCGGCACGCTCTACAACGATGACTACGCCAACGAGCTGAACGTGCTGAACCAGTTTGTCACATACCATCTGCTGCCCCAGCGCATCGGCAGGGAGAAGCTGGTGATACACTACAACGAGCTTGGCTACAACTACAATGCCAACATATCGCGGCCCACCATTCCCGTCATGGACTACTACCAGACGATGGGCCTGCCCCGCCTGCTGAAGACATTCGAGAGCAGCGAGAGCGGCGGCATCTACCTGAACCGATTCCCAAAGCTCAGGAACGGACGCGGACAGTTCGGACCAAGCCACGAGGACATCAACGACTATCACGAGAGCGGCCTGTTCCCGCCTATAAAAGGCATGAGCACCACGCCTGTCGAGAACGAAGGCATCCGCATACTGACCAGCACTGAGGCAGGGACAGATGCCAGCAGCATAGCCAATGCCGTGGTCTATCCCATAGAGCAGTTGCTTGTCTGCTCGGAAAACGTCTGCAACCAGTTGGCAAGCCAGCGCATCCGCATTGATGCAGGATGCATGATGCCCGAGCTGATGAACAATGACGTCCGCGCACCTCGTGCCAACTACACTTATGGAGCCACCAGCGTACGAGCCATACCGACGAATTACCCGTACATATCAAATGTTGAAATACGAGAGGGTACGCTCTTCTATTTCCTTTCGGGTTACCCATCCCCCTATCATAACCTTCAGGGCGACGAGTTTAACATCATCGGACGCTATGATTTCACGATGCAGCTGCCGCCCGTGCCCCGCGCAGGGCAGTACGAAATCCGCTTCGGCGTGGCTACGGGTTCCAGTGTCCGCTCGATGGCACAGGTCTATTTCGGCACAAACAAGGACAAGATGCCCGCAGCTGGCATTCCCTTGGACCTGCGAATCGGTGGAAAGGAAAAGAGAATGGCCGGCATCACCCAGCCCTCCGATGTGGGTTGGGAGGAAGATACCGACGATGAAGAATACAATGACCGCGTAACGAAGACGATGCGCACGAAGGGCTTCATGAAAGCTCCTAATTCGTGGACCAACAGCATCGGAACCACGAATTCTGTGCGTACCTTCCATTACATGTCCCGTCGCATTCTGTTGAATACTTTCCTGACTCCTTACCAGAACTACTATATCCGTTTCCAGTCGGTACTCGATGCGGAGGCTAAGGAGTTCTATATGGACTACTTTGAGTATGTTCCCAAAGAAGTCTATGACAATCCGGAGGAGCAGGAGGACATTTGGTAAAAGGGGGTAAGACTTATAATCCTGTTTTTTTGGGGGGCAGTGGTTTATTCCACTTCCCCCTTTGTTATTTGGCTGAGCGTAAGAGGCACATAGACCATATTGTAGATGTATGGCTCCTCTTCGTAGAAGAAGGCGATACGGCCGTCCTTCTGCTGGCACATGGTGGAATAGGCAGAGCGTTTGTCGGTCACCTGCAGGCCTTCCTTCCAACCCTCAGCAAACGCGGTGGTGGTGTAGTTCCTGCCCTCTTCCAATACCTTATAATATATGGTCACGTCGGCCCGGGTGTTGGCTTTCGGCAGGCTCTGCAAGGCAATGGTGCAGCGCTTGCCTGTCTCGGCCAGCCTGCCCTTGACGATAATTATCTCGCCGTTGCAGCTGTTGGCTCCCACCTTGATGCCTCCCTGGACGTCATGACTGTTGACGGGTTTGTCCCAAGAGCCTTCCGTGGTGCTGCCCTGGGCAAAGGTCCAGACGTTGAAGGTGCGGCCGTACCACTTTCTGCCGCTCAGGACAATCTGTCCGCTGGGCAGTTCCTCCACCTTCGGCTCGTCGCTGTCGGGAGCCGGCTGGAAGGCGGGGTCGCCGCCCAGCAGCTGCCAGTTCATACCCATGTCGTCGCTATAAACGACGTATGCGCCCTTCAGCCCCGTACCCTTGACGAGCAAAGAGGCATAGAGGCGGTAGTACTTCCCAACCTTCGTCAGGCGGCTCTGCAGTATCTTGCCGCTGCCGAAAAAGCCGGCCCAGGCAAAGACACCGCTACCGTCGTCGGTGTCGGTCTGCTGGAAGATGGAGCCCTTCCGACCCCAGAACTGCGTGGTGATGTCTTCGGGGGCACTCCATGTGTGACCGCCGTCCGTGGTCACCTGACGTGCGATGAATGGACGATAGTCGGCTCTGGCGTAGCCATAGATGCACTTTCCGCTGACGGAAATGAGCACACCGCGGTTGCTTCCGCGGTCGAAGCAGAGGGCTGGGTCGCCGAAGCCTACGCCGAAGACATTCTCCTCGCCACCTACGCCGTCGGCAATTTTTGTCTCGGCCGACCATTTCCTGCCGTTGTTCCTGGAGATACGCATCACCTGATCGACTTCGCCAAAACCGATGTCGCCTCCACAGATGCGGTAGTCGTAGATAGCCACCAGTTCGCCTTTTCGGTTCTTGGCAATGGCCGGGATGCGATAGACGTCGCGCGTGCTGTCGTTGCTGTTGGCCAGGATTTGGTACGCGTCGCGCTGAACGCCGACAGGTCCCGTTGCCTCCGTCACGCCATCCACGTATGGCACAGCGGCCATCGCGTTCAGGGGCAAGAGCAGGAGCAGGAGGATGTGTGCAGAACAGCTACCGCTATTGCAACAGTCGCAACAGCTGCACTTATGGTCACTACGCAGATAGCGGTACAAGACGAAGGCCGCAACAACCGCTACAGCGGCAAGAAGGATGATGCTTTGGGTGTTCATAGTTGTATCATTTCTTAATTCTTGATTTTTGAGTCTAAATTCTTAACTGACAATGAGGTGCACGATGAATGCTGCTACCCAAGCGATGGCACATTGTCCGACCATAATGACCAGCATCCAGCGGGTGCCGACCTCGCGACGAACGGTTGCCATCGTTGCCATACAGGGTGTATAGAGCAGGCAGAAGACAAGCAAGGTGTAGGCGACTCCAGGTGTAAAGACCTCTGTAATAGCCACTCCAGCAAAGAGTGTGCTGAGCGTGCTCACTACGACCTCCTTTGCCAAAAGACCGCTAACAAGGGATGTCACCACGCGCCAGTCGCCACAGCCCAACGGTTCGAAGATGGGAGCAACGAGGCTCGAAATCTGTGCCAACATGCTTCGCGAAGCCTCATTAGCAGGCACCATTTGCAAATGGAAGTCAAATGTCTGCAAGAGCCAAATGACGATGCTGGCAAGGAAGATGACCGTGAAGGCCCGGCAGAGGAAGTCCTTCGCCTTGTCCCACAGCAGATGCCATACATTCATCAAGGCTGGCAGGCGATAGTTGGGCAGTTCCATGACGAAAGGTACTGCTTCGCCCCGGAAGTGTGTCCACTTCAAGATAAGCGCCACGACGATGCCCGTCAGAATGCCAATCATGTAGAGCGACATCATCACCAATGCCGCGTGCTTCGGGAAGAAAGCCGCCGCGAAGAAGG
>Ga0310690_10002917_pt1 | contig 26792 bp, 18 predicted proteins | sample AusTroGonzalo_MG_2_FD_207661 | JGI IMG/M metagenome (GOLD analysis project Ga0310690, IMG submission 207661) | Bovine rumen microbial communities from tropical cattle in Woodstock, Queensland, Australia - Gonzalo_04 (v2) (version 2) | ecosystem: Host-associated > Mammals > Digestive system >...
CAACTTGTAGAGAGCAATCGGTTGCTGACCATTTCCATAGTAACGGAAACGCTCTTGACCACTTCCTTTATTATAACGCATTGTCATATTTGCGCTTTCAAATACTGCACTAATAACAGCATTACCGTCACCGTCAATTGCGAATGCGTTCTGATAAGCATCAGCATTGTCAGACTGCTTCAAACCATTAGAGTTGCTCGTAACACCAATATACTTGCCGCTAGCTGCCTTGATTGTACCTGCGCTAGGATCAATATAGAATGTAGCAGCTGCCGTTTGCTCTGTAACACCAATTTTATTGTCGTTTGTAATAACGACTTCAATGGTGTTGTTTGCTGCATCCAAAGTCTCCAAACCACCGTTGAACGCAAGACTACCTTCTTCATACACGATAAGGTAAGTACCCTCAACGATACCTGCGTTAGATGTTACTTTAACGAATTTCTCACCAGTTTCAGCAGCAACCACATTCATTGTTACGGTTACAGTAGCCGATTTGCTGTCCGCTGCAGAAGTTACGGTCAACGTCTGTTCGTATTCGCCGATAGCAACAGTAGCATCTGCAGAAATAGTAATCTCGTCACCTGTTGTACTGATAGAACCACTTGCGCTGAACGGAGAAGAAAGACCTGAATACGTCACTGTACCTGTTAGATTAGCAAAGTTAACAGCAACAGTTTTAGCAGATACAGACTCACCTTGCTCTACATCACCGAAGTCAATTACATTCGGATTTACTGCAAGAGACGGAGCGCTCGGATCTGCCTTCTCATAAGTAACTACAATAGTCGTCCAACGAATTTGTTTGTTATTTGACAAAGTAAATGCAACATCAGCAGAACCTGTCCATCTAACAATTTTTGCATCTTCACTATCAGCAGCTATACTACCTGTACTTGCGGTGATTGTACCACTACTTTGATATCCGTTATAACTGGTAGAAGTTGTATTGATGACAATCTCTTTAATCGTTACACCAGTAGCAGGCGTTACTGTAATCTCTCCATTTGCATAGAAATGAGCTTGATTATTATTTCCGAAGAAAGTTGTACTACCTATAGATACATCTGTCTTTACCATAGTGTACTCTGAACCGGTGCTAGTTGTACCTTCATCTTTGTAATCTGTATAGTTAAAGGTAGCAGGACTACTATCCGAATCTACAATCTCCTCAATGTCAGCAGCGCTACGCGGGAGAATCTGACCATTTGTATCATAATATTGATATACGCCTGTTAGATTATAAGACTTTCCATTTTCAAACGATGCTGTATAGAACGTCGTATATGTCGGGATAGTGTTGACACCATCAGACAAATTACTGCCATCATATGTTAAGTTTTCCAATTTGACCAAAACACCAGTATTGACAGCAGAGAGTTGATTCCAAGTCTTCACAACAGGATCTCCTACTGAACCAGAAGTAACCGTCAAGCCGGTAGTCGAGCTGGTCAAAGTAGTTAATTCTGCAAAGCCCTTATACAATTGCACTTTACAAGCAGCCGTACCGGTTAATACATCACCTGCATTAAACCCGTGACCACTTCCATAAATAACAGCACCATTCGTTCCGTCTGTTAAGAACGCGTTATTACTGTTTTTTGCTGATATCTTCCAACTATCAAATGTTACATATATATCTGTTGCGGTCGAACCTACTTCAGTTGCTTTCGTAAAGATGTCAGCTAGAGTAGTATAAGAAGTTACTTTTGTAAACTCTTTGCTTGCAATAGAACTTGAACTACTTCCTTTAATAGCAATAGCCTTAACTGTTGCGCTTGCGCTCAGTTCAAACGGATTCTCATACAGAGCGCTACTGCTCGTAGGATCTGTGCCGTCGGTAGTATAATAGATCGAAGCGTCATCTGTTGTACAATCTAAGGTAACAGTTGTAGCAGTACTAAACGGAGTTGCACCAGAAATAGTCGGAGTAGCAACCGTACCAGGTGTTACCGTTGTTAAAGAAATGTCATCAATCGTACGCACCGCACTAGTTCCATCATAGTACACCTGAACGTATACATTTGAGTATGAGGTTAAGTCTGCTGTACATTCATTCCATGTTCCTTCTGTTACGCCCGCTCCTGCTCCATATTCAGTACCTACGATAGTCCAATTAGTACCATCCTCCGAAACTCTTGCTTTCCACTTAGAGTTTGCGTTCGTATTCGTACCTATTTTCGAAATATAGTATGTAAGCGTACCTGGATTTGCTACTTTTTCTTTTGTCGTAATAGATGCCGTATTAGTTCCATTCGTTTTTGCATAATACGAACCTCCATGAGCCGTAATAGCATTATCCTTCGTCAAATTCGAAAAGTTCCAATTCACATATACAATAAGATCGCTCTCAAAATCAATCTCATATCCTAATACCGGGGTTATCTTAGTGTATGTAGCCGTTGCTATTGCACTGTTATTGTAATTAGCTTTGACTGCCATCGCTTTCAACGTAGTAGTTTCTGTGAAATTCAGTGCAGTAGAATATGTATTGGAGGAAGTTGTTGGATCACTACCATCGGTTGTGTAATATATTGTTGCACCTTCAGTTTCGCATGCAATCTCGACATCAATATTATCAGAGAAGGTTTCACCAGTTGCAGGATCGAATGTCGGAGTGGCACAGACCGAAGCGGCACCTTCACCAGCGGTTTTAACAGTTACAGAAATATCATCTACGCGGACGTTAGACGAACCAGAACCCTTGAATACAAGAGTAAAAGTGGCAGCGGCACCATCGGCGACAGTTATGTCGAATGTTCGAGTACCTACAACACTTGGTTTTCCTGATATCGAACCCGTATAACCGGTTCCGCTAGGCTCAACACTTAAGGCCTGTTTGTTCTGTGTAAACGAAACAGTGATAGCCTTAGCTCCTCCGGAAGGAATTCCTGCAATGACAAATGTACCTCCGTTTTTCGCTATCAAAATTTCAGGGGCTGTTCCACCACCTGTGTTTTCATTGTAAATTTTGGTTCCAGACCCAGTACAAGAGTAACTAACATTACCTCCGCCATAAACAACACGCCCTGTGGCTGTAGTTACTGAGCCACTCGGAACTGCATCTTTAGCGTAACTGCTGAAGTCCTCACTAATCAGCGTTGTTCCCGCTGGAGCAGGATCATCCGCCCATATTTGACCTACGCTGAAGGAGATCAGCAGGGAAAGAAGAAAGAAAAAACGTTTCATACTATTAGATTTTAAAAGTTAATATTTTTGTTAGAATGTTTTGTTTACAGATACATAATCATGTGAAGCGCGCTGAACAGTTTGGAGTAAACCCTAAGGAAACCTCGTTAAAAGTCCGTTAAAACCTCGTTAAAACCTCGTTACAGACGTACGTTTGTTTTGCGTGCAAAGGTACGAAAAATATTTTACATATGCAAATATTTATAGAAAAATCTTTAGATTTTTAGGGAATTGGTCAGAAATTACACAAAATTGCATAATTTTTAGTCAACTATTAAAGACGATTAAAAACAATGCTATGGACTTAAGAAAATAAACCTACATAAACATAAATAACGTTTTGGGGTCAATATAAGAAGCCTATGAGCCATAATGGGAGTTTATTCTCCCAAGGGAACTCTATATCATCCGCGAGGATATATGCATTAGGAACTCCTGCTATTTGCTTTTTCGTTTTACTTGCACCACCAACTTCGATGGTATATTTGCCATCAACCACAAAATCCCCTTTTTGTTTGCCATATTCGACAGAATGGTTAAACGCCAAGTGATTGATAGCGTATGTCTCACGTAGCGTTCCTTCCTTAATCGGATGAGTAGCAAGGGCGTAAAGAATATTTGTGTTCTCGATGTAAATCTTATCCGGCTTCTGCAATTTTTTGACATTTATATAGTCGCTATATAGCAGATTAACCAGTTTGGCTTCAGACAGATATTTTAGATAAGCCAAAATTGTCTTCCGCTGCAAGCCGCTCTGCACGGACATACGTGATATATCCACCTCGTACGGCTCACTGGCTGCCAAGATATTCATTAACGCACGAATCTTACGCGTGTTCTCAAGTTCTACTTTGCATATACGCGGTAGTTCATCATCAATAATATATTTGACAACGGTGTTAATTGCTGAATAGTAATCTATTTCGTTCCCCTCGTAATACGGATAATAACCATGCGCCAGATACTCGTCGAAATACGCCATAGGCTTGCATGTTTCATACACCTGACGGATGAACGGATATGGTTCGGTCAGCATTTGCTCCAAATCACATACCGGCAGATCAATGCCTTTATAGAACTGCAGGTATTCGCGGAAACTCAATCCTTGAAAATCATGGTTGATACAACGTCTGCTCAGGTCTGCCTCTCCTTGTTGGAGTTCCAACAACGAGCTGCCGCTTATAACAATCCGCATCCCGGGATAACTGTCATAAATCTCCTTAAGTTCGCGACTCCAATGTGGATACTTGTGTATCTCATCCAAAAACAAGTGCTTGCCGCCTATGAGATAAAACGCTTCAGCTAAGTCCAATATCGAATGGTCGGCAAAATAGTTATGATCTAACGAGCAATATAAAACTGTTCTGTCTCCATCCTTATAATGCTGCCGGATATACTGCCGGATGAGGGTAGATTTGCCTATACCCTTTGGACCACGGATGGCCAACATCCGTGCATTCCAGTTGATGTCCATGCCGCATTTCCGAATAATCTCCATCGGTGTTGCTGCTAACAAGCGGTCTTGAAGATTGAATAGCCTTTGCATAATTTATGAGTACTTCGTTATACAAAAATTTACGTTTTTTATGTCGTAGAGGGAACATAATTATATAAATTATGTATCCTATAAGACACAAATTCGACTGCAAAGGTACAAAAAAATGAGGATATATGCAAATATTTGGGGTAAAAACTAAACTTTTGGTGTGATATTTTACGAAAAAATTATCGAGTTTGAGCCAAAGTTGGCATTTTTGACCATATTTTAGCTGAAACTGGATGCAGATTTGAGTGCTGAAAGCACGGAACTGGTGGAATATTAATCCGCATGAAGGGTAGTATCTACCGTTTCAGTCTCGATGCAGTCTCGATGCAGTCTCGTTGCAGTCTCGTAACAGTCGTAGTTTATTTAGATCCAAAATTGCCCAAAATGATCCAAAAAATATTTTTTAGTCAACTATTAAAGACTATTAAAAACAATGCGATAAGCACAACGCTCATCGCAATCCGTTTAGATCCAGCACATAATGTGTGTCACCAACTATTCGTTTTTTCTCCACGAACATCGTCATATATATCGGTGCATACAGCACGTTTCCTTTCTGCTGCATGTTCTCGTTATTGAATACCCATGCTTCCTGTATTCCGTATTCCCTGTTCGTCAACAGATTCGTCAGTGCTGAGTGGCGCTGATAATCCTTGCCGGATTTTACCTCTATCGGCAGCACTCTCGTTCCTTCTTCGATGATAAAATCTACCTCTCCCTGCTTCTTACTATTGAAATACCGCAGATCCCAGCCATGCGCCTTCAGTTCCTGCGCCACGAAGTTTTCATATATTGCTCCATAATTGATGTTCACTTGCCCTGTTAGAATCTGCATCGCTATCTCCTGCGCATATTGCGCTGCTAATAGTCCCACATCGTTCTGGAACAACTTAAACAAGTTGCGCATCTCACTCAATTTCAGTGGCACTCGCGGCTCCTCTACGTTGTATGTAGGCAACGCTACTCCTGCATCTTTTAGCCATATAAACCCATTCTCATGACGGGCAAAATGGCGATGTTCGTTCATATTTTTCAGAATAAACCGCTTATTCTTTGCGTTCAACTCTGTCGGTATCAGATCGAATATCTCGTTCAGGTATAACTTGTTATCCGGATCGTACTGCGCTATATCCCAGTGGTACAGAGTCAATATCTCTTCTTGTTTTCTATGCACCGCTTGCATATCGTTGGTATCGATGTAGGTTTGCACAACTGCCGGCATACCTCCAACCAACAGATACAGACTCAACACGCGCATCATGCTTGCGTGTACTACCTCATCAACAGGCTTACGTTGCTCCCACGCCTCGCGTATGGACGTTATGACTATGTCGCTAACTCCTACCGCTCGGGCAAACTCTTCCAGCGTCAAAGGATATACTTCCTTGATATCCATTGATCCCACCGGCATACTGCGTACGTCTTTCAGTTCTACTCCCAGCAGACTCCCGCTCAATGCGTACCGATAACTGCCTTCATCGACCAAGAACTTCACCCATGTCACTACATCGGGATATTTCTGTATTTCGTCAAAGAAGATCATCGTTTTGCCGGGAACCAGTTGCTTACGCGTATGCGCACTGATGCGCAGCAATACGTCTTGCGCGTTCTGTGCTCCGACGAAGATGTTCTTTGCCAACTGGTCTTCGTGGAAGTTAATCTCTACTAACTCCATTTCTGCCTTTTGGGCATACTTGCGGATAGCAATAGTCTTACCTACTTGCCTTGCACCGGTTAACAGCAATGCTGATTTGTTGTTAGTATAGTGATTTTCAATTACTTTATCTAAAATTCTGTTTATCATATGTCACTTTTCCAATATGTTTTTGTTGTATTTTTGTCACTTTTCCAATGTATTATTAAGTATTTTTGTCACTTTTCCAACATTTAACGCTGCAAAGGTACGAAAAAAAAATGATATATGCAAGAGTTTTACAAAAATTAATAAAAAATTCCAAAAATATATAGTGAGTTATGCACTCAAAAGCAATAAACATAAATAAAATTGCTGACCTATTGAAACAAGAAAAATGGGGCGGGGTGCCCCATTTTTCTTGTTGATGATCTATCGGATTCTATCGGATGATAGTGACCGATAGTTATCGTATCTACTGCTTAGCGAACGATAGCGCCGTTAACGTTGTAGAGGGTGTTATCCTTCTCAATCACTACGTTGCCGTTGATGATAGCCTTGCGGATCTTGCCGGCGATAGTAGCGTTGTCGATAGCGGTAGGCTCACCCGGGATAGTAACAGTGATCTTATAGAGTACATCACCGTAGCAGAGTACGTCAGCTGTGATGGTATATGAGCCATCAGCGTTAGCTACAACCTTGATGGTAGCGGAGTAGATCTCTGCATACTCGCCTTCACCTAATTGGATGTAACTATATTGCAGATCGAGGTCTTCTACTGTATATTCGCCTGCGATCTGGTCGCTATAGATGAATACCTGAACATATACATTATCTTTCAGAGCGCCTACTACGAATCCACCCATTGACTCGATATAGTCTTCTATTTCGCCTTCAGCAGTAAAGTTAACAGTTGTTTCAGGCTTCGGATCAGCGTAAACGATGTTGATTTTATAGGTTTTACCATCACTTCCGGTGAGTGTGCCTACGAAGGAAACTTTTCCGTCTTGAGCTACAGCAACCGTAACCGATCCAGCGGTGAAGGTAATATCGGTATAACCATCCTCTCCAATTTCCTCAGTGAGGTCATTAACATATGAGTATTCCTCGTCGAGTTGTGCAGCAGTATATGTACCGGCAACCGCAGCAACCTCTCCGGCATTGCTCAGCGTGATGAAATAGTGGTCGTTCATAGCGCGTACTTGCCACCAGCCCTCTTCTTCTACTGCGTCGGTGAACATAACACCCTTGGTGATGTTCAGTTCAACTTCATCGCCCGGATCAACGGAAGATTTCTCGATAGCGGTTACGATCAACTCAAGTTGGTTGCCTTTGAAGTTGATGAACAGACCTTCCAAGTCATATTTACCATCCTCAGTCGGTTTGAGCGAACCGGTAGCACCGTAGAGAAGAACAGCACCGTCAAAGATGTAATACTTGCCATCTTTTACCTTTGCCTCAACGTTCTTGAACGAGAGATATTTGTTTACGTCAGCTGTGGTCGGAACCTCGGTGCGTGCTTCAGCTTCAGGAGCCTTGCCGTCCTTTACGGTTGCGGCATTAGTCGGAATAATCTCGTCTTGGTTGTTATATACAGTATAAGTAGCCTTCTGACCGGACAGAACCTTACCAGCGGTGAGAGTACCGTCGTAGTATGTCTTATTCTTATCATAGATTACCAGAGCCACACCATCAGCGTCAATTACATAGGTGTTGCTGCCGCTTGCAAAGATCACTGTGAGGTCTTTCAATGTAACTGCTTCAGTCGGCTTGTTGGCGATGAAATCAGTCAGCGAGATCGGAGCTTCAGGCAGAGCAGGGAAGGTAACAGCGAGAGTCTGTGTCTCATACGTATATGTGAAGGTGTACTCACCGGCTACATCAGCTGTGAGGTGCATGTTGCCATCACCGCTTGCGAGTGATGTAGAAGCGTTTTCGCGAGTGATAGTAGCGCCATTAGCTTTCCAAGAACCATCTAACTTCATACCGAACTCAATGTCGCCTTCAGCCAATGTCAGTTTCAACGAAGCAGTCTTCTTGTCTTCAGCTTTAGCAAAAGCCTCTGTGTCAGCCCAGCTGCCAGTGAAAGTACCGTGCATAATTACTGTCGGAACAACAACAGCCTCACCGGTCTTGGTAGCAGTAGCGCTAACCTTGTTCTCATTTTCCGGCTCGAAGGTGATGGTGATGGTATAGATACCGGCAGCATCGATAGCGAGAGTATAATTTTCAGCAGGCCAAGCGTTTGCGCCATTATTCCAATCGCGGTTCTTTACAACCTTGAATGCTACTGTACCAGCACCAAGTTCAAGACCTGTCTTTTCCCACTTATACGAACCATCGGTTTGTTTTGCCATGTCGTTAGCGGTATTGGTCAGATCCCAAGTTGTACCGAAAACAGTGGTAGGCTCACCTGCTACGGTGTAAACGTCCTCTTGCGGGGTGTCACCAGCTTCCTTCTTGAAAATTTTAAGAGCGCCTTGCGATGCAGACCCATAGCAAGCAAACAAGTTGTTTTGTGAATTGTATTGCATCACGTTTCTTGAATTACTTCCCTGAGCAACAATAGATGCTACTTCAGCACTGATGGAAATTGCAAACTTGCCATTATCACCTACTGTGTTAGCACCTGAAGTCTTCAAGTGATTAGAAGAATTACTTGCTGCATACAGATAAGCATCTTCACCGACATTAAGCATAAAGTTATTTCCAGATGACTCTAATGTGATAATTTGTACATCTTCACCGGGAACGATAACGTTTTCAGTTGCTGTAACTGCAGCTGCACCACGGTTGTTGTTGTTCTGAGTTGTGCTGATAGCCTTGGTAGCATCCGCATTAGTAATGATGATTTTGTCACCATCAGCCAACTTACTTGCGTCTGTTACAAGCGCATAATTGTCAGCCATCATGCTACCTGCGAAGAGCACGGCAGCAATAAGAGAAAAGATTTTTTTCATGATTTTTTGATTTTATGGGTTAACAAAAATTGGTTATTATATGTTATAAAGCATCAAACGATGCGTTTACTCCAAAATCCGAACAAAGATACGAAATATATTTGATAAAAGCAAATTTATTTGGAAGAAAATGCAAAGAAAATTACTTTTTTAGTCAGAAATGAGAAAAAATTATATCTAAGTCAACTATTAAAGACTATTAAAAACTATATAATGAAATTAAGAAAATAAACGTAAATAAATTATTGAAAACTTGCAATAAACAAAAGTTATCAACATGGGGGTGTTGATAACTCTTGTAGTTGTTGATAATTGATGTTGAAAACTCGGCTGCGGATGTTGAAAACAAAAAGTTATTAAAAGTTATCAACAATACCGAGAAAGTTATTAACAATCGAATGTGCTGATTATGACCACTTAACGAAAGTTATAAACATTTCAACAGACTATTATTATTATTATAGAGTATTAAGAAAAAAGTATTAATTATAATTTAGTAATGTCGGAAGTGAGCGAGGATGATTGCTGTGGCGATGGCTACGTTCAGGCTCTCGACGGTGGGCTGATCGGGCGGGAACGACGGAATACGCAGCGAGTGCGTGACGAGTTGGCGCACTTCATGGCTCAGGCCGTTGCCTTCGTTGCCCATGACGATGATGCCGGACTGCCGGTCGGGGATAGCGTCAGGAGTATAGAGGTCGATGCCATCGAGCAGGGTGCCATAGATAGGGATTGATCCGCCATGTATGACGAATGCATGAGGAGTAACGGATGCCTGAACAGCAGCGAGCCACGCGGGCAGATTAGTATAATGTACGCGTACGCGTGCGAGGGCACCCATGGTAGCCTGCACTACTTTCGGGCTGAAGCAGTCAGCGGTGTCTGTAGAGCAGACTATATCCCGAATACCAAACCAGTTCGCCGTGCGGATGATCGTACCGAGGTTACCCGGGTCTTGAATACCGTCCAATGCGAGATAGAGCGTACCCGCCTGAGGCGTAGGCAGCCCGTAGGCAGGTTTGCGAAAAACAGCAATACTGCCCTGCGGTGTACGAAGCGATGACAGACGTTCGATATCCTTCAGGGGCGTGTTAGCCGGCGTGAGGTGATGAACGAGCGTGAAGGATTGTGCGAGTTCGCTGATACACTTGTCGCCTTCGGCAACAAACAGTCCGAGCTCGTCACGGTACTTCTTCAGGTGCAAAGAACGTAGCTGTTTTATCTCGTTTTGAGTCATAATACAGAAAGATTGCAGAATTTTGGTGCAAAGGTACGGAAAAATTTGCATATATGCAAATAATTTTGTATCTTTGTGCGCGGAATTGTGCGAATTTATGAAAATCCGGTCAAAAAGACATATTTTCCCGTGTGTAGTAGTGCTGATAGCAGTGCTGCTCAGTTCGTGCAATGTGACGAAGTTCGTGCCGGAGGATGAGGCGTTGCTCTATAAGGTGAATGTGGATGTAAAAGGCACGAACCAAGTGTCCGGGTCGAAGCTGAAGCAGTACCTGCGCCAGACGCAGAACACGGAGGTATTGGGCTTCTGGAAGTTGCAGTTGCATCTGTACAACACCGCGCCGCTGGATACGTTGACCAAGTATGACAAGTGGGCGACGAAGAACGCGCATAAGATAGGCGAGGAGCCGGTGATATACAGTCCTGTGAAGACCGGACAGAGCATGGAGCAGATCCGCAAGGCCATGCAGAACGAAGGTTACTTCCAGGCGCAGGTGGATACATCCACGGTGGTCAAGGACAGGAAAGTGTGGCTCAATTACCACGTGACCTCCGGCGAGGAATATACTTTCCGTAACTACTCGATAGACCTGGATAACCCCGTGCTGTACGACGTGGCGTACAACACCCGTCGTCCGCTGATCGTAAATGGCGAGCGATACTCGACGCAGGTGCTGGATGACGAGCGCGATCGCATCACCAAGCGGATGCGTAACAAGGGTTATTACTTCTTCGATAAGGAGTACCTGCACTACGATGCGGACAGCACCTACAACCGCGAGATAGATATCAAGCTGCATCTGCATGAGTACATCAAGCAGCAGCCGGACAGCGTGCGTGATGTGCTGTTTAGGCAGTACTCGATAGCACGGGTGTGTTTCCACCAGGACATGGCATCGTACGGTGATGTGAAAGATACCGTGCAGCACAAGTCCGAGAAGAATGGCTACGTATTCTACCACCGTGGGCAGAAGTTACTCCGCGAGGGTGTGCTGGTGCGGCAGTGCGAGATCAAACCCGGCGATTTGTACACCGAGCGCGCGGTGACGAACACCTACGCCAACCTCAACGGTCTGGGTGCCGTACGCTACTCGGATATACGGTTCGAGGTTGTGGCGGCGGATAGCTTGGAGTGCCATATCTACCTCTCGCGCAACAAACTCAACAGCGTCAGTGCCGAGATCGAAGGTACGTACTCCAGCGACGCGTGGGGTATCAAAGGTCAGGTGGCTTACGTGAACAGGAACATCTTCCGTGGTGCGGAGGAGCTGAAGATCAGCGGTAGCGGTCAGTACGAGTGGCGTCAGGACGGCGGTCGTGCTATCGAGGGCAGGGGCGAGGCGTCGCTTAGCTTCCCGAGTCACTGGGCAACAAACCTGATGTACGCCTACCAGCGTCGCCCGGGAGAGTACGAGCGCGAGATCTTCAACGCCGGACTATCCTACACCCTGCACAAACCCTACAGCCGCTGGACGCATCGGTTCAACGTGGTGGATATCAGTTATATCTACCTGCCGTATATATCCGAGCGGTTCAAGACGGAGATCCTAAGTCGCTCGTCGATCCTGAAGTACAGTTACGACGACCACCTGATCGTCGGCTGGAGTTATTCGGGTTCGTATAGCGACAAACAGGTCAAGGGTATCGAACGTAACTACATCAACTTCGGCTACCAGCTCGAGACAGCGGGAAACCTGCTGCATGGAATATGTCTGGCGATAGATCCCGGACGCGATGAGAAGGGAGTGTACCAACTGTTCAATGTACCATACTCGCAGTATGCACGTGCGAACATGGACTTCTCGTACAACCAGCTGATGGCACCGAATCACCGGTTGGTGTTCCACATCGGTGCCGGTGTAGCCGTGCCGTATCTGAACTCGCTGAACGTGCCGTTTGAGAAGCGGTTCTTCTCCGGCGGCGCCAACAGCGTGCGCGGCTGGCAGGCAAGGACTTTGGGGCCGGGAACGTTCCGCAGTAACGACAATAGCGTGAGCTACGACCTACAGGTGGGTGATATCCGTCTTGATCTGAACCTCGAGTATAGGTGGCGGGTGTGGAAGATCATTGAACTGGCGGCGTTCTTCGATGCCGGTAACAACTGGACGATCGATGACTACGCGGCACAACCCGGTGGCGTGTTCCTGTGGAATCAGTTCTACAAGCAGATAGCCATGGCTTATGGTGTGGGTCTGCGGTTGGACTTCAACATATTGCTCTTCCGCGTGGACTTCGGCGTGAAGCTCTACGACCCGAGCCGGTCGAGCGATCTGTTAGCCGGCACGGAGTGGCGTACGGTGAAGAACGGGCTGTGTTGGCGCGACGACATGACGTTCCACTTTGCTATCGGATACCCATTCTAAGAAGGATGTTGAAACCGTATATGATAGAGGGCGTCGTGGAGGCGGGCTGTGATGAGGCAGGTCGCGGGCCGTTGGCAGGGAGCGTGTTTGCCGCCGCTGTGATCCTGCCGCCGGACTTCAGTAATGCTATACTGAACGACTCCAAGCAACTGACGGAGTGGCAACGCTGCATGCTACGCGAGGTCATCGAGCGGGAAGCCATAGCCTGGGCGGTAGCCGAGGTGACAGCCGAGGAGATAGACAAGATCAATATTCTGCAAGCATCGCTGCTTGGGATGCACAGGGCGCTGGATCAGCTGACCGTGGTGCCGGAGCACATACTCGTGGACGGTAACAAATGGAAACCCTACGTGCCGCCGGGAGGACTACTGGAAGTGCCGGCGCGAACGGTAGTCAAGGGCGATGCAACGTATATGAGCATAGCGGCAGCCAGTATCCTCGCCAAGACCTATCGCGACGATTATATGCTGCGTCTGCATGAGCAGTATCCGATGTACGGTTGGGACGAGAACAAAGGCTACCCCACAGCTGCGCACTACGAGGCAATACGGCAATACGGGGTGACGCCGTACCATAGAAAAAGTTTTAATTTAAAAATATAACTATGCAAATCTTTATGTCAAAAACAGAGAATCAGCAGCCGCAACGTCGTGGCGGTTGTCTGCGTGGTTGCCTGATCGCATTGGCAATCTATTTCGTATGCAATTTCATCCTCGGACTGATGATTGGCGATATGCTCAGTCCGTCAAAGGTCAAACTGGAGGATTACAGCGTTTACAAGCTGGAACTCAGCGGCAGCCTAGTGGAGCAGGCGCAGGAAGCGAATCCGTTTGCCGACCTGATGAAAGACGTACCTATGTACGGCAATCAGATGGCGGAAGCAACTGGTCTGGATCAGATCCTGGACAATATCCGTCTGGCAGAGCAGGATGACAAGATCAAAGGAATCTACCTCTATGACGGCTCGATGGCTATGTCGCCGGCATCCGCCAAGGCTATCCGTGACCGTCTGCTGCTGTTCAAGCAGCGTTCGGGTAAGTGGATCATCGCCTACTCCGACAACTATAATGCTACGAACTACTACGTAGCATCGGTGGCGGATAAGATCTACCTGAACTTCACCGGACACATTGGCTGGCACGGACTTGCCGCACAGAAGATGTACTTCACCCGCCTGATGGAGAAGGTCGGCGTGGAGATGCAGATCCTGAAGGTCGGCACCTTCAAGAGCGCCGTGGAGCCGTACTTCCGCACATCGATGTCCGAGGCGGACAGGCTGCAGACGCAGCGTTACCTGCAAGGCATCTGGGATGAGTACCGTCAGGCTGTCAGCGCTTCGCGCGGCATAGCAGAAGCTGACCTCGACAAGTATGCAGAGGAGTATATCGACCTCAGTAACGCAGATGCGTTCGTCACCAGCCACCTGGCTGACACCGTTGTCTATCGCGAAGATATGGATGAGATCCTGCGTATCATGAGCGGCTCGAAGGATTACAAGCTGATGACCACCGGCAAGCTTGCGCAGGTTGAGCGCCCGAAAGCCAAAGCCAAAGACCGCATAGCCGTGCTCTACGCCGAGGGAACGATCGTCGGTGACGAAGGTGACGGAATAACCGCCAAGAATATCCTCAAGCAGATTAAGGAAATCAAGAAGGACGATCAGGTCAAGGCTGTTGTGTTCCGTGTGAACAGCCCGGGCGGCAGCGCGGATGCCAGCGAGGAGATCTGGCACGGAGTGAAAGACATGCAGGCGAAAGGTCTGCCGGTGGTAGTGTCGATGAGCGACCTGGCAGCGTCCGGCGGATATTACATCTCCTGCGCTGCGGATTACATCTACGCAGAGCCCACCACACTCACCGGATCAATAGGCATCTTCGGTACGATACCTAACGTCAAGAAACTCCGTGATAAGATAGGTCTGGATATGGATGAGGTCGGTACGCACCGCCACTCCGCTATGGAGTCGTCGATGCTCATGAACGGTATGAACAGCGAGGAGCAGGCTATGATGCAAGCGATGATCGAGCGCGGCTACGACCTGTTCACCAGCCGCTGCGCCGAGGGACGCAAGATGACTCAGGATGATATCAAGAAGATCGCCGAAGGACGCGTATGGCTCGGTAAGGACGCACTGGAGATAGGGCTGGTGGACAGCCTCGGTAATATCGACGACGCTATCGCCAAAGCCGCACAGCTCGCAGGCATCGAGAGCTATGACATCAACTACTACCCCGAGAAGAAAGACCCGATGGAACAGATGCTGAAGATGCTCACCGGTGAAGACACTGAGGAGGAGCGACTCATAGCCCGCCTGAAGACTTTGGCCAAGGAGCCGCGTATCCTCATGCTCATGGAGCCCGTTACAATCAAATAAATGTCTTGGCGTTGGATACTGGCACCCTTGGCGGGGTTGTACGGTGGCGCGATCGCGCTCAGGCACCTGCTCTTTGATGAGCACATCCTGCCGAAGTACGAACCGCGCATCCCCACGATCTGCGTGGGGAACCTCGCCGTGGGCGGTACCGGTAAGACGCCTATGGTCGAGTACCTGATCCGTCTGCTTGGGCGCCACGGATATAAGGTTGGTGTACTCTCACGCGGCTACCGGCGCACCACGCGCGGGTTCCTGTTAGCCACCGCTGCGGCTACGGCGGAGACGATAGGCGACGAGCCGATGCAGATCCATCAGAAGTTCCCCGACGTGCTGGTGGCAGTGTGCGAGGACAGGGTGAAGGGTATCAAGCATATTCAGAACCTATCCACCCCGCCGGATGTTGTGCTGCTGGATGACGCCTACCAACACCGGCATATATCCTGCGGACTGACGATCCTGCTCACCGCCTACGACAGGCTGTACGTCCACGATCATCTGCTACCCTGGGGGTCGCTGCGCGATATACCGTACCGTGCCTCGAAGGCGAACATCGTCGTGGTGACCAAGTGTCCGCCAACCATGCATCCTATTGACAAACGTGTGGTGGACAGCAGTCTGAAGTTGGCAACGTTCCAGCACCTGTACTTCTCCCGCGTGCAGTACGCACCGGTGCAGATCAAGGGCATACCTCTGCTGCTGACCAGCATCGCACGGCCGGAGTACCTGATCGATCACGTGCGCGGTATCGAGCCGCAGACCGAGGTGCTGACCTATTCAGATCATCACCGCTTCACGCCGATGGACGTCAATACTATCCTTGAGCGCGCCGAACGCTGCGACTGCATCGTCACTACCGAGAAGGATATGCAACGCTTGCTTGATACCGACCTGCTTAGTCGCTATAGCAAACCCGTCTTGCCGCTGCCCATTACCCTCACCATCGATGCCGAAGCCTCCTCGCTCGATAATGATGTGCTGACGTACGTCAGCGAGAGCATCCACAAAAATCTGACTGCTGATAACTGAAAACTGAATACTAAATATATGTCCTTCCTTCGTCTCATACGCCGTTTTGCTGCGCCATACAAGTGGCTCGTAGGGTTGAACCTGCTATTCAACCTGCTGTCGACTGTGCTGTCGCTGTTCTCGTTTGCCGCAATCATCCCCGTGCTGCGGATCCTGTTCGGCATCAGCCGCGTGGATGTCAGTTACGTGCCCCTGAGCAGTACGCATGGGCTGGAGCAGTGGCTTGTGGCGGCTAAGGGAAACATGTACTACCTGCTCTGTGAGATGATCACCGAGCATGGTGCCGGCACGGTGCTGGCGTGGCTTGGACTGTTCCTTGGCGTGATGACCGGGCTCAAATGCCTCACGGCGTGGTTGGCGAACTACTATATGGTGCCTATCCGCACGGGCGTGTTGCGCGACTTGCGCCAGCAGCTTTATGACAAGATAGTCAGCCTGCCTCTGGGTTACTTCACGCAGGAGCGTAAGGGCGATATCTTATCGCGTATGACGAACGATGTCAACGAGGTTGAGGCGAGTATCATGTCCGCGCTGGATGTGCTGTTCAAGGATCCGATCATGATCATAGTGTATCTGATCACGCTGTTTGTCATCAGTTGGCAACTCACGCTGTTCGTGCTCGTGCTGCTGCCCGTAGCCGGACTGCTCATCGGTCGTATAGGCCGTAGCCTCAAGCGTGCGTCGAAGCGCGGTCAGGAGCAGAACGCCGACATCCTCAGTCAGGTTGAGGAGACGCTGTCCGGCCTGCGGGTGGTCAAGGCGTTCAATGCCGAAGACAAACTCCGTGCACGCTTCACCGCCCTGATCGACGCCACACGGCAGACTTTCAACCGCATCAACCGCCGTTACTACCTCGCGCACCCCGTCTCGGAGTTCCTCGGCACGTGCCTCATAGCCGTCATCCTGTGGTTCGGAGGCATACTGATCCTCGAGGGACATAGCGCCATCGATGCCGCTACGTTCATCTATTACCTGATCATCTTCTACTCGATCATCAACCCCGCCAAGGATCTGAGCAAAGCCGGTTACTCTATCCGTCGTGGTACCGCCTCGCTGGAGCGTATCGACCGTGTGCTGGGTACCCGCTCGAACATCATCGAGGCGACCGACGCACGGCCTATAAGCGGGTTCACGGACGGTATCCGTTACAACCATGTGAGCTTCGGTTATGACGATGCCCGCCCCGTGCTCCGGGATATAGACCTCACGATCCGCAAGGGACAGATCGTCGCCCTGGTCGGGCAGTCCGGCAGCGGCAAGACGACAATGGCGGATCTGTTGCCACGGTTCTACGACGTGCAGCAGGGCAGCATAACCATCGACGGACAGGATATCCGCTCGCTGCGGCTGCGCGACCTGCGCGAACTCACCGGTTACGTCAACCAGGATGCCATCCTGTTCAATGACACGATCTATAACAACATCACCTTCGGCGTGGATACCTCGCGTCCGGCACCAGACGGTCTGACCTGGCCTGAGGCGGTCGAGCGTGCGGCACGTATCGCCAACGCCCATGAGTTCATCACCGCTACGCCTGACGGCTATCAGACCTGTATCGGCGACCGTGGTTCGCGTCTGTCCGGCGGACAGCGCCAACGTATCAGCATCGCGCGCGCTATCCTCAAGAACCCGCCTATCCTGCTGCTCGACGAGGCTACATCCGCGCTCGACACCGAGTCCGAGCAACTTGTGCAGCAAGCTCTGGAGCAGCTCATGCAGAATCGCACGACGCTCGTCATCGCGCACCGGCTGAGCACCGTGCGTAACGCCGATCAGATATGCGTCCTCCATGAGGGACGCATAGTGGAGCAGGGCAGCCATAGTCAGCTGCTCGCTCTGGGAGGGTATTACAAACGTCTGATAGAGATGCAGGAGGAAGGCTCCGCATTAACGCGCACTGAGTAAGACCTCAGCACGCTTGAGCGCCTCGTGGATGTTCGGGCATATATTCTCCGGATTCATCATCTGTTCTATTCCGTAAGTCTGCAACTGATGCAGCACGTGCGTCTGTACGCCCGAGAGGATGATCGTCATCTTCTCGCGGTGTGAACGCTCGATCAGAGTGGACAGGTTGTGCATAGCTGTTGAGTCCACAAACGGCACCTTACGCATCCGGATGATTCGTATCGGGCACTTCTCGCCGGATACATGGCTCATCACATCGTCAAAGCGGTTGGCTATGCCGAAGAAGTACGGGCCATCAATCTCATATACCTCCACACCATCGGGGATAGTCAGGTGCTCGAGGTTGAGTTGGATATCGCTGTCCTCGTTCGGATCAATCTCCTTGTTGAACGTACGGATCTGCGTCTGCTCGTTCGTGCGTACGAGGAACAGCACAAGTGCCAACAATATACCTACCTCAATAGCTACCGTCAGGTCGAAGATAACCGTCAATAGGAACGTGATAAGCAGCACCCATAGATCGCGCGTCGGGTGCTTGATCAATCCGGCTATCGTTTTCCAGCCGGACATCGAGTACGCAACCATGATCAGTACCGCTGCAAGGCACGCCATTGGAATCATTCCCACCAGCTCGCCCAGGAAAAGCAGCACGAGCAGTAGCACCACGGCGTGGATGATGCCCGCCACGGGCGTACGACCGCCGTTGTTGATGTTCGTCATCGTACGGGCAATAGCGCCGGTAGCAGGTATTCCGCCGAAGAACGGCACAACGATGTTCGCCACGCCTTGGGCGATCAACTCGGTGTTGGAGTTATGTTTGTCGCCTATCACACCATCGGCCACCATCGCGGAAAGCAGACTCTCGATAGCGCCTAACATAGCGATCGTAAATGCCGAAGGAAAGAGTTTCTGAATCAACGTAAAGAACGACTCGCCTTCCGCCAACTCCAATGTCGGCACATGCGGCGCGGGTACCCCGTGCGGCAACTCGTATAGGTCGCTGATGGTTACTAGTGTGCCTACACCCCATGCCTCCGGTGCAAACTTCTTGAGCAGCCATACAGCCAAGGTCGCCAGCACGATAGCTGCCAACGAGCCCGGGATGCGTTTGGTCAACTTAGGCATGAAGATACATATCAGCAGCGAGAACAGACCCACACCCATCGCCCACCAGTTGATATCAAAGTGCTGCACGTAGAAGATCCATTTGTCCACGAAGTTCGCCGGTACGTCCGTCAGCCCCAACCCGAAGAAGTCGTTCATCTGCGTGGAGAAGATTGTCAGTGCTATACCGGCTGTGAAACCGACGATGACAGGGTAGGGAACGAACTTGATCACCGATCCCAAGTGCGCAAAACCCATCAACAAGAGCAGCAGACCTGCCATCACCGTGGCAATCATCAGTCCCGACAAACCGTACTGCTGGATGATCCCGTAGATAATCACGATGAACGCACCCGTAGGACCACCTATCTGCACCTTGCTGCCGCCGAACACCGAGATCAGCAATCCGGCGATGATAGCTGTCACCAAACCTTCCGTCGGACCCACGCCCGATGATATACCGAACGCTATCGCCAGCGGGATAGCTACGATGCCGACGATGATGCCCGCCAGCGCATCCTGCCCCAGCTGCGCCTTACTATACTTCTTCAGCACCGAAAACAACTTCGGCGCAAACACATCCTTTATCGAATATTGCATATTACAACCACTTCTTCAACCTGAATATCAGCAGTACGATCAGCGTGAACACCACCATCAGCCCTATCGAGAACGGATAGCCGAACGCCCACTCCAGCTCCGGCATCACCTTGAAGTTCATGCCGTACATGCTCGCAATCAGTGTAGGCGGCAGGAAGATCACGTTCACCACCGTGAAGATCTTGATGATCTTGTTCTGCTCGATGTTTACCAAACCGAGAAACGTATCCTGCAGGTAGTCCAGACGGTCAAAACCGAAACGTGTGTACTCGAATAGTGAGTTGATATCCTTGATCACCATCGTCAATCGCGGCTGCAGTTCCTCGGGGAAGAAATCGCACTTGAGCAGGTTACTGATCACGCGCTGTTTGTCCATGATGTTCTGACGCAGGATCGTCACTTTTTCCTGTAAGTTCTTGATCTGTATCAGGATCTCCTCGTCCACATGATCCGAAGCGTTGATGTGGGTGGACAGCTCGGTGATCATATCCGTCGTGTCCTCTATCAGGTCGGCGTCTTTCTCCACACGGGTCTCCATCAGCGCCACCAGCACGTGGAATCCCGTGGGGAAGTTTCGGGTGTTGACGAACATACGCTTCACCGTCTCATTGAACGACCCGAGCTCGTTGTCGTGCGAGGTTACGAGGATATTGTTCTTCAATATGAAGTTCACCGGCTCGACGTCGAAGTTCGAGTGCAGGAAGTTCGAGTTCGCCACAATGCTGTCGTCCGTCTGGATATAACGGCTCGACATCTCGATCTCTTCCATCTCCTCGTCTTCCTGGATGTCGATCTTCAGGAAGCCCTCGAGCGTCTCCTCCGTACGGTCAGATACATCCAGCAGGTCAATCCATATGATGTCTTTCTTATCGAGTTGCTTGAGCGCGGTGATCGAACGTGCTACTTTGATCTTCTCGCTGTCTTTATAGAATATTTTGAGTTCTGCCATTTTCAATCAATTTAGTTAGTTCTACAAACTCATCGACGTGCAGTTGTTCGGGGCGCTTGGTGAAGATATTCTCTTGTAGGAGGGGATTGCCTTTTCCTACCAACTGCTGAAGAGAATTGCGCATCTGTTTTCGTCGTTGGTTGAATGCCGTCTTCACCACCGTCTTGAACAGTTGTTCGTTGCAGTCCAACCGCTGTCGGCTGTTGCGCGTCAATCGTATGACGGCGGATTCGACCTTGGGCGGAGGGTTGAACACGTGGTTGCCCACCGTAAACAGGTACTCTATATCGTAGTACGCCTGTAGTAGCACGCTCAATATCCCATAGTCTTTCTTCCCGGGCTTGGCAGCTATGCGCTGCGCCACCTCCTTCTGGATCATTCCGCTGCATACGGGTATGCGGTCTTTGTGCTCCAGCACCTTGAAGAAGATCTGACTCGAGATGTTGTACGGATAGTTGCCTATCACACAGAACGACCCGCTCGGATACAATGTATTCAAGTCTATCTTCAGGAAGTCGCCCTCAATCAGGTGCAGCTCCGGATACCACTCACGAAGATAAGCGACCGACTCACGGTCTATCTCAATGGCGGTTAATTGAATATTCGGATTTTTTAGTAGGAACTGCGTCAACACACCCGTGCCCGGACCAATTTCCAATACAGGAATCTGTTGTCCCCTGCCGGTGAACAAAGCAGAATTAACCGATGTGATCGTATCGGCTATACGCTGGGCTATACTCAAGTCCGTGAGGAAATGCTGCCCTAAAAACTTTTTGGCACGTACTTGCTGCATTATCCGGGTGATAGTCCATACTTTGTGTAATTCGTTCAACAAAACAAGCGTTTTTCGTACAAAAATACATCAAAACTTGCAAATATCAAAACTTTTTTGTATCTTTGCACACGCTTTCGCCGCAAAGATAGTAAATATTTTTAATTTATGCAAGCATAAATGCAAAAAATTGCACAAATAATTACAAAAATTATTGATTTTGTATATTCTCCGTTTCAAAACTACATACCGAGAGAACTTTTTCGCTATGCAGCTTGCGGTGGTGGCAACATGGTACTGGACTGGGTTTTGTACTTCCTGACCTACAACTTCATTATCGGCCACGACCTCGTCTACATTCACCCTTTCACCCTCTCACCCTCTCACCCTCTCAACTTTCAACTCTGTCTCACCCCCCACATCGCCTCGCTCTGCATAGTTTTCCCCATCACCCTGCTCACAGGCTTCTGGCTCAATAAGTACGTCACCTTTACCCGCTCCACGCTGCACGGCGCACGCCAGTTATCGCGTTACATCCTCATCGTGGCGCTCAACCTCGCTATCAACTACTTTGGACTCAAACTCCTCGTCGAGCACTTCTTCTGGTATCCCACGCCCTCGAAGATCTGCATCACGCTGTTCACCGTCATCATCAGTTTCCTTGGTCAAAAATATTTCACCTTCCGCCGCTAACTGGTTCATCAACCATAAATCACAAATCACAAATCACAAATCTCAAATCTCCAATGCTCTCCCGCCTCCTCGCCCGCTTCGCTCGATTTCTCTTCGAGAGCCATGACGCCCGCCGCATGCGCCGCCAACCCCTCGATGCGTCCGACCTGACGGTGCAAGCGGATATCCCTTACCTGCCTGACGCTATCCCCGAGCACCTGCTCGATATATATCGCCCGAACGGTATCAACGGCGATCTGCCCCTGATCATCAACATCCACGGTGGAGGACTGTTCGCATCCTATAAGACCGTCAACACCTTCTTCAACTACGAGTGGGCACGCCGAGGCTATGCGGTCGTCAGCCTCAGCTACCGTCGTCTGCCTGACACTACGCTCATCCATCAGATCCGCGATGTCATGGCGGCTCTGCGGTTCATCCGCGACTATCGGCAGCAGTACAGCCTCAACCTCGACCGCTGCTACCTCACTGGCGACTCCGCCGGTGCCCTGCTCGCACTCTATGCCTTATCGCTTGAGGGGAGTGTAGAATTACAGCATGCTTTTGGCATCCAGCCCTCAGGAATCCGTTTCCGTGCCGCAGCGCTGATCTCGATCATGCTCCATACCACCCGCCGCGATATACTTGCCTTCCTCAAGCATATCATCGCTGCGCCCGACGAAGCCGGTGAGCCCTATCTGCCGTATATCTATCACCCCGAGTCGATGATCGCCCGCACCCAGCTCCCGCCGCTCCAGCTCGTTACCAGTGCCGAGGATATCATCCGCCGCGACACCCTCGACTTCCATCGTCTGCTCACCGATGCTGCTACTCCCCATCACCTGCTCGACTTCCCAAAAGGACAGCACACCCGCCTCGAGCATGTCTTCAGCGTCCAATATCCCCTCCTACCCGAAAGCCGCCAAGTCTTCACCACCATCGACTCCTTCTTCCGCACCTTATAAATAGTTGTTAATTGTCTTTAATAGTTGACCTAAAATAGTATGACCTCGTTATCACTCTCCGAACTCTGTGTGCTGCTGGACGAACAGCTCCAACAGTCCTTCCCATCGACCTACTGGGTGCGGGCGGAGATAGCCCAACTGACGGACAAGGGTCACTGTTACCTTGAGCTGGTAGAAAAGGCAGATCGTGGCATCTTCGCCGCGAAGATGCGCGCCACCTGCTGGAGTAACACCTGGCAGCTCCTCTCCGCGTATTTCCTGCAGGAAACAGGCCGCCGCCCCGAGGCAGGCATGCAGGTGCTCGTCGAAGTCAGCATCGAGTTCCACCCCGTCTATGGTCTGAGCCTGAACATCCATAATATCGACCCCTCGTTCACCCTCGGCGATCTGGCGCGCCAGCGCCAACTAACCCTCGAGCAACTGGAGCGGGACGGCGTGCTCGATCTCAACCGCTCCCTGCCGCTGCCCACGCTCATCCGCCGCATAGCGGTGATCTCTGCCGAAGGTGCAGCAGGCTATGGCGACTTCTGTCACCAGTTGCAGGACAACCCCTACGGTCTGCGTTTCACCACGCAACTCTTCCCAGCCGTCATGCAGGGCGACGGCGCTGCACGATCAATCATCGCCGCACTGAATGCCATCGCCGAAAACTCCGATGACTTCGATGCCGTGGCTATCATCCGCGGAGGCGGTTCTACAACGGACTTAACGTGCTTCGATACCTACGAGCTCGCGTCCCACTGCGCACAGTTCCCGTTGCCGATCTTCTCCGGCATAGGGCACACCCGCGACGTGAGTATCGTCGATAGGGTTGTCCACTCATCCCTGAAGACCCCTACCGCCGTTGCCGAGTCGCTCATCGATCATAACGCACAGCAGCTCGTGCGCCTCGATCAGCTCCGCCAACGGCTGGCACGTGTCGCCACGCAGATGGTAGCTGTCCGTCGCCAGCAGATCGAGCAGCTGCGGCTCACACTCCAATATACGATCAGTAGCACCATCCAGAAGGAGCGGAACCAGTTACAGATGTTCAGCCAGGCGATAGCCCTGCACTCACCCGAACAGATCTTCCGCAAAGGCTACTCGCTCACCCTGCGTGACGGCAAACCTGTCCGCCACGCTGCCGATGTCCCCTCCGGTACTACCCTCACTACCGTCCTCGCCGACGGCACTCTGACATCCGTCACACAATAATCAAATTCTTAATTTTTTGAAAAAAATTACCGTTTCTTTTGCAAATGTCAGAATAATTTCGTATCTTTGCACCCGCAAATCATAAATCATAAATCATAAATCACAAATTACAAATCACAAATAATATAATGCGTACCCAAGAAGAACTACAAGGCGTCAGCCTGCTCGGTAACCGGCGCGCCGCTATCCCCACCACCTACGCCCCCGAGATCCTCGAGGCGTTCGTCAACAAGCACCCTGACAACGAGTACCTCGTCACGTTCCATTGTCCGGAGTTCACCACGCTCTGTCCGCTCACCGGTCAGCCGGACTATGCGACGATCGTCATCTCGTATATCCCGCGCGAACGGATGGTTGAGAGCAAGTCGCTCAAGCTCTATCTGTTCTCCTTCCGTAACCATGGTGACTTCCATGAAGACTGCGTGAACATCATCATGAAGGATCTGATCAAAATCATGGATCCGAAGTACATCGAGGTCACCGGCTTGTTCACTCCGCGTGGCGGCATACGTATCTACCCGTTCGCCAACTACGCCGATGCCGACCACCAGGAGCTCCGTGCCCAGCGTCTCCGCGAACAGTGTGCCGCTGCGCTCCGTATGTCAAATGACAAATGACAAATCACAAATCACAAATGAAGGATAGCCTCATCATCCTCTCCGGTGGCATGGACTCCGTCACGATGCTCTACGACTACGCTGACCGCATAGCCGTCGCCTTGAGCTTCGACTACGGCTCCAACCACAACGCCAAGGAGCTGCCCCTGGCGGCTTACCATTGTCAGCAGCTCGGCATCGAGCATATCATCATCCCGCTGTCGTTCATCAAGCAGTATTTCCACTCCTCGCTGCTCTCCGGTGCCGAGGATATCCCCGAGGGTAAGTACGACGATGTCACCATGCGCTCCACCGTTGTGCCTTTCCGCAACGGTATCATGCTCTCCATCGCTGCCGGCATGGCGGAGGACAGAGGCCTCAGCCGGATCCTCATGGCTAACCACAGTGGCGATCATGCTATCTATCCCGACTGCCGTCCGGAGTTTGTGGCGGGTATGTCTGACGCTGTGCGTGAGGGTACGTACAACGGCGTCGAGCTCTTCACGCCATACACCCATTGGACGAAGGCGGATATAGCACGCCGAGGCAAGCAGCTCGGTATCGACTACGCCAAGACCTGGAGTTGCTATAAGGGCGGCGACAAACACTGCGGCCGGTGCGGCACCTGTCAGGAGCGACACGAAGCACTCCTCGCTGCCGGCATCCCCGATCCCACCGAATATGAACAATCATGATCGAAGTCAAACAAATAAGCAAGTCGTTCGGCACGCTGCAAGTCTTGCGCGGAGTGTCACTCACCATCGAGCGGGGCGAGATAGTCGCTATCATCGGTAAGTCCGGTGCCGGCAAGACCACCCTGCTCCAGATCATCGGCACCCTCGACCGTCCGGATAGCGGCTCGGTGATCATTGATGGCACCGATGTGCTGCACCTGGGCGAACAGGCACTTGCCGAGTTCCGTAATAGCCATATAGGCTTCATCTTCCAGTTCCACCAGCTCCTGCCGGAGTTCACCGCGCTGGAGAACGTCATGATGCCCGCACTCATCCACCGCGACAGCCGTGACGACGCACGCCAGCGCGCCACGCAGCTGCTCACCGACCTCGGACTTGCCGACCGCATGAGCCATAAGCCTAATGAACTCAGCGGAGGCGAACGCCAGCGCGTAGCCGCAGCACGCGCAATGATGATGAACCCCGATGTCATCCTTGCCGATGAGCCGTCGGGTAGCCTCGATGAGGCGAATAAACATGAGCTTCACGCCCTGCTCCGCGATATGCGTGAGCGTTTCGGCCAGACCATCGTCATCGTCACTCACGACAAGGAGCTCGCCGCCATCTCTGACCGCATCATCACCCTCACCGATGGCCGCATCGCTTAAAATCATACATCACAAATCACAAATTTGAAATCAAAAATACTCATATTTTTGCTAACGCTGCTCGGAATGCTTTCGAGTTGCACCCCTGACCGGCAGTTCTTCCCCCGCACGCTGCCCGCCGAGCCCGTGCACATCATCCGTTTCGACTCCGCGTTGCTGTCCATCCGCACCGAGCAGGCCGACCATGATGTCCGTGCCCTCTATACCGGCTACCCCGACCTGCTGCCCACCTACCTCGAGCAGGCGCTACATGTCAGCCCCCTCGACACCGCGTATCTGATCGACGCCCTGCCGCTGTTCATCCATGACACGCTCTATGGCTTCTCCGAGACCAACCAACGCGTGCTCACCACCTTCGCCGACATG
>Ga0310690_10002918_pt1 | contig 26792 bp, 13 predicted proteins | sample AusTroGonzalo_MG_2_FD_207661 | JGI IMG/M metagenome (GOLD analysis project Ga0310690, IMG submission 207661) | Bovine rumen microbial communities from tropical cattle in Woodstock, Queensland, Australia - Gonzalo_04 (v2) (version 2) | ecosystem: Host-associated > Mammals > Digestive system >...
ATCCTCTCCTGGGCGTCGACGAGATGCTCCAGCGAGTCGATGGCCTGCGCGTTGCGGTAGGTCTGTTCCACCATCTCGGGGTTCACATAGCCGGGAACAATCTCGCGCAGGGGGGTGAAGATGACCAGCACGACGGTGAGGGCCACGAGGAGGATGGCACTCACGCCCACCGTCACGAAGACGTTGGAGGCCGACAGCTCCAATGAGAAATGCTCTTTGAAGGTCTCTGTGTCGAGCACCACGATACGGCGCTTGTGGCGCATCTTCTCGCGGAAGGTCTGCCACTTGCTAAAAAGGCGCAGCCGCATGGCTGCGCCTTTTTCTTTCATTCTCGACCAGAGGGATTCCTCCATTAGAAGAACTTATTGCGTTGGTCGACAATCTTGGTGTTGTCCATCAGCACCACCAGCACGCCGCCCACCTTCTGGCGGTAGGTCATCTGGTACTGGCTGCGGATCGACTCGGCATCGACGGCCTTGGGGTTGTCGGCCTTGCCGGTCACCTGCATCAGGTACACACCGTTGGCACCCTGCAGGGGACCCACGATGTCGTTGCCCGTGGTGGCGGCGATGGCGGCCTGGACCTTGGGCTCCATGCCGAACTTGCCGAGGAAGTAGTCGTTGAAGGCCACGCTGTCGAGGGTGTCCACCGTCGAACCCACCTTGCCGGCGATGACGGCCAGCTCGGTGCAGTCTTTCTTGGCCTCGTTGGCGCGCTCCTTGAGGATTTCGGCCTTCTTCTCTATGCGCACCATGTTCTCCATTTCGGGACGAGCCTGTTCAAGGGTCTTGTAGCCCACCTTGTAGACATCCTTCAGGGCGGCGACGATGTAGTAGTCTTCCACCTCGAAAATCTGGTCGGCCACGGCACCCGTCTCGGTCTTCTCGTTGAAGGCCCACTGGACGATGCTGCGGGCGTTGTTGATGCGGCTCAGGTTCTGCGACATGGCATAGACCAGGGCGCTGCGCACCTGCAGGTTCTCGGCCTGGGCGGCGCTGGTCATGGCGCTCAGGGTGCGGTTGTTGCCGGCGAAACGGTTGGCCTCGTTGTAGATATTGCGTGTGGTGGTCTCCGAGGCGTTGATGTTGCGCGTGATGGTGGCCACGCGGTATTTGCGGTGCGGCGTGGTCTTGCCGGTCACCTTCACCACGAAATAGCCAACTTCGCTGGGGTGCTGCATCACGAAGACGCTGCCCTCGGGACTTTCAATCATCTTCTCGTTCAGGAAGCCGAAGCTGCCGTCGAGCTGCCAGTCCATGTCGCCCTTGTTGTTGGCCTTCTGGGGGTCGTCCGAGAACTGGTTCACGGCCTCTTCGAAGCTCATGGCGCCACTGGTCACGAGGGTCTTGACGCTGTCGGCCAGCTGTTTGGCCTGCTCGTCGCCGCGGGTGATGGTGCCGCCCACGCGCTCGTTGAAGATGTAGATGGTGCTGGCGCGCATGCTGTCGGGACGGTTCTCAATCTTCAGCACCTTGGCCATCTGCCACTCATTGCCCACCATGCGGGGGCTGATGAAGCTGCCCTCGGCGGCGTTGCGGATGGCGGAATCCATCGGCGAGGCGAACTCGTCGGCGCGGCGGTAGGAGGAGTCATAGCTGCGGTCCGACTCGGCATTCACGAAGAACACCAGCTCATCGGGGTCCTGCTCCTGGAACTCGCCCCACACCTTCTCCACGTCGGCCTGGATGTCGGCCAGGTCCTTCTGGGTCGGCATGATGGGGTAGAGGATGAACTCAATCTCGCGCTGCTCTTCGCGGACGCGGTATTCGTTCTTGTGGGCCTTGTAGTATTTCTCGTAGTCGGCGTCGGTCAGCGCAACTTCCTCTTCGGCAACGGTTTGGTAGGGCAGGCTCACGATGTTGGCGTTGGTCACCGTGTTGCTCAGTTGGGCAATCTGGCCGGCGAGGGTCTTGGGCATGTAGAAGCCTCCGGCGATGAGCGAGGAGTACTTCTGCTGGCAACGGCTCTTCTTCACCGACTTCTCCATCTGTGCCCACTGCAGGCGCGTGGCGGTGTCGAGGGTCTCGATGTTGGTGATATAGTACTTGACAGTCCTCAGGTCATACTCGCCGGTCTGCGGGTTGGTGAAGTACTGGCGCAGTTCGGGATGGATGAAGGTGCCCTGGTACATGTCGTTCACCTCGGCAGGGCTCACGGTGAGGCCCATCTTGGCAAACTCGGCGTCCGTCAGGGTCTCGCCCACCAGCTGCTGCCACACGCTCTCCCTGATTCTTGTCTGCATCTCCGCAGGCACCTGGCTCAGGTTGTACTGGCGCTTGTAGCCATCCTCCTGCTCTTCCACCAGGTTGTTGAAGTGCTGGTAGGTGATAGTGCTGTTGCCGATGCGTCCGAGGTCGGGCATCTGGTTGTTGTTCTTGGTAAGGTCACCGATGATAAAGGCAACGATAGCCACGCCCACGATGACGACGGCTATCCACGAGTGTTTTCTAATGGTTCCTATAGCTCCCATAATTTGTTATTTATTGTTTATTATTTCCTTGTATTATTGCTCTGAATTAGCGTGCAAAAGTACAAAGAAATTTCCGAATAGGGGACTTTTTTTCGCTAAAAAGAATGTCCCCCAATGGCATCTCTCTGTTGTCCAGTGGTTTATTTTTTCACGCCTGACGTTCCAAGTCGGCCCCGAAGAGGAACGGAAGCAGGCTTTTCACCCCCTCCAGTCGCCGAATTCGGCCCCCTTCCAGCAGGGTGTATACCGTCACCGTGTTGCCGTACCGCGTCTCGTATTCCGCCAGCACCTGGCGGCAGGCGCCGCAGGGCGATGCCTCCGCCAGCCGCCCCTCTCTGTCCTTCCCCGCCACGGCCAGGGCCACCACGGCCTGCTCCGGTTTCTGTGCCGAGGCGCTGAACAGGGCCGTGCGCTCCGCGCACAGCCCCGAAGGGTAGGCGGCGTTCTCCTGGTTGCTGCCCGTCACCACCGTGCCGTCGGCCAGCAGCACCGCGGCCCCCACATGGAAACCCGAATAGGGCGCGTAGGCCGTCGCCGTGGCGGCGATGGCGGCCTCCACAAGCGCCCGCCCCTCGCGGGGCAGCTCCTCCAGGGAGTCGTACTCCCAATATTCTGTCACAATCTGTCTGTTTCTCATTTTTTGTGTATCTTTGCGTTTTGTATATGGAAACGCTCTTCGATGGAAAATATTGTGTCCTTGGCCTTTCGCCGATGGACGATGTCACCGGCCACCCCTTCCGCGAACTCTGCAAGTCCTTCGGTGCCGACCTGCTAATCACCGAGTTCATCGCCTCCGAGGCCCTCAACCGCGACGCGGAAAAAAGTCTCCGCAAGATGGTCTTTTCTCCCGCCCAGCACCCCATCGGCATCCAGATTTTCGGCGCCGACGAGGACGAGTTGCTCCAGTGCCTCGAGGTTGTCGAGGCCCGCCAGCCCGACTTCATCGACATCAACTGGGGCTGCCCTGTGCGCAAGGTCGCAGGCAAGGGCGCCGGCAGCGGCATCCTCCGCGACATCCCCAAGATGCTGCGCGTCACCGGTGCCATCGTGCGCCGCGCCACGCTCCCCGTCACCGTCAAGACCCGCCTCGGCTACGACGCCACCGACCGCCCCATCGTCGACCTCGCCGAGCGGCTCCAGGACCTCGGCATCGCCGCCATCAGCATCCACGGCCGCACCAAGACACAGATGTACCAGGGCCAGGCCGACTGGTCCCTCATCGGCGAGGTGAAGAACAACCCCCGCATGCACATCCCCGTCTTTGGCAACGGCGACATCGTCACGCCCCGCCAGGCCGTCGAGGCCCGTCGCCGTTACGGCGTCGACGGCATCCTCATCGGCCGCGGTGCCATCGGCAACCCCTGGATTTTCGAGCAGACGCAGCGGCTCCTGCGTGGCGAGGAGGAACGTCCCGTCACCGTCGCCGAGCGCGTCGAGGTCTGTCGCCGCCACCTCCTGGCCGAGGTCGAATTCAAAGGCGAGCGCACCGCCCTCTTCGAGATGCGCAAGCACTACGGCGGCTACTTCAAGGGCCTCTTCGACTTCAAGCGCTTCCGCCTCCCCCTCGTCACCGCTACAACCCTCCCCGAAGTCCTCACCCTCCTCGACGCCATCGCCGAGAATTATTGAATGATGCCCCGTTAGGGGTTTCCGCTTAATGTTTTCCCTCGAAATCTGCCCCTACCGCGAGCCCCCGCCCCAGTTGAGTTTCTGCTGGATGGCGCTGAAGAAGCTCTGGTCGCGGAGGCGCACGAGGCGCACGGTGAACGGCTCGCGCGTGAGGACAATCTCGCTGCCGCCCGTCAGGGTGTGGTGGCGCGAGTCGGTGCCCAGGTTCACGTTGCTCCCTGGCGCCGTGACGAGGCGCAGTGTCGCGCTGTCGGGCACGATGATGGGGCGCAGCGACAGGTTGTGCACCGCGATGGGTGTCACCACGAAGCACCCGCAGTCGGGCGTCAGGATGGGTCCCCCGCAACTCAGCGAGTAGGCCGTCGAGCCTGTCGGCGTCGCCACGAGGAGGCCGTCGCCGTCGTACGAGGCCACGAAGTCGTCCCCCACATAGAGGTCCGTCCGCAGCAGGTTGGTGTCGTCAATCCTGTGCAGCGACACCTCGTTGAGTGCCGACGAGGTGAGGGCCGGCGCCCCCTTCACCTCCACATGCAGCAGGGTGCGGGGTTCCACGGTGTAGCGGCCTGCCAGGAGGTCGTCGGCCAGCTGGTCGAAGTCGTCGCGGCCTGTGGTGGTGAGGAATCCGAGGTGGCCGAAGTTGATGCCCACCACGGGGATGGCCCTTCCGGCCAGGAGGTGCACGGCACTCAGCAGGGTGCCGTCGCCGCCGATGGAGAAGAGGAAGTCGAGCTCTTCCTCCCCGAGGCTGCCGTCCACCTCCACGGTGGTCACCTCGCGGCGCCGCAGCGCCGCGGCCAGTTCCTGCAGCTCGTCGCGGAACGTGGGTGAGAGGTAGCGTGTATAGAGTCCTATTTTCATCTGATGACGGTTATGTTTCCTGTATATGTCTTGTCTGTCCCGTCGGCGTGGCGCACATGGGCGCGGAACACGTAGGTCCCCTGCGGCACGGCCTCTCCGTCGCGGGTGCCGTCCCAGCAGTCGCCGAGGCTCTCGGTGTGCCACAGCCGCAGGCCCCACCGGTTGTAGATGTCGAGGCTGTAGCCCGCCGCCAGGGGCGAGAGGTAGTAAGGGCAGAAGCGTCCGTTGTCGGGGTCTTCGGGCCGGATGATGTTGGGGAAGTAGGCCGTGATGTCGCCCACCGGCGGCAGGTCGACGCCCACGGTGTCCGACACCGTGACGCGCTGGCCGCAGAGGTCGGGGACCTCCAGGCGGTAGGTGTAGTGCGGCACCGTGCGGTTGATGTCGGGGTCGCTGTAGGGGTCTGTATTGCGCAACACCGCCACGGTGCTGAACGCCGTGTCTTTTGCCGAGGCGCGCAGCAGGCGGTATTCCCTGCCGGCGAAGGTGCTGTCGACGTCGAAAGTGAGGTGCACGGCGGGCAGCGTCTCGTCGTACACCGCCGAGGCGATGCGCACATACTCTGCCGTGTCGCCCTGGTCGAACACCAGCCGCTCCCAGCAGCTGCTGGCCCCGAGGCTGTCGCCGTGGCCGACGGCGCTCATCCGTGCCTCCACCGCCACGATGTCGAGGTCTGGCACATCCAGGTCGTAGCTGAAGGGGCATGTCGCCGCCGCGAAGCCTTGGTGGTGCAGCGTGGTGCTGTCCCTACCCACTAGGCGATACCATAATATATATGTTGCCACGCTGTCGGGCATATTGATGTAGCGGTTCCATTGGGCGTGGACCTTCCTGGCGCAGGGCTTTGCCGAGAGGTGCAGCACGGGGTTGTGGTAGTAGGGTGTCAGGGGGCTGGCCTGGAAGCAGCTGTCGAAGGCCAGGATGCGGAACGAGTGCTCCTCGTGGGCGTCCACCGCCGTGTCGCAGTGGTACGAGGTGTTGGTGCGTCCCCACACCGTGTCGAAGTCCCTGCAGGGGTTGCCCTGGCAGATATAGTAGCCCATCACGTCAGTGTCGGGGCTGGCGTACCAGCTCAGGAGGATATGCTCCGTGGTGCTGTCCCACACCTCGGCCACGCGCAGGTGGCAGGGGGCCGTGGGCAGGTTGTCCTCGTAGTAGAGTCCCACGGTGTCCGACCTCAGAGTCTCTGCCGTCACGTAGTAGCCCACCGTGTCGCCACACACCACGCGGTGCAGCGTGTCGTAGTATTGTGTGTCGGCCACCACGGCGCAGGCCCTGTAGCCCGTCTCGTTGGGCAGGTGGCGGTAGAGGGTGTATTGTGTCGTCCCCGGCAGCGCGTTCCACTGCAGGTACCCCACCTGGTGCCCCGCCACATAATAGCGTTCCATCTGCAGCCTCCCCTGCGCCTCCCCCCGCTGGCCTATGAGCAGTAGCAGGAGAAGAAGAATGTATGATGCTATCCTATTCACGGCTGATGGTTTGCAGTTCTACCAGCTGGCGGTAGCGGCCGCCGAGGCGCATGAGGGTGTCGTGGGTGCCCTGCTCGACGATGCGGCCCTGTTCCAGCACCACGATGTTGTCGGCGTTGCGGATGGTCGAGAGGCGGTGGGCGATGACCAGGGCCGTGCGGCCCTTCAGGAGGCTCTCCAGCGACTGCTGCACCAGGCGTTCCGACTCGGTGTCGAGGGCGCTGGTGGCCTCGTCGAAGATGACGATGTCGGGGTTCCGCAGCAGGGTGCGGGCGATGCTCAGGCGTTGCCGCTGGCCGCCACTCAGCAGGTTGCCGCCGTCGCCGATATTGGTCTGGTACCCTTCGGGTTGCGCAAGGATGAAGTCGTGCGCCCCCGCCATGCGGGCGGCCTGCTCTATCTCTTCGTCCGTGGCGTCGGGGCTGCCGAAGGCGATGTTGCCGCGGATGGTGTCGTTGAACAGCACCGTCTCCTGCGACACGATGCCCACCCTCTGCCTCAGTTCCCGCAGGGGGATATCCTCTATGGGGGTGCCGTCGACGAGAATCTCGCCGCCGGTGCGGTCGTAGAAGCGCAGCAGCAGGTCCGCCAATGTCGACTTCCCCGACCCCGAGCTGCCCACCAGTGCCACCGTCTCTCCCCGCGCGACGGTCAGGTCGATATGTTTCAGCACCTCCTGCCCCGGCTCGTAGTGGAAGCAGAGGTCTTTTAGTTCTATGGCTGCCGCGGGGGTTGGACACACTCCTCCGGCCCTTCGGCCCATTCCCTCAGACACCTCCGTCTCCTCCGCCAAAAATTCCTCCATCCTGTCCACGCAGGCGCGGCCTTTCTTGATTTGCGAGATGGCGGTGGTCAGCTCCTTGGCGGGGGGTATCATCAGCACGAACATCATGATGTACGACACGAAGAGGTCGGCCGTCAGGCCCGTGTCGCCCCGCAGCACCATCGCCGACCCGAAGAGCAGGATGCCTATCACGATGCTGTTGCCCAGGAAGTCGCTCACCGGCGACGAGAGGTCGATCCTCCGCAGCACGCGTGTGCGCATCCGCGCGTATCCTCTGTCCGATACCCGGAAGCGGCGGTTCGAGAAGTCGATGGCGGTATACGACTTGATGACTTTCAGTCCCATGATGGTCTCCTCCATCAGCGAGGTGAGGAAGGCGTTGCGTTCCTGCAGCTCCAGCGATTTGCGCCGCAGCTTCCGCGTGATGCCCGCGATGACGAACACGATAATCGGCAGCATCAGCAGCACGAAGAGCGTCAGCCGCGTGCTGATATAGAAGAGCATGGCGATGTACAGCACCATGCCCACCACCGCCGCGGCCAGCTGCTGCACCGAGTTGAGGGTGCTCTCCTCGTATTCCGTGATGTCGCCCCCGAAGCGCGCCATCATGTCGCCCTTGCGGTGACTGCTGTAGTAGGCGAGGGGCAGGTGCATGGCCTTGTCGAACAGCTCGTTCCGTATGTCGCGCACCACCTTGCAGCGCACCGAGGCCATCAGCACGGCGGCGAGGTACGAGAAGACGTTCTTCATGGCGTAGAGGCCGAAGACGATGAACGAGAAGGCCACCAGCGCCCGCATGGGTCCGTACACTATCAGGCTGTCGTAGAGGAGTTGCAGTCCCTGTGCCAGCAGGCTTTCCCCGCCGGTCGGCACGGTCATGGCGCTCTCGCCGTCGGGAGGGAAGAGGATCTTCAGGAAGTCGGCCACCGAGAGGGCCGTGGCCATGGTGAACACCACACTCAGCACCACGCACCCCCCGTACACCGCCAGCCGGCCGGCGTAGGGTTGCAGGTGTCGGATGGTGAAGGAATGCATCTATTCTACCTTGTATCCCAAATAATTATGCGGGGTGAAGGCGCGCAGGCGGGCCTTCACGTCGGGGGTCACGTCGAGGGTCTCGACGAAGGCGGCGAAGGTCTCGGCGGTGACTTTCTGGTTGGTGCGTGTCAGCTGTTTCAGTGCCTCGTAGGGGTTGGGGTAGCCCACCGAGCGCAGTACCGTCTGGATGGCCTCGGCCACCACGGCCCAGTTTCTCTCCAGGTCGTCGTAGAGGGCCTGCTCGTTGAGCAGCAGCTTGCCCATGCCCTTCTGCAGCGACGCCAGCGCTATCAGCGTGTGTGCCACCGGCACGCCCACGTTCCTCGACACCGTCGAGTCCGTCAGGTCGCGCTGCAGGCGGCTCACCGGCAGCTTGTGGCTCAGGTGCTCGAAGATGGCGTTGGCCAGGCCCAGGTTGCCCTCGGCGTTCTCGAAGTCGATGGGGTTCACCTTGTGGGGCATGGCCGACGAGCCTACCTCACCGGCCTTGATTTTCTGCTTGAAGTATTCCATCGACACGTAGCTCCACACGTCGCGGCAGAGGTCCATGAGGATGACGTTCACCCGCTTGCAGTTGTCGAACCAGGCGGCCATGTCGTCGTAGTTCTCTATCTGGGTGGTCCACTGCTGGCGTTGCAGTCCCAGGCTCTCCTCCACGAAGCGGTTGCCGAATTCGCGCCAGTCCACCGATGGGTAGGCCGCCAGGTGGGCGTTGAAGTTGCCCGTGGCGCCGCCGAACTTGGCCCCGAAGGGCACCTCGGCGAAGTGCGCCAGCTGCTTCCGCAGGCGGTAGGCGAACACCATGAACTCCTTGCCCAGCGTCGTCGGCGAGGCGGGTTGCCCGTGGGTGTGGGCCAGCATGGGAATCTCCTTCCATTCCCTGGCGCGTTCCTCCAGGAGGGTGGCGAGGGCCTCGTACTGGGGCAGCAGCACCTCCTCGTGGCATTCCTTCAGACTCAGCGGCACGGCGGTGTTGTTGATGTCCTGCGACGTCAGGCCGAAATGGATGAACTCCTTCCAGGGTTCCAGCCCCAGGGTGTCGAAGCGCCGTTTGATGAAATACTCCACGGCCTTCACGTCGTGGTTGGTGGTCTTCTCAATCTCCTTCACCTCGGCGGCCTCGGTGTCCGTCATGGTGCGGTAGATGTCGCGGAGGGTCTCCGCCAGGCCCGGATGCTGGTCGAAGCACTCGTGCACAGGCAGTTCGGGCAGGGTGCCCAGGGCGATGAAGTATTCAATCTCCACCCTGACGCGGTAGCGCACCAGGGCGCCTTCCGAGAAGTAGTGGGCCAGGGGCTCGGTCTTCGAGCGGTAGCGGCCGTCGATGTGCGAAATGGCGTTGAGGCTGTTCATGGGGTGTCAGAATTTTTTCTTGGGGGGTTCGGGGTGTGTCAGCTTGTTGTTGAGGAACTTGTGGCCTTCCTTGTCCATCATCTTCTGGATGCGCTTGTCGTGGGTGCTGTCCATGAGGGCGTGGGTGTAGACGGTGTTGTGGGTGTCGGTGCCGAGGAACTCTATCCATCCGTCCTCAATCATCTCGAAAGCCTTTTGGCGGGGCTGTTCGCCGTAGAAGCCCGACAGCGACAGTATGTTGGCCTGGAACATGATGCCCATGTCCTTCAGGCGGCTGTAGTGGGGCGACCGCGAGCTGAAGTAGGGATACCTCTCGGGGTGCGCGAGGATGATTTCGTAGTTCATCATCTGCAGCTGGAAGAGGTAGTCCTCGATGCCGATGGCCTGCTGGTGCAGCGACAGCTCCACGAGGAGGTACTTGCCGTCGACGAGCAGGAACTTGTTATCCTTCATCCTTTGGGGGAAGCCCGAGTCGATGCGGTATTCGCCTGCCGCGCCCACCAGCTCGATGCCGTGGACGATGTCCATCTTTTTGATGTCCTTCGTCACCAGGTCATAGAGCTCCAGGATGTCCTTCTCCTCGTTGGGGAAGCGGGGATACTGGTAGTGGGGGGTGCAGATGACCTTCGAAAAGCCCACCTTCTTCATGTCCTGCAGGCATGCTATGGTGTCGTCGCATCCGCGGCATCCGTCGTCCACGCCGGGCAGCAGGTGGCAGTGCATGTCTGTCGCCAGGCACTCGTAGATGGGGATGGGTTCTTTGGGTTTTCGTTTCAGAAAGTCGAACATGATATGGTTGTGTTATATTCTTTTGATTATTTCTCTTCCGGCGAGGGCGTTGATGCGGGTGTCGATGCGCTGGTATCCGCGGTCAATCTGCTCGATGTTGTCGATGCGGCTGGTGCCGTCGGCCGAGAGGGCTGCCAGCAGCAGGGCCACGCCGGCGCGGATGTCGGGCGAGGTCATCTTCACCCCCCGCAGGCGGTGTTCCCTGTCGAGGCCGATGACCGTGGCGCGGTGCGGGTCGCAGAGGATGATCTGTGCCCCCATGTCGATGAGCTTGTCGACGAAGAAGAGGCGGCTCTCGAACATCTTCTGGTGTATCAGCACGCTGCCCTTGGCCTGGGTGGCCACCACGAGGACGATGCTGATGAGGTCGGGCGTGAAGCCGGGCCACGGCGCGTCGGCCACGGTCATGATGCTTCCGTCCATGAAGCGTTCTATGGCGTAGTGTTCCTGCGGGGGAATCCAGAGGTCGTCGCCCTTCTGCCACACCTCGATGCCCAGGCGGCGGAACACCTGAGGGATGAGGCCCAGGTGCTGCAGCCCCACGTTCTTGATGGTGAGGTCGCTCTGCGTGATGGCCGCCAGGCCGATGAACGAACCCACCTCAATCATGTCGGGCAGCAGGCGGTGGCGGCATCCGTGCAGCTCGCCGATGCCCTCGATGGTGAGCAGGTTGCTCCCCACGCCGCTGATTCTGGCACCCATGCTGTTGAGCATCTTGCACAGCTGGTAGACGTAAGGCTCGCAGGCGGCGTTCATGATGGTGGTGGTGCCGTGGGCCATGACGGCGGCCATGACGATGTTCGCCGTGCCCGTCACCGAGGCTTCGTCCAGCAGCATGTAGCAGCCCTCCAGTCCCTGGGGGGCCTCCACGCGGTAGCCGCCGCGCACATACTCCACCTGTGCTCCCAGCTTCTCCATGCCGAGGAAGTGGGTGTCCAGCCTGCGCCGGCCGATTTTGTCGCCGCCGGGCTGCGGCACCACGCCGCGGCCGAAGCGTGCCAGCAGGGGACCCAGCACCATGATGCTGCCGCGCAGCGAGGTGGCGCGGCGGGCATACTCCTCGCTGTCGAGCACGCCGAGGTCCACCGTGTCGGCCTCGAACTCGAAGGTGCGTCCCTCGCGCAGGAGGGTCTCCTCCGAGGGGTCGTTCACCTGGGTGGCCTTCACTCCCAGCATCCGCAGCAGCTCGATGAGGTTGTTGATGTCGCGGATGTCGGGGATATTCTCGATGACCACCTTCTCCTGTGTCAGCAGCACGGCGCAGATCACCTGCAGGGCCTCGTTCTTCGCGCCCTGGGGGTTGATTTCGCCACTCAGCCGGTGGCCGCCTTGTATCTCGAATGTTGCCATGGTTCAGAACACTTGTTTCTGTGGTTTTCTCTTCTTCTTTTTCTTTCTCTTTTTCTTGTTGTTGAGGTTGAAGGAGTCCTCCTTGCCGCCCGCCAGGTAGCTGCCGGCCTCCTGGTAGCGGAAGTCCTGCTTCACCTGTATGCGGCCTTGCGACAGGAGCTCCATCTGGCTGTTGATGACCTCGTCCTCCACGGTGTCGCGGTTCCAGAGCAGGTAGTCGCGTTTCATGGCGTGGGCGATGCGGGCGATGAGGGCGTCGCGTTCTTCGCCGTCGGGGTATTCGGCGGCGCGCTTCACCATCTCCTCCATGATGTGGCCGTAGTGGTGGAAGCGCGACCCTTTCTGGCCGTAGGTCATGCGGCGGGGCTTGAACTCCACGCTCTCCTCGGGCGAGATGTCGTAGGGCACGTCGATGTCGAGGTCCCAGTCGGCCAGGATCATCAGGTGCACCCAGTAGCGGCGCTGGTCCTCGTCCTTGGGCCGTTTTCCGTCCTCGCCGCGGGCCATGATGTTCACGATGGTCTGGGCCATGCGGTTGCGTTGCCCGCGGTCCTCGATGCCTTTGGCATACTGGATGAGCTTGTATATGTTGCGCCCGTAGTCGCTAATCTTCAGTTTCGGTCGTTGTGTGTTGTATTCCATTCTCAATTCTCAATTAAAACCAGGGGCCATAGCCTCCCCACGTGTTGTATCCGCCCCAGGTGTTGTATCCGCAGTATCCGCCCCATCCGCCGGTGTGCCAGTTCTCCCACCAGAGGTAGGGGAGGGCGCCGGTGCCGTCGCGCACCACGGTGAAGGAGAGGTGCAGCCAGTTGTTGTTGCCGAAGCGGTAGGCGGCCTCGGCCGAGAGGGCTGTCACCGAGAGGTCGAGGGTCGTGCCGTTGGCGGGGCCGAAGAGGGGTGCGTATTGTCCGCCGAGGTGGTAGAGGTTGGCGGCAATCCAGAGGCGGTCGGTGGCCTGGTAGGCGGCCTCGATGTAGGCCGAGGCCGTCGTGGTGCCGCCGTTGCGGAGGGGTGCCAGGTTGCGTTCCGGCTGGGCCATATAGTGGCTGTTGAGGCCGAAGTCCGAGGTCAGGCGCAGGCCGCCCGTGATGGCCCACCGTTCCGAGGGCCGGAAGGTCAACGACGGTGCCACGGAAGTGTAGAGCCGGTTGTCGCCGTGCCCCGTGCCGAGGAACCCCGTGGTCACTCCCACGTGCGGCTCCCACCGCGGCACCCGCAGGCTGTCCGCCGCCCACGTCTCATCCGCCGCCCATGTCGGTGTCTCCCGCCATGTCGTCCCCTGTGCTGCGGCTTCTCCCGCCCACAGGCCCAACAGTGCGGCAATCAGTGATATATATATTCTTTTCTGCATAATACTCACTTCAACGTTAGTATACATAACGCACACGCACGTGCCTTATTGTGCGCCCACGTGATTTTTTTTTTCTTTGGACACACTCCTCCGGCCCGTTGGGCCACCTCCCCTAACTTAGGGGAGGAGCGGCTGGCGCGGTCAGATGCAGTGTCAGAAGCAAGCGCTATCTCCGGCTGCTCCCCTAAGTTAGGGGAGCTGTCAGCTTTGCTGACTGAGGAGTGTGTCCAACCTGCCGTAGGCGAAAATTTACAAGATTTACGAGATTTCTGCCCGAAGGGCAAGGAGCCAGAAGCCCCCGCAGGGCAAGGAGAAAAAAGCCCCGCGCAGGGAGCCGAGAAGCCCCCCGCGCGGGGAATCAAAATCTACCAGATCTACGAGATCTCTGCCCGTCAGGGCAAGGAGCCTCAGCCGAGGCGGCGGAACTGGCAGGTGAAGTGGCGCATCAGCTCGGCCTCCCAGGTGATCTCCAGGCCGCGCTTGATGGTGTCGCGGCGGTCGTACACGTTCTTCAGGGCGGCGGCGATGACGTCCATGTGGTTGTTGGTGTAGACGCGGCGCGGGATGCAGAGGCGCACGAAGTCGTTGCCGCCGAAGCGGTTCTCGCGCGTCACGGGGTCGCGGTCGGCCAGCACGTAGCCGATCTCGCAGGCGCGGATGCCGGCCTCGAGGTACAGCTCGCAGGTGAGCGTCTGGGCGGGGAACTCCTCCTTGGGAATCTGGGTGAGGATCTTGTCGGCGTCGACGAAGATGGCGTGGCCGCCGGCGGGACGCTGGTAGGGGATGCCGTACTCGTCGAGCTTGTCGGCGAGGTACTGCACCTGCTTCACGCGGGTCTCGACCATGTCGAACTCGATGTTCTCCTTCAGGCCCACGGCCAGGGCGTCCATGTCGCGGCCGTTCATGCCGCCGTAGGTGAGGAAGCCCTCGAAGGGGATGCAGAAGAGCTTGGCACCCTCGTACCAGTCCTTCTTGTTGGTGGCGATGAAGCCGCCCATGTTCACGAGGCCGTCCTTCTTGGCGCTCATGGTCATCGAGTCGGCGTAGCCGAACATCTCCTTGCAGATCTCGCGGAGGGTCTTGTTCTCATAGCCCTTTTCGCGGGTCTTGATGAAGTAGGCGTTCTCGATGAAGCGGGCGCTGTCGATGTTGACGGGCACGCCGTACTTGTGGCAGAGGGCGCAGGTCTCGCGGATGTTCTCCATGCTCACGGGCTGGCCGCCGACGGTGTTGTTGGTGACGGTGAGGACCATGAAAGGCACGTTGCCCTTGTTCTCCTGGAGGATTTTCTCCAGCTTCTCCAGGTCGACGTTGCCCTTGAAGGGGACCTCCAGCTGGGTGTCGTAAGCCTCGCGGACGGTGACGTCGACGGCGAAAGCCTTGCGGCTCTCGATGTGGCCCTTGGTGGTGTCGAAGTGGGCGTTGCCGGGGATGATCTGGCCGGGCTTCACGAGGTAGGAGAACAGCACGTTCTCGGCGGCGCGGCCCTGGTGGGTGGGGATGACATACTCGAAGCCGGTGAGCTCCGTGATAGTGTCCTTCATGTGGAAGAACGAGCGGGCGCCGCCGTAGCTCTCGTCGCCCATCATCATCGCGCTCCACTGGCGGTCGCTCATGGCGCCGGTGCCGGAGTCGGTGAGGAGGTCGATGTAGACGTAGTCGCTCTTCAGCATGAAGATGTTCTGGTGGGCTTCTTCGAGCCATTTCTCGCGCTCGGCGCGGGTCGACTTCTTGATGGGTTCAACCATCTTGATTTTCCAAGCTTCTGCAAAGGGAAGTTCCATAGGAATTGAAAATTGGGGATTGGTGAATAATTATTTTTTTGCGTAAATTTCGGTTTTGGGACCCTGGAGTACGGGTTTTTGGTTCCCGCGGGGGGTGAAACGCGGGATTGGGCGACCCTGCGGAGCTATGCTCGACGCGGGGTTACCGGCAGGGGTAAACGTCTCGGCGCTTGATGTTTAGGAACACAAAGCGCGCGTTGGCAAATGGCTGTTTGCGGTCCATAAATCCGCTGCAAAGATACACATTTTTTTCGACTCCGCAACACTCCGCCCGAATTTTTTTCCCCCGTCCCTCAGGATTGTTTCCTCCTTCCCTCAGGATTGTCTCCCCTGTTCCCCCGGCCGTCCCGCTATCCCCCTGTTCATCCGCCCCTACCCCCCGTTTAGCAAGTTAGAGAAACCGATTTTCCTCGGTAGTTATACCGTAGTCATGGTATAACTGTAATATAACTGCCTTGTCAAATGCGGCGCAAAAGCGACGCAAAGGCGGCATAAAATCTATTTACCTCCTGCTTACCAACAACCCCGCAGCCGCCGCGCTCCTGCCGCGCTCTCTATTCTCCTGCTCGCTGCGCTCGCGAAATCCCCCTATACTCAGCGGAAAGTGTCATTTTTTTGCAGATTCCGCTGAGTATAGGCTACTTTTTTCAACCCTCGAAGAGGGCATCCGCCGTGATTATCGACTGGAATTCATCCGAATAGGCGTTTTCCTTCACGCCGTTGGCCGAAATGAGGACAAGGTGGACGGCTTTCTCTGTACCCGTTGCGGTGATGAGGCTGGAACGGCGGTACTGGATTTTCTGCTCCTCCTCGGAAGTCATCTCGTAGGGTTCCTTGGTGTACTTCATCTCGCAGAGGTCAATCACGCCGTCGTCCCGGTCGACAATCAAGTCAATCTGGACCCCTTTTCTCTCGGGCGTGGATGTCTGATACCATGAGCAGACACGGCTGACGGTGCCGAGAATGCCGAGGGCCTCCTTGACCTGCGGGAGATGAAGGAGACACAACCGCTCGAAGGCGAGGCCGCACCAGTTGTAGTACAGGGGGGACCCGGTCTGGCGCGACCAGAAATTCTCGTCGCCGCCCCTGTTCTCCTGGATGAAGCGGTAGTGGAAGAGGGTGTACGAGTCGATAAGTTGGAAGACCGCCTGCTTGCTTTTGAGGCCGAAATTGCTATACCTGCGGATGAACCCGCAGGCTTCGAGGTCTTGCAGTATTTCCGACAAGCGACCATTGTCTTGGAGACCTCCTGCCGCGATTATCTCGTCGCGTGTCATGCCGGTCCGTTTCTTGCCGAGCGTCTGTACGACAGTGATATATGGGTCGGGGTTCTTGAAGAGCGACGCATACAGTTCGTCGAATTCGTCGTGGAGTTCGCCGTCGGGGTTGAAGAAGAGGTTGTCGATGTTCTGTGCCATACTGATGCCCCGTTCCAGTTTCGACCAGTAAAAAGGTATGCCGCCCATAATCATGTAGCACTCCATAATCTGCCGCCGGTTCATGACGAGTTTGCGGTGTGCGGCATAGCGTTCACATTCGTGGAGGGTGAAGGGCTGGAGGTGTATCTTGGTGTTGACACGGTTGTGAAGTCCCCCCTTGTTCTTGAGTATTTTATTGATAATCCACGAGGTGGCGCTTCCGCATACGACGAGCACCACATCCTTGCGGGCCGATGCCCAGCCGTTCCAGAAGTTCTCGAGGGCGGGAATGAACCCGGAGCGTTGGGTGTCCATCCAGGGCAGTTCATCGATGAAGATAATCTTCTTCTTCTCGTCCGACTGGCGGATAATCTCCTTGAGGTCGTCGAAAGCGTCGAGCCATGTGCGTGGAAGTGTGGCTTTCTTGAGACCATATTCGCGGAGGGAGAGGCGCCATGCTGCGAGTTGCTTGCTCATGGTCGACTTGGCGAGTCCGGTGTGGTAAAAAGTGAACCTGTTGTTGAAGGTTTCGCGAATCAGGTATGTCTTTCCGACGCGGCGGCGGCCATAGACGGCCACAAACATAGAGTCCTCTTCCTTAGTGGCTTGGAGCAGACTTTTTTGTTCTTTTTCTCTTCCTATTAGCATGTCAAAAGGGTATCAATTCCGGCTGCAAAGATACGAAAAAAAATCCGTATACTCAGCGGAAAGTGTCATTTTTTTGCAGATTCCGCTGAGTATAGGCATATTTTTCCACCCGCCGCGGGCACTGATTCTCCTGCTCGCTGCGCTGGCTCCACAAGGTCGCCGACCTTCGGTTCGCGAAATCTCGTAAATCTCATAAATTATTGCGCTTCGCGGAGAATTCCCGCCGGAGGCGGAAAATAATCTACAAGATTTACGAGATTTCTGCCCGCAGGGCAAGGAGAAAAGAAAAAGCCCGCAGCGGGGGAAGTTAAAGAAAGTTAAATTGGGGGGGGGTAGGGGATAGAAAAGTTTGTATATCCGAAAAAATGCGTATCTTTGCAGGATACCACCAACCATGCCACCATTGCGCAAAATATTATAGCGCAATGCGATATTTATCCCCGTGACGTGGCGCGCGTATGCGAAAAATGTAAAAGGAAACAACGCCAAGAAAGAAAACAACGCAAAAAAACAAAAGCCCCAAAAGAAAAACCTAAAAAAACAAAAGCCGAGAAAAAACAAACAACTCCGAGAAAGAAAAAAACGCTGAAAAATATCACTACCATGAATACAACCGACAGAACTATCATGAACCATCGTACCAACACCAGCACCGCCACCTGCACGGCCACGGCCACCGCCGCCTGCAACGGCTCCGCCAATGGCCCCTGCACCGCCGCCGCCACCGGCAGGCTGCGCAGCACCGCCACCGCGGGCAGGCGATTCCTGGCCTTCGCGGCCCTCATGCTCGTCGCGGCCTTCGGCCTCGCCGGACGCGCTCAGGCGCAGAGCATCGGTCTCCAGCTCCAGCCCGACTTCAACGCCGAGACCGTCGCCGTCACCGTGACGAATCCCGGTGACATCACCACCATCTACTGGATCACCGATGCCGGCGACGAAACGCCTTCATTCACTCCTCCCAGCACCGACTCCGAGACGGGTGAGGCAATCTCCTCCGACTGGAATGAGGCCACGCTCACCAACGGCTCCGCAGTCATCCCCGTCGACACTGTGGCCGGCGGCCGCTATCTCCACGTCCGTATCTACCTCGCAGAATCGGATGACGTGGATGCGCACTACCAAGTCCTGCGCTATGCCGTGCCGATGGCCTCGCGTGTGGCCAGCCGCTTCCGCTTCACCGTGACGCTGGCGGCCACCGATGGCGTGAGCGTGACCAACGATGCCGACAGCATCAAGTGGAGCAAGGCTTCCTCCACTGCCGCCCCCGCCGCGCTGACGCTCACCAACAACGCCTTCACCTACGGCAACGGCGTCGACGGCACCGCCACCGGCCAGGACACCAACTTCGAATACTACACCACCTACTCCTTCCGCGCCTACCGCGCCTCACAACCCGAGCGCTTCCCCTCCGAGGCCCTGACGGTCAGCACCGACCGTTACCACCTGCCCACGGTGGTGGGCTTCTCGCCCTACAGCACTGCCACCGCCCTCGCCGAGAACGCCTCGGGCCGTTTCTCGTCCAACAGTCCCAGGGTCTATGTCAACAATAGACGCGTCGACGACGAGAACAACCTTGTGACCCCCCTGCCGGGCAATGCTGCCACCTGTACCGACTCCCTCGACCTCAACCACAACGATAACAGCCACCCGCACCAGAGCGCGCGGTTCGAATACGACCAGCCCCGGATGCTGGTGGTGGCCGCCGCGCCGGCCGGCACTGACCTCGACCGCCTCAACACCACCGCCTTCCCCTCGGCGCCCGTGACTGTCGACACCACCTACAGCGACCGTGTGGTGTTCCACTACCGCGACGCGCAGGACCACCTCCATTACCTCAGCCTGTCGGCGAATGACGCCGTGCGCGACCACGACACCCTCGACTACACCTGCCTCTGGCAGCGCGACGCCTACAGCAACACCCTCTACCATACCGGCTCCGACGGCCGTGCCCGCTACCTGCAGATGGGCAGCAACGGCTACATGACGGTCGCCACCGGCTCCGGCACCTCCTTTGCCATCGACGGCACCGTCATCATGAACGCCGTCAACCGCAGCCAGGTCATGGTCTACAGCTCCGACTGGAGATGGTCCTCGGCCGCCAACGCCGCCTCGGATGCCAACGCCCAGGTACATTATATAGTCTCCTGCCGCCAATCCCGCTCGGGCTACTTCAACGAGGTGACCTCCTGCAAGGTGAACACCCTCGCCGTCAGCACCGGCAATGGCGCCAACGACTATTTCCCCCTCTGGCTGGCCCTCGACGAGGCCGTTCTCGACTCCTTCAACCTCGCCGCCACGCCGCACATCATCGTCACCAAGTACCGCCTGCCCTCCCACGAGCACTACTTCATCCACTGCGCCAACAACGCGACGCACGACTTCACCTACTACAACGGCCACTCCTACGTCAACCACCGCCTGCTGCCCGGCACGCGCAGCACCACCATCATCAACTCCAACACCGACATCCCCATCGGTAGCGTGAGCTACGAGTGGAGCGTGTGGCAGGACACCAATGTACTCTTCACCATCCGGCAGAGGCAGAACGGCTCCGCCAACGCCACGGTGAAGCGCAACACCAACACCTTCTCCAGCCTCACGGCTTCGGAGGAGTACCAGCTGCAGGTGAAGGCCATCTACACCATCCCCGGCACCCAGAACAACGGCGAGACCATCACCGACACCTCCGAATTCAAGAGCCTCCCCCTCTTCGCCGAGAGGAACGCCACCGCCCTCATCCCCGAACCCAACAGCCTGACTCCTAACGACGATGACATCTTCCACGACGGCCACTACTACCTGCTGCGCAACTACCGCACCTTAGCGGATAGCACCAAAGCCTACCTCTCGGGCGAGATGCGCGCCGCGGGCAACGACTTCGCCCGCATCACCACCCAGGAAGAGGCCGAGCGCGTCTTCATCGTGCGCGACACGGTCATTGGCGACTCTACCTTCTACTCTTTCGAGGACCCCGCCCTCGACGTCGAGGACAACACCGCCGACCACCTCTACCTCAAATGGACGGGCATCGACCTCTACTGCCGCATCCACCCCAACGCCATCTTCGCATCTGGCACCCCGGGCCATCTCAGCGACAGCATGCTCTTCTTCCTCACCCCCTACAACAAGGACGGCCAGGGCCACACCTACTTCACCATGCGCCCCCGCGGCGCCTCGCCCCACCAGTCGATGATGCCGAATAACGCCGACATCGCCACCGGCGAATTCCTGACCCTCATGACCTCCCACCAGAGCCACTACACCTACTCCGACGACGAGGCCCACCAGCACCGCCACACCGCCGACATGGGCAAGGATGCCTTCTATGCCTCGCGCTGGGAGCTGGTCGACCCCAAGCTGCTGCCCCCCCAGATTACGATGGACGGCACCGGACGCGTGACCCTCACCGACTTTGCCGGTGAGCTGCGCGGCGTGGGCGGCCACCTCTACTGGCAGACCAAGCCCAACGGCGGCGCATGGAGCAACGCCGACTCGTCGGAGGTGAGCACCACCACCACCCTCAGCGCCCACCAAGTTACCCTCACCCGCACCTTCCAGGTGGGCGACTCGGTGCGTGCCTGGAAGAACGCCTACAGCGACGTCACCCACCGCTATTTCGAAAACTCGCGCAACGAGGAGTTCGTCGTCACCCAAGTGAACAGGCCGAGGGTCGCCATCGTAGGCAACCAGGTGACCGTCACGGCCTCCACCGGCGACACCATCCATTGGACGACAGGCGAACTCACCGGCTGGCGCCACGTACCGGGTCCCGTGGCCTCCTTCTCCCTGGGCGACACCGCCACCCTCCATGTCTACGCCTCGGCCCCCAACAAGCTGAACTCCGTCAGGGTCGACACCGCCTTCGTGCCGCAGCTCACCCTCATCAAGGACGAGGACAACAGCTACGCACCCGACCATGACAACAGAACCGCTGGCGTCCTCAAGTTCCGCGTGGTAATCGACCGCGGCAATGGCACCCTCCTCCCCGTCGACCCCCAGTTTTGGACCATCAAATACACCATCGACAACAACGACCCCGAAGGCTCCTACGCCTATAGTTATTATGAAGGGACAACCTACCGCCAGGCGGGCACATCTGTCCAACCCCTAATCTACAATCCCACCACCGGCATCGTCTACAGCGACTTCGTCAACGTCAAGGCATACGCCTATCCCGCCGCCGACGAGGAGGCGAACTACAAGAAGTCGGAGCTCTACGAGGAGCTCCTCGACGGCCGCTACTACACCTTCTGCTACCTGACTCCCGACCCCGAAAGGGAACGCCACGAGCGGACCAACAACTTCCTGCTCATCGACCTGGCCAACCAGAACAGCCTCATCAACTGCAGCAACCTTGCCAGCTCCGACTACAACTACAACCGCAGCGACATCAACCTCACCGACGACCAGAGGCTTGCCCAGCGCACTCCCGAGACCTACCGCTGGATGGGTTCCGTGGTGGCAAACACTCCTTCCTATATCCGCAATGCCGAGACCGGCGCCTACCTGACACTCGACACTGTCGGTGAAAACTTGACCCTCCATGTCTCCTCCAATCCCAAGACCCAGTGGACCTGGACGGGCGAATGGACGGGCAACTACAGCACTACCTCTTTGCAGCAGCGCATCGGTGCCTCAACTGGCAAGTACATGCTGAAGACCACCATCGGCACGGGAAACAATGCCCCCGAATACTACCTGGTCTTCGACACAGTGAACACCCGGTGGACCTTCGAGGCCGCCACCGCCACTAACGGAAACACCCGGAGGCAGGTGGCCTTCCGCACCACCACCGTCGACTACTGCAAGGATTGCCCCAACGAGGAAGGCCATGACTTCCTGCCCGAAGGCAACAGGCTCTTCATCCAGATGCACGACACCACCGACTTCCAGGAGGTGGGTAAAGAGGGCGGCCTGGTGTGGGCGGCCATGCACGAGAACCAGTCGATGCGCTTCCAGGTGGTCTTCCACGGCCAGGACATCACCTACAAGGCCAACCAGGACATCAACATCATCCGCCCCGAATACAGCACGGGTAAACTGATCAACAACAATACCCAAGTCAACGAGGACGACCCCGACTTCTTCTCGCCCTGGCAGCAGTGGCACCGCTACAAGGTATTGGATGAAAACCTCGTCCCGACGGGTGACACCGCCTTCACGCAGTACTACACTGGCGTCGACGGCTACAAGATGGAGAAAAACTGGAAACACAAGCGCGACAGCCTCACCGTCATCACTTGGAAATACAACGGCACCGCCCTTGGGGTCGACGGCCAAGAACACCCCTTGGACAACACCACTATGAGCAACAGCCTGTTCAAGTACCGCATCGACACCACCACGCCCGACATCCTCACCGTCACACGCACGAGCACCATCACCCCCAACCAGGGCGCCCCCGACTTCAGCACCCTGCTGGATGTCGACATCCAATACAACAACCCCTACACCACTGGCACCCAGTACACCTGCGACGGCGCCATCTACCTCTATGCCGAGCATGAGGCAACGGTCGACTTCGTGGGTTCCGGCAAGCGGGTGCGCTTCGTGAGCCACGCCACGCGCTACACCACGCCCCACTACCTCGCCCTGCTGCCCGACACCCTGGTGACCGGCGAAAATGCCGACCACAGCTACCTCAACAACCAGCCCGTCGTGGCCACCGACACCAACTACACGCAGTATGCCGCCTGGATGGTCCGCGCCGTCAACACCGTCGGCACACCCCCCTACACCTTCACCCCCATCTCATGGCAGGGCCGCAAGCTCTGTCACCACCCCGGCAACGTCTACAGCCATAGCTCCGAAGTCGACAACGGCCTCTTCCTCTACGATTCCATCAGCTCCGAAGCCGTCGACTACGCCTACAACAACCCCGACCACCCCGACCCCTTCACGGGTGAGAACCGCGACTATCTCCACTTCGACATCGAGACCTACGGCCCCGACGACGACCGCTACGTCGTCATCTCGCCCTACCGCCTCGACTACCGCTCCGGCCACATCGACAACGTGGCCGACCACCTGGGCCTGGCCAACGCCGACAAGGAGCACAAATGGATCAACGCCTACTACAGCACCGTCGACACGGCGAAGGTGAGAGAACTCTATCCCACCATCGGTGCAGCCGACACCATCGCCCGCTACAATGAGGTCTGCCAGCGCGACTTCTGGCACACCCGCTGGAAGGAAGAGCACGCCTGGCTCACGCCCCCCGATGTCTCCATGAACCCCTCGGGCTATGTCACCATCCGCCACCGCCTGGAGGATGCCTTGGCCGATGGGCGTATCCCAGGAAACGACCTCTCCAACCTTCATTACTATTACACCATCGACTGCACGGGCGCCAACGACACCATGCCCGATTTCACCGGCACCTCGGGCACCCCCAATGTGGACTGGACTCCCGGCAACGATGACCCCAATGACCCCTTCACTGCCAAGACAGGCACTTATGAATATGAATGGAGCAACCCCAATTTCGAACTTCCCAAACTCAAGGAGGGCCAGACCATCAACGTCGTGGCCGTGCTGATGAGTAGCCTCCACACCCAACTCTTCGACTATCAGGCGCATATCTCGCGTCCCCATAGCTTCAAAGCCGTGAAGTGCGAAACGCCCTCGCTGGAGAATGGCGTCATCCGCAATGCCGACGGCGACAGCATCGTGGCCGTCGTCGTGGTGGGAACCAACACCCAAACCCCCCAACCCTCCTGGGACAGCACCGACGCGCGCTATGTGAAGGACGTCGCCATCACCCTCGCCCAACTGGGCTACCGCGACGGCGACCAGCTGCAGGCCCGCGCCTATATCCCCAACAAGCTGCAGTCCGAACTCTTCGAGATGTACCAGAACCGCGGCCTGGTGGTCGAAGTCGTCAGCACGACGACGGGCAGTGGCACCGCCGAGGTGCACCTCAACGTGACCACCAACGATTACCGTTATCCCGATGCCAATCCCCAAAGATACGACCTCATCTATACCACCAACGGCGATGACCCGGACACCGCCGCCGCTGCCAACCTCGACACCCTCACGGTGATGGCCACCCCCGCCGACGATTATAACTACACCTACACCTTCACGGGCCTGACGGATCCCCTGACCTTTAAGGTCATGGCCAAGCCCACGCCCGGCGACGGCCGCTACAGCGCCTCCGAGGTTGTGACCCGCATCCTTATCCCCACGAACTATAGCGGTACCCTTGAAGGTGTTGACACTGCTTCGAGTGCCCCCGCCGCTGGCTCCCCCACCAACCCCTTCCGCATATCCACTCCCGTAGAGCTTTGGACCATGGCCCAAATGGTGAACACCCGTACCAACAATAATAAATGCTTCCGCGTCACCGCCGACATCGACATGACCGGCATCAACCTCGAGAGCATCGGCACCAGCAGCAATAAGTTCCAGGGCCGTTTCGACGGCGGCTACCATGTCATCTCGCACCTGACCAAAGCCCTCTTCGGCCAGGTCGATAGCGCCCATATCTACAACGTGGTCATCGACCGTTCACATATTAGCAATACAGACGACCACTGCGGTGCCATCTGCAACAAGGCATATGGTAGCACGCGTATCTACAATTGCGGTGTGCGCAGCAGCGACGAAACGGACACAACGACGGTAACGGCAAATAATGTTACAAAGAAAGACAAAAGGGCAGGAGGCATAGTCGGTTATATAGAAACTGACAGCCGCGTGGTGAATTGCTACAACTTTGCCAAGGTTGTCTCTAACAAACACAATGTTGGCGGCATCGTGGGTTATGTGGGTTCGACAAAAGTAAATGATGTTAATGTATCTCATTTCTCGACGAAGGATAAAGCCCAGTGCATCGTCTTTGCCTGTGCCAACTATGGCAAGTTGGAGTCTGGCGGGACAGGAAAGCAACTCTATCCTACCATTGGTGGCAAGGGTATCGGTGCCGTACAGAGCAATATGAACCTCTACAACTACTACTGGGTCGGCTGCTATGGCAAGACCGAGATGGACTCCAAAATGAACACCGACGGCACCTACGGCTTCGAGGCCAAGCACCTGAACCGCTTCGAGGTGATGCGCTATATCCTGAACACCAAACGTAAGCACAGCGGCTGGTGGGTAATGGCTGAAAAGGATTTTAATGGTACGGATGCCAATAATGCCGCGACCACCCTTACCTATTTCAACGACACTGTCGAGTACGATGAGGGCGACGACGTCATTATCGGTACCTGGGTGCTGGACACCAACATCGCCCCCTTCCCCGTGGTGCTGCCCAAGTACGACGAGGATGGCGACCTTATCGTCTACCACTCCATCATCAACCCCGACTACGAGGCCGACTGGCGCAGAGATACCATTATGGAGAAACGGTATCAGGGTCGCCGCCTGACGGAATGGTGGCATGTCGCCGATACCAACGATTCCATCGACTCCGCCCACAGGGGAAGGCTGATGGTCACCGTCAAGAGTACTGAGCATACTGTCATGGATGATACGGTACTGTGGATCTCCATCACCGATATGGACACCCTGGCCTACGACTGGAACTATGGCAAGATACAACTACCCTACTACCAGAGTGTCTTCGATACGTCGAAGATTTCCACGGACGACTATATCGTCACAGGTTGGAAGATTACGAGTGTGAAGAAAGGCAGTGCCGCGGCAGTCACGACTGGTGCGTTCCCGACAGACACCAATTTGGCCAACCGCCTCGACGTGAAGAAAGACATCTATTTGAGCACCAACAAGCGCGTCTTCGCCCAGGGCGGCTATTACAATGTGCCCTATGGTGTGACGGAAATCGTGATTGAAGCCTACTGGGGCAAGGCATACTATGTCTGCGAGACCAACAACGACGTAGTTAATGGCACTGGATCTCCCGCACAAAACACCATGTACGGCACTGCTTCCCAGCAATTCTACGGCAGAACAACCACCGATTCAGTCTATTCTTCCATAGCATCCCTCCTTGCTGAAACCGATGCCAACAAGAAAATGAAGACTACTTCTGGCACTACCGTCTATGACCAGGCCATCGTGCTGCTTAGTGACGTGCATCTCTATCAATCAACAAGCGGTACTGGTATAGATGCTTTTACGGGTGCAAGTACAAATATGGGCATACCCTTCACCTTGACCACCATTGATGAGGACTACGATAATGAACCCGACCACTGCATGTTCCACTTTTTCTTTGGGAGAAACCAAATGAATCCAGTGCGTTTCGACTTTATCCCCTATCTGGACTTCAGTATGACGGGTGTTCATAACACGGCATACAAGTATCTCGGTATTCCTTTGCCGAGAGGCCACTTTGAAATCACCGAGACCGCATTGACACGCTTCTACCAGTTTGAATATAATAACGGCTATTGGTCTAGGCCCAAATCCCCCATGATCCTGAATGGTGGAATAATGGAGCAGATGGTGACACAACACAATGGTCAATCAACCGACAATACCTCCTATTTCCAAATGGGAGGACATGTGTGGTTCAAGTTGTTTGCTCCAGGTACGCATCCGGATAAAGGTCAGGAAAAGGCAACCAAACATTGCCCTGTCAATGTCATGGGAGGAGAATACGAGAGTTTTTATCTCACGGTGTATCTGTCGTCTGTTCCGACAACCTTCGACGACAATCCTGCCAATTTCTATGCCTCCGGCGGCCGCATTGGGGAATATGCATCCTGTGGTCATGAGGCTATTAAAGGCGATGCGACCATCAAGGTCGACCATATCATCGTTGACAATTTCTATGGTGGAGGTATCGATGAAACTAACAAAATCACAGGCGACATCAACATTACCATTGACAGTTCCCTTGTGCATGGCATCTTTGCAGCCGGTCCCAAATTCGG
>Ga0310690_10002919_pt1 | contig 26788 bp, 1 predicted proteins | sample AusTroGonzalo_MG_2_FD_207661 | JGI IMG/M metagenome (GOLD analysis project Ga0310690, IMG submission 207661) | Bovine rumen microbial communities from tropical cattle in Woodstock, Queensland, Australia - Gonzalo_04 (v2) (version 2) | ecosystem: Host-associated > Mammals > Digestive system >...
CCACTACCCCATCCGCCACCGAACACGTTACCGTCGAAGGTGGTGGTACCGCCATTATTGTTGGCAAGGATACCAACACTGGCAGTGCCTAACACCTTAACATCGGTGTTGCTGAGCACGTGACCGTTCTCACCGCCGCCGTAGACATCGCCGTAGACATTACCGCCGTTGATGGTGACATCGGTATTGGGCACATTGCAGAAGTTCTTGAAGTCGCCCGAGGCAAAGCCCTTACCGGCACCGAACACGTCACCGCCATAGATGAAGTCATTTTCATTGCAAATGTCGCTCTGAAGACCGATCTTCGCGTTGTCGCTGATGGTGACCTTCACCTTGTCGTTGTTCTCACCTTCACCCAACACGGAAGCCAGGTTACCGCCGCCGTACACATCACGGTGGACAAGACCGCCCTTGATTTCGACCTCAGTGGTCTCAAAGACGGAGCCTGCCATCGCGCTGAAGGAAGTCGGATTGTTTTCGTCGAGCAAGCCCATACCCGAACCACTGCCGAACACGTTGCCGCGGTCAGTCCAATAGATGGTATCGAGGTTGGCATTGCCCATAACGGCCAAGGCACTGTCAGGATTTACATACGCCACACCAATGACACCGTCGTTGACGACAACCTTGGTCTTATGGCGCACATGGCCGTCCTGGGCGCCGCCATAGACCGAACCCAAAATGAGCGGTGCACCGTTATTGCCCACCGCATTGCCAATGGTGACATAGGTGTTGTTGACAAAGCCATAGTGGTGTTCGTCGGGATTGAGGCTTGCCAATGCCATACCACGGCAGCCGCCAAACACCGAGCCGTAAGGAATGTTGTCCTTGAAGACCTTGCTAGGATCGGTTGCATCGAGCATACCGAGCTGTCCGCCATTGATATTGACGTAGGTGCGACCGCTGCTGTCTGCCGCTGCAAGGTAGACCGAGTCGGTGGCGTTCTCACCGTGACCGATGTAGTTACCCTTACCCACGGAACCCAAGTTACCACCGCCGAAGACGCTGCGCACCACGTAACCGCCGTTAATGTCGACACGGGTGTCGCCATACACCTTACCTGCGGTACGGCTGTATGCACCATTGTACTTACCCTTACCTTTACCGCCACCATAGACCGCATGGCCGATCAGACCATCGTCTATGGTGATATGAGTGTTGGTGTTGACGTGACCGTTTTCACCGCCGCCATAGACAGCACCGGCAATGCAGGCCAAAGTCAAATTGTCTTTATAAGTCTCGGGCGTGGCAACGCTAGCTATATTGATGTTAACTTCGGTCTCATTCACGTTGGCCAGGTGGGCTTCCGTGTACACCGGAAGAGCCACACCCTTACTACCACCGTAGATGTCGCCGTTGTCCTTGCCAGAATCCTTACCGGAGATACCGATACGACCTCCCGTCACATTGATGGTGGCTTTACCGGTGCTATCGGCATAGTTGAACTCGTAAGGCCAGCTGAGTGCCAACTGGGTTGCCGGGTCGGTGTGTTTGTGGATGCTTGTGGTGTCGATACCGTGTTCCGGGTCTTGAAGAATAGTACCTACCGAGGCCATCTCGCCGCCGCCGTAGACGCTACGCATCACCCAGCCACCTTCCATATTAATTAAGGTGTTGCCCTTCACAATACCGGCGATAGGATTATACTTCTCAACGCCACCATCGGTATAGGTGTCGGTACCGCTACCGGCACCAAACACATTACCGCAGTACTCATTGGCCTGAGCGATAGTATCACCATGATCACCCACGTTACCACTATAAATATTGATGGTAGCGTTATAGTTCACGTGACCATTCTCACCGGAACCATACACCGAGCCGTTGACCAAGCCGCCTCCGATGTTCACCACAGCCTCCTTCACCGAGGCCATCGTATTGAGATCCGGGTCAGTAGGTGAAGAGATCTTACCACGTGAGGATCCAAAGACGTTGCCGCCGTACTCGTTAGCCACGCCAACGGAGCTACCGATGGTGCCGCCCAAGATGTCAACCGTCGTAAGTGACGGGTCATTGGCTTCGTAAAGCGGTACTGCAGGCGGACCGACGGTAGCCAGTGAACCGCCGCCGTAAACGTCACGATAGATCTGGCCTCCGTTGACGACGACATGGGTGTTGCGGGTGACCGATCCGGCAGAGCTGCAGTAGCGTTCAGTGCCCGGAATCAAGTCAATACCACGACCTGCGCCGTAAATGTTGCCTCGGTAAACCCACTTGGCATCAGTTATGGCACCGTCGTTGGGATCAAATTCCACACCGACTTTGGCGTCGTTGACGACCACTTCGGTATGCAGACGCACGTGGCCGTCTTGACCACCGCCGAACACAGAACCAAAGATACGCGGGCTGTTCTCATCAGGAGTGGGCTTTGCTGTCGAGCCAAGGATGACTGAAGTCCTGTTGACATAACCCATGAAATAGTCGCGGTTGTATTTATAACGCGCGTCTTTCCTGAAGCTGATGTGGGTCAAGCCTCTCGACGAACCGTACACGAAGCCGTTCTCAATACCGTCGGTGCCAATGGTACCGCCATTGATGCAGACCCATGTGCGACCGCTGTTCAGGGTATTGGTGATATCGGTATTGGTGCCGTTGGGGCCATCTTCACCGTAAAGCACATAGTTGCCTTTACCCACCGAAGCGAAGTTACCTCCACCATAGACATTGTGGAGGATGCGTCCGCCGTTGACGGTGACGCTGGTGTTGCCGAACACCTTACCGGCGGTGATGCTATGTACCTCAGTCAGGTATGGCTGATCGTCATCGATGCTCAGCAATGTATCCATATAGGTAGCCGAGCCGTCGCCTGCGCCGAACACAGAACCTGCGATGAGGCCGTTGTTGATAATGACGCTGGTGGTGTCATAGACATGGCCGTCCTCACCGCCACCGAACACAGAACCGATGATAACATTGCGGGTAGTATCGCTAACATTGTTATCACTATACGGAGTGAAGTCAACCGTCACATAAGCATCCTTGACATTGGCTAAGGGAACCATTTCATAGCGAGTGCCGGCTTCGCCTCGCGAGGAGCCGAACACGCAGCCACTGGCCAGCGGCTGGTCAGACAAAGCTACCGTGCCGATATGGCCACCCGTGATGTTGACTTCTGCTCTACCCGTTTGGACAAGCTCGGGAATGGAATCAGGAATTTCATAATAGGTGAATTGGCAAGGCCAGCTAAGGGTGTCGCCTGTGTGGCGCTCTGTGGTGGTATTGAAGCCCACCGAGGCCAAGGCGCCGCCGCCATAGACGTTACGGCTGATGTAGCCACCCGTGATGTTGACCTCCGAGTTGCCTTGGACCACACCCGACATCGGGTTGTAAGCCCAGATGGTGTCTGCAGTAGATGTGCCTGGATTAACAATGTGGTGGATGTATTGGTCCGTACCGCAACCTGCGCCGTAAACGTTACCGCGATACGGGAACTTCTCCAACTGGGTAGCATAGGTTGTTGGATCACTTTGATAAGTGGCGTACTCTTCTGCCGAGCAGCCGATGGTGCCGCTGTGCACGTTGACCGTGGCTTTCATGTAGGTGTGGCCGTTCTCACCACCACCATACACCGAACCGTTCACCTTAGGATAGGCGTTGGAAGTGGCAGATGTCGATCCGATGGTAACGGTTGAGTAAGCCGTGTAGCCCAAGGTATCGAGATAGGCACCAGGGGCGTCAATATCACCGCGACCTGAGGCGAACACCATACCGTTCTCGTTGCCGTCGTAGCCGATGGTGGTCTTGGTGTTTTCGTCACCGGTGATAATCACTTCAGTGAAACCTTTGCCCAGATAAGGTCGGGTGCTGCTGTTGACGTTGTAGGTACCCACCGAGGCGATGGCGCCGCCGCCATACACGTTATGCGTGACGGTACCGCCCTTGATTTCCACCAAGGTGTTACCAAACACACGACCCGAGGTAACGCTGAACTGTTCGCCATTGCTCTTCTTGTAGCGGTGCTGACCGCCGCCGCCGCCATACACATTGCTGTGCCAGCCGCCTTGACCTTGGATACCCACGGTGCCGCCGTTCATCACGATATGAGCATCGCCCTGCACGTGGCCATTGGCCGCGCCACCATACACGTTGCTCGGAATATTGGCACCGCTGTTGATGGTGACATTGGCATCGCCCACGTAGGCCAGCTTAACCATCTGGCTGCCAGGTGCGCCAGCCAAACCGCGACCGCCACCATAAACATCGCCGTTGTTGCGGCCTTCACTGGTACTGTTAGTGTTGTAGCTGCCAATGGTACCACCACTAATGGTGACATTGGTGGTGCCGCCCGAAGCAATGTTGATGATGCTGTCGGTCTGCGTTTGGGTAGTAGTATCTACATAGTATTCGAAGGTACCCACCGAGGCCAAGGAGCCGCCACCGTACACCTTATTATATATAGTGCCGTCGGTGACAGTAACGTTGGTATTGCCATAAACACGACCGGCCGTGAGACTGTAAACGCCATTGGATACATAATCCGTACCCTTGCCGCCGCCGTACACCTCACCACGGAACACGCGGCGACCAGCGCCGTACTTGTCTTCTGCAAGCTCGTCCTCAGCCTCGGCAAGGTTGACGGTAGTTCCTGCATACTCACCTGTAGTGACATCATAGGCACCCTTGCCATGCAGCGGCATGCCGCCGATGGTGCCGCCGCTGACGTTGACCTTGGTCGCACGCTTCACGTGTGCGTTCTCGCCTCCGCCAAACACCGAGCCGACCACCTGGGCACTATTGCTGATGTTGACCACAGTGCTGTCGTTGAAGGTGAGCGAGGGATACGGGCTATCGTTGCCGCCTGCCAAACCGCAACCGGCACCGAACACCCAACCGGCGTTGCCGCCAAGATACTTGAAGGCAGTGTCGGCATAACGCTGTGCATCATACGTGGCTTCATTGCCGAAGAATGCCGCGAACTCTGCCTCAGTAGGCTCGGTCAAGTCTTTCTTCTTGGGACCGATGAGACCGCCCGTGATGTTGACTGTGGTCTTACCCGTGCCTTCTGCGAAGACCGGCAGACCATCGTCGCCTATGGTAAAAGTACCCACAGAGGACAGGCCACCGCCGCCATACACAGCATGGCGTACCACGCCGCCGCTGATGGTAACGTTGGTGTTGCCAAACACAATACCAGTGGTGTCGTTATACACACCAGGAGAAACCTCTGATACGCCTTTACCGCCGCCCATCACACTACCCGTATAGATATGGGTGCTGGTGTGCTCAAGGTTGTCGGTAATGAATTCCGCAAGGATGTTCTTTTGGCCCACAGTGCCACCCGTCATATTGACAACTGTGCTCTTCAGCACGTGGCCGTTGTCGCCGCCGCCGAACACCGTGTTATAAACCATGGCACTATCGCTGATGTTGACGTATGTGCTATCCACATTGGCGAATTCATGGGCATTGCCGTTGTTTTTGCCGCCAGCAAATCCCAAGCCGCCACCATACACGCTACCGTTAACGATAGTCGCTTGTGTAGCTCCGATTTGCTCGGTGCCAATTTGACCGCCGCTGATGTTAACATGGGTACTCTTAGCCACGGAACCTGACCTACCGCCACCATAGATATTGCCCAAGGCAATGCCATCACTCATGTCGATAGTTGTCTTGCCATTCACGAGACCAGCGTTCTTGTTCAAGCCAAAGAAGTTACGTCCACCGCCGAAGATGTTGCCGTCATAGCCTGACTTGCCCGTGCAGCCGATGACAGTAGAGCCGTCAGTTTCATTGACGGTAACCTTGGCATCGCCCAGGATATGACCATCCTCAGCACCGCCTATCACAGAACCGTAGACGATGCCGCCCGTGATTTGCACATCGCTGGAAGCCACGTTGGTAAGACCGTCGAAGACGGCTCTCGGGTCACCAGCACCACCACCATAGACATAGCCAAGGAGGGGACGCTCAGCGTATTGTTCTGCAGTGCGAGGCACGCCAACGGTACCGCCGCTCATCTTAATGGTGGCCTTGCCGCCCACGTCGGTAGATTCGTTGGCACCATACACGTTGTTCAGGATGTGGCCGCCAGTGATATTCACCTCAGTGTTGCCCCACACCTTGCCCGAGTTCGCATACCAGTGGGAACGGACTAGTGTATCATTTCCTTCAACATACTCTTCAACATACGGGAACCAGCCCGAGCCACCGCCAAACACGTTGCCAAACCACGACTTACCGTCGGAAGGAACAGTGCCTTGGTTCAAAAGTTCCGGGTCGAAGGGGTTATACGGTGTATGATAATCCCAGTGAGCCGTGCCTTCCAAGCTGTTTCCGGTAGCCCCGCTAGTAATCGTAGTCGTAAGCGGGTTGACGAACTGGCTGTCAGCGTACAGCGAATCCCTTACAACGCCATTAATTTCATAATAGCCTGCACCGATTTGTCCGCCGCTGATGGTCACCTTGGTGTCGCCTCTCACGTGACCGCTCTCGGCACCGCCAAACACGGAGGCTTTCACCCAACCGCCGCTGATTTCCACCTCGGTACTTTGAACCGTTGCAATAAGATCAAGTAGGCTGGTTGTGGTGGATGCGTTTTCATGAACCTGATCGTAGGCATCGGGGTCGTCCGACCATCCCTCGCCGCCACCATAGACGTAGCCGAGGTCATCGTTGTAGTCGAGCCATGGGCCATAATGGTCGTTTCTCATTCGCGTTGTGTCACCGCCGATGATACCACCGCTGATCTTGACCTTGGTCTTACCCGTGCCTTCAGCAACCGCTATGTTGGTGATGTTGCCGCTTTCGTCTTTGGTCAGGGTGTAGTCGCCCACGTTGGCAATCTCGCCGCCACCCAATACGATACCGTAGACATGAGTGTTATTGTTCAGCGTGTCTGAGATCTCAATCTCGGTGTTCTTGGTCAAGCCGAGGAGCAAAGCTTTCTCCGCCGAAAGCGTACCGGACGATTGCTCAATGACACCCTTGCCGCTACCATAAATGTTGCCCATGCTGGAATTGGTAAAGGTCTCGATAACATTCTTGTTACCTACCGTACCGCCCTTCAACATAATCTTGGTGTTACCATGGTTGGTACCGTTTTGCATTACGCCGTTTTCGTCAATACCAGTCATGCCGAGACGACCGCCACCATAGATATTGGCCAAGACAACGCCATCGGTCATCTCAATGGTAGTGTTGCCACCCACGCGACCAGCATTATATCTGGTGTTATTACCTTCACCACCACCGAAGACATCGCCGTCATTGCCAGACATACCGTCATTGCCGATGGTGCCACCGTTCAGAGCAACTCGGGTGTCGCCCGTCACTGCAGCCAGTTGACCACCGCCAAAGACGTTGCCCTTCACCGTACCTTCTGAAATGGCCACATTGACATTACCCTGAACCGCTGCGTAATCGGCATGAGTTTCATCACCCCAGCCGCCGCCGTACACATTATGTCCAACCGTGGTGTTGCTCTTCTTGATATTCATAGCAATATCACCAACCACGTTGGCGTTGTTACCGCCGCCATATACATTGTAGCCCACATTGGCCATCAAATTGGTTGGGAAATTATGATTCGTCGGAAAATGTCCGGTTTGCGCTTGAGCATAGGAAATAACACTATTCATGTAGGCATTGGCAGCGTCATAACCCAGGTTGACCACAGGATTAGCCGTAACTACAGCACCGGTACCCAAACCACCACCATAGACATTGTTAATTACTGTACCATTGATGATATTCACCTCCGGCGAGTTGATGACTTGGCCATTCGCCAACGTATCAGGATGATAGGCTGCCGTACGGCCACCACCATACAGATTAGTCAGCTGTAGACCGCAACCTTCTTGGTTGATGTCATACACATTGACCGTAATCTTTCCTTGAATTGTGCCATTGACATCACTACCTCCAAAGGCATTGGTCATTCTGCCACCAAACAGGTTAAGGGTGACGTTGCCACCGGTACCTCTGACATCATGACCTTGTGCAAGCTCTTGCTGCATGTATTTATATACCTTATACATCACATCCGTGGTATCGGTAGGCCATTGGCTTTGTGGAGGTATTTCATCAGGGAATTTCAGGATGTCCGCAGGTTGACTATAACTGCCCTTGGAACCACCAAAGAGGTTGTTTGCAGTACCGCCCCAAACATTCAAAGTGACATTGCCATAAAGCGGGGCATACTGGTTACCACCATAGAACGAGCCAACTGCACCGGCACCGCAGTCCACATTAACCACAATATCACCAATCAAGTCTGAATGGTTGGTACCAGAGAAGTTTTCTATGATAACCAAAGGACATGAAGGAGCGGGATTGATGTTCTGTACAATATTGTAGATTTGACCGTCGAAGTTACTGCCGCCGTAAAGCTGGTGAATCAAACCACCGTTGATATAGGAAGTGGTGGTGCCGTAGATATCGGCAGGAATCAATTCACCGTTACCACCACCGAAAATGCGGTTGAAATGTCCACCATCGATGATGATGTCGCAATCGGTGTCAAGAAGTGCATCTGCTTCACCCACATGAGCGGCGTTGCCTCCACCATAAATGTCTTGGATGGTATTGGAGTTACAGTCATACACATGCACCGTTGCTTTCTTGAGATCAGTATAAACTTGTGTAGGAACGTAGTCGGCCCTGTTACCGCCACCAAACACTTGCTTGATAGCATAATTGGCCGGCAAGCTGTCTTGCTGATGCAACCAGGCGATTTGCTGATCTTGAGTTAGACCATCAGGAAGAATGGGGCAACTGTTCGCAGAGTTATGCGCCGTCTTATAGATGTTCACATTGACATTACCACGCGGAGTACCATTCAAGTTGTTGGCACCAAAGATGGAGCCATAGATGGTGGCATTACCTTCATATTCGTCAGCGCGGGTCTTCTTACCAACGTTGACCGTGGCATCGCCCCAAATATTGGAGCGACGGCAGCCGCCAAAAATGCTGGCTTCATAGTTGCCATTGTCGACGCCAATAGTACCACCCAGGATATTCACCTCGGTATTACCCAAAACACGACCCGAGATGGTGTCGTTGGCATAGCCTATCTCACCCCACGAACCCTGGCCGCCTCCATATACGCTGTTGAGCACAGTACCACCTGTGATATTGACCTTGGCGTGGTGAATCTTCTGTGCATTGGCATGCGATACACCCACCTGTCCGTTCTCGCCGCCGCCGAACACGGTGCCGTCAATCCTTGCGCTGCCGCCGACGTTCACCTCCGTGTACGAGCAAAGGGCAAAATCCAAATATTTCGGATTGCCATTGACAAAGTCGTTACTTGCGATACCGCGTGAGCCACCGAAGACCTTGCCGCCATAGACCGAATTCGTGTTTTGTCCGATTTTGGCATTACCACCGATATTAACGGTGACACCCGTCTGTGTGTTCGGGCAGTCATTAGTCTGGGTGATGCGCGGAGGACCCACCGTGGCCAAGCTGCCGCCACCATACACCTTATTATGAATAGTACCTCCGTTGATGGTGACGTTGGAGAAACAAGTCACCGAGCCCGAGGTATAGCTATAATGCTTGACACCAGCAGCATCCTCCCATTGTCCGATACCTGAACCGGCACCGTAAACATTGCCTCGGTTAACCCAATGTTTAGATTCAGGATCGTTATTGATTGAATCGGCGTTGGCGACGCGTTCCGTGCCGCCAAAGTCAACACCAATTTCGCCCTTGTTAACGGTGACATAAGAGTTCCAACGCACGTGTCCATCCTGTCCGCCGCCATACACCGAGCCGTAAAGACGCGGTCCGTCACCCGAACCCGTGGCGCTTCCGATGACGACATGGGTCTTGTTGACATAACCGAGATAGTCCTCGGGGCAATAATAGAATCGTGGAGAGAGGGTGCGTGGCACATCACGCACAGCGGTGCCTCGGCAGCCGCCATATACCGATCCGTATGGCAGGCCGTCCTTCAGCACCTTGTCGGGTTTGGCAGGATTAAGGAAGCCCAATTGTCCACCCGTAACGGTAATATAGGTGTGACCGCTCTTTAAGGTATCTGCCATCGCAGTCACGCTATTGACCTTTTCACCATAGCCTTGTGGCCTGTAGTCGTTGGGATCGCTGGCGTAGTTACCCTTACCCACGGAAGCCAAATTGCCACCGCCAAAGATGTTGCGCACCACATAGCCACCTTCCACAATAATATGGGTGTTACCATAGACCTTACCTGCAGTGATACTGTACACATCAACATTCAGGGAGTCGGGAGCCTCCGAGTGAGGAGTACCAATCTTCCAAAGGTCGGTTTTGAAGGTATCCTTACCCTTGCCACCACCGTAGATATTGTGTCCGACAAGACCGTTCGCGAGAACCACCTGAGTGCTGTCAATGATGTGTCCATTCTCGGCACCGCCATACACGGCACCGGTAATGCAACCATACTCGGGACCAACATAGTCTTTGTAGTCCGCCGGAGTGACATTACAGTTGCTGTAATCAATCTTGATGTAGGTATTCTTCGTGTTGGCACCATGAGCCTCAAGATAGCGGTCGGCCGCGAAGCCCTTGCCGCCACCGAAAATGTCACCGTTGTCTTTCTCGGCTTCGTCGTATTCAGTGCCATCCGGATCCAGGACGTGGTACTGTGTTTCTTCAGGATTATCGTATGCGATGGGTTTCAGCACATTGTCAATCAAAGCATACGGTCCCATGAAGTCGCTGCCGGTAATACCGATACGTCCGCCTTTCACGATGATGGTGTCGTTACCGCCTGATGTGTAGGTGAACTTGTAAGGCCAGCTGAGGGCAAAGGTTGAAGCCTCGTCAGTATGCTTATTGACACCGGTGGTATCGCTTGAGATAACACCTACCGTAGCCATTTCACCGCCACCATAGATGCTCTTCTTGATCCAGCCGCCTTCCATGGTAATCTTGGTGTTGCCTCCCACCCTACCAGCCAATTGCATGGGGGTGTTTTCAATACCTGCAGTAAGCGTATGATCCTTGCTGCCATAACCACCGCCATACACATCGCGCCAAACGGTACCGCCTGTCATCTTGATAGTGGCATCGTCCCTCACCGTACCGAACTCACCGCCACCGTAAACGTTACCTTTAATCACAGCGTCATCACTGATGGTCAATTCCGTATCCTTCACGCGGGCCTGACGGGACCACAGCGGGTCGGTAGTTGTACCGTCAATCTTGGTAAGACGACCCATGGAACCGGCAAACACATTACCACCGGTGAGATGTTTGTCGAAGTTGGTGTGATAGACGGATTCATAATCGTTACCGATGGTACCGCCACTGATGTTGACCGTGATGTGACCGTGAGTGCCGTCATTATTGTCATCCTGCAACTCGCCATAACGGGTGTCGGTTGTATCCACGAGGTAGGTACCCACCGAAGCCAGACGACCGCCACCATAAACGGAGCCCAGCATGGTACCGCCGCTGATGTCCACCTTGACATTGCCGCCCACCACACCTGCTGTGAGGGCCAGGCTGGAGAAGCCACGACCGCCGCCAAACACGTTGCCGTCCACATAGGAACGGCCCGTAGTGCCGATAATGGCGTTGTTGCTGACCTTGACGATGGCGCTATCGATGACGTGGCCGTCCTCGCCGCCGCCGAAGATGGAGCCGTAGACGATGCCGCCGCTGACCTCAGCAGTGGCTTTCGCCACATTAGTACGGGTGTTGAAGTAAGGACGCGGATCGCCTTTACCGGCACCGAAGAGGTAACAGGTGACGGGGTGATCCTTGGACTGCTGTATCGAACGAGGCACGCCCAAAGTACCACCGCTCATCGTAACCGTGGAAGCTCCTTCCACACTGGAGATCTCGCAGCCGCCATACACGCTGGTGAGAATATGACCGCCGCTGATTTGCACCGTAGACGTCCCTCCTACCTTACCCGAATTGGGATTCCAATGCGCCACATAATTGCCTCCTTCCTGGACGACGTAAGGAATCAAACCAGAGCCGCCGCCAAAGACATTACCGAACCAAGTGCGACCATCGGAAGGCATGATGCTGTCGTGGATAAGCACCGGGTCGTAAGGATTATTGGTATTCGGGTCGTAAGGCCAATGGTAGCATTCGGCCAAGGGAACTATTTCGTCAGTCAGCGGGTTGATGAAATCGGATTCAGCATATTTTGGCAATTCCACATCATGCAGCATGTCATAGCCTGCGCCAATCTGTCCGCCCTGGATCTTCACCTTGGTGTTGCCCAAGACATGACCCGAAGCCGAGCCGCCATAGACGGAGCCTTTCACCCAAGCCGTTCCGCCAATGGTTACATTGGTGCTGTCCACCGTGGCCATCAGGTCAACCAGGCGATCCTGGTTTCCGTTGACCAAAGGCGATTCATTCGGGTTGAGCGGCAGACCTTCGCCGCCACCGAACACCAGACCCACGCTGCTGTTGTATAACGGGTTGAAGTTACCGTCCAACTCATAATGCATCTTCATCTTGTCGAGACCGATACGGCCACCGGTGATGGTGACCTTGGCGAGACCATCGGAGACGGGTTGGATATCGGTAATCGCGCCATCCATCGATGTCTGTTTCCAAGAGTAGTTACCCACATTGGCCACCTCGCCGCCACCGAACACGCTGCCGAGGATGATGGGGCTCGACACGACGGTGCCGTTGTTGATGGAATCCCGGATGATGACTTCCGTGTTACGGGTCAAGGAGATGAGAAGCGCCGAAGCCGCGTCGTGACCGGCAATACCCACCATGTCACCCTTGCCGCCGCCATAGACGTCGCCCATGCTGCTGGCCGTCCATTTTTCGATAAGTCTCGGGTTGCCGACAGTGCCGCCCTTCACCTCTACAGTGATGTTACCCGTATTGGCACCCGTCGCATAAGCTTGGAAATTACCTCCTTCATGGATGATACCGGTCCGACCGAGGCCGGTGAGGGCCAAACGGCCACCACCGAAGATGGTGCCGTAAAGCATACCGCCTTCCATTTCCACATGGACGTTGCCGCCCACGTAACCCGCCGAGTAGTTCTTCTTGCTGAAGTTACGACCGCCACCGAAGATATTGCCGTCGTAGCTGGTGGTACCCGTAGTACCCATCAAGCCGTTCTTGTAATGCACATGGGCATCGCCCAACACGTGACCGTCCTCGGCACCGCCGAAAATACTACCCCAGATGCGGTTGGAGACACTGTCAGCATGTGTTTCAGGCATCGGCATATCAATGGTGACCACCGTAGAGTTGACATTAGCGATATCGTAATATTGTCCGGAAGGATGCTGAGTCGTCATCGGGTCGTCGCCGATACCCTGTCCGCCGCCGAACACGTAGCCGTCGGCACCATTCAGACCGATGGGAATGTTATACCCCTCTCCCACTCTAGGAGCCGGACCTACCTGACCGCCCTTGATGGTGACTGCGGCCAAACCATTGACTAATTCACCTTCAGTCGTTACGGTACCCACGCTGGCCACCTCGCCGCCGCCATACACACTCAGCAACACTTGACCACCCTTGATGGTGACATCGGTGCCGCCCTTCACCAGACCGGCGTTAAGGTCACGTGTATGGGTTTCTGCCGTACCCGTAGTACCCTGACCACCACCGAAGACCCTACCACCGCTGGTGTGGATGATGGCATCCAAAGCTGTTGTATAGCCAATAGTACCCACCTGACCGCTGTTGATGTTGACATCGGTGTATTGTTTCACCTGGGCGAACTCGCCGCCGCCATAGATATTGCCAGGTACAATGGCGTTATTGTTCAGATTGACCTCGGTATAGATGCTGGTGGCATAGTTGTCATAATTCAACAAGTCGTCTTCTGTGAAGTTGAAGACACCGCGGCTGCCGCCATAAACGTTACCGCCATAGCCGTAGTTCTTTACATCGCTGAACGCGTTGTTAGGATTGGAATCGTTCACGCCGATAGTGCTGTTGATGGTAACTTTGGCAAGGGTCTGATCATGCGAAGCATCATATTGCAGTGCCATGCGCGGGGGACCCACCGATGACAGGGGACCGCCACCATAGATATTGTTGTGGATGATACCGCCATTGATAGTGACGTTAGCGAACTGGGTCACCGATCCGGCGCTGGTGCTGTAATGCTCGTCACCTGCAGCATCCTTGTATTTGCCCAAGCCCAAGCCTGCACCATAAACGCTACCACGACCACGCCACTGATAATCCTGCAAGTCGCTGGTACCCACCAATGCTAGTGCAGCATCGGGGTTCACGTAGGCATTACCAATTTCACCCTTATTAACGACAACATCAGTCTGATAGCGCACGTGACCGTCCTGACCGCCACCATACACCGAACCGTAAAGGCGAGGCGCACCTTGGTTAGCGGTATTACCTATGGTCACATGGGTGTGGTTGACGTAACCGAGGAAGAACTCAGGATAATAGAGGATGCGCGGATGAAGGGTCTGACGCACATTGGGTGCCGCTGTACCACGGCTGCTGCCGAAAACGTTACCCGTGGGAATGCCGTCCTTCATACCGTTGACGGTACCGATTTGACCGCCGTTGATGTTAACGTATGTGTGACCTGAGTTGAGCAGGGTGTCACGGAGATAGGCAGTGGCATCCGTCCATGCTTCTCCATAACCCCCAGGCTGGTATTCGCCCGGACCGCTGGCATAGTTACCCTTACCCACGGAAGCGTTGTTGCCGCCGCCAAACACGTTGCGCACCACATAACCGCCGTTGACGGTGACGTTGGTGTTATGATACACCTTACCTGCTGTAACACTGGTAATAGTGGCCAGTGAATCAGCAGGTGCAGTAGGCGGAGTATTGGGTTTGTGAATCCATGTCTGATACGTGTCACTACCCTTACCACCGCCATAGATGTTGTGACCCACCAGACCACGGTTGAGGGTCACGTTGGTGTTGTTGTTGACGTGACCGTTCTCACCGCCGCCATAGACAGCGCCCGGGATACAGCCCAAGTTGCCGTAGTACATGGTGTCGGTTGTCCAATTACTGTATTTCGGGAGGTAAGCATATACATAGTCAAGATCCGAGTTGGTAGTATTAACCGGCTTGTAGTTTGCAGGCGTGGCTCCATTATTATCTGGATAAGTGATATTGACCACCGTATTGTTGACGTTGGCCAACATGGCCATCTGGAAGCGGTCGCCAGCGATACCTTTACCGGCACCGTAGATGTCGCCATTGTCCTCACGGGCTTTCTTGAGTTTTGCTATCTCATTATTCGTGTCATCGGGATCAAGGTTGTAAACATGCATCACCTCGTTTCCGTTTGAATCCTTGGTATAGTAAATTGGGTCTCCAGCATCATTCCACGGACCCATATAGTCCTTACCAGTGAGACCGATACGACCACCGGTGATGTTGACGGTGGACAAACCGGTGCCATCGGCATAGACGAACTCGTAAGGCCAGCTGATGTTGAAGGGGTGTCCTGTGCTCGGGTCACTCGGGTCTGTCGGCTCGGGGTGCTTGATCATGCTGGTGATGTTACCCACCGAAGCCAGCTCACCGCCGCCATAGATGCTCTTCTTGACCCAACCGCCGCTGATGTTCACATTGGCGTTTTTCTCTACACGGCCTGCCCATTGCATGGGACTCACATGAATGGTATCCACGTGAGTGCCGTCGGTGAACTCAAGGATACCGTTCTTGTCAGAGCCAGCATCACCAAGACCGCCGCCATAGACATCGCGCCAGATAGTACCATCCGCAATGTAGATATTGGCGCTGTCCCTGACGGTACCAAACTCACCACCGCCGTAGACATTACCCTTGATAATAGTACTGTCGCCACTGATGTTCAGGACAGTCTTCTTCACCAGACCCAGGTTGGGCCAAATGGGGTTGACGGTGCCGTCCAGTTTGGTCAGACGACCCATACTGCCGGCAAACACGTTACCGCCCTTAGTGTGATCCAAGAGGTGCAGCTTCGACTCGTAGTCGTTACCGATGACACCACCCGTGATGTTGACCGTGATGATACCGTGGTCATCGCCGTCCTGCATGTGACCATAGCGCGGATTAGGCAAAACCTGTCCTGGGTGGTCCGGGTCAGGAATGGTCGGGCTGGCAAACTCGGTACCCACCGAGGCCAGACGACCGCCACCATAGATGGAACCCAGCATGGTGCCACTCTCGATATTCACCGTGACGTTACCACCCACAGTACCCGCCGTGAGGGCTTCACCCGAGAAACCACGACCGGCACCGAAGATGTTGCCGTCCACGTAAGAACGACCCCAAGTGCCGATGATGGCATTGCCTTTAATGGTGACCGTGTCGTTTTGAACAATGTGACCTTCCTCGCCGCCGCCGAAGACCGAGCCGTAGATGATACCGCCGCTGACTTCAACCTCAGCATTCTGAACATTCGTCCATGTGTTGAAGAAGATTCTCGGGTCACCCTTACCGGCGCCGAAGAGGTAGCAGGTGACAGGGTGATTGCCAATCTCCTCCAAGGTGCGCGGCACACCCAAGGTGCCGCCGCTCATCTTGACCGTGGCCTTGCCCAACACGTCGGTGGTCTCGTTACCACCATACACACTGGTGAGGATGTGACCACCGGTAATCAGCACCTCGGTATTACCCGTAACCTGACCGGCACTGCTAAGCCACTTTCCGGGAGCGTAAGGATAATAACCCGAGCCGCCGCCGAACACGTTGCCGTAGAAGGTATGACCGTCGGTAGCAACCAAGGCACCGTTCTGGGAATCGTATCCTGCTGTCCCGGCATAGATATCATGCGAGGCATAAGGAGCCCTGAAATCCCAGTGGGGGCATTCCGCCAAAGCATTGCTGTTGATAAATGCATCCGTCTTGCCAAGCGGATTGAAGAACTTGTCTTCATCATAAGCCTCTGTTTGTCCTTCACCGAAACCGATCTGTCCGGCCTGGATCTTCACCAAGGTATTACCCAAGACGTGACCGTTCTCGGAACCGCCGTAGACCGAACCGAGGACAAAGGCCTTGGTTCCAATGGCGGTGGAGTCACTGATAATCACGCGGGTATTACCCGAGTTTCCTAAAAAAGGAATCAACGGATAAATTGCAGGGTCGCCGAGGTAGCCCTGTCCGCCACCGAACACATGACCGAAGTCGTCAGGGCCGCCTGTGGTCTTCATCGACATATCGGCAAAGCCAATCTGTCCACCCGTGATGTTGACGAAAGTGAGACCGTTGAGAGCGCCAAGGTTAGTTTTCAAGGCGATGGATTTCACTTGACCGCCTTCCAGTTCTATGGTGTAGTCACCCACGGAAGCCATTTCGCCGCCGCCGTAGACCGAGCCAAGGATATTGGCCGTGCCTGTGATGTTCACGCTAGTGGTCTTCACGCCGGCGAGCAGGATGTTGCTGAGCGAACCCTTGCCGCCGCCGTACACGTCGCCTACAGTACCAGCATCCCGAATAGTGGCCAGGTTACCCACCGTACCGTTGTTGATATTGACGGTAATGTGGCCATGCGTATCGTTCTCCGCGTCAGCCAGCATATTGCCGTTCAAGTCGACACCCGTGATACCCAGACGACCGCCGCCGAAGATGGAGCCGTAAAGCTGACCGCCCGTCATGTCGACGCTGATGTTACCGCGCACGCGGCCCGCCGTCTTGTGGATAGCCGAATAGTTACGACCGCCACCGAAGATGTTGCCGTCGTAGCTGGTGGTACCCGTGGTACCCATAAGACCGCTTTCGTAATGAATCTCCGCATCGCCCAGCACATGGCCGTCCTCGCCGCCGCCGAAGATGCTACCCCAGATGCGGTTGGTCTCCGTATTGGCCGTGGCAGGAATATTTACCGTAACCACAGCCTTGTTGACATTGGCATATTCTTTATACTCATTACCAGTCTCATCGCCCTTACCTTTACCGCCGCCGAACACATAGCCGTCGGTACCGTTCAGGCCGATGGGGATATTATATTGTCCTTCAACCACTTTGGGAGCCGGCCCCACTTGGCCGCCGTAGATGGAGACGGTGGCCAAGCCAGTTTCATCGTTTGTATTAGGGTTATTTTTGGGTACAAGGTCAGTGTTGCCCCCCACTGTGACGGTTTCCGTGAGGCCCACTGAGGCCATCTCACCGCCACCGTAGACGCTGTTCTGCACATGACCACCGCTGATGGTAACGGTGGTGTTACCTTCTACGCGCGCGACGTCGGGGTCGGTGGTGGCGCCTTTGCCACCGCCGAATACACGTCCAGCATCGCCCAAATGGATGATAGAGTCGTAAGGCATGGTAAGTGAATCGGTGGATTTCTTCCACGTGTATTTGATCTCACCTACCGTTCCTTTATTAATTTGAACCTCAGTGTTTTGCGTAACTTTACCCAGCTCGCCGCCGCCGTAGACGTTGCCGCCCACTTTGATTTGAGCAAGAGCCGTGCCGCTTGTCAGCAGCATAGCTAACAAGAGAAACGTTTTACGCCTTATGTTTCGAACCATTCTGTTTTGTAATCGTATATTATCCATCACTAACGATACTTTTGGTTATCTTATTGTGTTATTGGTCATTATTGTTCACCTAAGAGGACTTGGGTACTGCCCTTCACGTCGGCGCTCTTGCCGCCGCCGAAGACGTTGGTCTTCACCTCGGCATTGCCCTGGAGCAGGACTTTGGTATTGCCCTCCACGTCAGCCACGTTGCCGCCGCCATAGACGTTGCCGTTGACCGTGGCTGATTTGGTATTGTCTGTATCTCCTATAGTCACTTTCGGATTACTGGTGACCTTACCCTGGTTGCCGCCACCGAAGACGTTGCCGGCGAAGGATTGTAAAGGTTCACCCGGACGGAATCTAGTCGTTCCGCCGATAGTGCCATTATAGACCTTCACCTCGGGTGAAATAAAACTACTATCGACATCCTTAGGTGTGTATTCCGTCAGATTACTGGCTCCGTAAATGTTACCCACAAAGAGCGGGCAGGACCCCGCTATCGAATCCACCTCCACAGTTATTTTACCTTCCACATTGCCCTTCACATCACAACCGCCGAAAATATTGCCAATTGTACCACCTTCAATAACAAGTTTGACATTACCGCCCGTACCTTTAAGATCGGGGTTTCGGGAAATGGTATCCAATACCGCTGGAGAATAATAGCCTTCAGGAGCATGAGCAATATCCTCATCGGTTGGGAATCTTCTGATATCGGCTGAAATAATGGTACCTTCATTATAACCTTTCGATCCACCAAACAGATTCTCGATAAAGCCACCCTTCACTGTAAGTTGAACATCACCGTAGATGACAGCCCAACGGCTGCCTGCATAGACATATCTGTAATGGAAGTCCTCAGCTTCTGCACATGTGATTTCTTTTATCAAGTCACCAAAATGCTCTGCCTCATTATCGCCGAAGAAGTAAGAATCCACGAACAAAGGACCGCAGTTAGGTGAATTCAACGGTGCCGCTGGATGGTACACACCGCCAGCATTCGAACCCAGCTTGTTACTGCCCTCATAAAGGAAGTTGACGTGACCGCCATAAATTCCAAGGCCAATACCGCCTGTTCCTATATCGGCGCGACTCACCAGACCGTTACCGCCGCCGTAAACCTCGTCGAAATGTCCTCCGTCGATTCGAACAACCGAACCCACGGCATAAGCTGCATTACAACCGCCATACACATATCTTACCGTATTCTTACAACCATGAGCATACACATGGGCTTTGGGGCCATGGATGGTGTCGTTACCAGGAGGTGTAGGCGAGTAAGGAATGTAGTTAGCCTCATTACCACCGCCAAACACTTGACCAATGGCAAAACCATTATCGTTGATGGTATTGACATGATCCCTATGTTTCGTCTGATAGACATCCACATACACGTCATGTTGAGGCGATCCGTTTACGTTGTTGCAACCATACACATTGCAATGTTCCAAATTAGCTTTTCCGGAGAAAACCGTATCCACATCGGTAGGTCTGCCTATATTGACATGTACCTTACCATTGACAAGAGCCGGATGGTTGGTGTTACCCAAACCGCCGCCGTAGATATTGCCACCATATTGGTATTCGTTGTTGTTCACAGTTTTAATTGCATATCCGAAAGAGCCATTGTAAATATTGACATTGGTCGAATCGGATTCTGCATCATTCACATTGCCGAGAGCCGATCCACCATAGATGTCTCCATAAAGTTTTGGATAGTCGGATTCGGTATTGTTATCGACACCATAATTAACAGTTATACTACCCGTGGTTCCTGTATTGGCACCATATCCACCACCGAAGACGTCGACAGAATGGTATCCGTTGATACCGGAACGCGTGCCAATAACCGTCGAATCACTCGTGACATGAGTGATATTCAAAGTGATATTGCCGTTCACTATACCACTCTCGTTGCAGCCGCCGTAGATACCCACATTGTTGTAATCAGTGCTATTGCAAAGCGTGCCACCGCTGATGTTAATTGTAGGATTACCAGTGACATTGGCCGCATTGCCGCCACCCACCACCTTATGGGTGATGGTGCCGCCCATGATGTTCAGTGCCGGGTAGCTGGAGCTGGCATTCGTAGGCGTGTAGTTGGCCTGGTTACCGCCGCCAAAGATGGAGTCGAGGGTGGCGCTGTAGACGTTCACCGTCACGCCGCCCTTGGGCGAACCTTTCACGTTGTTGGCACCGAAGACGCTACCATAGATGGTGGTGCCGTTGATGGTGGTGCCGTTCTTGTCCTTACCGAGGTTAACCTCCACGCTACCATTGACTTCTGCGGAGATGGCCGGCGAGGCCTGACCCAGACCGCCACCATAGAGGTTACCGTAGAGGTTACCCTTAGCGAAGTTGATAGTAGTCTTGTTGGTAGTGGTACCTTCAGCATGCACATCGCCGAGAGCCGAGCCGCCGTAAACGTCGGCATACATGGTCGGGGCATGTGTGGCGTTGCCCAGGTTGAGGGTGACGTTGCCACTTGTTCTGGTATCTGCACCATAGCCGCCGCCGAAGATACCAATCTTATCTGTGCTGCTGGTGCCAAGCGTACCATCAAACACATTGACTAAGATGTCGCCCGTAACAGTACCCTGCGTGTTGCAGCCACCATAGATGCCTTGGGTCACCTTGCCCACATTCATGTTGACCACCGTGCCGCCACTCACATTAGCCGCATTGCCGCCGCCATAGACGTTGCCTGTAACCTCGGCTAAATGGCCTGTGACATTGTCGCCGATATTGACAACGGAACCTGCCACTTGGCCAGGCTCATGGCTAGTGCTTGTCGGGTCGCCGTTGCCGCCGCCGAAGACGTTGGCCACTGCACCATTCTTGATATTGACCGTCGGCGTACCGCCATAAACGGCCAGGTTGCCGCCGCCGAAGACGTCGCCGATATCCCAAACGCAAGGATTGTTATTCTTCTCGATATTGACAGTAATCGGAATTGCCTCATTGGTTTCCGGATTCTTGATTTCACCGCTGTTGTTGTTACCACCGAACACGCGGTCGATTCTGCCTTCATTGATATTCAGGACGATACTGCCGCTTGTGATATTCGCCTGGTTGGCACCGCCATACACGTCGCCAATGCCTTCGGTATCACCAGTACCCGTACATCCAATAGTAATGGTACCCGCCTGACTGGCAGCCAAGTTGCCGCCGCCATAAACCTCGTCAATGTGCATCGCGCAGGCTGTTCCATTAGGATCTTCAGCTTGTTTATCGACATTCACATTTATAGTACCGGTCACCGTGCCGCTGGCGTTGTTGCCGCCATACACCTCCCCAATGGTACCGCCGTGGATCTTCACGTCAGTGCCGTCAGTAGTGACGTTGGCGCCATAGCAGCCGCCAAAGACATTACCGATAGTGTTGCCGCCATAGACGGTGACGTCGGTGCCGTTCACGTTGGCCGCATTGCCGCCGCCGTAGACGTATTCAATCTTATTGTTGCAGTTGTGGATGGTCACATCAGGTTTCCCATTATATGCCGCCTTATTGCCACCACCAAATACCTTGCCAAGCGCATAGCCCGTGGCGGGCATATCGGTGCCGTAGATGTCGACATTGACCGTGCTTTGCGGAGCGCCGTTGACATTGTTGCAGCCGTAAACGGAACCCGTGACTGAGCCGCCGTTGACGGTGACTTGCACGGCACCATTTACCTGGGCCGCTACATTGGAATGGCCCTCACCAAGAGTTGATGAATCGCCGTGGCCACCGCCATAGAGATCGCCGTGGATGGTGCCGTTCGTCAAGGTGACGTTGGTGTGGTTGGAGCTGCTCGTATTGACGTTACCCAAAGCCGAGCCGCCATAGACGTCGCCCCAAATGCTAGCTGAGCTACTGTTGACTGTGACATCCACATTGCCTATGGTGCTGGTGCCGGCGCCGAGGCCGCCGCCGTATACATTGGCGGTATGGTCAGCATCGGTACCCACTTGTCCGCCAAGGATATTGACTTGCGAAGTGGCGCAGGTGGGAGCGGTCAGTCCCGCCAAAGTCCCGGTATAAGAATAGTTACCATTGCCGCCACCGTAGATGCTACCTGTTGTACCACCTTTGACAATCACCTGCGAAGTGCCGAGCACATCACCGCTGATGTCGCTGCCGCCGAACATGTCGGCGGTATGATTGCCGCGTTCCACTAAGACCAGTGAGTTTTGTGCCACGCCGTTCATACGACATCCGCCGTAAACGGCACCAGTGACCTTGGCATCGGGATAGACCGTTGTGCCACCTGCTGTATACGAGTCACGTAAATGAACCAAACTACCCACATTGTTATAAACCGTGCCATCACTACCGGTATAGGATCTGTTGCCGGTCATGGCACCCGAATTGCAGCCGCCATACACCGTATGAACATTACCATGCAACAGGATAATATCAGGAATGGTATCCATATCACCCATATTGTTGCCTCCATACAAATTGCCGATATGGTCTCCATCAGTGGCAAGAAGATTTTTGGCGTTAAAGAACACTTTGACGAAGCCATCTGTATAGACACCGTTACCACCGCCAAAAACGTTTTCGATGTATCCGGCACCACGAGGACCATTACCTCCGTCGATGGCGATATCGACAAAAATGTTACTTTGAATTGGCTTATCGGTGGTATCGCAATACTGCATATCCGCACCTGGGCCAGAATACTGATAAGCACCGTTACCACCGCCATAAATGGTGTTGATTTGGGGATTACCGGTGACGCCGATATAGGTGTTCACCTTTGCATCTACCGTCATCAACGGAGTGAGATTGTCGGAGGCTGTATTGTATGATTCAGGAAGGACGCGGTTGGAAATGCCACCCGCCTTACCCAATCGGTCATTTCCGCCATATAAGGCTCCGCCATTGGAACCCGTACCGATGCTGCCTCCATCAACCCTCACTTCGTTATTGCCATTGATGGATGCCATTCGGCCACCTCCATACACATCACCTTTCACCTCGCCTCCCAACATACGAACCGAGGCCAAGCCCACATATTCGGGATAAGCATAGGGGCTACCGGCAACATAAGCATGAGTAAAACCAACAGGAGCCAAGTTACCTCCTGCATAAACATTATGGTTAACGGTTACGCCATCTTTTAGAACCACATGGGTTTCATTGTGCGTAGGAGCCTTCATGCCCACGTATGAGTGCCCTGCAGGATCGTAGGTTATGCCAGAAACATACGTACCCAAGCCATTCACACAGTGATAGAAGCCATTGCTACCTGCAAAAACGTCTTTATGGACAGTACCTCCAGAAAGCTCTACGTATGTAGCGCCATACACATCTTGATAATGTCCAGTTGCATTGTTGGGATTCTGACTCAGATCCACACGGGTGCTACCCACATCGCCGCTGATGTTACAGCCGCCATACACAGTGCCTGCATGTCCATTCAAAAACTGCAGCCAGGTGCTGTAACCCACGTTACTCATCTGGCATCCTCCATAAAGGTTGTCAACCAATACCGTTGGGCTATTCACCACCAATTTGGTGCTATAATCGAAACTGAAATCATCCATTTCCAATCCTTCAGCAAAAGCAATGCTGCCGCCAGTGGTCTGAGCCATCATATCACCCGCATTGCCGCCACCGTATACAGTGCCGAGGCTGCCTGAGGTCAGGGTGATGTTGGGCAAGCAAGTCATCATAGCCCTGTTGTTGCCACCAAACAAAGTACGCACATTGTAGACACCGGTACCATCCCATGCATAGTCATTCTTTATCTTGATTCCAGTATTATCGTATGATTCGATGGCATTGGAATAGATACTGCCAAAGGTATTACCTGAGCCCGCAGCTATGGGACAATTCACCGTCACGTTAGCTGCATACACACTGGCCGAGTTGCCGCCTGCGAATACCGTATCACATTGTCCGCCGGCAATGGTGATTTCGGTGGTGGAGCCATACACCTTGTTGCCGCCACCGAAGAGATAGCCGATACCGAAGTTACGGCCAAAACCGGTGTTTGCAGTAAGGTTGGTTTTGGTGCCGTTGACTACAATGTGATGCTTGCCGTAACCCTGACCGCCGCCGATATTGTTGCCGCCGAAGACAGCGTAGGCCGTTCCTCCGTTGACGGTGATGTCAGAACCATTACCGCTGTTGGTTGTCAAGAATGCGTTCTTGGCGCCGCCAAAAACGGAATCCACTTTAACAGCATTGTTGGTCATCGTAATGACCGTATTAGTGATCTTTGGGAAGGTCAAGTCGACCGCCGAGGTCCCCTCGTTGGTCCACACCGCATTGCCCACACCCGATGGAGTCATAGCCAGCACCTGACCATTGGCAGGCACCGTCTGTGAGTTGTAGTCGCTCGAAGCCGCCACAAAGTTGGTACCATTGTATGCATAGTAGCCGTTGCCGCCGCCGTAGACGTCGAAGACCCTTACCTTGGTGGAAGCTTGGTTGTTGTTATACAAATAGGAGTAGCTGGTGCTTGTCGAGCTGGCATCAACGCCCAAAACAATATTCGACCCGCCACTCACAACACCGGCAATGTCGTTGCCGCCATACACTGCGTTAACGCTGTCGCAGTTGACGACCACCACCTCGGTGCTGCCGTTGACATTGGCCATACGGCCGCCGCCGTACACGGCACCAAGAATGATGACATCGGCTTCGGCGTGCGTGGTGAAATGGTATACTAATGATTCAGGAACATTTTGATAGGCTCCACCGCAGAAAGCGCTGACCCTATAATCATACTGAGTGTCGGGTACCAGATTCGAGAACACCTCACCGGTGAAAGTATAACTGGTAGCCGTAATGTCTTGCACCAGGTTCGCCGTTGGCCATGTCGTTTCGCTGTGCTTTTTCCACGACAAGGCATATTTATCGGCAGTGGGCACCCACGAAACGGTGACATCCTCGTAGGTAACCACGGGCGCCGAAGCCCGCACCGGATTCTGACACTGCGTCTTCACCGTGACCGTAATGGTTTCCACTTGTGTCACACCCCCTTGATACGTAGCAGTTAATGTCAACGTAGCCATTTTGTGGCTCGTTGTGGTATTAGGAGTATGGTAGGAGAGTGTCGGATTAGGAATATTCGTAGCACTGAGTGAGAGATAATCGGCACCTTCACCCGTTAAAGTCCAAGCATAACTTGGTGTTGCATTGCTAATTGTACTAGAGCCAGGAACGGTTGTACCATGATCATAACCATTATAGTAGTTATGCGTTGCACCATTGAAGACATAAGTAGTATAAGCAGGCGTGTAAGTACACGTAAAGGGTTGTGCCGTACCGTTTAAGCTATGGGGAGCGTCGCCATACGACATTGCAAAATCAGCAATATCAGGAATACCGCCTTCTTGAGAAATAATCTGAACACTATGCTCGGTGACCGAAACATTATAGAATCTAGCCGCATAGTCAGTAGGTTCATAACCGTATACGGAGGACATCTTCCAAGTATTGTTCTCGTATGATACCCAAACAACCTCCCAACACTGAGTACCTGTTTCATTTAAACCATTATACTCATTACCACTTGCCATGCAATCCTCAAGGCTGTGCTGGATACCTCGAGCCAGGCCATGGTCCCAATCGTAGAAGTAGTAGTTCTCCGTGGTTTTATTCAGAACCACCGTTCCTGGGTGTGAGGCAGAGAGAGAGAGTTGCCCATTCCTTTGCAAAGGAGCGGAAAGATAACGATAATTCCCGTCGCCGTCAATGAAATAATAGTTGTATTCAACGTTGGGGCCAGAATACCAGATACATGTGGCAGGATTGAATGCTGTGGCATTCTGCAATGTGGCAGTACTACCACTACCCACATGCGCCAGATAATTCCCGTCCATCATGATGACATACATCGGATCGCTCTGTGCCATGGTGCTGCCGGCAAACATCCAAAGCAGCAGTCCGCAGAGTGCCCATCTCCGTGTTGATTTCACCTTATTATATATATTGCTTCTATTCATATCTTGAATGAATTTCGGTTCATTAATTCGTTTGTTTTCCATTGACAATCACTCTCGGGTTACCGTTCACCTCACCCATGTTGCCGCCGCCGTAGACGTTGCCGAGCACCTTGGAGCCCTTCTTGATGAAGATCTGCGGGTTGCCCGTGACGGTAGCATTCAAGCCGCCGCCAAAGACGTTCTTGACCGTGGCGTTCTTGATGTTGACTTCGGGGTAGTTATAGGGTGAAGTATGTGTAATCGTTCCTGTGATAGGACTGTCTGGTGCCGGTACGCCAGGATAGTCGGCCTGGTTGCCACCTCCATAGACATCGGCTGTTGACACCTCAAGCGAGCAATTGTCATTGGGATATTTGTCCTCGACATTGACGGTAATGGTACCTCCGATGGCACCCTTTACATTGCTGCCACCATAGATGGCTTTGGTGATTGTGCCACCAAAGATATCAAGAGTAATATTGCCTTCAATATCGGCACCTTTGGTCTGGG
>Ga0310690_10002920_pt1 | contig 26785 bp, 15 predicted proteins | sample AusTroGonzalo_MG_2_FD_207661 | JGI IMG/M metagenome (GOLD analysis project Ga0310690, IMG submission 207661) | Bovine rumen microbial communities from tropical cattle in Woodstock, Queensland, Australia - Gonzalo_04 (v2) (version 2) | ecosystem: Host-associated > Mammals > Digestive system >...
AGAAGGGTCTGTGAGGCACATTTTAGGGGTTTCGCATAGAGACTTCATAGAGCGGATTATGCTGTAGGCTGGTTTTTTGATGGTTTTTTGAGCGATTTGAGGCACGAAAGGGGCAGTGTGACGGAGTGCTCAATAGGGAAACCCCTTCGAATCTTTAGGGAATTTGGTGTCACAAAATAGGATTTTTCTTTTTCCCATCTCACGAAAACACGCTACCTTTGCACCGCGAATCAGAACATAGGAGTTTGGTCAATAGGGAAACCCCTATCACGTTTAGGGATTTAACCATTAATCTAAATGATGTTTCTGGTGTCAAAGTGATGTGTGACGACGGAAGAGGGTGAAGAGTGGAGAGTGATATTTTTTCAGTTTTCGTTTAAACCTTTTCATTTTTCGTTGGTCAAACGCATACAATTGGAGACGAATTAAAACGTTGAAATATTAAGAATAGGAAATTCATTATTAACAAACATTTAAAAAATTACATTACGTTATGAAGAAATTAGTATTCGCATTCGCAGCAATGATGATTGCAGCATGCAGCTACGCTCAGGCTCCTCAGGGTGGCTTCGGCGGTGGAATGGGACAGTTCAATCCAGAAGACATGGCTAAGCGTCAGGCAGACCAGATTAAGACAGCTTGTGAACTCAACGACGAGCAGTACAAGAAGGTTAAGGACTATTTCGTAGAGCAGTCAAAGGCTCAGATGGAGCAGATGCAGAAAATGATGCAAGGCGGCCAGGGTGGCGGTCAGATGGACATGCAGGCTATGCAAAAGCAGATGCAGGAGCGTCAGGAAGCTCAGAACAAGTTCTTGAAGGGTGTTCTCACTGAGGATCAGTTCAAGAAGTATGAGACTGCACAGGCTGAACGTCGTCGTCAGTTCCAAGGCATGGGCGGCGGTCAAGGTGCTCCTCAGGGTCAGCGTCCACAGGGTCAGCGTCCTCAGGGTCAGCGTCCTCAGGGCATGGGTGGCCAAGGTGGTTTCCCAGGTGGCGGCTTCGGTGGTCAGCAATAAATAACTCAATAAGTATAAATTTCACTCGAAGGGGCCGATGCGGTTTGCATCGGTCTCTTTTTTTGTACAGATGAATTGAAAAAATTGAGGAATTGAAGAATTGTATAAGGGAAAAAACAAAAAAACTCGCCAACCGCTAACCGCTAACCGCTAAACTTTTCGTACCTTTGCACTCGCAAACAATATAGAATATGGAACAGAACTTATTAGTTTATAATACCCTGACTCGTCAGAAGGAGTTGTTCCGTCCGCTGCGTGCCCCTCATGTGGGAATGTATGTGTGCGGTCCTACAGTATATGGTGATGCTCATCTGGGACATGCTCGTCCTGCCATCACGTTCGACATCGTTTTCCGCTACCTGCAGCATTTGGGCTACAAGGTACGCTATGTGCGCAACATCACTGATGTGGGCCATCTGGAGCATGATGCTGATGAGGGAGAGGACAAGATTGCAAAGAAGGCACGCCTGGAGCAATTGGAGCCGATGGAGGTGGCTCAGTACTATACCAATCGTTTCCACGATGCGATGGCGGCGCTCAATGTGCTTCCTCCATCGATTGAACCTCATGCTACAGGTCATATCATTGAGCAGGAGCAGTTGGTACAGGAGATTCTGGACAATGGATTTGCTTACGAATCGAATGGTTCGGTCTACTTCGATGTGGAGGCTTATAACAAGAAACACAAGTATGGAGTGTTGTCGGGTCGCAATCTTGATGACATCATCAACAACTCACGCGAGTTGGCCGGAGTAGGGGAAAAGAAGAACCAGGCAGATTTCGCCCTGTGGAAGAAGGCTCAGCCGGAACATATCATGCGCTGGCCTTCGAAGTGGAGCGACGGATTCCCTGGATGGCATTGTGAATGTACGGCTATGGGTCGCAAGTATTTGGGTAGCCACTTCGATATTCATGGAGGAGGTATGGATCTCATCTTCCCTCACCACGAATGTGAGATTGCTCAGGCTGTAGCCAGTCAGGGCGACGAGATGGTTCACTACTGGATTCATAACAACATGATTACCATCAACGGTCAGAAGATGGGTAAGAGCTTAGGCAACTTCATCACCTTGCAGGAGTTCTTCGATGGTAGCCATAAGGACAAGGATGGCAACGAGATGCTGACACAGGCATACGCACCGATGACCATCCGATTCTTCATTCTTCAGGCTCACTATCGCAGCACTGTGGACTTCAGCAACGATGCACTCATCTCTGCCGAAAAGGGATTGGAGCGACTGATGGATGCCCACAAGGCCTTGAAGTCGATACAGCCTACTGCCGAAGGGACTGTCGGCATGGATTATGTGGACAACTTGCGTCAGCAGTGTTACGAGGCACTGAATGATGACTTCAACACGCCTATTGTCATCAGTCATCTGTTTGATGCTACTCGCATCATCAACCAGATTGTCGATAAGAAGGCCACCATCACTGCCGAAGTGCTCAACGCACTGACGCAGACATTCGAACTGTTTGCCTTCGACCTCTTAGGACTGAAAGCAACCGCAAGCGGCAGTGGAGGTAGTGAAGTACGTGAGGAAGCATTCGGAAAAGTGGTGGATATGTTGCTTGAGCAGCGTATGAAAGCTAAGGCGAACAAAGACTGGGCGACGAGCGACATGATTCGCGATCAGTTGGCTGCTTTGGGTTTTGAAGTCAAGGATACGAAAGACGGCTTTACTTGGAAATTGAATAGATAATGAGTAAGTTTCAGGATTTCATGCAAAAGTCCCAGAAGATACTGATGTTCACCTCATTGGTGTTCCTCATCATCTGTCTGGGAGCAACAATATGGGCAGCATCAGTATTACACGATTCCTCGCTCTATCTGTATGCTGCCGTATTTGTATTAGCGATTATCTGGTTTAGTGTGACCATCTACAGAAGCTTCAAGAAGAAGTAAACTGCACATGCACACTTATTCCAGCAATTTCTTCAGGGTTTCATCGTCGGGATGCTCTGTGTAGTAGGCGATAAACTCTTTCGGAGTCATTCCAAAGTACTCACGGAACGTATTACTGAAATGTGAATGTGAAGAGAAACCTACTCGATAGGCTACCTCAGAAACGTTCACATTGTTGTTTATCAGCAGATAGGCCGCTTGCTTCAGACGGTAAGAGCGGATGAAGTTGTTTGGCGAAACGCCATAACGGTCTTTCATCTTACGGTTGAGGTGTACACGACTGATGCCGACAAGCGTAGCCAACTCGTTCACGCCAAACGACGAGTCGTCGAGATTCTTCTTTAAGGTGTCATTGATGCGTACGAACAACTTATCGTCAGCACTGTCGATGGTCTGTTCGGAGTAATCGAAGTCGACTTCATTGCGGCGCATCTTACCCATCATCATTTCTCTCACCTTGAGACCCTGAGCAATGGCTCCTTTCAGTTTCAGTACATTGAACGGTTTACTGATGAAGTGATCGACTTGGAGATTCAGGCTCGTGATTTCTGCCACATCGCTGTTCTCGCTGGTGAGCATCACAATCGGTAGGTTGTCGGTCTCTGGATTGGACTTGATACGTTTACATAACTCGATACCGTTGCCGTCGGGCATGCGGATATCTGTCACAACGGCATCAGGACGCATGGTCAGAATCTTCTGCCAAGCGGTGTTGCCGCTATGAGCCGTGATGACGTTGTATTTGTCTGAAATCTGTGAGGCGACATACTTGCAAAGGCCCTGATCGTCGTCGACAACCAATACGGTCTTCTTGGCTTTTGTGATGCTTTCATCATCTGCATCTTCCTCTGCCTCCATTTCTATATCTGCATACAACTCTTGTTGCAGTTCGTCTATCTCTTCCTCCTTGCGAGGAGCTAATTCTTCAGCTGACAGATGTGCTTTGTGTTTCGGGAACAGCATGACAAACTCTACACCGTCGGGTTCCATATTATGGACAGAAATCAAACCATGATGTAGGTGGACGAGTTCGTTCACCAGATTCAATCCGATGCCTGAGCCAACCGTCTCGTTTTCTGCACTGTTAGCTTGGAAGAATCGTTCGAACACATGTGGCAGGTCTTCTTTCGAGATATAGGAGCCGCTATTGTAGATTCTGATTTCCAGCCATTCGGCGGCATCGACCATGATGCCTCTCGTCCTGACAACTATTCTGCCGTCCTTCGGTGTGAACTTGAAGGCATTAGAGAGAATGTTTGCCAATATCTTTTCGAAGTGTACCTTATCGAGCCACAATACTTCGTTGGGGTTCTGGTGCTCAATCTGGTAATTGATGTTCTTTGCGATTGCATACGACGAGAACGACTCGAACACATTCTTTGAATAATCCTTGAAGTTTACTTTCGAGAAGTGGAGGCGGAACTGACCGTTATCGATTTTGCGGATATCGGTAATTTGGTTCACAGTCGTAATCAGACGGTCACAGTTGAGTTTCATGACGTTGTACATCGCCATCAGTCCCTTGTCGGAGGTCGATGCCATGAGTTGTGACAATGGGGATACAATCATCGTAAGCGGCGAACGAAGCTCGTGAGCGATGCTGGTGAACATTCTGAGTTTGGCTTCCTTCAGATTCTCTTCTTCTTGGGCAACCCTCAGCAATCGCTTCTGACGTTTGCGCTCTGCATAGATTCGATAGCCGAAGTAGATGAGGATAAATGCGACGATGAAATAGAGTATCCATGCAGCCAACGTATTGTACCAAGGTTGATGAATGCTGATTTTCAGTGTCTTCTCGATTGCCGACTGTTCATTATTCTCTAAGTAGGCTCTGACGCGAAGAGTATAGTTGCCCGGTGGCAGATTCGGATAGTTTGCCTCCAATTCGTTGGTGGCTTTCTGCCAGTCCTGTTCATATCCATCGAGGAGATACAAGAAGCGTACTTGATTAGGAGAAGAATACTCAGCCACACCAAACGATACCGCGACTGAATTCTGATTGTGTGGCAATGACAGCTCTGTCAGAGCGATAACATTGGCATCCATGATGTTGCGCACATTGTGATCGTCATAGCGGATGGGAACTCCATTGATTTTAACGCCAGTGAAACTGATATCGTGTGTCAATGCCTTGGGAACACGCATCAGCATCGCATTGAAACGTACGATTCCGTTATCGCCACCAAACAAGATGTCGTGTGAATCGGTCAGGTAATGTGCATTACGATGGAATTCGCCAATATGGAATCCTTCGAACGATGAATACTCGAAGGACTTCATCGATTGTTTGTCAATGCGGATGACTGACTTGGAGGTTGTCAGCCAGATGTCTTTCTCTGCTACCTCAATCGATTTCACATTCTCATTGCTCAAGACCTCAAACGACTCACCATTATTTATATTATAAGAGATAAGGCCTTTGTTGGTACCAATCAGCAATGTCTTATGCATGGTCGTCATACACTGAGGCATGAGGAGTTCAGACTTAGGGAACTTGACTTCCTCGCCTTTCTTCGTCTCAATATTGTAGGCAAAGATGCCTTGAGCGGTTCCAATCCACAGTGTTCCGTCATCGTAGCATAGAGAATAAATCCAGCCATTGAACGACATCATAGAGAACAGATTGGTGACGGTTTGGTTGGCTAAGTCAAGCACAAATACTCCTTGGCCGTTGGTGCCGACAAACAGTAAGTCTCTCTTGGCATCATATTGTAACATCATTACAAAAGACGTAGATAGGGATGTCAGCCAACTTGGTGTAACAAACTTATTGCCTTGCAGACATTGCAGTCCACCACCATAGGAACCAACCCAAACTGTATTGCGTTTGTCAATCGTAATCGTCTGGACAAGGGATGATTTCAGTCCTTCACCGAAAGGTTGAGGCTGACTGCGAAGTCTTTGTCCCTCCATCTTAAACACGCCACATCCGTCTGTACCTACCCAGAAGTTCTGACCATCGTAAGCAATAGAGGTAACACTTGTTGCATTCAACTTGTTGTTGCTGGGCGAGAACGAATAATAGCCAATCTCATTTCTGTTATGAGGAAGTACAAATATACCTTTTTGGGCAAAGCCGATAATCAAGTTGCCCTCTTTGTCGGCAGTAAACGAGCGGACTTTGGCAAACTCGATGTTCATGCTTGGGTCGTTGTTGATGAACGGAATCAACGTTTCATTGCGTAGCATCATCCACAATCCATGATTGTCGGTACCAGCAAGGATGCGGTTGTTCTGGTCTTCAAACAAGGCAGTGAGAGGCATTGGGTTATCCAACGCATTGGCTGCGGCTCTCAGCACCCGTTGATTGTAGTCATAGACCAACATGCCACTTCCTGTGGCAAAATAGATATTCTTGGTCTTTCTGGACTGGATGATGTGGTTGACGTTGTTTGCTGCCAGAATCCGACTTGCGTCAGGAGTCATTTCAAACGTTGTCGCAGCCATTGTTGTCAGGTCGATTCTGAACAACTGTCTGAATACGCTACCCCAAAAGTAACCATCGGCATCGATAAATACTTGTGAGCAGAAAGGATAAGGAGCAATCTTTCGCAACTTACGTGTGAGGGTCGTATCAACGGTCTGTGTTTCTGTGTCGAACACATACAGGCCATTTCCTTCTGTCGAAATCAGCTTCATGCCTGGATGATTGTAGTCGACAATATGGTTGACAGAATAGCCCATAATGGAATCTTCGTCCTCGCTCAACATCTTATGGTCCAGATGACAGTTGCGACCGTCAAGCAGATACAAACCATTACTGGTGGCTAACCAATACTTATCATCCTTGTATTCTACAACACTTCTGACAGCATTGATTTGGTCATAATTGCTGAACAGCTTACCTATATTATAGAATTTTGTTCCATCAAATACGTCGATTGACGATGTACCAGCAATCCAAACCAATCCCTTTGAATCAATTGAAAGGGAATACATGTCGCTCGATGTGAGTCCAGATTGGGTGGTGTAAAGACGTGAAACTTGCGCAAATGTAACATTGCAGATTAGTAACATCCCAACAAATATCGTCAGTCTCTGTATGGTTGTTGAAAAATATTTCATACAATTCTTCGATTAGTCTCTAATTGTTTTTAGTAATGCGCTGCAAAGTTACAAAATAATTCATAATTCATCATACATAATTCATCATTAGTTTGCTAAAAATTGTAAATTTTGTAACAGAAATCGCCTATTTTCACCAAAATCGAGCATTTTCCTTGCTCAAAAACGCAAAAACTCTTTCAGATTTGAAACATTGACATTGTGCTATAAATATTTATTTATAACTTTGCCCCCGCAAATCAAAACTACTAATTTAAATAACTCAAATTATAGTAACACCCAATTTATTAATCTTTTTATTCAAAACAAATTCAAGTATGAAAAAACTTCTACTTTTTGCAGCATTCGCAATGATGAGTTTTGCTGCATTTGCTCAAGATGTGCCCGATGTTTCCGACTGGAAGATTGGTGACGATGTTTCAGAAGCTGTAGGCTTTGGAAACTTGAGCTTCGACACAGAATCTTTAGAGCCTTGGGTATTCAAGACTTCAAAAGGTACGCCGAATGTAACAGGCGGTCTATTCGAAATCTATGATGGTTTCGATTGTGACCTTTATCAGTACTTGTACCTTCCTGCTGGTATGTATGAGTTGAACTGTCAAGGTTACTATCGTTTTGGTACTTCATGGGATGTTGACCCAAATTCGTATGCAAACGGAACATGGGAAAACCTTTCTAAGCTCTATGCAGAGGCTGGTACATACGACATTGACAGCGAAGAGTTCACTTCTTCTGGATCTTTATTCTCTAACCCTTTGATGCCCCGTTTGTTTGAAGATGGCCCAGAGCAACTCTATGTGATGCCTGAAGGTGAAGCAACTTGGGACATGTCTGACGCTCAATATAATCAAGTTGACGGCCGTTGGGCTCCTACTTCAATTCCTGGTTCGCTGGTATGGTTCGCTGCCAACAAGTATCTTCCTTTTGAAAGCGATGAGGATGAAACCGTTTACAACAAGGTAATCTTCTATGTTACTGAGGCTTCATGGGTAAAAGTTGGTGTTCAGAAGATTGAACAAAAAGAGGCTGACTCTTTCATGGCAACCAACTTCCACCTTATTTATAGAGGTACAGCAGATGATGCAGCTAAGATTGCATTGGCTTACAAGTCAATGGAAATTGCCCAGAAGAAGGCAGAAGCCCTTGCTGAGGAAATCACGATTGACTACCCAGCTCTTGGTGCTATGCTTCAGGACGAAATAATGGATCTTGACTACGATGACACAACTGTTGAAGGTATTGAAGATGCAACCATTGCTTTCAATGAGCTGTTCACTGCTTACACTCAGTTCTTTGAGGATGCAAAGAAGCTTACCAATACAATCAAAGCAATGGAGGAATTGGCAGCAGCAACTGACTATGAAGGTAAGGCCGCATTCCTTCAGTCTATTGACGCTGCAATTGCAGTAGCTACGGCATCCGATTTCGAAACTGTTAGTACACCAGAGGCATACGGAGAGGCTTATAACGCTTTGACAGAGGCAAGAGGTGAATATGTATTGACTCGTCCTGCTGTTGATGGTGTATATAACTACTCAGACCTTATCAACCAGCCATTCTTCTGCAACAATGAGTTCAATCCAATTTGGGATGAGGATCTTCAGCAGTTTATCTTCAGCGAGGAGATTGAAAGTACTTGGGCTACCATTCAGGAACAAGACTATGCTGCAGCTTATGGTGAAAATCCAGATTGGATTCCATTCTGTAGTAATGTAACAATTGCTCAAAGTGGAAATGACGAAGGTCGTTGGGTAATGCATTCAACTACATGGCATAATGGTGCTCCTGCAGCTGTTACTATGCAGCACGGATATCCTGCAATTGGCGGTTGGACAGCAGAGCCTTCAGGCAATCCAGAATTACTTCACCAGACGATTACCAACTTGCCTAATGGTTACTACAGCATGAGTGCACTCATGTGTAATGTACAGACAATCTCTGACCTCCAGTATGTTTATATTGAAGGAACAGGTGGTGTACAGGAAAAGGCTAACCTCACAATGCCTGCTCAAGGATGGTGGGGCGGATGGACTCGTAACTCTATCTATGAGAAACTCGAAACCGGTATGGTTGAGGTTACAGATGGTAAGGTTACTATTGGTTCAAGCTCTGACTCATTCTATGCTGTTACAGGCTTCCAGCTCTACTACTATGGCGAAGAGCCAGACTTCACAGCTATGATTCAGAAGAAACTTCTGGCTATCGACGAAGAGAAGGAAAATCTTACCTTCCCAGGCGACTATACTCATGTTGAAGAATTGTTGCGCCAGATTCCTGAAACGATTTCTGGTTTCGAGGCATACGATGCAGCTAATAGCGTAATTGCTGAAGTGTCTGAATACATCACTACTGCTTCAAATTATCTGAACAACTGGAATCTTGGTGACCAGATTGCCAATGCTCAGGGTGACTACGATCCAAGTGAACCAGAATATCAGATTCTCGATAAGATGTTCGACTACTTCATGACTGTTGGTACGAACGCAACAGATACTTATGAGACAGCTCAAGAGGCTTCTGCACTTTATGACAAGTTGAGTGCTTACTTCACTTATCGTGCAAAGGTTGCAGAATACGCAGGTTACTATCCTGTAATCAATGATATCATCGCTGACCAGAACACAGGTCTGTTGGCTGGTATCACTGCTGAGAAGATTAACGATTACACCAAGGTACTCGAAGCTGCTGAATCAATCGGTGCAGCTGCTGATATCGCTAAGATTCTCGAACCACTTGGTTTGGACAAGGCTACTCCTGAGAACCCTGTTGACATCACAGTTATCGTGAAGAATCCTAAGTACGACGAAGGTGCTACTGGTTGGGATGGAGCTATCACAGTTGACGGCCGTCTCCACAATGCAGAGCGTTATAATACTGAGTTCGATGTAAGCCAGACTATCAAGTCACTTCCTGCTGGATGCTATCTTGTAAAGGTTCAGGCATACTATCGTGATGGTGGTAGCGCAGGTAGTACAACCGATGGTGTTTACTACAACTGGAACGTTACAGCCGAGAAGAACATGGACCTCTGGGCAAATAAGAACGTTGAACTTTATGCTAAGACTGGCAATGCAGAACGCATTTCTTACGTTCAGTCACTCGCAAGCGTTCAGTACACAGAACCTGGTACAGACAAGATTTTCAATACGACAGATGACTCTAACGTAGAGCAGGCTACTAATGAAAAGGGAGAGCCATTGTATGATGATAACGGTGATCCTATCTGGACCGACCCAGATACTCTTTGGTACACTTACGATGATGCAGAAATCGCTTGGCAGTTAGACCAGCGTGTTTACATTACTAACGAAGAGGGTGATACAATTGCCATCTACTACTATCCAAACTCAATGGAAGGTGCAAACGCTCGCTTCAACAAGACTCCAGAGGCTTATCAGAACGAAGTTGCCATTATGATTGAAGAAGGTGGTGACCTCACATTCGGTATCCGTAAGTCAACAGGAATCAGCAACGACTGGTGTATGTTCGACAACTGGAAGCTCTACTATCTTGGTAAGGATGCTCCAGAGGCTATCGACGAAATCGTTGGCAATAAGGTAGTTGTGAAGGCTATCTACAACCTCGCTGGTCAGAGAATCAATACACTCCAGAGGGGTCTCAACATTGTTGACGGCAAGAAGGTACTTGTTAAGTAATCGCTAATAAGCCCTATAGGCCCTATTAGGCTCATGGGAGCCATAAGGCCTATCATAATACAATCAAAGCTCAGGCAAATGTCTGGGCTTTTTGTCTCTACACCTCTCCTCTTCACTAATGGACAATCAGAGGAAATTGTCACGCTTTTATCATGCATATCTCTAATTCATCTCTAGTTCATCTCTAGTTCATCTCTAGTTTATAATTAGAGATGTATTGGAGATATATTAGATGAAAACATGAGTAAATATTTCAGTCCCAATGTGGGAATACGACGGTCCCAATGTGGGAACAGAATCGTTGAGCGTCGAGCGCACTAACCCTAAGCGCTAACCCATTTCTTATCTCCTTTTTGTTACTCCCACCGATAATATTTCGTTTCGCGCAAAGACCTAACATATTCTCGGTAAAAACGCCTTCACAGATATCTGTAGACACATTCCCGGGTCTTTGAAACCTAACACAACACCTAACGTGAGATCTAACATAGACCTAACATTGAGGTCGAAAAATGTGAAATATCACAAGTAAACCCAAACGGGAGTTCGCAATGTTAGGTCTCATGTTAGGTCTTTGAACCCCCTTAACACGTCTAAGTGTCTGAGAATGAACGAATTACATCAAATTAATGTTAGGTCTTAAGGAAAAACAAAACAAACAAGCGAGAGCATTTTGCCCTCGCTTGTTCTATTGTTACCTCAGTGGTATGTCCTACCACTGTTCTGTAGTCTCGTCGTTGTACAAATCAAGCTGTTCCGATGCCGCCAGCATCCGCTGGTTCTTCAGTTCGTACACCTGCATCGCAGGCTTCATATATTTCTTATTGAGCGATGCTCCAAAATGCTCACGCTCGGCAAAGCTCAAGCGAGCTTGGCTCTGCTCTCTCTTAATCGCATTTTTCATCGAATTGCCTCCTTTCTTCCATTATGGATATAAATTCCCTTCGTAGTTGGTACTCCGTTCAGCTTCCATCCATCGAGCGTGTACCAAACTCCCTCTTCATTATGCATTATGAATTGTGAATTATGAATTGCTGTTGGTACCTCCTCTTCGAAGTCGAAGCCGAAGAAGCCTTGAGCGGCAGCTCCCTTCGTAAAATATGCCTTATGGGCAGTGAGGTGGACATTTGCGTCCAAGCGATAGAAGCCAAGTCCATGCTTGTCCTTATAACTCAGCACATAGGCATTGCCTGGGTTCAAAGTTGTCTCATCCACGCCCAACAAGTCGTTGTCATCGTAGTCATCAGCACTGGCAGTTGCTGCCGGAGTCATTGCGATTTTGTTATTGGTAGATTGAAGTACCACGCCCTGGCCTTTTGTGATGATACGGTCAGTGATTTCTGTCAATTCCACTATGTTTGTTGTCGTATTCACAGCAGCCTTATATACCGTCGTGCTGGCATCTACTTGCAGATTCTCTGTGCCGTTATAGTAGGTTGTCCAGAAACCATTCACGCCCTCAGCAGTTTGTGCGTTGATTGCGGAGCAGGGTCTCAGCGTCTGGCCTGCGATGGCGGTAATCTCATCGCTGTTCAAAGTGCCATAGAGAACGCCTGTTCCGTCGGTCATCGCCTTGCCGTTGGCGATCTTCACGGTGCCGCTGTAACTGCTGGCGTGGATGTAGTCGCCGGCGTTGGTGTAGCAGAGGGTGATGTTGCTGGAATTGAGGCCGTATTTGCCGCTGCCGCCTGCCTGAACGTCAACCTGTCCGCCGTAGATGTAGATGTCGTTATTTGCACTGATGCCGTCGGCGTTGGCGGTGTTGATGTCGAGGGTACCGCCGTAGATTTTGGTAGTGTTGCTGCTTCTAATGCCATAACAGTTGGTGCCAGTGGTGTTGACAGTGACGTTTCCGCCGTACTGTTGATAGCCCAAAGTAGTTTTGATGCCATAATAGCTGCTAATATATACATTTAGGTGGCCAGCGGTGGCGGGGTCAAGGCTCTGGCCGTAGATTGTGAGAGCGCTGCTACTGTTGATGCCATAGCCGCTCACCCTGCTCTCGCTGGTGCCCACGTTCATGGTCTTCCCGTCGCCGAGGATGAGGGTGACTTCGCCCTCGCCGAGGGTGACGGTGCCGGTGTAGTTGATATCCTTGCCAACGAAGTACCACTGGTTGGCGGCGAGGGTGGTCATGGTCTCATCGAGGGCGATGGCGTTGTGCGAATCGGTGGTGCCGTCTGCCTTCATGTAGGTGATGCTGTGGGTCTGGCCGTCGCTAAGGATGGCTGCGCTGACAGTGGCATCAGCGCTGACGGTGAGCGTGCTGCCGTTGATGGTGCCGGCGGTGGTGGCGTAGGTTAAGGAATAGTATTCGGGGGCTTCGCCTAGATTGCTGGCGAGTGTCAGCTCTGCGCTGGTGCGCCAGTAGTTCTCGGGCGTGCCGTCGTTGTCGCTGTCGTAGGTGAAGCCGAGGTCATCGGCCATCGTGGTCTGGATGGTGACGCCGTTGCCGTGGTTGACGAGGTGGGCGGCGGAGACGTTGGTGGCGGTAACGCTGTTGCCTTTATCGCCGATGGCATTGATCTGGTTGCCGCTGTAGTAGTAGCAGTTGGTGGCACTTTTGCCATTGATAAATTCGCCAATGAGTGCGCCGAGGTACTTCGTTCCGGTTCCGGTTCCGGTGGCATTGACGGTGGGATTGATGGCATGGCAGTTCTCGATGGTGGTGTTGTCACAGTATCCAGCGAGGGCGCCGACTTTGCTCTGATTACTGTTAGATGTGCTGGTGACGCTGGGGCTGACGAGGATGACATTCTTGACGGTACCGTTAGAGACGTAGCCGAAGAGGCCGGCACAACTGTAGCCATAGTTGACGGTGAGGCCGCTGATGGCTTTGTTGCCGCCGTCGTAGGTGCCGCGGAAATAGTGGCTATCAGCGCCTATCGGCGTGAAGTTGCCTCCGCTGGTGAGGTTAATGTCAGCGGTCTGGCGGAAGGTCTTGCCGATAGAGGCGTCGTTGGCGGAGGCATTGACGGCTGCTGCGAGGTGGCGCAGGTCGTCGGCAGTGGCTATCTTGTAGGCGGGGGTGCCTCCCTCGTTGGTGGCGCTGAATAGCTGTCCGCCGAACTCTGTGCGGATCTTCTCGGCGAGGGACGTCCATTCTTTATGGGCGGCGTACTGCAGGGCGAGGTCTGGCGTAGCTACAACGAAGACGAGGCCGCTGGCGCAGTTGTTGAAAGCGGAGGTGCTGAACAACGTTACCACAGCGTCGCTCTTCTGGATGTTGACGCGGGCGAGGCTAGTGCAGCCCTCGAAGGCGCTTGGAGCGATATAATCCACACTGGCGGGCAGGGTGACTTCCGTGATGCCAGTGAGGCCGTAGAAGTCACTACTCATTATCATCGATATGCCGTCACTGATGACGAGGCTGGTGATGGTGTTGTGGAAGTCGGCATACCATGGGGCGGTGCCGTTAGCGTACCTTTCTATACGAGTATTGCCGTTGTAATTGATGCTGAGCGTCTCGTAAGTTCCGTCGCTGTTGGCGTCGCTCATGCGCCATGTCACGCCAGTTTCGCCGCCATATTCGCACGTGCCGCCGATGGTGAGCAGGGTGGCCATGATGGTGATGTCGCTGGTGCCTATGGTGAGGGTGGCAGTCTGCTTTTCGGCAGAGAGGCTACTGGCAGTGGCTCCGGTGGCGGTGAAGGCGCTAAACTCCTTGTTGGCGTCGCCAGTCCCGACGATCATCTCGGTGCCCTGTGCGTAGTAGCTGTTGCCGCCATAGGTGTAGTTGGCAGTTGGGCTGACGGTAGCTCCAACGGGCAGTCCGCTAACAGCACGGACCGCCACGGTTCCGTCGGTGTCATCGTTGCTCTTAAAGGCATGGTAGGTGCCTACGGGGCGGTAGCAGTTGCCGGTGATAGTGCCGTTGTCGTTCTCAGTGATGCATCCGAAGAGGGTGGTCGTTCCGTCTTTATAGACCTCCATCGTGCCGTAGAATAGGCAGCCGGAGATGGTTGACGTGTACTTCTGTGAGCCAACGATGCCGCCGAGCGACACGCTATTGTATTGATGGCCGGGAAACTGAAAATGTGCACCCACGGTGCAGCCGGTGACGGTGCCCGACGCATCGTTGCCGTTGATGGCAGCGATGCCACCGCAGTAGGTGTCACCGACTTTCAGCGTGACGGTGCTCGCCACGTGGCAGTCGCTGACCGTGCCGTTGTTGGTGACGAGGATGCCCGCCACGCGCTCCTTGGCATAGATGGTACTATTGGCTATGGTGAGGCGACTGATGGTGCCGCCTGTCTGTAGTCCGCCGAAGGGGGCTGCCGGGTAGGTGGTTGGCTTGTTGATGTTGATGCCGCTGATGGTGTGGTTCTGGCCGTCGAAGCGAATCCTGCGGGCGTAGGCGTCACCTGACGAGTCGGTGCCATACATATTGAACGTCTTGCCGCTAAAGTTGAGGTCGGCGGCCAGCTTAATGTAAACGAATCCGTCGCCCTCGGTAGTGTAGTAGTACTGCTGCGTGGTGGCGGCTGTGTTCCAGTCGTCCTCGGTGTTGATGACATACGGGTCGTTCTCGGTGCCGCTACCCGTAATCGTCGCCCACGCACTTATACTCGTGAATATCATCATGAGCAGCAACAAGGTTGTTCTTGCTAAACAAATAGTTTGTCTCATTTTTCCTTTATATGTTTCGTTGTTCAAAGTTGTCATGCTTTTTCGGGTGCCCAAAGCAACAATGATAGTAACTGTGCCCCTAAATTGAGTGCAAAGTTACTGCTTTTTTATAAAATAAGGTGTATGTTTTTAACATTTGATGTGTAAAATAGACTATTAGGTGTGTAAATGTGCGAAATTTACACCCCCTTGCTAATTAATTTCCGTGTTTTTGTGCTTTATTCCGAAACCGCTAATACCCTTTGCTTCGCAGCTTTTTCCCTTGCGGGAATGCCTTTACGTATGCCTCGTTCCTTTCCTGCGGATTCTATCCGTAGAACCACTCCATCACCTCTCAACCAACAACCGTCCAATCTCGTTCAAGGCCACGAATCGGTACCGTTGCGATTCCATAGGAATTGGGATGTAACTATAGTGCTTAGCCTCGGCTTTACGTCGTAACGTTTCCTCTGTCGCCTTCATCACAACTGGATTTACAAAAGCACTCTCGTCAGGCTCCATCAACAACAGCTTACCTTTCGAACAAGCCTCAAAATATACCCCACCTGGCTTATAAAAGTGTTCATGGGACGAGCCTTCCTTTGGAAAGCCATCGTTCAGCAGCACCACTAACGGGAATCCCTGTTCGCGCACCACTCTGGCTATTTTCTGCTCACCTTTGCTAATCGCCGCCGTATAGGTCACCGCCCCATTATGCGCTGCCGACAACACCGATTGCAGGCGTTCCTCTATTTGGCCATCACTGGCTTCACGACTCATTTCCACCATTTGCCTTTCAGGCCAATCCAACAAGAAGTGGTTGCCCATAGACGTGAACTGCAACCCGCACACTTCCGTTTTACGGTGCATCCTGAAAAGATCGGGGTTTTGCCTGCGTTGCCAGGCACGTTCTGTGTTGGCTTTCACATATTCTATCATGGCGTGCAGTTGCCCTTTGTGTGTCAGCACACGATAGAATGGCGGTGCGTCATACAAGTTCTCAGTAAACCCCAGTTTACGTGCTTCCTCCTTGCATCCTTGCATATAGCCGCGTACCACCTGCCGGATGCTCCGAGGCATGGTCCGCTGCACCTGAAGCACCATGTGATGATGATCAGGCATCACTTTGTCAGCCAAAATCTTCACCTCAGGACACAACTCCAACAACCTACGTTGCTGATTGATGAGTGCCCAGCCAATCGGGGTCTTTTCTATGACAGCCTCAGAACCGTTATGCGTCAGCTTGCCAAACAGCGCCTGCCGTGCGTTGGCCACCATCGTTACATGTACGATGCATGGTTTGCGCCATGCTCCAGGCTCCAACCACGTATGTGCCTCGTTGTTAGGTGTATTTGCGTTCTCGTTTGTCATTGGCAAAATATAATTTTTGCAGAAAAAGACGGGACATTATAGCTTTTGCTATCAAGTGACGGGACATTATAGTGTGTTCTCTTATCCATTCTGGACATCCTCGGTGGCATTGGTGGCCGAGTTGATGACGCGGCCGTATTCCGTCAAAGCATAGAAGATATAGCCAAAGACGGCGATGCCGAGGATGAGGAGGACGGTATAGGGCCATAGGTCGTTGGGGAAGAGGGCGGTGAGCACGATGCTGCCGAAGCCGAAGAGGACAATGACGTGGCATCCGATGACAAACGAGTGCTGGTAGTCTAACACCGTGCGCTTGGTATCGATGGTCCACCAACGCCGCTCACTGTCGAAGGCTGGCAGTCTGGTGATATTGCGGCGCACCAGGAAATAGGTACGATAGAAAGTGAAGGCAATGAAGAGAGCATGAGCGAAGAAGATAATCAACGCAATATGGAGGGTGACCAGCGAATAGTTGACCACGACGGTCCAATAGGAGGCCAAGCCGATGGCGAGGATAAGGAGGTCGCGGACGACGACACGCTTCGTCAGGTAGTCGGGGCGTAGCAGCGAGGTGTGGCTCCAACTGAAGAGGACGACACCTGAATGGAAGTAGGACACGGAGAGTGCCGTGGCGGCTGCCGGCCATGTGGTGCGTAGCTGGAAGTAGGCGTGAGCCAGAAAGCCGAGGGCAAAGATGAGGTAGTTGAGGGCAACCAACTTACGCGAACGGTGGTACACGTCGTAGTCGCGGTACCAGTAGTTGCTATGCAGCAGGACGAAGGCAATGAGGATGTTGACGCTTCCGGCTAACAGCAGCATGGTTTGATAAAGTTGATGTTCGACGTTCATAATAATTCAGTTATTTTGTTGTCTTCTCTCAAATTCGAGTACAAAAATACGACTTTTATTTATTATAAGGTGTGTGAAATGCGAAAAAGGTGTGTAATTTCCTGCAATTAAGTGTGTAATTTTACGAAATTTACACTCCTTTTAGGCTATTTCGTCAAAAAATTGTAACTTTGCAACGTAATCAAATTTGACGAATTGAAGAATGGAACACTTGCAATTTGCCGCTGTCGTACTCATGGCTCTGCTCGGGCTGAAAGTGTTGCTGTTGCCGCTTAGGGTAACCGCAAATGCGATTGTGAATCGTGCCAGGTGGTTATCGGTGGCAAGCATTGTGCTGATTGGTGTACAGTTCCTGTTGCAATATATGTTGGGATTGAGGGCGATGGGTGTGACGCAGGCTGTGCTGCCCAATCTGGTGTTCTTCCTCCCTGCTTCGTGGCTCATGTCGTTGGCTGTTCTGTATCTGCAACGTCAGGGCCGAACGACGTTTTTAGACCGATGGATTGGGGCGTTTTCGTGGATTTTGGTGTTATTACTGCTTTCGGTTGCTGCTGCTGTGGATGGGCAGCCGCTGTTGAGCGACACGCCCGAATTACACCAAGCTGAGGTGGCTTCGTCGGGGGTCTATCTCCTGATGCAGGGCTATTATAGTTGGCGTCTTTATACGAATCTGCGTGCCATGCGCATTGCGTTGAGCAACTACTACGACAGTGATATGGACGGACTGTTGCGGTGGATGCGTTACAGTATCATCATTCTCTCTTGTTTTGCGTTGATTGTTCCTCTCCTTATCTACATGCCTAATGGTGGACTTCCACTCTTCGGTCTCTTCTTTTTTGCCAGTATCTTCTATTTGGTAGACAGTTTCTGCAGCTATGTGGTGAGTTCGGCTCCACGCAAAGTGGCGGAGGCAGAGGTGTGTGAGGAGACGATGCAGTTGTGTGAGGACCGTTCGATGTCGCCAGACGGTGACCTGACTGAATTAACCCCGGATGTGGTGACACGTATTAACCGTTCGGTGGAGCGGTGGACCAGCACGGGTGGTCATTTGCACGCCGGTATGAAGATGCCGCAAACGGCCAAGGAGTTGGGACTCCCACAGTATCAGCTGTCGGCTTGGTTGCGTCAGAATGGGCTGAAGTATGCCGACTGGATGACCGACCTACGGATTGATGAGGCAAAGCGGCTTCTGGAGTCGCATCACGATTGGAGCAACGAAGCCATCGCTGCTCATTGTGGATTCAGCGACCGTAGCTACTTCCAGCGTAAGTTCAAGGAGACGATTGGTATTTCGCCGACGGAGTATCTGATGCATGTAGCAAGCAATTAAATATTAATTACTATATGACTATGAAGAGATTATTGACTTTCATGTTGCTAACGGTGGCTCTCTGCATGCAGATGAGCGCCAACGAAGTGAATCTGATAAGTAATGTGCCGGCACGTAAGACGACGTCGCTCAACGGTGACTGGAACTATATCATTGACGTGCAGGAAGAAGGGTACTACGACTACCGTATGAATGTTACGCAGTGGGGATTCTTCCAGAACGCCAAACCACAGCGGCCGGAGGACTTGGTGGAGTATGACTTCGACAAGTCGCCCACGATGAAGGTGCCTGGTGATTGGAACACACAGGACGACCGCCTGTTCTTCTACGAAGGGACGGTGTGGTTCTATAAGAAGTTCCGTCTGGATCGTTCGGAATTGAAAGAGGGCATGCGTAAGTTGCTCTATTTCGGCGCTGTGAACTACGAAGCGATTGTCTATGTGAACGGTCGTCGTGAAGGCCGTCATGTAGGTGGGTTCACGCCTTTTTGCTTCGATGTGACTGACCGCTTGAAGGAAGGCGAGAATAACGTGATTGTGAAGGTGGACAACAAACGTCAGGTCAGCAACATCCCAACCTTGATATTCGACTGGTGGAACTACGGAGGTATCACCCGCGATGTGCTCTTGGTGGATGTACCTGCCGTCTATATCGAGAACTACAAGGTGGAATTGGTAAAGGCCGATGTGAAGGCGAAGCAGCGTGAAATCCTTGTGTCTGTGCAACTCAACCAGCAAAAAGCCGGTGAGACGGTCACCCTCAGCATTCCTGAGTTGAAGCTAAAGCAGACACTTACCACCGATGCAGAAGGTAAGGCCGCAACGACACTGAAGGTCAGCAGCAAGACGCTCTCGTTGTGGAGTCCTCAGAATCCGAAACTCTACCAGATGGATTTAACCCTTGGCGGTGAGACCCTAACCGACGAGATTGGTTTCCGTACCATCGAGACCCGTGGCAAGCAGATTCTGCTGAACGGTCAGCCCATCTTCCTGAAAGGTATCAGTATGCATGAGGAGAAGGCTCATGGAGGTGGTCGTGCCAACTGTGAGGCCGATGCACGCGAGTTGTTAGGTTGGGTGAAGGAACTGGGTTGTAACTTTGTCCGTCTGGCTCATTATCCTCACAACGAATATACGGTTCGTCTGGCCGAGCGTATGGGTCTGTTGCTGTGGAGCGAGATTCCTGTCTATTGGACCATCGACTGGAAGAACACCGCTACTTACGACAATGCCCGTCGCCAGTTGACGGATATGATTCGTAGAGACCAGAACCGTGCCAACATCATCATCTGGAGTATCGCCAACGAGACACCACACAGCAATGAGCGTGACCTGTTCCTTGGCAATCTGGCTCAGTATGCACGTACACTCGATACTTCACGACTCATTTCGATGGCGATGGAGGTAACTGGAGCATCGAACTACAAAAATCGTTTGCAGGACAACATGAACAAGTGGGTGGATGTGGTCAGCTTCAATCAATATATCGGTTGGTATCGTGACGTGAACGATGCACCGAAGATGGAATGGGAAATCCCGTACGAGAAGCCTGTTATTGTCAGTGAGTTTGGTGGAGGTGCCAAGGCAGGCTATCATGGAGCGAAGAACCAACGCTGGACAGAGGAGTTCCAGGAGAACCTCTATATCGAGAATACTGCTATGCTTGACAAGATTGACGGTCTTGCAGGTACCACTCCTTGGATCTTGAAGGATTTCCGCTCACCACGACGTGTACTCCCTGAGATTCAGGAGTACTATAACCGCAAGGGTCTTTTCTCCGACAATGGTGAGAAGAAGAAAGCTTTCTACATTCTGCAGAAATGGTATGAAGGGAAGTAACAAAGAAAAGCAGCTCGCTGAGCTGCTTTTTCTTTGCTATTTATTAACTTTATTATCGACGTCCGGCTGATACTCTTGCGTTACCACCAGATGGGCGACTTGCTGATGGACCTGCTGAACGGGTTGGAGCAGAGACGCTGGGGCGAGTAGTTGGTGCAGACATTGACGAACTGCGAGTAGGAGTAGAAACTGAAGTACTACGAGATGGGGTAGAAACCGAGCTACGTGTGGTTGGTACAGAGACACTTGAACGATTGACTGTGGTTGGTACGTTGGTACGAGTAGTCGGCGTAGAAGTGCGGTTTGCGTTACCTGGGAAGCTGGTCACCGTAGAGGTTGACGTGCGAGTCATCGGAGTGGTAGTAACCGTCGTTGAACGAGTGTTGTTGTTCGGATTGACGTTGATGCTACCTACTGGACGATTGCCTGTAGTGTTGCCAGAACGGTTTGGAGTATTAGGAGTAGCAGGAGTACCAATATTGCCTCGATTCTGGTCTGGGGTTTCGAAGTGATAAGGACGATCGTTACCTGGATTGTTTCCTGGACGAGTTACCTCACCTCTCAAGTCACCCATGCGGTTGTCGCCTAAGCGGCCATTGGCTGGACCGTTGGCACCTGAACGACCATTGGCTGGACCATTGACACCTGGGCCACCTGGACGTACGTCTGGACCTGGACCACCGGGACGCATACCTGGTACATCTACCCTACGCATTCCACCGAATACGGTACCACCACGGTATTCATTGAATCTGCGAGGAGGTGCATAGAAGAAGTGATCCATGCGGCGGTCGTGCAGATAGATACTGAAGCTCCAGCGATGGTTGTTGAATGCGATTGGACGATAGTAGTAATCGTATGTCATCAGAAGTGCCCACTGGCGTTCTGTGAGAAGACGACGGAGTGCATAGTCACGAGCGTAGACGATTTCCATATAGTCATCGTAACGGTAACCAAGAGCAACTGCGTCGAGATAGTCGTTTACACCACAGATGTAATCGTAATTGATGTAATACAAATCATCAATGAGAGCAGCACTGAGTCCTAATGTATATGCCATGCGGTCAGTAAGGAAACGTGCATTGTTGCGCATTGCGTAAACACTCATTGGCTGTGCGCTTGCTGCTAATGAAGTCAACATGATCATCATTGCTGCGATGGTTGTTTTTAGAGTCTTCATAATCGTTTCTCCTTTCTTTATTTTTTTAGTTTGAGTCCGCCGGTCTTTGTGACCTTTGAACCTGTTTAGTTCTTTTATTTTGATCTCTTGTCATTTGTTTGACGCTGCAAAGGTAAGATAGTTTTCTTGCATGACCAAATAAAAGTTCCTAAAGAAGAGGGGAAAATCCCTATTGGCTAAAAATCGAAGGAAAGTTGACCGTCGCCCAGTTGGTTGAAAGTCAATCGATGGTAGGGAGAGAGGCCATGTTCGGCTATGCCTTGACGATGTTCTTTCGTGGGATAGCCGGCATTGTGGTCCCACCCGTAGTAAGGATATTCTTTGTGTAGTTCACGCATATAATCATCGCGATAGGTCTTGGCAAGAATGGATGCCGCAGCGATGGACAGGTATTTACCGTCGCCTTTTACGATAGTGGTATAAGGCAAATCTTGGTAGGGATAGAAACGATTACCATCGATGATGAGGGCTTCAGGACGGACGATGAGTTGGTCGATGGCTCGATGCATGGCGGTGATACTGGCACGAAGGATGTTCATCTTGTCAATCTCCTGAGCTGTCACCACACCGACAGCCCACGCGATGGCATCACGCTCAATGGTCTCACGTAGCTGATAACGCTGGTGGGCAGTGAGTTGCTTCGAGTCGTTCAGTAGGTCATTGTGATAGTCCTTGGGAAGGATGACGGCAGCAGCATAGACACTGCCAGCCAGACAGCCACGACCTGCTTCGTCGCAGCCTGCTTCAATCTTGTCTTTATAATAATAAGGTGAAAGCATTTATTTCTTCTTCTTGACAATCGCTTCCATTGGGTTGCGTAAGCCGATTCCATCGAGGAAGAAGGCTTTGGCAGAACCGAACTTGAGGTTGAAGTCAATGCGGACAGGTAGGTGGTTCTTGTCGTCGGTGATGTAGAAGCGGAGCAGTTCCTTCTCTTTTTTCTTCTCTTTGTCATCGAGGAGTGAGAAGACGAGGCATCGATAGGTATTCTTGTCGTTGGCCTTGAAGTTTTCTATTCCTTTATATATCAGCACCTGATTGCTGAGACGTTTTCCAGTCACCATCTTGTAGTTGATACGCTGACCTTTCTTCATGTTGCTATAGTCTTTCGACCGCGAAAGCAACAGAATGTTCAGCATGTCGTTCACACAGTCGTCGCTCGATGACTGGGTGTCGGTCCACACACCTTCGTGACTACGGAAACGTTGTTTCATTAGGGTCTTACCTCCTTCGTAGGTGTACCATACCTCATCCACTGTATAGCGCTTTCCTTCTAACGCACCCTTGCGGAAGTAGAGGGGTTCAAGGTCGGGGGTGGTGTAGCTGATGAGGGTATCACGCATCGGGAAAATCGACTCACACTTCTTGTTACTTTTGAACAATATGTCGGTACGCAATGCTTCCTGTCCCTGATAGTTGGTTGACTTGACAGAGAAATGAGTGGAACCGACCTTTACCCAAATAAACTTCCAGTTGAAGTATAGGTCGTAGCTTAATGATTCTCCTGAGCGGAATGCCGTATTGGGATACTTACATTGAGCCATCAGTGTGTTCGCCTGTAGTAAAAGGGCGATAGCAAAAAGGATGAAATGTTTCATGTTATTATTTTTTCTTTTTATTCTTTTCTCGTTCTGCATTGCGGTTCTTGGTTTGTTTCTCCTTATCAGGTTTCTGCTTCGTGATAGCAGCAGGCTTCTGACGGTAGAGCGGAGTAGCGAGCGGACGCCAATCCTGACTGGTGTCCCACATGGCTCGCAACTCGAACGCACGAGGATAGTAATATACTTCCTCGGGCAGTTGTTGCTCATCGTAAGCACCTGTGTCCCACACACCGTTTCCGTTGCGGTCGACAAACATTCGCAGATAGTACGTACCAGGGTTGACGTAGTAGAAATCGGCTTTGCCTGCTTTGGCTCTCACACTCTTTACCACCTTGTCGGAATTGTTCAACATCTGAACCACCGCACAGGTATCGACATTGATAAGGTTGACGAACAGGGCACTGTAGGCATCCAAGCTCTTCACTTTGACAACCTTCTTCATACTTTCGTTACGTTTGCCGTAGATGCTGACGAAGGTGCCAGTATCGACTTCCACAATGTATTCGTGGCTTGGTATCCATTCTGCAAACAAGCGGAAGGCATTATGTGGAGCGGAGAGTCTCTGGAACACGAAATCGCATTCCTGTTGTAGCGTATCTATCTTCTCATAGAAGTGGATACCTTCCATATAGACGGTATCAATCGGGTCGATGAATACGAAGTCGAAATTCTTATCAGGGTCAAGTGATGTTCCTGTGGTTTTGACATCTAAGAACTCCTCTGGCATCGGTGGAATCTCTATGTCATCATCATCGTTTTTCGACTTCTTGGATTTCTTCTTGCCTTCATCTTCAGCCTCAGTACCTTCCTGTTTACCTTCCATCTTCGCTCGCTTCTGTTCCTTCTTCTGCTCTGCCTTATATTCCTTCACCCATTTCTCATAGTCTTCCCGCTGTTGTTTGTCAGTTTGGGCTTTCGATATCTTTGATATTAGTGACATGGTGTCGCATTGCTCCACCATCTGTCCCAAGGTGTCTGTCCCTAAATAGGTGAGACTTATTTCCAATGTGTCGAGATTGTAGACGAGCGAGTCGCGAATCCAGTATTTGATGGTGTCGTTCGTTGGATTGTTCTCAACTACAAACGCACCATCGGCATCGAAGTTCAAACCTCGGATGATTGGCAGTGAATCCGATTTGTTGGTGAAGAACAGCGTGAATTCGCGCAAATTGGGACGTTCAGACTTCAGCAAGTAGCGGTCGGTGAGTTTCTCATTGAACGCCACCAGTACAATGTCATCGGGGTAGAAGTGGGTGTAACCCCGCATGATGATAGAATCGTAGTGGATACTGTCGTGCCACACGGTATCAGGACGTAGGTCGGGTTTGCAGGATGGAGTGAACACCTGATGATTGAATCCCAGCATCTCCGACTTCTGTGTGAACGAGTAGGTCTGATCTTGGTCCTTTAACGCAAATGCTTGATAACGACAGCGTTTCAGACCCTTGACAATGAAATGGCCTCGGCTGTCTGTACGTGAGATGCGTTCGAATGGTTTTGTTTTGAATACCGAATCAGGGAGTTGTTCCATCAGCGAATCTTCTAAGGCATAAAGACCTACAAAGATACCCTTAATAGGTTCCAGATTCTGTGCATCAAGCACATAACCCGATACCTGCATGGTATCGATTTCGTCGCCTGTAGAGAACATAAAGGCATAATCACCCATAGGATTGCCTTCGTTGTTGTCTTCGATGGCATCGGCAAAGTCGATGGTGTAAGTGATACCTGGACGCAGGGTGTCCATCAGTTCGATGGTGATACGCTTACCTGAAGCACTGATTTCAGGTTGCTCCAGTTGCGGAGGTGACACAATCACTTTCTCTGCGGCATTCTCCATCTTGATGTTCTCGTCGAATTCTAGGACAATCTTCTTAGGGGTAGCACCGAATGCTCCATATTCAGGAGAAGTATGTACAACCTTGGGAGGAGTCTCGTCGTAAGGACCTCCATCGGGCGATCCCATATTGGCACAAGAATAGAGAAGGATGCAGAGACAGAAGAAGAAGAAAAGACTCCTTCTTTTACCGCTCATTCTATATTCCTTTCTAATACCCATCTTAGCCCCCTATTTTACTCCTTATCATATTCACTTATTCATCGCAATCAGTTCCTCGATATACTCACGGCTGTTGCTGAGTCGTGGAATCTTGTGCTGACCACCCAGTTTCCCCTTGCTTTTCAACCATTCGTCAAACAAACCGGTCTTGGCTTCGATGAGTTCCAATGGCTGCAAAGTAATGTCTTTATAGCGCTTGGCCTCATAGTCGGAGTTGATAGATTGGAGCGAACGGTCGAGGATGGTGGCAAATTCATTGATGTCTTTTGGCATCTTTGCAAATTCCACCAACCACTGATGACGACATTTCGCTTCTGCATCCATGAAGATAGGTGCTGCGGTGTAGTCTTTCACCTGTGCACCTGTTGCGATGCAAGCCTGTTCCAGTCCTTTCTCGGCATTATCGACGATCAGTTCCTCACCAAAGGCGTTGATGAAATGTTTGGTGCGACCTGTGATGATAAACTTATAAGGGTCGGTCTGGGTAAACTTCACGGTATCGCCAATGAGATAGCGCCACAGTCCACATGAGGTACTGATTACCATGGCGTAGTTGACATCGGGTTGTACTTTCCACAATGGCAGAACAGTAGGGTTCTCTTGTCCGAACTCGCTCATCGGGATGAATTCGTAGAACACCCCATAATCAATCATCAGCTGCATAGCTGGGTCGTTGAGGTCGGTCTGAATGCCGAAGAATCCTTCGCTGGCATTGTAGGTTTCCATGTAGTGCATACCAGCTAAGGTGATGATGTTCTTGTATTGTTCACGATAAGGTGTGAATGCCACTCCTCCATGGAAGAATACTTCAAGGTTGGGCCATATCTCGTCCAAACGGTCCTTGCCTGTGATTTCCATCATCCGCTTCAACACAGAGAGCATCCATGAAGGAACACCGCTGATGTTAGTCACGTTCTTGTCCTTAGCATATCGGGCAATCTTGTCGCGCTTCTCCTCGAAGTCGCTCAGCAACGCAATCTCTTTGGGAGGGATGCGCGTGAGGTTGACAAGTGCAGGTACGTTCTCAATAAGGATGGCACTGAGGTCGCCCACCAGACTATTGGGTGTATTGAGGTTGGGAGCGTGACTACCGCCAAGAATCAGACTCTTACCAGCAAACAACTTGCTGTTGGGGTTGATTTTCAGATAGCTGGCCACACAGTCGGTACCACCCAAATAGTGTACGTTCTTCAGTCCTTCCTTACTGACTGGGATAAACTTACTCTTATCATTGGTTGTTCCTGATGACTTTGCATACCAGTTTACCTTTCCTCGCCACAACACATTCTTCTCACCCTGACGCA
>Ga0310690_10002923_pt1 | contig 26749 bp, 37 predicted proteins | sample AusTroGonzalo_MG_2_FD_207661 | JGI IMG/M metagenome (GOLD analysis project Ga0310690, IMG submission 207661) | Bovine rumen microbial communities from tropical cattle in Woodstock, Queensland, Australia - Gonzalo_04 (v2) (version 2) | ecosystem: Host-associated > Mammals > Digestive system >...
TTGATACGGGAGTCCTAACAGAGATAGGCAAGGCTGTCGGTGAAATCCTTACATCCGGCATAAATCTTTGGTATAACTTTGTCGGCACGCTTGACTTTAGTATGCTTGGTGAAAAGGTCAAGAACGGCATAAACGGCTTTCTTAATACGATGGCAGAAACGGACGAAACCGGTAAGAATGGTTGGCAGAAATTAGGTCAATCTATCGGCGATAGCATCACGGGTGCGCTGAATGCAATCAATATCGTTGTGGGAGATAAGGAAACCCAACAGAAAGTCGGACAAGCGGTAGCGGATTTCTTTACCTCGATTGATTGGGGCGGCATCTTATCCGGTGCAAAACAGCTACTAACGAATATCGCAAGCGGCCTTATGACAGCGATACAAGCGGCTCTGAAAACGGATGAGTTTAAGAATATGGCTATATCCGTTGCGATTGACGGCGCAAATATCGCTTTAGCGGTAACGGGTGCGGCTATGGTAGCAAATGCCGCCAAAACAGCTATTTCGGGTGCTATTGGTTCGCCTACTGTTGGTGCGCAAGTAGGTCTTGCGTTAGTTGCAGGTGCCATTTCGTTTCAGATTGGACAGAAAATATATACACTTGCATCCGGCGAACAAGTCAATATGTCAATGGGAGAACAGATAGCGTATATACTTGGCACAGACGCATCCGAAGCTACCATAGCTTTCAAGATGATGCTTACAGATAGCGATGGCGTTTTAGGAACGATCAACAAGGTTCTTGCTGGTGGAGTTGCTACTATTACAGCTGACATAGCAAAAGGTGAGGGTTGGAAGATACCGGAAGATATAAACAAACTTATCGCTGCCGCTAAGAATCCTATTAAGTTTACAATGGACTTAATACGCGGCGCATCATTTGATGCCGTTGCAAACAAGGTTCTTGAAATCGTTGGATATAACGGATCAATAACACAGCTGAAAACAGAAATATTAGAGCAAGGTGCATTGCATTTGTCCGATGCTCTGCAATTCATCAAAGATATTATTGCTTTCTGCAAGAATCCTGTTGAATTTTCTGTAAATTTCGTTGGCAAGAAAGCCGCGGGCGGTTTGTTTGATAAGTTTTTCGGCAATGATGGAACGCCTAAAAATATATCGGGTGGTACAGCTACTATTACAACGCAAGTTTCCGCGCCGACAGAAAAGGAAATGACAGGCATTAAAGGTCTGATTTCTAAAGGAATTTCAGGCGCAGAAGCAACAGTAAAAGGTATTGTCAAAAGTGTAACTTCTAAGAAGACGCTTTCGCTGAAAAAAGGCATCAAAGCGACAGTAGGATCGGTAGATGTAAAGAAGAAAATTACGCTTGGTGGCAAAAACCTTTCTGCAAATGTAACAGCTGTAAAAGCACCGGATGGAACTAAGGTTGATGTAACCGCAAACGCTGTAAAAGTAAACACGGCTGATGTAGATGGCAAGTATTCAGTAAAGATTGATGGTAAGGTCACTTCGCTTGAATATGTGAACTCACAGCAGCACAAGAACGCAAAGGGCGGTATTTTCAAAGATGGATCATGGAAACCGATTCAGCATTACGCACAAGGCGGTATGCCTAACGGCGGTCAAATGTTCATCGCCCGTGAAGCTGGCCCTGAATTGGTCGGCACGCTTGGTGGAAGTACAGCAGTTATGAACAACGATCAGATAGTTTCAAGCGTTTCAGCGGGCGTTTACAAGGCGGTTCTTGCGGCAATGTCTGGCATGAGTAACAACACAACAGTAACCTTAGAGGGCGATGCGGCGAAACTGTTCAAGGTAGTACAGAAGTACGGAAACGATTATCAGCGCAGAACGGGCAACACCGTTTTTGCATAGGCGATTAAGGGCGCATACAGCAAGTAGCTTGTGCGTCCTTTTTCGTGCGTGAGGTAGAAGAAGATGGCGGGATATGCTGGATATTTAGTGAAAGTAAATGCGGCGAATGGACAGGCAGATTACACGATCCCATTTAGCATGATTTTCACGGAAAGTTACACAGTATCGAAGAACGATCAGGATATAGACAGCTATGTAGATGCTGACGGAAATTTGCAGAGAAACGCGCTTGCGCATTGGCGGGCAAAGGTTGAATGGACGATTCCACCTATGCGGAAGAATCCGTCTGTCGAAAACTTCTTTGCGGCGTTAAAAGCGCGGTATATAAGTGAGGTAGAGAAGTCATTGAATCTGACAGTTTATGTGCCGGAGATCGGGGATTATCACACGGGCAAGTTTTACTTGAAGTCTTCTGTTGAATTTCCCATTTATCGTGCTACGGCAAGCGGCATACAGTACAAGGCTATTGAGGTTTCATTTGTTGAATACTAAAGAGGTTTGTAATGAATACAGACTACAAAAGTTTATTTGATACCAAAAGCATAGATAAGCAGTTCCGCATATACACAGACGATCAACAGACAGTAATCACAAACAGTTTGCTGTTTAGTAGCGAATTTGAACTGAATGAGAGTTTGTGTTCGGAAGAAACGATACGATACGGAACTTGTGAAGCAAGTAGCATTACATTTACAGCGGCAAACAGCTTTACTTCTCTTAAAGGGAAATGGCTGAATGTAGATATTTATGTCGGCGATGAAGAAACGCCTTTCCGATTAGGGCGGTACAAGGTTGATACAGATAAGCCGACAGCGCATAGGGTACAGCGGCAAGTCACAGCTTATGACGCTATGTATGATCTTATCAATGCTGATGTGACAAAATGGTACTTGGAACTTTGGAATAATGTCACAGTTTCACTAACTGTAAAAGAGTTTCGAGATTTATTCTTTCGGCATTTCGGCGTTGTTCAAGACGATGTAACGCTTATCAATGACAATTTCGTGTTCTATCAGAGTGCAGATGATAGTCAGACTATTTCCGGCAAAGATTGTTTGAATGCAATCTGTGAGATAAACGGCGTTTTCGGTCATATAGGCAGAGATAACAAGTTTCATTATGTATCTGTCGAAACGGGATCGACTTATGCGATTGCTAACAGCGAACAGATTTCAGCAGATTTTGAGGAATTTACAACAGGCCTTATAGACGCGATTTCTGTTTATGACGGCAGCGGAAAAGTGATAGCGCATATCGGTTCAAACTTCCCTACGAATGAGTATGATTTAAGCGGCTTATTCATCACAGCTGACCATTTGACGGGATTAGATACCGCTTTAAGCAACCTGTATAACAAGATTCACAGCATTTCGTACAGACCTTTCGATGGAGAATTTAGCGGAAATCCTTGCTATGAAGTCGGTGATAAGATTTCATTCACGGACAAGTCAAGCACAATCAGCACCGTGCTACTTGAACGGCGCATGACAGGAATCCAGGGCTTGCGTGATACCTTTAGTGCAAAAGGCAAGGAAAACCGCGACAAGAATATCAATTCAAACACTTACAATCGTAGGTCGGTTTCTGAACAGATTGAAACAATCAAACAGGAATTAAAAGACGAAACGAGCAAAATCTATATCATCAAGAATTATTACAATGTTCTTGTGGAAGATAACGATACAAATGTAGAGATTCTTTCGATTCCGTTTGTTATCGCTAATACCGATGCAATCTCATTTGATATTGAGATTGATATGGAGATAGAAACAACAGAAGTAGAGGGCGGTACTTCTGATGAATACGATCAATACAACGATGCGGTAGGGCAGATTACTTATATCTTGAATGGAGAAGATTTAGGCATTTATCCTAAAGAAACATGGCAAGATGGCAAACATATCTTGACTTTGCATCTTGCGTTTCCGCAAGTATCGTCCATGCTGCACCAACTAAGCGTTTATCTGAAAATGAACGGCGGTTCATGTAGTATTCCGGCTCTTGGTGCTACGGCGATTCTAACCGGTAACGGGCTTCCTTATGGCAATAAATGGAACGGCGTTATTGAGGTTAGAGATAGTATTTATATGCTGTCTATTCCCGAAGCAAACACCGTTGAAATTGCTGATATTTATGAGGATGTAGATATTGGCAATGTAACAGATAAATTGAACAATGTAAGCGATTCCGTTTCGCTACTAAAAGTAAACATTCCGGCAAGAAGTATGCTGTTGGGAGTTTCTGACAGCGTAACAGTTGAAACCGATGAATAAGGGAGGAAACACAAATGATTAAAGGTCATGTGCAGATTGATTTGCATAACCACAAGACGGGATTAAAGGATCGCATTGAGCAGGATAACATGGTCACGAATGCGATGCAGAAAATCATTGATGCGACAGTTTACGAAAATATGTCTTTGCCGAGTTATATCACGCCTGTCACCACATCAGGGCTTGGCGGTCTTTTTTTGTTTGATAATACTCTGACAGAGAATGCAAACAATGTGTATTTTCCTGGCAATGCAAAATTGGTGGCAAGAGCCGGACAGTATACCGATACGGAGAACGCAAAACGCGGCTCTTTGAATGTTCTTGAAAGCGGCGCAATAGACGATGATACCTATATGAATGTATGGGATTTCAGCACTTCACAGGCAAATGGCGTTATTAAAAGCCTTTCTCTTACAAGCGCATGGGCGGGGCAGAACTTGTTTGGATATACCACATTTTTATCGGTAGGCCCGGAATATGATACACCTTGGGGAAGAGTGATGTGGTATGACGAAGATGAACAGTATATCTATAAATCCGACTATGATGGGTTGGTTTCAAGGTATAAATGGTACAGAACTGACTTTCCTATCGACAGAAGTTTTTCAAATGCTTTTGATCCGATTGAAACATTCGTGCAACTTACCCTTAGCGGCAGAATTTACGCATCGAATTATAATACGGGCTGCGCTTGGGGATGTTGTTTGCTGAATGACTTTTTATATTTTGAAACATTCCATAATGGCAAATGGTGGCTTGCAAAACTTGATCTTGAAAATTGGACAGCAACTTGCGATTTATGTGAGTTGCCGCAAGGAACATCGGATGTACCGTCATCCCGTTTGTGCACGGCGAACGGGTATATTTACGCCACAGCATATCAAAGCCTTTATAACGGAAATATATACGGCAGTTATTTCGTCAGAAAAATTGATCCGTCAGATTATTCTTATACAGATATAAGCGTTCCTTCTATCGGAAGTATTATGGCAATCGGTGATGTTGTATATCATTCAGCCGGATATATCATCTATCCTGACGATAGTGTTGTAAACATGGGAACTACTTTTAGTATACCGCAGGGCGTTGGTTGGGTACCTGCACCGAACGGAAATCCTTTGGACTTTATGACATTCCCTGGCGATTATCGGCTGTCTTATTTCTTCCCTCTGAACTACTTGGGAACGATCTGTAACTTAGCACAGCCCGTAGAAAAGACTACATCTGTAACGATGAAAGTGAAGTACACCATCACCAACGCGGAGTAAGAGAGGTATAGGAAGATGCCTAAACCGAAGAAGATACAATACAACGGAGATAGCAAGGTTATAGCCGCGCTTGCAAATGTAGGGAATTGGCTGTTAGACAATGCTCTTTCAGCTATCCCGATTGCAAGTAGCAATAGTTTAGGTGGCATCAAAGTAGGTCAGAATCTTACTATCGAGAACGATGGCACGCTTAATGCCGAAGCCGGAGGATCGGGAGTAGATGTAACACCGATCCTTTTAAGTGGCACAAAGATTGCTGAAATTTCCATCACAGAGGGTACAAGCGAAACTGACTATGATATTTATGCGCCTACGCCGGACACAGTATATGACAGCAGAATAACTATCAGGAAGAACGATACCGAAGTTGATAATTTCACGCTGAATCAGAGTAGCAATAAGAGCATCAATATTTCTGTTCCGACAAAAACGAGTGATTTAACGAATGACAGCGGTTTCATCACAAGTTATACAGATGAAAAAATCACAGCAGAAGAAAAGAATCCGACAAGCGAAAAGACCTATAACATTCCGTTTACAGACGGAACTACAAATCAGAAACCGTTCATCAATGACGGGATAAAATACAAAACGCTGCAAGGTACTTCGGGTTCGTCAGGAATAGCGAATCTTGTACTTGGTAATGATATTGCATCGGGAACAGCCGGAAATAAATACGGCAATTTGCGGATATATTCAAGGTCACAATATTTTATGAGTGTTATTCCCGTGAATAATCTTACGGCAAACAGGACATTTACTTTGCCGGACAAGAGCGGTACAGCTGCCACAACAGATGACATACCAACAATCACAGATACTTATGATGGCACTTCCTCTGATGGAATGAGCGGCAAAGCTGTTAAGAGTGCCATAGATGCGCTTGATGGAAGTGTTACGGGTAGTGCGGCGGCAAGTAAAACGCTGACAGCATTTTCACAGACAAATGGAGTTGTTTCAGCTACATTCGCTGACATAAGCATAACAAAATCTCAAGTATCAGACTTCCCAACACTTGCGACAGTAGCAACGAGTGGTGCATACAATGATTTGTCGGGAAAACCCACAATCCCAACCGTCTACAACAAAACCATCACAATCCAAAAGAACAGCACAACGGTTGACAGCTTCACTCTGAATCAAAGTACCGACAAGACAATAAACATTTCTGTACCCACCAAAACAAGCGACCTAACGAATGATAGTGGGTTTATTACGAGTTATACGGATGAGAAAGTAACGGGAGAAACGAAAAACCCGACAAGCGGCACAACCTATAATGTTCTGTTCACGAATAGTACAACAAATCAAAAGCCGTTTATAAATGACGGGTTAAGAGTAACCACTTTGCAAGGCACAACGAGTGCGGCAGGATATAGCCGTTTACTTGTTGGAAATGGTACGGCAACGGGCACGGCGGGCAATAAGTACGGCGAAATACGGCTGTTTTCTGAAAAGGCAGGATTTGCCCGTTTAAGAATGACAGCGGCAGGAACGGCAGAAAGAGCAATTTACTTCCCAGACAAAGCAGGTACTGTTGCTTTAACGAGTGATTTATCATCATATATAGCTAAGTCTGGCGATACTATGACAGGCAGACTGACGATGGGTGGAAAACCAATCAGTCAAGTGGTCACGGGTTCGGGTACAGTCGGACAGGATAAAGGTTCTGGACAGACTAACAGATATGTTCCGTCTGAATGGGTATTTAATACAGGCGTGACAGTCGCAGACGGTGACATTTTTACAATCAAGATTCCTGTTGCTGGAATATCATACGGTGTATGGGTGTCAATGGATAACGGCACTACATATTATCCTGTTGCTATAAACGGCACGACCAGACTTGGTACGCAGTACGGAGCAAATTCTTATTTAACTTTGCAATATGAGAATGCCAGTAGTGTAACTGTTTATGCGAGAGGCGGAAGTGATTCATCATCGAGCGTTACAAAGATTTTCAGAGTGCTGAACTTCTACAATTCAGATACTAATACACAGATGCGCATATACCGTCAAAACACAAGTTATAACAACGATTATCCTTTGATTGCTTCAAGAACACTTGCATCAAGTATTGGTACAGCAGGAACAAACAGTTCATATTCTGCCGTATATGGTGTTATGTGGGATGATACGACAAAAGTTCCTACATTAAATCCGAGTACAGGAGAGATTAAAGCTGTTAAATTCACGGGTACAATTAACGGTACACTACAAACAACAGATGTAGCAATCGCAAGTGGTGACAAGTTAGTAATCTGTGATAGTAGCGATTCTAACAAAATCGCCCGTTCTTCACTTGCATTTGGTACGGGTACTTCTAAATTCCTCCGAGAAGATGGCACTTGGCAGACGGTTAGTGTGAGTTGGAGTGGGGGAACGATTAGTAGCGATATAATACCTAACTCCGATGCAAGTCTAAACCTTGGTGCGGCTAATAAGCTGTTTACTAATGTTTACGCTTGGGATTGCATTTTAGGGCGTGTAAGTAGTAAAACGGGTTGGATAGACTTCTATCAAAGTACAGACGCTTATTATACACGGCTAATGCCAAATGGTAGTATATCAAAAACGAGCAATAAAACCCTTTACTTGCCGAGCACGGGCGGGACTTTGTTAAGTGATGGTATGGTAGCAGATGCTAAACAAAGTACAACGGTAACTGTTACGATTAGTAATACCTCGCAGACTATTTACTTGTATAAATTCCAAAATGGCATGAAATGTATTCATTTTCAATCATCAAACTTTCCTGCGGCGCAATATACAAGTTCGGCGGGGCTGATACCATCAGATTATAGACCTACAACAGCACACCCAAGCGGAAGTGGCTTATACTTCACGGGGTTTAACTCACAATACAATAGTCAGACAGTAACAGCGAATAAAGCAAGAAGCGGGGCAATCACAAACAACGGAACATTGTATATTTATGCGTCCGCTAATACTGGTCTTTGGGCATCATTTTTCTATATTTAACGAAAGAAAGGAGAACATCACAGCGTGGCGGAATAGGTAGACGCAGGCGGGTAGATAGCCGTTATCCACATAAAGTGGCAAGTGTAACAGGTGTCGGGGCTATCATGCAAGGTGCAAATCCTTGCCGCTGTGATTATTAAAAGAAAGGAGCACACACCATGAAAAAACAAATCACATTAACCAACCTTAAAATTATCGAAATCCTAAGAGGGATTAACAGTATCACGGAATCGGATACTAAATACCCCGTGTCTTTCCTTTGGAAAGTGAACGGCAATATAAAGAAACTTTCCGAAATTCAATCCCGTATTGCCGAGGAAGAACAGAAAATAGACAGCGAATTTTCCACAGAGGAAAAAGCTACACAAAACGAGAACGGGTGGCAGATTAAAGAGGAATATCGTGCCGAGTTTGTTAGCAAAAAGCAGGAATTATTTGCCATTGAAAATGAGATTGACATTGATGTGATTCCGCTTGCAGAAATTGAACAGCTGGAATTTACCGCTAATCAGTTTAACTGTATCGAGTTTATGCTTACGGAGGACGAGTAAAAATGCAAAGAGTAGAAGGACAGAGTATTTATTTAACAAGGGGAGATACAGCGGAGTTTGCTTTCACAGCAACGAATGATGATGGAACTGATTATGAGTTCCAAAACGGGGATCAGGTATTCTTCCGTATGGCCTTGAAAGCGGGTGATGATGTAGCTGTCCAAAAGGAATGTATCGTAGATGTGGAGAACAACAAGGCTGTGCTTATCTTAGAGCCGGAAGATACGCAGGATTGCAAGTTTAAGGTGTACCGCTACGAAGTGGAACTGATTGCGATTGAAGATGGCGGTCATTACACTTTCATAACCGATCAATCTTTCGAGATAGGAAAGGAGATCGAAGCGCATGAGTAATGTAATCAATGAAAGCAATATATCCGGCGGTACTGTTCGAGGCATAAATGAGATCAGCGGGAAAGTTACACAAAATAATAGTATTAGTGGCGGCAAGGTTACGCAAAATAACAGAATTAGTGGCGGCAGAGTCAACTAATATATTTTATCCCCCTTGTCGGTTAGAGCCAGGATATGATATTCTGATTGTACTAACAGATAAGGGGGTTATTTTTGTATAATTAGCCGAAAAGTTTATTGTGTAGCGTCCAAAATATCGGTATAATAGGATATAGTTTTCAAAGGAGGGTTGTTTTGTGAGGGAAGAAGAAAAGAAAGAGATTGAGCCGGTTCCATACTTCATACATGAAGGAGTTGTGAGTAGGTTGTCAGAATGCAATAAGAAACTGTTGATAGCTTTAATAGTGGCTGTTTCAGCCATGTTTCTCAATAATATAGTGTGGATCGTGTATGAGGGAGTTGTGCACGGCAGCGAGAAGCAGGAGATCGCCTATGAGCAAGAGGCCGATTCCTGATTTATCACGGACAGAAATAGAACACTTGATTGATGAATGGGTGTTTTCAGAACGGGATCGGAAAATTCTGAAACGAAGAATGCTCGACGGGATTTGTTTTGAGCCTTTGGCAGAAGAGTTTGATTTATCGACTCAAAGTGTCAAGATGATTGTTTATAAATCGCAAGAAAAAATCTACAAACATATCTAAATATATACGAAATCTAAACCTCTACTTTATCGTAGAGGTCTTTTTTTATTGCTAAAATCGAAGCATGGAATACATATACAAGAACAATAACCCTATGAAAAAACGCAATGGTGATTGCGTCATACAGGCAATAAGCACGGCTCTTGATAAACCGTGGGAAGAGGTTTACTTAGGACTTGCAGAAACAGGCTTACTGATATACAGCTTGCCGAACAACAATGATACATGGGATTTGTATCTGCGAAATCACGGGTTTTCACGGCATAGTGTGCCGAACACTTGCCCTGATTGCTACACGGTGTTTGACTTCTGCAAAGATCATCCGTTCGGAACATACATATTAGGTACAGGAAGTCATGCTGTCTGTGTAATTGATGGATGCGCGTATGATACTTTTAATAGCCTAAACGAGATTGTGATAGTGTACTACAAGAAGGAGGTATAAGAATGTTTGATCCTTTTGGAAGCATGAATGGTTTCATGAGTAAATTTCAACAGTTTCGGCAAAATCCGATGGCATTTTTAATGCAACAGAGAATGGATATACCGCAGGAATACGCTAATGATCCTGGAAACGCTATTCAGTATCTTGTTAACAACGGAAAGATAACGCAACAACAGCTGGAATGGGCGCAGAATACAGCGCAACAGATACAGCAGAATCCTATGTTTATGAATATGTTTAAGAATCAAAAATAATGCTTTTTGATTTTTAGAAGCGTTTATTTTGCTCTAAGAATCATGAATGATATTAAGGCAAGTGCGCATAGCCTTGATATATCCGGCTATCCGAAGAGGATGGGTAGTCGCTGACCTTACAAAAATTTATAGGAGGTAGAAACTATGGCAATCAATAATGGATCGACAGATGTTGTTATGCCTGTATCGCCTATGGGCGGCATGGGTAACTTTGGCGGCTTCGGTGGTGATTGGGGTAGTTTAATCGTGCTGTTCCTTATAGCCGGAATGTTCGGCGGATGGGGCGGCTTCGGTGGATTCGGTGGCGGTAATGCCGCTGTTGATGGAACTTTCCCTTGGCTTCTTGCCGCTAACAACAACACAAATAGTGCTGTAACCGGTGGTTTTGACCATGCCGCTACACAGGCACAGCTTGGTGACATTCAGAGTGCAATTACAAGTGGTTTTTCCGGCGTTGAAGTAGCAAGTTGCAATCGCGCTATGGACGCTATGCAGACCGCATACAATAATCAGATTGCAGGAATGAATCAGAGTTTCGCAAATCAGCAGGCCTTGAATGCACAGCTTGGCGGGATCGAAATGCAGTTGCAGAACTGCTGCTGTGATAACAGGGCAGCAATCGCGTCGCTTGGAGCGGATGTAGCAAGAGAAGCGTGTGCTGACAGGAATGCAGTTTCACAGGCTTTAAGCCAGGTTATTGCATCTAATACGGCAAACACACAGCGCATCTTGGATCAGATGTATCAGGACAAGCTGGACGCTAAGAATGAGCAGATTTTGGCATTGCAGACACAAGTAAATATGCTGAATCTTGCGGCTTCGCAGAACGCTCAAACCGCACAGCTTATCGCTGACAATACGGCGCAGACGCAGTATATCGTTAATCGTGTAGCACCGTATCCTATTCCGGCTTATACAGTAGCAAACCCGAACGCTGTTCCCGCAGTAGTTCTCTGAAATAGGGGGTGTCTGTATGGAATTTATGTATCAGATTGAGGATCGCCTTATGGACGAACTGAAAGAGATTTCACAGAAAATCGGAAACGGCGAGGAAATGACTTCGCAATGTCTTGATGATATTAAAGATATTTCGATTTCTCTTTCTAAACTTGCGACCTATCAGGCTATGAAAGAAAGCGATGGTGGTTATTCGCGTGGACGCAGTAATCAGCGGCGCGACAGTATGGGAAGATATAGCCGTGGTGGTTATTCACGCGGTTATGGTCGCATGGAAGATGAATGGGGCAGAGAGCCTTACTAAAAGAAAAGAGGCGGTGTAACAGCCGCCTCTAATCTTTTACCATGACCAACGCCAATAGTTATCAGCCATATTCCTATATCCAACAGTATAGATATTAAAGAAATAAGCATCTGGATCTTCTTCAATAATCCATTTACCCTTTTTCTTTATCATTTGAAACGAATATTTTGATTCTACACCATGTATAAACCATACATCTTTAGGATTTGCTTCTATAATTGATTTCCTTGTCTTTGAAAACTCTTCATTAAAAAACGCCATAGTATCTTTTCCTTCGAGATAAATCCTGTTTTTGACAAGATAATAATATGACGAAGCATCCCAATATCGTGTTGTAATAGTGACAGTAGCTTTTTTCCCTTTTACTTTTATTTTGTTTATTTTGTACGATATATCATCCGAATGTGCTTTGATAAAGTCTTTGCCTATTGCGCGTTCATATTCTTTCGGATTATAGGAATAGCAATACCATTGCTTGATTACTTTCTTCATTTTGGACGGATTCTGTGTTTTTATCCCATCGAAAATCAAGTCAATCTGTTTTTTGATGGCTTCCTTTTCTTTCGCGGTGGATGCTGCCTGAACCGGAATAGATAGTGCCAATGTCATAGCTAACAGCAGAATGATTGCGGATTTTACTTTCCTCATGTATTTCCCTCCTTTGCATCCATTGATTTATATGGGTTAGTATGATATTCCCTATCGGCATAATCTCTTTTGGCGTGCCTGATTGCCTTATATACATCTTTTCGTAAATCTTGTGGCAAATCCCATAAATCCGTGATATTAGCCATAAATTCCTTATCGTGTTCAAACGAAGATGTTAGCGGCGCACCGCCGTCCATATCCACATTGTACTTCACAACAAGATTCTTCACTACGGACACGGGTATAAATTCAAAGTATTTTCTTGATCTTATCTCGTCTTTTATAAAATCCGCATAACTAATATCCACAATAAAGTTATTAAAATAGGCAAATTCAGCAAAATCGCATTGAACCATTGTTTCATAGTGGAATATGCGACCTTCATCAGAAATGCTTGTATCTTTGAGGTTTGCTTCTGCAATTACTCTTTTCGTTGCCGCTTCTGTTGGGTTTAGAAGATAGCCGATCTTATCTCTTAATTCCAGGTAGTTGTTGTGCATGAGTTTGTGCATTTCAACGGTCTTATTATCTAACGGATTGTACGCAACAGCGCAAACAGGACATACACAGAAAGTCATATCTGACATTAAGTATGTGGGCGTTACATCGAAGTACGCAGCAATCTTCCTTACTCTTTCTGCACGCATCGCATTTGGATCGTTTTTGGACAAAGAACCATTAGCAAAATCTAAATCCGACTCTAATTTTGAGATTTTAATATTTTTTTCTTTGCATAAACTTCTGATTTTTACGCCTATGCTCATAATCTCACTCCCTAATTTAGACACAAATTTATCAAAATCTAAATTTATGTGTTGACATTTAGACGAGAATCAGATATATTATCACCAAGGGCAGACGCAAATCTAAATAATGATAGTAAATCTGATTAGAATTTGTATTCTTCTGTTTGTTTATATTATAGACTGAAATCGCATTAAAAACAAGTACAAGATGTAGGGTTAGGAGTGATATGTATGCAAAATCGTGAGATTCGTGTCGATGTTGACAAGGTTAAAAGGCTTGCAAGCGAACATGAGATTAGTATTTACGCTTTAGAGAGAGAAGCCGGATTAACAAACGGAACAATCAGGAAGTGGGATAAAGCTATCCCGAATCTGAAATCGCTATTTGGAGTTGCCGAAATCTTGGGAATAGATTTTTGGAAGCTCACAATCATTAAATAAAAAGTGCCCGATGCCAAAGCCGGAAACTTAGAACATCGGACACAAGCGACAAAATAATGCCGCGTTCATTGTAACACGGCGGGAGGGAGGTTGCAATGGGCGAAATCGAAAATTGCGTCAGGGTAATAACAGTTGGCGCGGTAATGATTGTAGGCCTTATCTACGGCGGTCTACCAGCTGTGATAGCAGAGGGCACAATCGCATTCGTTTATATCATCATGAAAAACATCTGAAAGGAGAACAGAAGCATGAAAAATCTGATTATTTCACTACTTGCTACTTACATTTTCTATACACAGTTCTGTGTAATCGAAATGCCGTATCTCATGCCGATAGTTGTCCTTATGATATGGGGATTCCTGGCAGAGATTGATTGCTACATTGAGGATTTCAAGACCACAAGAAAGCGCGGCGAAAAGTTGCAGAGAAAGATAAGGAGGCTTGCATGAGGGGGATGAAATTTATCGTTTTTGGTATCGCGTTCACATGGATTATCGCATTTCTTGACACAGTTGTTTGCCTGTCAATGCAAGTTATCGAGTATAGTCATAGACCTTGTTATCAGGAAGAGTTGCCGGAAGAAGAAATTACACTAAGCGAAAATTCCATAAGATACAAAATGACAGCGACAGCGTACTGCCTAAAAGGGCAAACGGCATCTTCTGAATATGTACGCGAGGGAATTGTAGCAAGTAAGCCGGAATGGATCGGAAGAACGGTAGCAATCTACTACGAAAACAAAGATGGATCACTTGGCGATTTCATTGGGTATTACGAAGTCAAGGACACAGGCGGTGAAAACATACAAGCTGGACGAGTGATTGATATTTGGATGCCGACTTACGAACAATGTAAACAATTTGGTAGCAGGAGAGTAGCAGTATTCCTATTTGACAAAGAGGTAACGCATGAAAAGGCCAAAGAAACCGACATACTCACAGAAAAAGCGTTTGTCTAAACAGGGTTATAACCCTGATGATTACAGATTCATCGAGGAAGACAAGTACGCAGAGTTGTACATACACAAGGAAACTAAAGAAACCATATGGGTTACTAAAGAAAGGGGCTAAACATGGGAGTATCATTCACACACATTTCACTACAAAATTTCTGCAATCAGAAGTCTTTTGATGCAGATTTATCGCAGAAAACAATCATCGCCGGAAAGAACCGCGAGGGAAAGAGCACAATCAGAAATGCTATCCTTTGGGTTTTGACCGACAAACTTTCCGATAATTCCGCTGCCGGAGATTCAATCAGACCACATGACGAAAACGGAAACCGCATTGACAGCGTGGATATTATCGCTTCGCTTACTGTATCTGTTGACGGCGCAGAGTATGTGCTGACTAAAACGCAAAAGCAGAAGTGGGTAAAACAGCGCGGTTCGGAAGAAAGAACATTTCAGGGCAACGAAAATCTGTATGAGATTTCCGGTGTTCCGAAGAAAGCAAAGGACTATGAAGCGTTCATTCATGAAAATATCTGTCCTATTGATGATCTTCCGTTCTGTATCAACGCAAACGCTTTCCTGTCGCTTGACAGTAAGAAGCGGCGTGCAAAGGTACTTGGGCTTGCAAAGTGTTTCTCTGATGATGATGTAATCGCTACGAATCCGGCATTTGAGGAACTTCGCAACGATCTGAAAGTCGGCACGCTTGAAGAACTGACTAAGCGTTCAAAATCCACTATTGCGGCTCTGAAAAAGACACAGCAAGAACTACCATCACGCATAGACGAGGTTAGCAGACAAAGAGTTGACTACAATTTCGCTGACTTAGAGTTGGAGAAGAAAGCGTTAGCTGACCAGCTTGCGGATATTGATAAGAAGTCTGCGGAAGTAGCTGATATAAAAGAACAAATCCTGAAAGCAAAATTCGATCTTTCGGCGATTGAACAGCGGTTGAACAGCGATGCCAAGGATCAGCGTCACGAAATCGAAATGCAGATAGCGCAGCTGAAATCTAATCTGCGTACTATCGCCGATGATATAACGCGGTTTGAGGGCGAAAAAGAAAGATCACAGACCTTTATCAACAACAACGATAAGGCAATCGAAACAGCGCGACAGCAAATGAAGCTGGCAGAAGAAAAGGTATTTGATGATTCAGACCTTATTTGCCCGAATTGCAAACAGCCTTATCCGGCTGAAAAGCAAGGCGATTTAAGAGCGGAGTTTGAACAGAGAAAGAACGATGAAATGAATCGTGTTAGCGATTACATTGACAGCCTTATTGCTAACAAGGAATCCGCAAAAGATCGTTTTGTTGGTTGCGAGAAGAAAATCGCTGAACTGAAATCCACAAAAGAAGAGTTTGAAAAGGAAGTTGCCAACCTGGAAAACAAGGCAGCCGGACTTGTGCTTGCGGATGTGACGAAAGACGGCGAATACAACGCAAAATTAGATGAAATAACGGCTTTAGAGAGTAAGTTGGAAAATACTACACCTATTGAAAATAAAGCCGAAATTGAGTCAAAAATCGCTGACATAGAGCACAAGTTAGCACAAACAGACATTAACAACAGAGTTGATGAACGAATCGCACAGCTGAAAAACGAACAGCGTGTAGTCGGAGATAACATTTTGAAGCAGGAACGGATGCTTTATCTGTTGGAAGAGTACAACAAGGCGAAGATCGGCATGGTGGAAGATAGCGTAAATCAGTATTTCAAGATCATTAAGTTTAGATTTTGGCGTGATCTTATCAACGGCGGGATCGAAAATATCTGTGTCGCGGAAGTATCAGGAACTTCCTACGATGGTCTTTTGAATAAGTCGGATAGGCTGTTGTGCCAGGTTGACTTGTGCATGGGATTTTCCAAAGCTGCCGGAGTAGAACTTCCTGTTATGGTTGATGATGCTGAAAGCATAGATGCAGACAGGATTCCGACAGTTGACGGACAAATGCTGATTTTCAGAAGAGAAGACGGAAATTTAACAGTAAGGAGTGAATAAACATGGCTGATATAGCTGGATTCGGGGTTTGTAACAACAATCATGAGGATTGTTTCGCATACATGAAAGGCCGTTGTCGCATCTTACATGATGCTGACTTTCACGGCAAGGATTGTCACTTTTACAAGGAAAAATCGGAACATGAAAAAGAGTTAGGAATCTATAATCCTGACACGAAAAGGAGGAAGAAAAATGGCTGAAAAAACAACACAGGTAGCAGAAAAGAAAAAAGATTTCGGAACTCTGATTACAGAGAAGTTAGATGCCGTGCAGACGGCATTGCCAAAGGATTTCAACAAAACAAGGTTTGTGCAGAACTGTCTATCTGTTCTGAATGATGATCCTGATAGGTATATGAAATTCAGCACGCCGGTTATTCTGTCGAATATCGTTCGCGCATCTTATCTCGGCTTGGAGTTTTCCAACAAGGAATGCTATCTCGTTCCTTACGGCGATAAATTAAACTTCATGATTGGCTATACAGGCGCAATGAAGTTGGCTAAGAAATATTCAGCAAGGCCTGTCAAGAACATCTATGCAAAATTGATTCGTGAGGGCGATGTTTTTGAGGAAGTGATTGTAAACGGGGAACCGTCAATCAATTTTAAGCCCGTCTTTCCGAATGATGGAAAGATTATCGGCGCATTTGCCGTTGTGCTTTTCAAGGATGGTGGAATGAATTATGAAGCAATGACGCTTGGCGAACTTGAAAACACAAGAAAGCACAGCAAGGCATCTAACAGCATGGCGTGGAAAGATTTTACAGGAGAAATGTATAAAAAGACCGTAATCCGGCGGCTGTGTAAATACATTGACCTGGAATTTGAAAATCCGACACAGCAAAGCACATTTGATGATGATGCGGCTATTGAAACCGATCCGCAGAAAATCAATGAGATTGAGGTTGAAGCAGAAGCAAACACGATAGATTTTCCGTTTGATGTGGAAGAAAGCGACAATAAATGAGATTACTGACACTTGGAACCGGCAGCAAGGGCAATTCGTACATATTATCAGACGATGATGGAAACAGCTTGATTTTAGATGCAGGTATGAAGATCGAAACGATAAAGCGTGCCTTGAATTTCAACTTTCAATCTGTTTCCGGCGTTCTGATAAGTCACGAACACAAGGATCACAGCTTGTCTGCTGATGCGTTGGAAGCATACGGGTTAGATGTGTGGAAACCCTATGTATGGGATGACGGCTTAGATCGCATAACTTTAGGATCGTATGCAGTTTCATCGTTTCCGGTAAATCACGATACAGAACCGTGTACGGGTTTTTTGATTCGTCATACAAGTGGGTTCAGGATGATTTATGCAACAGATTTGTCCTATACAAAATACTTTTTTAGCAAATTCAAAGCTGATTGTATTCTTGTTGAATGTAATTACATGGATGAATATGTCAATCAAGAGTTGAAATACTTGCGGCATAAAGTGTGCGGTCACTTTTCTTTGAAAAACTGCAAAGAGTTTATAAAGGTGAATCAAACAGAGAATTTGAAAACCGTTATTCTTTGCCACATGAGCTTTTCTTCCTGTGATGGAGCAGAAAGCATTAAGCAAGTAAAAGAGATTGTTGGTGATGGCGTGAATGTATTTATCGCAACGCCGGAAGAGGTAGTTGAATTATGAGCAGATTCAGCAAACACAAGATGTGCTACACGAGAATATATAATATTTGGCGCGGCATGAAGCAAAGATGCAACTACAAAAAAGGACACTATTACAAATACTATGGTGGAAGAGGAATAAAGTTTTGCGATGAATGGGAAGAGTTTTTGCCGTTCTACGAGTGGGCTATGGCTAACGGTTATTCTGATGATTTGACATTGGATCGTATTGATGTGGATGGTAACTATTGCCCTGAAAATTGCAGATTTGTTTCTCGTTCTACTCAAATGGCGAATCAGAGAAGCAAAAGCAATACGGAATATATAGGAGTTTGCGATAAGGGTTCTTATTTTGTATCAAAGATAACACATAATTACAAAATAGTTTTTACCGGATATAGCAAAAGCAAAAATGAATGTGCCAAAAAGAGAAATGACTTCATTATAAAGAATGGATTAGAGCACAAATTGAATGATATTAAGCCTGAGTTTGAGTTTGTATATCCATGCAAAGTGATGAAGCCTTCCAAAGAACATATTGAGAAATTGAAGCGTGCTAATAGTAAAAAAGTTATTCAATATGATCTGAATATGAACAAAATTGGTGATTTTTCTTCTGTAAGACAAGCCGCAAGAGCAATAGGAAAATCGGAAAGTTATATAGGTTTTTGTTGCAGAAATAAAGATAGAGCTTGTGGCGGTTACAGATGGAGGTATGCAGATGATCCTACTTGAAGATACGCGCCAACAGAACTCAAAGCACGATTTGAAACATAAGTATTTCGCAGAGCATGGAATCGAAGTACGGAGAACAAAGTTATATGTTGGAGATTATACATTACCTACGAATCAAAGCGTCTGTGTAGATAGCAAGGCTTCGATTGCAGAAATTCTCAATAATGTATGCGGCAAAGAGCATGATCGTTTCCGGCGGGAGTGTGAACGCGCACAAGAAGCTGGCATTAAACTGATTATTCTTGTTGAAAACAAAGAACATGAGATAAAGCCAGGAATCGTAAATAAGACGGTTAGGAGTTTGCGCGAACTTGCATCTTGGAAGAATCCCAGGTTGTTCATATTTAAGGGTGGCAAACAACTATACCCAAAAGCAACTAAGGGCGCAACGCTTATGAAAGCCTGTTACACGATGGAGAAAAAGTACGGTTGCGAGTTTGTATTCTGCACTCCCGAAGAATCCGGCGCAAAGATCATGGAGTTACTAACAGGAGAAAAATAAAATGTCAAAGTCATTGGATTTAACAGGTAATAAATATGGTATGCTGACACCTTTGTATCGCTGCGAAAACGATAAAAGTAAATGGGTTTGTAGGTGCGATTGTGGAAAAATAAAATCAATTTCTTTATCAAATATAAGGAGTGGATCATCAAAAAGTTGTGGATGTAAACAGGGAAGAAGTGGGGCAAGCAATAGTAGTTATAAGCACGGTGGGGCACATACAAAACTTCATAATGTATGGAAAAGTATGCGACAAAGATGCAGAAATGAGAAGTGTACTGATTATAAATGGTATGGGGCAAAAGGAATTGATGTTTGTCAGGAGTGGGATAACTTTTCTAATTTTTGGGAGTGGTCAATAAATAATGGATATAAAGATGGTTTGACTATTGAAAGAACGGACAGTAACAGGGGCTATTCGCCGGATAATTGCAGATGGATAACAATAGAGGAACAACAAAGAAATAAAAGTAATAATCACATATTGGAATATAAAGGTAAATCGTTTCCTATGTCTGTTTGGAGTAGAAAAATAAATATGAATTATTCCACTTTGCGCGGGAAAATACGAAAAGGTCAAACACTATATGACATTTTAGGAGAATGAAATGATAAGCGATGTTTTGCAAGAAAAGATAAACCATAGCTACGATGTTTTGAAATTAGCATCGCGAATGAGTCTGCTTTATTATCAAAAACCTTTAATAGTTTGTGACAGCGGCGGTAAAGACAGTTTATGTCTTGTTCAACTCGCTTGCGAATGCCTAAAGCCGGATGAATTTGAGGTCTTGAACAGCCACACAACAGTAGATTCGCCGGAAACCGTTTACTACATCAGAGAACGATTTGATGAACTTCGCAAAAATGGTATCAAGTGCACGATTCAATATCCCACATATAAGGATGGATCACCTAAGTCAATGTGGAATCTGATTGTCAAGAAAACGCTGCCGCCTACCAGGTTGATGCGGTATTGCTGTGAAGAATTAAAGGAAACAGCAACGCCCAACAGCTTCGTTGCGGTTGGCGTAAGAGAAGATGAGGGCAGCGGCAGAAAAGGCCGTGATGATTTTGCAACACGCGGAGTTGTGAAAAGTGATGCCTACTACTACTACTACTACTCGCACGCGAAAGAAGTATTCGAGCAATCAGAACAAGAACGGGAGAATAGGGGGGGGCAGCCGAATGAGCCGGATGCTTACGATTGCAAACTGATTGAACTTGCAAAACAGAAACATGATATGATCTGCAATCCCATATATCGGTATACAGAAGCAGAAGTATGGGAGTTTATTAAGGATCGCGGTCTGAAACACAATCCGATGTATGACAACGGATATTTCAGAGTTGGATGTATCGGTTGCCCTTTGGCGCGAAAAGCACAGCTGAAAGAATTAGCTGATTATCCGAAATACAGGGATTTATACATACAGGCTTTTGACAGAATGGTTAAACATAGGCTTGAACAGGGAAAGCCTACTCAATGGAAGAATGGTTTAGAGGTCTATAATTGGTGGCTAAACAAGGAAGAACTGAACGGACAATTATCGTTATTCGATGATATGTAACCGGTGCATATAAGGTTGGAACACCATTTCTCGGTGCGCAACGGGGAAGAAAAATGCAAAAACAATCAGCTGGGCGAATATAAGGGTGTGGATTTGTTGATAACCTGGCTGTTCACAGATTGCGGTGGCAAGATCAGCTGCCGCAATCAGAAAGGGGTAAATATGAATATCGTTGATCTTATACCTTATGGCAAAGAAAACGCCGTAAACAGGGAAGATTTGCTGAATCGGTGCATCTTGCATAGCATCGCTTATTCGGACAGAGGAATGAGAAAGCAGATTGAGGATGCCAGGAAGAACACGGTGATCCTGAATATGCAAAACGGGGCAGGATATTTTCGGCCTACGAAAGATGATCTGCCGGAACTTCGTCACTATATTGCACAAGAGCATGATCGTTCTATGGCAATTTTGCACAATCTGAAAATGGCTAAAAATGTTTTGGAGGATATGGAAGTCGGGAGGATTTGAGCATGAGTTTAGGATCGGAAATGGCACAAGTTTACATGGATGCCTACGAAGAAGCATTCAGGAGATATGGAAACAAACAGGCGGCGGCTGAAACAGCAACGATGGTTTGCTCTTGTTTTCAGATGACAAAACCGCAGACTATAAACCCTTTTGAAGCGTTCCTGAAAGCGATGATAGAGAATAGTGGCGGTGATGATGAATGAATTTTAATGATAACGCATACATATATTTGCGAAAGAAAATTCTTAATTGGGAATGGTTCACAGATGTAAATACGGCTCATTTTTTCATCTATTGTTTGTTGAAAGCAAATTGGGAATCCGGCAGCTGGAAAGGTATAGATTTTGAGCGGGGAGAGTTTATCGCAAGTCTTGAAACCATAGTAAATGAAACAGGTTTGACGGTACAGAACATTCGGACAGCGATAAAACACCTAATTTCAACACAAGAACTAACAACAAAACAACACGGCAAATACCGCATATTTACTGTGGTTAAGTACGATTGCTACCAACAACCTAACACAAAACCTAACAACGAAGTAACAAGAAACCAACAAGAAAGTAACACGAAAGTAACAACAGATAATAAAAGAAATAAAGAAAAGGAAGAAAAAGAAAGTAATAAAGATTTAATTAACCCCCCTTTATCCCCCCTTGGGGAAACGGGTGAAAAAGCACCTAAGAAAAATCCTCTTACAGTTGCAGAAGCACAAGAGCAGATTAACAAGATGATTGATGATTCTGAATTATCAGCAGAGTTAAAAATCAAGTTAAAAGAATTTGTGGCTTACAAGAGAACGATCAGGGATGGGTATAAAAGTCCGGCACACTTTAATTCAAAAATCAAAGATGCGCTGACTTGTGAAAAGCAATACGGAACTTACGCAACGATTAAGTGTATTGATGATTGTATGGGGAATGGTTACAAAGGAGTGTTTTATAGCAAGGCTTATCAGTATGCAAAAGAAAAGCCAAAAGAAAGTTTCAATGTAGAGAGTTTCTTACGGAGGTTTGACTAATGACACTTAAAGAGGTTGCGCAGATTTGTGTGCTGATCCGCAAAACCACATTTGCTTGGAAAAATGAATCGGATGATGGATTTGAGGAAATAGTGAACGCCTGGTACGAATGCTTGCAAGACGAGCCTTACGAAATGGCAAGGAAAGCTGCGGCAGACTACATAAAGGCAAATAACTATCCACCTACGGTAGCTGATGTGTATAGACCGTACAGGGAATGGAAAGACCGGCAACACAAATTGATGATTGAGTACGGAAATATATATCGGGCAGCAATAGCTTACTATCCTTGCTACGAAGATACAAGCGAAGTCAGGGAAGAGTTTGATAGAATCGCCGGATATAGCGTTAGCAAGGCAAAGGTGCTGAATACTCGGTTACTTGACTTCGTAAGAAGCAAAGAAAAGTCCGGCGAAGAAATACCGCCGCTAATCGAATGGTTGAAGGGAATGAATAGCATTGAATGATGTATACGCAGAGGAAAGCATAATCAGTTCGCTTTTAACAACAGACGGCGAATTGATGAACGAATTGCCGGTAGAGTTAGATGCCGCAATGTTTCAGGATCAGCTATTCGCATCAGCCTATGGAATATATCAGGCGGCCTACGAAAAATCCGAAAAAGTCAGTTTGGCAATCTTACAACAGAGATTGATAGCACAAGGCGGCGGGATTCCGGCAGAGTTCATAGAGAAGAAAATCAGAGAAGTGCTTACAGGCGGCTATACCAGCTTGACGGTTATCGAAGATGCGCGGGCGGTTATTACAGCGTATAAGGCACGGCAGCTGAACGAGGTATTGAACAAGGTTTCTGTTAGTCCTGAAAACTTATCAGCTTGTATGGATTATCTGACGATGGAAATTGACAGGCTGAATGATAAGCGTGGAAATCGGACAAAATCGCTGCCGGAGATTGTGAAAGAAAACAAGGACGATTACTTTCGAGAACATGACAAGCCGCGCATTGAGTTAGAGTTCGTAACCATGAACGATATGATAGGCGGGTTTGAACCTGGAGATATGATCGTCATAGGCGCAAGGCCAGCTGTCGGAAAATCGGCATTTGCTACACAGCTGACAAGTCATTTCGCAGATTTAGGGAAGAAGATAGCGTATTTCAACCTGGAAATGACGGAAAAACAGATTTATGAACGATTTGTATCAGCGGCATCCGGCATAGGGCTACAAAGAATCAGGCGGGCATTATCCTACACGGGCGATGAACGAGATCGGTTTGATAGGGCAAATAGGATTCTGTCAGAGAAAGACAAAATCATCATCACAACGGGAAGTCAAACTGTATCAAGTATGCGGAACGAAATCAAGAAACATGACTACGATTTAGTGGTGATTGATTACTTGCAGCTGATTAAGCCGGAGGGCAGATACAAGGGAAACCGATTTGCAGAGGTTGGAGAAATATCACACAGCATTAAGGCGTTGGCAACGGATTTCAGTATACCGGTCATAGTGCTTTCACAGTTGAACAGGGCAAGCGTTGGCAGAGAAGATAAGGAACCGTCAATGAGCGAACTAAGAGAGTCCGGCGATATTGAACAAGACGCAAGCGTGATTATCCTTTTGTGGAACATGGACGAACAGGGAACTACCAAAGGTTGCAAGATTGAGAAGAATCGTCAGGGCAAAATCGGAAAAGTCACGATGCGGTTCAATGGCGATTTAATGAAATTCGAGGAAATATCCGATAATGACGGTTTTATGCAGATGGGCGGTGAATACTATGGCTGAAATGAAATTTACAAAGGACACAACGGAATGCCGGATAGTAAATGACTTTCTTATGATCTTGCAGAAATACTACTTGCCGGAGAAAGATGATAGCTATTGGGAGTCACTTAGTAGCGATTTGAATGGCTATTTCAAGAAGTATGACGGTAACAAGCTGGCAAGGCGGTTAGCAAACTTCACGATTAACTATCTTGAAGAAAAATACAAGGAGGGTTTGAAAAATGGCTGATTACAGAGAAAACGCGATTGAGTTTTATGCAGACGAGAAAACGGCAACGGTTTCATTCACACAGGGCAGATATATCACAAGGATCAAGAAACTTGCTGAAAAGTACCCTGACGAATGCCGGATTATGGCAGAAAACAAGGACGGATCAATCGTGGCACATATTCCTACAAAGTGGGTTAAAATTTCGCCGCCGAAACAGATTTCGGAAGAAACAAGGGAAAGATTAAGTGAGCAACTACGCAGGAGTATGTCATAAATGCGCTATGTGTGTGAATAAAACGAGTCAATTTCGCTTTCTATTATATATAGAAGAGAAATATTCGTCTGAAAAATAAAACAGCTGTTATTTACGATTTTATACGCAGTAGACGATAGGGGGCAAAAAATGCAAATTACGAAAGAGATACTCGAATCTGATGTGCAATCCGGCATGACGCTGACACAACTCGGAGAAAAGTACGGCTGCCGCGCAAGTGCAATCCATTATTGGATGAAGAAATACGGGATCAGAAATATCACATACGATGGATTCAAGGAACGGAGAGAGCAGTATATCGGATTTCTGAAAGAGGGCTTATCGACAGAGGAAATTGCCGAAAAGATGGGATGTTCATTTGACACGGCAAGTAACTATATCAAGGCACACAAGTTACACGGATTCAGGAAGAAGAAACGAGTTGTGGAAGATTACGAAAGAAAAGTATCTGATAAAGGTGTTCTGTGTAGGGCGGTTGCAATCAGCAAAACCAAAAGAAGATGCCTGTATGGTGGAAAATGTGGAAATTGCGATTGCTGCGACTACTTCTTGATGACAGGCAAATTAAGGGAATACGATCCCGAAAATACGGAGATTTGCTATTGCTTCGTGTACGCAGATGATGAAACCAAAAGGCGCGTGAATGAAATGAAGCGCAAGAGAGAACGCGATATTTTGATTGGGTAGGTGATGGTATGGACGGACAAATTACAATGTTTGATTTTCTGAAAAAGGATTTTTCAGTAAAGAATAAAATCCGGCTCTGCGAAATTTTTGCGGGTTATGGGAGTCAGGCAATGGCTTTGCGAAACATCGGCGCAGATTTTGAAACATATCGAGTTGTGGAGTTTGACAAGTATGCGATAGCCAGCTACAACGCTATTCACGGAACTAACTTTCCTACGATGGATGTATGCGATGTGACAGCAGATGATTTAGGGATCGTTGATAGAGATAAATATACATATCTTCTTACATATTCTTTCCCTTGTACTGACATATCAATCGCCGGAAGAATGGCAGGAATGAGTGAAGATAGCGATACAAGATCAAGTCTTTTGTGGCAAGTAAGACGGATTCTTCTTGAATGCAAAGACAATCTTCCGCAGATTCTTGTCATGGAAAATGTACCAGCTATACATAACGGACAGAATATGCCGGATTTTCGGATATGGTTAGATTTCCTGAATGAGTTGGGTTATTCAAGCTATATGCAGGATTTGAACGCTTGGGATTTTGACTTGGCACAGAACAGAGAACGGACTTTCGTTGTATCGCTTCTCGGAGAATATAACTTTAAGTTTCCTGAAACAATCTCTGACCTGGATTTTTGCATGGAAGACTACTTTGAGGACTTGACAGAAGAACAAGCGTTGCAGCTTGTGGTGAAATCTGAAAAAGCACTCGATTTATTGGTAAAGCTGGATGAAAAAGGACAACTCGAATAAACGAATCACGATAATCGGAAGAATCGGCAATACGGAGTATCAGAATAACGATCGGTGTAAAGTTTTGCATCGGGGGGGGTGCACAAAGGTCATCTATTCTGCCTGTTCGCACGGCGATATTCCGCTTGTTGTAAGAAAGAAAGAGATAGGAAGTATCGGATTTTTCGACAGCGGTACCGGTAAACATCAAAGCAATACTGTTTACACGGGAAATAAATGTATTCCGGCAATAACCACTATCGAGGGCGGCGGCACACAACAGATAAAGGTGCTTAGAAAATGCAAAAGAAAATAAGAATCATAGGAGATATTGAGGTTGGCGGTGAAAGAGGAAGAGTTATGGATCGGGGGGGCTGTCGGTAAGCATGACTTCAACGGATTACAAAGATGCACCGAAAGCCGTAAAGAAGTACAGAGAATCGGACAAG
>Ga0310690_10002925_pt1 | contig 26735 bp, 11 predicted proteins | sample AusTroGonzalo_MG_2_FD_207661 | JGI IMG/M metagenome (GOLD analysis project Ga0310690, IMG submission 207661) | Bovine rumen microbial communities from tropical cattle in Woodstock, Queensland, Australia - Gonzalo_04 (v2) (version 2) | ecosystem: Host-associated > Mammals > Digestive system >...
GCGTCAATGAACCCTATACCTGAACGCGGGTCGGTGTCACGGCCGTCCATGAAGCAGTGAACGAACGTCTTGCCCTGCAGACCGTACTCCTTGGCTATGTCGCACAGGTAGAACAGGTGGTCAAGCGAACTGTGTACGCCGCCGTCACTGGTCAGACCCATGATGTGCAGGTTCTTGCCCGTCTCTTTCGCATAGCCGAAAGCGGACTTAATCTCAGGGTTCTGCATGATGCTGCCGTCCTTGCAGGCGCGGTTGATCTTCACCAGGTCCTGATACACGACGCGGCCTGCACCGATATTCAGGTGGCCTACTTCGGAGTTACCCATCTGTCCGTCGGGCAGACCTACGTTCTCACCGCTCGCCTGCAACTGGCTGTTGGGGTAGGTCTCCAGCAGCTTGTCCCAGTGAGGAGTGGATGTACAGGAGATAGCGTCGGCTTTGTCTTTGTTTCCGATTCCCCAGCCGTCGAGAATCATCAATAGTGCTTTACTCATATCTGTTGTTTGTTTAATCTTTTGCTGCTTAAGCATTTGGCGTATACCATACAAGCATTTGGGATGTTTCCAAACGCGTATGTGCACAAAACACCCACAAAGATACAAAAAAAATATGAATTATGCAAATAATTCACGAAAAAAATCTCCGCACCTGTTCCGGGACAGATGCGGAGGTTCCTGCTCTTTGCTTTTTTTATTACAGGCTCCACTCGAAGCCGTCCTTGGTGTCCTTGATTTTGAACCCGAGTTCGGTGAGAGAGTTGCGTATGCGGTCGGATGTCGGCCAGTCTTTGTTACGCTTGGCATCCAGGCGGATGTTCAGCAGCAGGTCAATAGCACCGTTGTAGGCTGCCGTATTGCCGCCGTCGGCTGAACCGCTGTCAGCGAGCTGCAGACCGAGTATGTCAATGGCATAGGTCTGCCATATGTCGCTAAGCTCTTTCAGCTCTTCGGCACTGATGGCGGCTTTGCCGTCAGCGAGGCTGTTGATCACCTTGACCGAGTCGAACAGGTGGGATATGACGATTGGTGTGTTCAGGTCATCGTCCATCGCGTCGGCGCACTTTTCCCGCAGACCGGCAAGAGCCTTGCTTACCTCTTCGGACGAAGAGGGCGCAGCCGCAATCTTCTGCATACGCAGGAACGCCTCCTGCATCCGCTGGAAGCCTTTCTCGGCTGCCTCAAGTGCCTCGGATGAGAAATCCTCCGTCGAACGGTAGTGGGCCATCAGAATGAAGAAACGGATGGTCATCGGACTGAACGCTTTGGTGAGCAGTTCATGCTCGCCCTTGAAGAACTGCCGCAGGGTGATGAAGTTGTTGTAGGACTTACCCATCTTCTTGCCGGCGATGGTGATCATATTATTGTGCATCCAGTAGTGCACGGTGTCATGCCCGAGTGCGGCGCATGACTGCGCTATCTCCGCCTCGTGATGGGGGAACATGAGGTCCATCCCGCCGCCGTGGATATCGAACTCCTCGCCCAGGTACTTCGTGCCCATGGCCGAGCACTCCATATGCCAGCCCGGAAAGCCTTCGCTGTGCAGCTCTTTCTGCTCGCCGTTCTCCGTGTACCGGAACACTGCCGGCCAGTGCATGATGTGCTCCGGTGAGGCTTTCTTCCACAGGGCGAAATCGTACGAATGGTGTTTCTCTTCCTGTCCGTCCAGTTCGCGTGTGTCCGTCACGATGTTCTCCAGATTGCGTCCGCTGAGCTTGCCGTATGGGTAGTTCTGCGCATAACGCTCCACGTCCATGTATATGCTGCCGTTGGATACGTAGGCGTAACCTTTGTCCAGTATCTTCTGTACGAAGGCAATCTGCTCGATGATGTGTCCCGAGGCATGCGGTTCGATGGACGGCGGAAGCACGTTCAGCGCCTCCATGTCGTGGTGATAGCGGTTGGTGAAGAACTGCACGACTTCCATGGGCTCGAGTTGTTCGAGCCGGGCTTTCTTGGCTATCTTGTCCTCGCCCTCGTCGGCATCGTGCTCCAGGTGTCCGACATCGGTAATGTTACGTACATAACGCACTTTATAACCCAGGTGCTGCAGGTAACGGTATAGCACATCGAAGGTGATGGCCGGGCGGGCATGGCCGAGATGGGCGTCGCCATATACGGTAGGACCGCATACATACATGCCTGCGTGTCCCTCGTGCAGGGGCTTGAACGTCTCTTTGAGCCGCGTAAGAGAATTATAAATTTCCAACATAGTATTATTTATTTTGTCACAGTCTGATTATTCGATTGCAAAGATACAAAGATTATTCGACATTTGCAACTTTTTCCCCAAAAAAATCCTCTTCACCTACTTTTTTATGTAGATGCACAGGATTTTGAAGTGCCACAGACATAAAACAAAGAGAGCAACCCTCCGGTTGCCCTCTTTTGTGTCTCCTCTGTACCGTTATATAGTACTTGCGTTTTCGGGACAGCAAAAGTATTAAAGCAAGGAATTCGGGTCGAGGTTGTTCTTCTCGATGTCTTTGAAGTACTTGAATGTCCCCAGTTTCAGCTCTTCGCATGCGGCCTCGTCGCACACGACTATACCGTGCTGGTGCATCTGGAGCATCGATACGGTCCACATGTGGCTGATGGGCTCCTCGATGGCGTGCTGCAATGCACGGGCTTTGTTGTGACCGTTAACCATGATGAGCACCTCCTTGGCGTCCATTACGGTGCCTACACCTACGGTGAGAGCGGTCTTCGGTACGAGGTTGATGTCGTTGTTGAAGAAACGCGAGTTGGCAATGATCGTGTCGGTGGTCAGTTCTTTCTTGCGCGTACGCGAGGTGAGCGACGAACCCGGCTCGTTGAAGGCAATGTGACCGTCAGGACCGATACCGCCGAGGAACAGATGAATACCTCCGTAGTTCTTGATCTTTGCCTCATAACGAGCGCACTCGGCTTCGAGGTCAGCGGCATTGCCGTTCAGGATGTTCACGTTCTCCTTGCGGATGTCGATGTGTGAGAAGAAGTTGTTCCACATGAACGAATGGTAACTCTCCGGGTGCTCCTCGGGCAGACCGACATACTCGTCCATGTTGAACGTAACGACGTTGCGGAACGACACTTTGCCGGCCTTGTTAAGCTCAATGAGCTTGCGGTACATACCCAGCGGCGACGAGCCGGTAGGCAGACCCAGAACGAAAGGATTGCTCTCCTTCGGGGCAAACTCGTTAATGCGCTTGGCAACGAAGTTCGCTGCCCATTCCGACATAAGGTCGTAGTTCTGTTCGATAATAAGTCTCATGATATTTGCTATTTAATCTTTGTCGTTTAACTATTTTCCGTGTAGCCTTAATCCACCTTTTTCAGTACGATGGCGGAGCGTGCCGGCAGGTAGAGCTTGAGCCAGCCTTTCTTGTCCTTGGCGTACTCGCGGTCAGGCATAGTGAAGTGCTCCACCGTGTCATCGGTCTGCTCGAAGCCTGCGAACTGACGTGAGTCGGTGTTGAGCACTACCTGATACTTGCCCTCGGGAGCCAGGAAACCGTAGTCAGGGAAGGACTTGGTGCCGTTCCAGTTGAACACGAACACATAGTCGCCGCGCATGTATGCCACCACCTGGTCGCCTTCGCGGTCCCAGAGGTTGATGACGGGCGTCTGCGGGGTGATACCGGACTTGCGCAACACATGTATCATTGCCTCGTCAAATCGGTTGAGGTCAGCGTAGTAGAAGTTCTGGTTATCCACGAGTGACCATTGACGGCGTGCGTACTGGTAGCTCCAGCCGTTGCCCTGGCGCGGGAAATCAATCCATTCGGGATGACCGAACTCGTTACCCATGAAGTTCAGGTAGCCGCCGTTGATGGTCGAGGCTGTGATGAGACGGATCATCTTGTGCAGGGCTATACCGCGGTCCACCATGTAGGTAGAGTGACCGTGCTCGAAATGCCAGTACATGTCGGAGTCCACAAGGCGGAAGATGATGGTCTTGTCGCCTACCAGCGCCTGGTCATGACTCTCGGCGTAGGAGATGGTCTTCTCAAACTGACGGCGGTTGGTCATCTCGTATAGGATGTGACCGGCTTTCCAGTCCTCGTCACGCACCTCTTTGATATATTTGATCCAGAAGTCAGGGATACCCATGGCCAGACGGTAGTCAAAGCCCATACCTCCGTCTGCAAACGGTGCGGCTATACCCGGCATGCCGGACATGTCCTCGGCGATGGTGATGGCGTCCTTCTTCACCTCATGAATCAGTTTGTTGGCAAGGGTCAGGTAGCAGATAGCGTCACCGTCCTCGTTGCCGTTGAAGTACGAATGGTAGCCGTTGAAGTCCTCGCCCAAACCGTGACTGAGGTACATCATCGAGGTCACGCCGTCGAAACGGAAACCGTCGAAATCGTATTCCTCAAGCCAGTACTTGCAGTTGGAGAGCAGGAAGTGCAGCACCTCGTTCTTGCCATAGTTGAAGCACAGACTGTCCCATGCCGGATGCTCGCGGCGGGCACCGTCGTGGAAGTACTGGTAGGGCGTACCGTCGAAGTTGCCCAAGCCTTCCAGCTCGTTCTTCACCGCGTGGGAGTGCACGATATCCATGATGACTGCTATGCCTTTGTCGTGTGCGGCCTTGATGAGCTCCTTGAGTTCCTCCGGTGTGCCGAAACGCGACGAAGGAGCGAAGAAGTTCGACACATGATAGCCGAACGAACCGTAGTACGGGTGCTCCTGGATAGCCATTATCTGTATGCAGTTGTAACCCAGTTGGGCGATACGGGGCAGTACGTTCTCGCGGAACTCGTTGTATGTGCCTACGCGCTGCTCCTCGGTAGCCATGCCTATGTGGCACTCGTAGATATACAGCGGCCGGTCGGCTTTCCAGCCCTTGGGACCACGGCGCTTGCCGAAATCAAACTCTTTCTCGGGAGCCCACACTTGTGCGGAGAAGATCTTCGTATAGTCATCCTGTACGACGCGGCGGGCATAGGAGGGGATACGCTCTCCGTATCCGCCGAGCCACTCTACAAGCAGCTTGTAGTGCTGTCCGTGACGGATTTGCTCCTCTGTGAAGTAGCCTTCCCATACGCCGTTGCCGACAGGATACAGGCGGTAGTCTTCACTCTTCTGCCAGTTGTTGAAGTCACCTTTGATGTAGATGGCAGTGGCATTGGGTGCCCACTCGCGCAGCACCCAGCCGGGGTTCAGGTGGTGCAGACCGAAATAGAGGTAGCCGGAGGCCCAGGGGGCAAGTTTCTTCTTGCCGCCGGTGAGCTCTTTGATTTTACTCTCGGCGTAATCGTGCCGCGCTTGCAGCGCCTGCTCATAGGGCTGCAGGCCGGGCTCGTTTTGTACAATCTGTAGCATAGTTACTGTGGTGGTTTTTATTCTACTTTAGCTTTAACAATTATCTTACGGAACGTGGACGAGGCGATGCCGGCAGCATGTGCGTCCGTGGGGAAGAATACGGCGAAGTAGCCTCTCGGCACGCTAAAGCGTGCAGCCGGCTTGTCACCGTAGAGCTCTACGTCTTTTCCCTCGTCATACTCCTTGATGACGTTCTGGCAGTCCTCAATCGAACTCCAAAGCATGGTCTCCTGAGTGGTGAGGGGAATCTGAATGTCAATGTAATCCTTGTGTGCCTCAAGTTTGCAGTCTTTCTCATTCTTGGCTGCCTGGTCGCAAATATTGACGATAAGGTCGTGACCGTCTAACTTGATTTTGCATGCGGGAAGTTCCTCAAGGTCATTGTCGTTGAAGAACTTCATGAACTGCTGGAAGCCGGGTACACATCCGAAGTACCAGTCGGCGTTTTCTAATTTGTCAAGTATCATAGTGTATGTTTGAATAATCTTGTTCCTCGCGGTTGCTATAAGCATTCGGTGCTGCCGGGATGCCGAAAGCATACAAAATTACGAAATATTTCGAAATAATGCAAATTTTCACCCCTTTTGAGGCGAAATAACTCCAGTAAGATTTGATAATTGGCAAATGTAGCAGTCAAAACGCTGCCCGAGAGGCAGTGCGTGTCAGAAGTCCGTCTGCTGCCTGAGTGTGGTTCTGTGGAACCGGCTGCCCTGCCAGTCGGCGTCCAGTGTGTCGGGTGTGTAGGGCATGCTGTCGGGCTGGAGAACAGGGGCCGTGACTGCCGGCGTGAGGTGTAACGGCACAGGTGTGGGGACGGACTCGGTGAAGTGGGTGCGGCGGAGCTTGTCGCAACTGTTCTCGGGTGAGCGGCCGCCGGTGAAGTTGAGGTACTGGTTGGTGTTGTAGAAGATGCACCCGGGGGCGTTGTGGGGCGCGTACTTGCGGCTAAGGTCAATCTGCAGTCCGAGCTCCTCCGCTCCGAAACGGTAGGAGGCGTGACTGATATATACATGCGTCTGCTTGCCGTCGGCGCGAATGGAATCGAGCGTGGCGACACTCCGGCACCACCAGCTGCATAGGGTCTCGTAGTTCTGGCGGGTGGCCTTGGTTGACCAGTATAGTTGCGGCGCCAGGTAATCGACATAGCCGCCGGCAACCCACTCGAGAGGATCGCAGTAGAGGTCCGCCCATGCGTCCGTGCCGCTGATACCCTGGGGAAGGGTCAGCCCGAGTCTGGAGGCGGCACTGTCAGTCATGGAGTAGATGCCGAAGGGCGACATGCCGAACCTGAGCCCCGGCTTGACGGCGCGTATGGTGTCGTGTATGGCGCGTATGACCTCGTTGACGCATGCGCGACGCCAGTCACCGACTGACAAACTGTCAGGCTGATAGGCCTTGCGTGTGCGCAGGTCTTCATCGTTGGTGCCTCCATAGGGGTAGAAATAGTCATCCATGACCAGCCCGTCGATGTCGTAACGCCGGATGAGGTCGGTTATCACCTGCAGCACATAGGCGCGTGCGTCCGGATGACCGGGGTCGAGGATGGAGCCCTGGTACTGTGCGGTATGGTAAGTCAGCAGCCATTCAGGATGCTCAAGACGTATTGGATCGGATGTCTCTGCAGCCATGCATGCCTCTATATCCAGCACGCGTTCGCCTGCGTTGCGCTCATACCGGAAAGGATTAATCCACGCGTGCAGTTCCATCCCCCGTGCATGTGCCTGCTCGATGACGAAGCGGAGAGGATCGTAGCCGGGGTCCTGACCGCGTATGCCGGTGAGTACGGGGCTCCATGGCTCGTATGGCGAGGAGTAGAGCGCGTCGGCAGAGGGCCGCGCCTGGAAACAGACGGCGTTGATGTTACCCGCCTGCAGCCGGTCAAGCAGACCGGTCAGTTCGGCCTGCTGTGCGGCAGGGGTCTCGGGAGTGATGTCGGCAGTCTTGGGCCAGTCGATGTTCTTGAGTGTGGTGAGCCACGCTGCGCGGAACTCCGCTGGCGGAGCTTGGGCGGCAAGCCTTGGCGGCAGGACAAGGCAGCAGACGATGAACAGGTATGTTTTGGCGTGTGGAAACATAATCCGGTGCAAAGGTACAAAAAAAATCCCACATTTGCAATTTTTTGTGGGATTTTTTTTTGTTTTTTGTGTAAAAGTGTACAATCTTGTGAGTTGCATTACTTTTGATAGCTTCCGCGAATGCGGCATGTGCTTGTGATAATGTAGTTGCCTGCGCGCAGGTCCTTGTCAATGTCCGTGTCGGACTGCTCGATCAGACGCCATTTGTCGTCGTAGATGCGAATGAGCGCGTGGTCTTTGTTCTGGATAACTATCCTGTCCACGTCGTAGAATCGTATGATGTGCTTGTCCACTTCCTCGCTCTGTATAGCGTGAGCGCGATAAATGTCGTCGTCTTCAAGACTGTGTACGCTTGACTGGTTACTGCTGACTGCTGTCTGCTCTTTGCTGACAGTCTGGTCAAGTTGATGACTTGCAGCGTTGGCGGCTACCGCCATTGCTGCGAAAAGGGTTACGGTTACAAAAATCTTTTTCATTGTTGTTAGGTTTTTTGGTAAGGGTTTGTCTTCCCTTTTGTTAAGTTGATAAATTAAAAAACTAAATTTGTTGATTTTTGTTGTTTTTTGCACGTCACAGCGGCGTGCATTCACAAAATGTACCGCAATGGGTGTGCCAAAATATGTTAAATAGCATAAAAATCGTGCATTTTGCAAATAATTGACATAAGCATATTGCAAAATGCCCATATAAATGTAAGATGGACTTGATAATCTATTCGGCACTCTTCTGCCTGCTGACAAAACTGCCGATGATGAGCGGGAAGATTGTATTGATGGCCCAGAGCAGGAGCATAGCGATGACGGCGGCTGCGGTGACATCGCTGCCGAAGCGCGCGAATATGACCGCCGCCCATGCGCCTCGTACCGCAATCTCTGCGGCAGGAACGTTAGGCGTGACGGTGATAAGAAGGAAATAGAGCGGCATGACAGCGAGCATGGAGAGCGTGTCGAGTGTGACACCGCAGAACAGGAGCGTGAGCGTGAGTTGGACGATGAACACTGCGTAGCGCAGCAGGGAGATGCCGAGCAGGACGCATGTGTCGCGAACGGTGAGAGCCGCCATCTGGGTGATAAGCATGCGTGTCTGTTCTTTTTCCCATGGGCGCTGTTGCAACCGTCGCATGAGCGCGGGCAGGGCGAGTACGGCTATGATGGCACCGGCCAGCGCCAGCGTGATGCTCCAGATGAGCGAACTGTCAGGTGCGAGCCACCAGACGGCGGCGGGCAGACCGATGACTATGATCACGGTGGTCATGGCGTATCCGCCTATAAGCCCCAGACAAGTGGCGGTGAGCCAGTGTTGGCGTGTGTTGCGGAAGAGCATGGCGCGTCCCGGATACTCACCGAGCTTGTACGGCGTTACGAAGCCTGCTATAGTACCGTAATAGACCTGCCGTTGTGCTTCATGGATGTCCATGGGCTCGATATTGCGAACAAGGAACTGCCATTTCCACGCTTCGCACAGACGGTTGACGGGGAAGAGAAGAATGCAGCCAATGAGACACAGCCACTGCCACCACTCCGCCTGCCTGAACTGTTCAAGCAGCCCGGGATAGTTGTCGTAGGTGACGAGCTTGTAAGCCAGAAAGCCGTACGCAAGGACAATAAGCAGTATGTTGGCAATTTTTTTGAACATGGCAGTCTGCTGCCGTCAGTATGTGGTTTTTGTGTTGCAAAGGTACGAAATAAAAACGGAATTTGCAAATTATTCAACAAGAAATGTACAAGAAAATGCATTTTGTCACCCTTCGTGGGTGAAGATTTTTAGGATATGAACGGAAAAACGGACAGAAAAAAACTGTTTCAGACCCTGACATGACCCTGACATGACCCTGACAAAACCCCGACAAAACCCCGACAAAACCCCGACTTGACCCTTATCAAACCTCGATGTAGTATGGTAAATGATTTCCATAAGGAGTAGGATTTGCTGCAAGGTTCATGTGTCAAAAAGTAAGAAATCAGGCGATTTTTGCGGTAAAGAGTTGCGATTGTCAGATTTTTTGCTTACCTTTGTGCGCTTTTTATCGCCTTTGACTGAATGTAGTCAAGCATAATATAATATAGAAAATATAACATAGAAAAGCAATTGCTACCTCAAACCGGAATAACCTATAACGAATCATCCCGAATGAATAACCGGCGTATCCATATTCTCATGACAGCAGGCATCCTGATGCTTGTGTCGGTGTGTGCATACCCGTTTGACCATTACATACGCGTATCAGGAGATTTTTCTTACGCGCGCGATTGCGCTCATGGAGGCATAGCGTGGGACAACACGGCGCAGGTGAGCCTGCAGGACGCGTTGGCGGTGATTGGCAGCGGGGCGATGGAGAAGGGTGTTTCTGGTAACGGCTTTGCACCTGCGTTAGGTGTGGGATACCGGTTGGCGCACAACCACTTTCTGTTTGATGTCGGGCTGGGTGGCGAGTACAGGCAGACATGGCTTAAGCCGCATGACCTGACCAACGCCTATGCGCGCGGAAAGGACGAAGAGGGGCTGATATACATGGGACATCACCAGTGGCGTGAGCGCCGCAGCGTGCTGCGTCATGCCGGGCTGACCCTGCCGGTGACAATAGGCGGCGAGTGGGATGAGTGGTTCTTTCTGGCAGGAGTGAAGGGCGCCGTGGATATATGGGGCAGGAGCGAGGAGCAGGGACTGTACACGCTGGATGGTGCGTATGACCGCTACATGAATGCGTTCGAGGGAATGCCTAACCACGGATTTGTGACGGACGAGCCCTACCGGTGCGAGCCCAAGTCACAGGCAGTTAGCATCAGCCTGCGAGCATGCGCCGAGGTGGGGTACTGCGTCTATGGCGCCAGTGACGGGCGATACAAGCGCAAGCAGACGGTCAAGGTCTATGTGAGTGCGTTCGGCGAGTACGGCGTGCTGACAAGCAAGGAGGCTTATGCGCCTTTCCTGTTGGGAGCACGGGTTACGATGCTGGTACCGCTGCCGGTTAAGAGGGAATGTACATGCTGGAAGTTCTGATGAAATGGTACGGGCCGCATGGATGGAACGGATTGGACAGATAATAATGAATAGGATAGTTACATATTTGCTGTTAGTCATTTGTCAGCTGGTATGGGTGGCGAATGAGGCGTTGGGAGCGGCTATTACGATGGCTGACCTGCCTTATTTGTGTGACTTTGAGGATGCTTCGGAGAACGCGAACTGGACGCTCAACCCGTCCATCAACACCATCACGACCACCAATGCATGGGTGATAGGCGATGCGTTGGCATACACCGGCGAGCGTTCGCTGTATGTGTCGCAGGACGGCGGTGTGACGAACACCTACGCCTCGACGAACAACGTGCTGTTGGCGTATCGTGACATAACACTGGAGGCGGGTGACTACGACGTGGCATACGACTGGACGGGTATGGGCAACAAGACGAAGGGTTACCTGAAGGTGATTTATGCCAACCGTCCGACGAGCGGACTGAAGTGCCTGGGCAACAGCGTTGAACCGTCCTATGTGAGCACGTCGGTGCAGCTGATGGGCAATAACGCCAGTCTGGTGGGCGGTGATGCGTGGCGTCATGTGCAGGCTCGTGTGACCATACCGGTGGCACAGGCCAACAAGACCACGACGCGTCTGCTGTTCGTTTGGGTGAGCACCGATGTTACGGTAACCGAAGCGCCTACATCGGTCGCGATAGACAACTTCCAGCTCGCCAAGGCTCCGCCTGCCGACGACTATCCGACCAACATACACGTAACAACCGTGCTGAACAACTCCACCATCGAGTGGGAAGGCTCGGCGGACGCCTACGAGGTGCTGTACAGGAAGAAGACTGACAGCGAGTTTACGTCGGTGCCTGTTGAGGGCAACTCCGTGACGCTGCAGAACGTGGACTATGGAGCATACGAGTTCTGGATTTGCGCCGTGAATGGCGAGGACAAGACGATCTATACCATCTTCCCTGTGGTGTACATCTACCAGACGGACTGTTTTGATGCGCTGAACATGTACAACGCATCGTTTGAGTGGGGCGGCTGGCAGCACAGCAAGGGCAAGGAGGTGAAAGGCACGGATCGTGTGGATTACGGTCCGGGTGATGTGCGCAGTCGCCATACGACGCACTTCGACCTGACGGAGACAGACCCGCGTACGGAGTATTACAAGAACGGTCAGACGGTAGCTTTGCGCACGGTGCCGAGCGGCGAATTCGGTTCGGTACGGTTGGGCAACTGGAATACGGGCAGCGAGTATGAGTCGATGACGTTCCACTACACGGTGGAGTCCAGCTCAATGGCGGTGCTGCTCATCAAGTATGCGATGGTGCTGGAGAACCCGAACCACAATGCCGAGAGCCAGCCTCGGTTCACGCTGGACGTGTTTGACGAGGAAGGCGTGTCGGTGGACACGAAGTGCGCCTCGGTGGACTTCCATGCTCCCGCACCGCAGGAGTGGGATGACCCGGAAGTGCAGGCGTTGTGGCACGTGAGCAACTGGTACAGCGGTGGTAATAACCACGTCATCAACTGGCAGGACTGGAAAACGATAGGCATCAGTGTGGAGGATTTTGTCGGCCAGACGCTGACCATTACGCTGACCTCCTACGACTGCGACCAGGGCGGTCACTTCGGTTACGCCTACTTCATGCTCAATTGCGTGCGCAGTGACGTGGATGGTCTGCCCTGGGGCGAAGGTTCCACCACGCAGATGTTCACCGCTCCTCAGGGATTTGATTACGCATGGTTCAATAGGACTGACCAGCTTTTCCAGGATACGATTGACAACACCAATCCTGCCAAATACCCGTACATAACGGATGAAGGCCGGTACTTCTACATCCTGGAGTCCGACACGAACACCTACATCTGCCACGTAACTTATCCCACGAACCCTGAATGCGGCTACTGGTTTGACGCGAGCGGCAAGCCTCATACGCCCAAGGCGGAGATGGATATCCGCTGGACTCCTTCGGAGTGCACGAACGGCTTCACCTGGTGGAACCGCTGCCATGTGGTGCTGACCAACCAGCTGACCGGCGAAGAGGAACACCGCTATGACAAGCAACTGGAGAACTGCTTCCTGATAGTTGACGGCGAAGAAATTCCAGTCAGCTATGATGAGAATGGCGTGTTCGTGCCCATGCCCGACGAGGGCGGTACGGTGCGCTACGGCATATGGACGGGAATCTATGTCAAGAACCAGCTGTATGCTGACACGGCGTGGTACGAGATGGAGATACCAGCCATAGGTCCGCTGCAGACTGACATGTATGCCGAGATATGCCGTGGTGATGTGGTCTATTTCCCTGAAGGGTCGCAGACCAAGTGCACCGAGCCGGGCGACTATTTCGACAACCTGCAATCCGTTGTCACCGGTTGTGACAGCACGGTCATACTCCACCTGACGGTACACGAGCCTCTGCTGACAGATGTGTATGACACAATCTGCGAAGGCCACACCTACGTGTTCAACGGCGAGACGCTCACCACGTCCGGACGCCGAACAGCGATATTCAACAGCCTGGTTACGGGCTGCGACAGCGTGGTGACCTTGAACCTGAATGTCGCACCCCGTCCGCGTCACACACTGCTGACTGAACTCATATGTGCAGACGACGCACTGGTGCTCAAGACGAGCAACAGCCAGAACATGGACAGCCTGTATCTGGTAGTGGACCGTGCAGAGGGCGTACACCCTGCTGAACGGGACGGTGACCTGTCGCGGATATACTTCGACAACGTGCTTGCCGGGGTACGCACGGCATACATCTACACCACAATGCCTTGGTGCGACGATGTGTATGAAGAGAAAATCACGTTCAATGTGAGCCTGCCGAGCAGCATCATCGAGGCGCGTTTTGACGACGTGCTGGCGTTCCTGTCACCTGCGTACAACGGCGGCTATACGTTCACCTCGTACCAGTGGTACGCCAACGGTCAGCCTATCGAGGGCGCAACGGGTTCATACTACTACAATACCGGCATGGACAAGGACGCGGAGATAACCGTCAGTGCTACCCTGCAGGACGGCACGACGGTGTGGGTGTGTCCGTTCACGTTCAACACCGCCTCGCGTCCGGATGCTCTGGATGATGTGCGTGCTACAGGCAAGGCGGTCAAGCTGCTGCGTGACGGACAGCTGGTAATCCGCTATGGCGACAGTGAGTTTGATGCTCTGGGCAGAAGGATACAGTAATCGTATACCCTTACTATACCCTTGCTATACCCTTGGGCTATGAAAAATAGAAACATAATGAAACGAATCGTATACATACTGATTGCTCTTGTGACAGCACTGACGGCTGCCGCACAGTTGCCGCACAGCTACTCGTGCGACTTTGAGGATGCGAACGAGAATGCGCAGTGGAACCTGAATACGCCTAAGAACGCAAGCTATGAATGGCTCAACCAGTGGATAATAGGTGACAAGGTGGCCTCGCTGGGCGAGAAGTCGATGTATATAACTCCGGATGAGGGCGCAAGTGTGGGGTATGCCAAAACGCAATCACGTATCGTGGTAGCCTGGCGTGAACTGCAACTGGAGGCCGGTCGTTACGATTTGGCATTTGACTGGATGTGCGGCGGCGACTCGGCGCGTGCAGCACTGATGGTAGCATGGGTGCCGGAGAGTCAGTTCGGGGACATCGTCTGCAAACTCAACGACGACTATAATGCCTCCAAATGGATAAAAAACAACATGTTGAAATTTGACTGTCAAGGTATCCTGGCAGGAATGCCTGTATGGACGCATGCCGTAGATACATTATATACGGACGGCACACCGCACAGGCTGGTATTTATGTTTGTTTATAGCAGCTCAGCTATGTTGAAGCACCCCGGTCCGTGTGTGGACAATATCCAGTTGGCACGCAACAATTGCGGCGAACCAAAGGACAAACAGGTCTCGATGGCAAGCCAGAACGTTACCTTGTCGTGGCAGTCGGGGGCTGAATCATTCAACTTGCGTCTGCACCGTATGGGGGACACGGAAGCAATTGAGGTTCAGGATATCAAACAGGATAATTATTCGACATCTCTTCAGGAGGGAATTTATGACATTCAGATTCAGGTTGTCTGCGAAGGTGACACAAGTGCGTGGTACGGCTTCCCTCCGGCTATTGTCCATGATGCACGGTGCTTTGACTATCTTGATTTGACAGATGAACGCTGTTATTATTCTGACACAACTAGCAGCAATTACCTTAAAACTGATTTAATGTTCAGTCAAATAACTCCAAGGAAGATAGATTATGGATTTGCGTCAGTGGCAAGTCGTCATACCATCCATTATATACCCGATGAATACGATGCACGTACATTGAACAGCATTGATAGTGATAGCAATCCGGTATCACCGCTGAAGACGATACCCGATGGCGCATTGGCATCGGTGCGTATCGGTAGTTGGGAAGAGCATGCACGTGCAGCACGTGTGGTATATGATTTTACAGTGGATGCCAACGAGGCCAGCGTGCTGATGCTGCAGTATGCAATGGTGCTCCAGTATGCCAAACATGAAGAGCCACAACGTCCACGAATGATGATTGATATTGTGGATGCTCTGACCAATAAGTCGCTGGAGCCATGTACAACGGTTGATCTGGCATCTGAGGTAGGTGGCGAAGGATGGTATAGAGTCCCGTATGATCCAAATAGTCTTGACCCCAACGCAAAAGATGTCTGCTGGCGTGATTGGACAACCATGGGTTTGAACCTGGCGGAGCATCACGGCAAGCATGTCAAAGTGGTGATAACTGTTCTCGGTTGTGCAATGTCTGCTCACTTCGGCTATGCCTATTTTACGCTCTCCTGTACATCCGGTCAAATCAAAGGTATGCACTGTGGCTGGGAGCCGACGAACGAGTTTATTGCTCCGGAAGGTTTCAACTACCGCTGGTACAAAGTGTCGGCGCCGAACAAGACGGTGGGAACAGATAATGTGCTGACGGTGGATTATACGGATACATGTACGTATGCAGTGGATATGACATATAAGTCGGACAAGAACTGCGGCTTTACATTGTATGCAAGCGCGGTGCCCCGTTTCCCTATCCCGGAAGCGACATATACTTTGGAGCAGCGCGATTGTCATAACTTTATCACACTGCACAACACCAGTCATATCCGCACATACAACTACTGGACAAAGGAGATGATAGATACCCCTATCCGACCGGAGTATGTCGGCTGGAGTTTCGATGGTCTGACACCGCAGTATGATCCGCAGAAAGCACCATGGGAGATATCCTTCCAACTGCCTGACGAGGAGGCGGACTATCAATTCCTGCTGCTTGCCGGTGTGGGACTATGCGACAGCATACTGAAGTTGGATATCCATGTGCCGGCTGTAGGTCCGGACTCCGTGGTGGATATCGTGCAGCGTTGCGAAGGTGACATCTATTACCACAACGGCAAGCCGTACACAAAGGATGCGCTTATCAAAGAATATGACTACAACACGGCGGGCTGCGACAGTCTGCATGTGACCGATTTGAGGTTTGTAGCGGCTATCTATATCAATATCGAGAAGTCCATTCCGGAAGGAGATACTGTGCTTATCGGTACGGAAGCGTTCACCCAGACGGGCGTTTATACGGTAACTCTGAAGTCGGTAGCCGGTTGCGACAGTATAGTGACACTTGACCTTACGGTGGTGGAGCCGTTGGTGGTGGAGATAAGTTCGGTGGAGAGTCCTTGTCCGGAAGATGCCTCTTTCCTTATAGAAACGCACGCGCGTAAAGGCAAGCCCAACCGCTACACCCTGCAGTTTGACGAGGCAGGCGAGGCGGCCGGTCTGGTAACGCAGACCGATGAACTGACAGGCTACCCCGACAACACGATAGAGGTGCCTGTGCCGGAAGGCATGATTTCCGGGTACTATGTGTTCAAACTGGCGTTTGACAGCGAGATCAACGGTACATGCGAGGTGACCGGCGAGGCAACGATACACTATTCGTCATCGCTCATCCGACAGCGCTGGGATGATATATTGGGCATCCTCAACGCGGAGTATAACGGCGGGTATGACTTCCAATACTTCCAGTGGTACCGCAACGGTATGCCTATCGACGGAGCTACCGAGCCGTACTACTACATAGAGAGCAAACTCAAGGCCGGTGACACTTATACCGTAGAATTGAAGCAGCGTGCCGATGACCGCGGACTGACCACTTGCGGCTATGTGGTACCGGCGGCTGATGCGGCTCCGGCAAGTGCAGCACAACGCGTGCTGCGTGACGGACAGTTGCTGATCAACGTCAATGGCCGCACCTATAACGCCCTTGGCAGGGTTGTAGAATAAGAAAACTGAATATCAATATAGTGGGTATTAGTCTAAATTATTTATTAACAAACAACAAAAAGCTATGAAACAATTATTTTCTCGTTGGCTGTTGATGGTAGCGCTGGTATTTGGCGCCGCAACAGCTATGGCACAGAAATCTGTGCTGGATGAAAATTTCGCGAATGGCAAACCTGAAGGCTGGACAACTGCATTGAGCTACTGGAAGTTCCAGGATGGCAGTGCTGTTTTCGAGGCTTTGGTGGAGAACGGTGTGGATACATTGTTCACTCCAATGGTCAGTCTGGCTGAGTTGGACAACAAGCCGTCGGTGGCTCTCACCTACAGCAATTTGGCCAACGGCGACAAGCTGAACACCCTGAAGGTGCTCTATCGCGCAGCAACAGCGGACGAATGGTCCGTACTGGAGACATTCAGCGAGGCTGCTGACAATCAGTACTGGAAAGGCGAATTGCCTGAAGGTCTGACCAGCGTACAGGTGGCACTGGCCGGTGCTTATCTGGGCGGTGTGAAGACTCCCGTCTATCGCCTTGCTATTGAGAACAAGACCGAGGCTACTGAGGCTCCTACCGGTCTGAAGGTTGAGGACCTGACCACATCGTCAGCAATGCTGTGGTGGGATGTATGCTCAAGCCCGAAGTTCAAGCAGTACAACCTGAAGGTCAATTCATCGAAGATGACCGACATGACAGCTACGGCTGACATCGTTGATCACGTAGGCTGGATGATTACCGATGAGTTCTATGAACTCACAAACCTCACTCCGAACAAAGAGTATTGGTTCTATGTTCAGTATGACTGCGGTGATGGTGACCTGTCTCCGTGGGCTGAGAAGTCCTTCCAGACACCTTGTGAGTCTATCAGCGGAACGTTTACTGAGGATTTCGAAGGAGATATATCCACGTGCTACACGATTATCAAGAACAGCACGGCTGCCGAGGTATCGGGTGAATATGCGTACAATAGCCAGAGGGCGTTCAAGTCCAATTCTGTTAAGGGTAAGTACAATTACCTCATCCTGCCGGAGTTCAGCGGAGAAATAAAGAACTATCAGGTTTCGTTTATGGCTGCTGCGGCTGACGGTGGTAACACCTATGCCCGAACGGTTACGCTTGGCGTATGTACCGAGGCTAACGAGGAGAGCTTTACTGCAGTGAAGACACTTGACCTGCCGAAGGGACGTACATGGGAGCAGATCGTGGTAACCCTGAAGGGCTATGCAGGTGCAGGCAAGTTTATCGCATTCCGCTTCGGTAACGAGGATAAGGAGAACCGTCTGTATATTGATAACATCAAGATTGAGACGGCATCCGAGTGCCCGAAACCGATGTTCGTGGAGGTATATGAGATCAATCCGAACTCCGCTAAACTGAAGTGGGTGGAGACCGGTAACGCCACTGAGTGGAACCTGGTTGTATCCACCAAGCCGCTCGACGATCCCGAGGATATTGAGCCGGACGCATCGAAGGGTGAGTTTGCCGGTTCTATCTCCACCAATCCGTATCAGGTGAACAATCTGAAGGCGAACACAACCTATTATGCTTACGTACAGGCTGGTTGCGGTAGCAGTGAGTGGACGAGTGCTGTCGAGTTCAAGACTGCACGTGAGGTGACTTATCCGTACAGCGAGCACTTTGACCGCATGGAGCCGGATGCGTACACCAACACCACTGCAGCTATTCCCAACGGCTGGGTAATGGATGACCGTGGTAACAACCCGAGTTATGCCAGCTATTATGACAAGCAATATACGAGTGACAGTTATCGTCCGTATGTAACGACAGCACAGAACAACAAGAAGACGGCGTATGTGAATGCATCACTCTTCTTGCGCGGTACATCCGGTACTTCTGCAACGTCAACGAACTATACCTCAATCGCCATGCTTCCGGCTATGCCGAAGGCAGTGAACACGATGATGATTACGTTCTGGGCAAAGGCTGCCAACGGCAACCAGACTCTGAAAGTAGGTGTAGCCAATACGCAGACCAACGACCTGCCTCAAGGCAAGCAGTTAGGCGAGAATATCACTGAAGTAGGTGAGGCTACCATTATCAAGGATGAGTGGAAGCAATACAAAGTGCTGCTGACCAACTACACAGGAGAGGGACGTTATATCACGCTCTATCTGAAGCCGGGTACCTCTACACCGAATGTGTATATCGACGACATCGAGGTGGACGAGGCTCCGGATTGTAACGCTGTTTCGACGGTGGATGCCGAAGCTACGGGTATCGACAAGGCTACGGTCAGCTGGACGGACGCTTCCTCCAGCACGTCATGGGTAGTAAAGGTCAGCTCGTCGGAGATTGACCCGAAAGCGGCTGAAGGTGACATCGTGGCTGCACAAACCGTGAATGAGAAGAGCTACAATATCACCGGTCTGTCAATGGGTGCTACGTACTATATCTATGTCAGCCCGACTTGCGGTGACGCATGGAAGAGCACGACCGTTACCACATTGGTAGGTCTGCAAGTGCCGTACTACAACGACTTCCAATCGGAACCTGTAACTGGTGCTAAAGCTAACCGTAGCCCTGAGAACTGGACGCTGGGTAATACGTATATGGATACATGGACAACCTCATCATATGTTCCGTATCTTTACACAACAGCATATGCTGCGGCAAATAATCCTCCTGCAGATGCAAAGCAACCGTATCTGTATTTCACTTATACTACGACAGCTTCTTCTCAGTTCCCGTATGCAATCATGCCGGAATTGCTGAATGCTGCAGTGAAAGACCTGAAGATTTCCTTCTACGGCTATTACAACAGCACTGCGACTACGGCTAACTATGCTGCAAAAGCAGGTGGTCCGTTCGGTCAGCTTCATATAGGTGTTGTTAGCAGTCCGTCGGATATCAACAAGACGAACAAGTTTAACAAGGTAACTCATGTTGCAACTGTTCGTTGTGCGAAAGGGCAAACTGTTGAGCCGTTTGTTGTGGATATGTCATCCTACACCGGTAACGGTAAATATATTGTATTCTATGCAGATACTGCAAAATATAATTATTTTGGCATAGATAATCTCTCCATTACATTAGCTACTGATCCGCAGAAGGTTACGAATGTAGAGGCTTCTGAAATCACCCAGACCGGTGCCAAACTGGCTTGGAAAGAGAACGGTATAGCCACCAAGTGGGAAGTGCGCGTATTTGACGCAGCACAGGATGACCCTGCAGTGGGAACACCTGCTTTCAGTGCAATAGTTACCGCGAAAGAGGCTACTATTACAGGTTTGAACGCCTCCACCAAGTATTTTGCCTATGTTCGTTCCGTACAAGACAACGGCAATGGTGCATGGGGAAGCACAAACTTCCGTACAGAGTGTGGTGCCTCGGCTGTTCCATTTATCGAAGATTGGGAGTCTTATGGAGCAAGTGCCGGTTCATTGGGAGAGACTTGCTATATGCAGACTGCCGGTGCGCAAGTCGCTGGCTCCAGTTCTCCGAATGCAACGGTGAAGACAGGTCAGGTTGTTAAATTCAATGCAACCTCCACCAACAAGGAGCCGATGATTGTGTTCCCTGAATTGAATGCGCCTATCAAGACCCTCCAGTTAACGATGGCAGCCAGCCCGTACACATCTTCATATGTAGGCGATGCTTCCTATACGGAAATCGGTGTGTTGGAGAATGTTGGTGAAGAATCACAGACTTTCGTTAAGATTGCTGAATATCGCTTCAATTTGAGTGATGTGAAAGCATGGGACGAGTGCTTCGTTAACTTCGGTACTTATACCGGCGAAGGTGGTCGTATCGCTATTCGCTCAATTTATCAGAATTCGAAGACCACTCATATCTGTTTTGATAACGTAGTGATTGAACAAATCCCGCAATGCGGACGTATCACTACTATCGAGGTTACGGATATCGACTCTACTCATGCGGTTATCAGTTGGGAAAAGGGTAAGACCGAGAACAAGTGGAACCTCAAAGTAAGCTCCACCGAACTGGAAGACCCGAGCGCTGCAACGGCTGACGTCTTCGATGGCGCGCTGACCGAGCAGACCAAGGCTTTGGCTGACTTGGAAGGCAACACCACCTATTACGTATATGTTCAGTCGGTTGACGAGACCTTGGAGTGTACCGGTCAATGGAGCAATGCCAAGACTTTCAAGACCACCTGTAAGAAGCAGACCTTCCCGTATGAGGAGGACTTTGAGTCATATGAAACCAGTTCTGGTAAAGACCTTGGCTGTAACACGATTTGTGGTCCTGATGCAAACCACTCGTACGTAACGACCAAGAATAGTACTAAGATGCTCTACCTGCGTCAGGCAACCAAGGGCAATCACAACTACTTTGTATTCCCTGCGCTGGCAGTTGACTCTGTTAAGCGTCTGCAACTCAATATGCAGGTATATTCAGGAGGAACAACAGCTACCACGAAGTATGCATTTGAGGTTGGTGTGATGACTGATCCGAAAGACCCGAGCACATTTGTGGCTACGCATCAGGATACAGTCATGGGTGCTTCAACAGCTTATGATCGCGCATATACATTTGAGAAATATGCCGGTGATGAGACGGGTACAAAATTCGGCACCTTCATCGCGCTCAAGGCTATGGAATATACTACATCTACAGGAAGTACATCTGCAGGTTATGTATATATTGACAATGTCTTGATTGACTTCATAGAGACCTGTCCGGCTCCTACGGATCTGAAGACCGACTCGGTTGGCATCTATGGTGCTCAGTTCAGCTGGTTGACCGACGACAAGACTGTTCCCCATCGTGTACGTATCTTTAATGATCCTTCTCTCAAGCCGGATAACGAAGGCTGGATTGCTGAGGGCGTTGTTTCCGATACGACCAAAATGATAATCGAAGGTCTGCAAGCACATACCAAGTATTATGCATATGTGCGCAAAGAGTGCGCCGCTACTGACCTGAGCCGTTGGAGCAGTGCATGGACGTTCATCACCGAGTGCCCGGAGACGCGTGCTATCCCATATGAGGAGAACTTCGACGGTGATACCGAGCCTATCGGTGACTACTGCTGGGCAAGCTTTATGGTTCAAGGTCCTGCCGGCTGTACAACGGATTATAACTCCAAGATGTCAACCTCCGCAAAGAAGGATGGTACACGTGGCTTGTATCTGCAATACACTGAAGTTCCATCGCAAGCAGGTGGTTCTTGCGTAGGTACGCACCGTTCGGCAGCTATCACGCCGGTACTGGATGTGGAGAATCTGAACGAGTTGCTGCTGTACTTCGACGTAAAACGTAGCGGATCTACCAATGCAGGTGTGAAGATTGAGGCTGTTTCGGACGAGACCATCAACGCCGATGCCATCTATATCACAACTATCAATGACATCACTGCTGACTGGTCAAAGGCATACGTCAAATTGAGCGACTACTACACTTCTGTTCAGCCGTACAAGCGCCTGCGCTTCACCACGACTACAGCTTCCGGTGTATATATCGACAATCTGGTATTAACCAGAGACCAGAGTGCTGTCTTCCCTGTTGAAAACATGAAACTGCAGTTGCTGTCCGAGACAACGGTTAAGTTCTCGTTCGTAGAGCAGACTCCGTTTATCAACGAGTGGCAAGTGGCATACGTAGTAGCCGGTGGCGATATTGCAGATGCAACCATCATTACGATTGATGCTACCGAATATACGATTACCGGTCTGACAGCCAACACAAGTTACGACATCTATGTTCGTGGTAATGTTGAGGGTGACGTTTGGACAGGTCCGCTTACGGCTACGACTATCCAGTCTCCGGCCCCGCTGCCGTTAATCACCGGCTTTGAGGACGATGCTGACAATGCTATGTGGAACATCTATAACCTTTATGGCGATGGCATCCATACCTATCCTAACTTCTGGATTGTGGGCAAGGCCGACAGTTGCGCCGGTACGGGTGAGAATGCATTGTTTATCACCAACGACAGTGCTTCATACATCGCATTTGATAAGAACGACGGTCACAATATGGATCCTGTGAAGTATGCTTACCAGGGTTCGAATATTGTGGCAACCTCCTATGTATGGGCTACGCGTAATATCAACATTGCTAACGCCGGCACATATAAGTTCAGCTTCAAGTACAAAGTACCGAAGTGCTATTCTTCGGACGGTCTGTATGCTCAACTGATACCTGCCGGTGCTACGTTCAAGGCCGGTAATGCTACCCTCATTTCGGGTGCTACACGTTCCGGTTCGGCTACCACGGCAACGGATGCCAACGGCTGCTATCTGGTAATGGGTAAGCAGAATAATGTAGAAGACTGGACTTGGTATGTACAATCGCTTGATATTGAGGAACCGGGTATCTACACCTTGGCTCTCTACTGGTACAATCCTTCTGCAGGTGAGCCGTATGCAACTCCGGCGGCAATCGATAGCGTTATCGTAGAGGAGTACCTCTGCACAACGCCGAAGTCTATCGAGTTTGTAAATCGTGCTGCCCATGCAGTTACTCTCAAGTGGTTCGGTGGTCAGTGCAAGAACTTCGAATATGTGCTGTCACGCTACGCTAACTTGGGTGATCCTGCTATGATTGATGCAGAGGACAAGGAGGCTTACGGTACGCTGAACGATGGTCCGCAAGTGACCATACAGGGCCTGATGCCGAACACCAACTACAGCTTCTATGTTCGTACCATCTGCGAGGACGGATATACCGATTGGGTAGAGTATGACTTTAATACACCGTGTGAGTTGTACGAACTGCCATACACCGAGGGCTTCTTCGAGACTCCGGAGTGCTGGATTCTTAGTGGCGCTTCTGTAGGAAAAACTTCAGTAGGTACATCCGCTGAGCATGAAGACTGGTATCGTCTGTCACTCAATGCAACAAGCGGTATGGCTATCCTGCCGGAGTTGGCTGTTGACCTGAAGAACGTAGATGTGGAAATCGGTCTGTTCAACACCACGGCCAACTATGGTGCCGTATCACTCGGTGTGATGGACAACACCTGGGATGCTTCTACCTTCAAGGAGGTTGCGTTCTTCCAGACTCAGACCAAGCCGGGTAGCACAGGTACCTATACTCCGACACAGTTGGAAGTGTTCCACAAGATGCTCAACCTCTACGAGGGAACCGGCAAGGTGCTGGCTATCAAGAATGCCACGGCTAATGCTATCGGCGTTAAGTATATAACGCTTACCGAGTTGCCTGACTGCGTAAGACCGCAACAGGTAGAGCTGACGTTCGTTACCGACAATGCCGTTACGGTTAACTGGATTGCCGGTGTTGAAGAGGCTTGGGACATCATGATCAATGATCAGATTATTGAGAATGTAACCGAGAACCCGTACCGCGTCACCGGATTGGAGCAGGGTACCGTATATAGTGTATCCGTCCGCGCTATCTGCGACGAGCAGAGCAAGAGCGAGTGGTCGGTGCCCGTATCGTTCCAGACAGCCTGTGGCGTGAACCCGCTGCCGATGAATGAGGACTTCAGTGGTCTGGTAGCCGCTAACAAGCGTGCAACGCTCACCTGCTGGAGCAACATGGCTACCAATCAGCCGATTGAGCAAGTGTTCAGTGGTGCAGTCAGCCCGTACGAGCCTGCATCCAGTGTATATTACACCTACATGTGGATTGCCAACTATCTGTCGCAATTCGGTGATGAGCACCAGTTGTTGTTCTTCGGCAGCTCGTTGCTCTCAGACGGTCCGAAGTATCGCTGGATGATAACACCGCAGTACGCTATCGAGGGCAACGCTACGCTGAGTTTCGATGTACGCCATACGGATAACAAGAACATGATGGCCAAGCCGACCGGACGCTTCTTTGTAGCAATCTCTACCGATAACGGTGCTACATGGAAGAAAGACGATGCTACGCTGATCGAGGGCATTGACTCGGTATATACCACCAAGTCTGTATCGCTCAACAAGTTCGCCGGTCAGAACATCCGTGTAGCCTTCTACATGGAGAACCTCGGCGGTGAAACCAGAACGAATGGTAGTGGTTTGTTCACGCTCCTTGACAACATCCGCATGAACTGCACGGATACCTATCCGTATGCTGACAATGCTTGCCAAGGCTACGACTACGAAGGCTACGGCTTCAGCATCAAGGCGGAGGATCTGCCGCTGGCTGGTGAAGACAGCACGTACTATCGCTTCGCTGCAAGCACGGAGAATGGTTGCGATAGCACTATCGCCCTCACTATCACGACGCGTACAGCTACTCCGATCGAGACGATAAACGATACGATCTGCCAGGGTGATGTATATGAGTTCGGACCGTATGAACTCACTGAGCCGAACCCTGAAGGACAGCCTTACTTCCTCAACGGAGAGAATGAGTTCGGTTGCGATAAGCCGGTATATCTGTATCTGCACGTCAAACCTCGCGTAATTAGCGATGTTGTTGTAGCAATCGACAATTCGATGTTGCCGTACCAGGTGGATGAGTTCTACACTGTACCTGCTGATGCACCTATCGGTGAGACATTCGAAGAGATTATCCAAACCTCTGAAACGGAATGCTCGTTCAACAAGTACATCGTTACCATCAGTCAGTGCCTGATGCCGGTTGAGTTCGAGGATGCGATTTGCGAGAACCAGACTTCTTACGAGGGTTACGGTTTCGCTATTGAGGCTGCCGAACTGCCTGCTGCAGGTGAGTCCAAGCCGTTCAACCGTACTGCCAAGGATGAAGTAGGTTGCGATAGTATCATTACACTCACACTCGCTGTGATCAAGAATGATACCGTTGATCACCTGCCGGCATACGAGATTAAGCTTAGCGAGCTGCCTGTCGTAATTGACGGAGTTGAAATCATACCTGCCGGAACACCGGTTGGCGATTACAATATTGTCATCCCGGCTGAGAACGATGAATGTGCATATGACCGCTACTTCTATTCCATTGTAGAGGACGTAGATGGTCTGATATATGTCACCGACGGACTGAAAGATGTTATAATCTATGACGCACTTGGCCATCAAGTTGCTGTGGCTGCTGATTCGTCAGAACTTAAAGCATTGAATCTGCCGTCAGGTGTATATCTGATTCGCACTACGATGCAGAATGGAAATGCCTACTGTGGCAAGTTCATTGTGAAGTAGTTGCTGTAAATACGGATAGCCCGATTGGTTTCGGGCTATCTGACACGCGTTCGGCAAATGTCGTTTACAGATGTCGCAATGCGACATAAAACGCGACATTGCCTCCGCTTTCCACAAAACAAACGCTGCGCTGGTTTGTTTTGTGGGTGGGGGAAGAGCAAAGAGGGAGTTTTGTGGGGAGAGAATGAGAATAAACGAATATGAAAAAGATTGCGATCATAGTATGGATGGCTTTGCTGCCGGTAGTGTATGCGGCAGCAGCAGTGCGGACAATGGATGAGGCGCTGCAGATAGCGGCGGAGTTCACCACGCCTGCAGGCGTCATGAGCGCGCCGGCGCGTGGGCAGCAATCCACAACGATAGCTGCGCAGGATGCGGCATACATCGCCGTCAACACCCGCGGCGGCTATGTGCTCGTCGGTGCGGACGACCGTATGCCCGAGGTGCTCGGCTACGGCGACAACGGCAGTTTTAACCCTGACAACATGGCACCTGCCATGCGCTACTGGCTGCAGTGCTATGCTGAGGAACTGGCGGCGCTGGACGAAAGCGGTGAAACCGCTCAGACCGCACAGGTCAGAAAGGCTATTCCCGCTGTCAGTCCGCTCGTGACGAGCAAGTGGAACCAGTCGGCACCATACAACAATCTCGCGCCGTATTACAACGACCAGGGGGGCCAGTGTGTCACCGGCTGCGTGGCTACAGCCATGGCGCAGGTGATGTACTTCCATAAGCATCCTGCCCAGGGTACGGGTTCGCACTCCTACTATTGGGTATGTACGGAGCCCGTTGGCAAATCCGGCACCCTGTCCGCCAACTTCGGCAACACCACCTACCGCTGGGACAAGATGATTGACAATTACCGCAACGGCTATACAACCGAGCAGGCGGATGCAGTGGCAACTCTGATGTACCACTGCGGCGTATCCATAGAAATGGGCTACGGGCAGTCAAGCGGAGCATATACCGAGAAAGTGCCACCCGCCTTGAAGGACTACTTCGGCTACGACGCCAACTACCAGAGCATCAAG
>Ga0310690_10002927_pt1 | contig 26718 bp, 22 predicted proteins | sample AusTroGonzalo_MG_2_FD_207661 | JGI IMG/M metagenome (GOLD analysis project Ga0310690, IMG submission 207661) | Bovine rumen microbial communities from tropical cattle in Woodstock, Queensland, Australia - Gonzalo_04 (v2) (version 2) | ecosystem: Host-associated > Mammals > Digestive system >...
TCACTTGCCATGATCGTTTCATGATTTTATGCGTGCACGACTTTACATTTTTGAAAATTCCACCAGCATCTTCGCCTTCGAGAAACTCACACGATGGAGACCATCCTTTATCCGTACGAACAAACGCCAAGCGGATATAATATCCATCATGTTCATACGCCTTTGGGTCTTCCACAAACCCAATTGCGGTAAGTTCTTTTGCAGCCACATAGAACGGCAAAAGCAAAACAAATAGCCAAATAAAAACAAACTGTTTCATACAATTTAACATCACTCTCTTTTGACTGCCGTTGTAACCACTAGCGTATCGGCTTTGCTGTACGGAGTCTTGTATATCAATTTCCAAGTGAATGAGCTATCCTTCAAAGACAATACGTCCATCGCATAAAAATGAGATTCTGGAAGTGCTGGCATATTCGTGTATTTAGGATTTCCGCAATAAGTTGGATAATTGCCGCAATAACACGTATAGTGCGGAAACGAATGCATCTCAGGACAAGAAATAGAAACAGAATGTATTGTCGGCGCCGTTTTGAGATTCGAGCTTAAAGAATCTTTGCGTTCTTTTTTTTCTTTTGACTTTGCAGATTTTTTGGAGTCTTTTTTCTTTCCTGTTTCATAGAAAGTCACGCCACTAGGCAAATCAATGGCAGTCAACTCATACGAAGACGAGAACCTTTTTGAATGAGAACAAGGGAAAGTTTTCTTTACTGAAGCAAATTGTTTTTTAAAATAAGCGGTGTCAAACGTTGCATATACAGGACGAGGGATATAACTCGTTTTCTTAAACAAACCAAAATTTAAATTTATGTAGGCCGTATCTTGATACGTATTTGTGTCCGGTTTATATTTCCGCGAAAGTGGATAACCTTTAAATTTATCATCGGGACACAGTTCTGCATGGCACTGAAATTCATCCCCTTTTATCTCGCAGTTAGAAGCCCGCCATACAGAAATTTCGCCTTTGTGATCTTTAATGCGATAATACACCAAGGCATTTTCAGGAATACGATTGTTATAGTACAGAAAGAAAAGTGTTCCTGCAACCAGAACAAGCAAAATAGGTAACACAATTTTCAAAACAAACTTGTATAAAATTCTCTTTGTCACCTACGGTTCCTCGCAATAACGTTCTTTTCCACTTACGTCCATAGACTCGTAATAAACATTGCACTTGCATCATCCGCCTTCTTGAAGCCGCAATGCTCGTAGAAGGCGAGTTCTTCGTTGTAGGCGACCACGACGATGCGGAGGTAATCCTTGTATTTTTCATGGACCTTGTCGACAAGGACTTTGCCAATGCCTTTGCCCTGGTATTCGGGGCGCACGAGCAGGTAATGCACATAGGCGTTCATGATACCGTCGTCCATCGCGCAAATCATGCCGACGAGTTTGTCGCCGTCCCAGGCCGAGATGACGGTCTTGAAATTCTTCATCGCGACTACGAGTTTATCGGGGAAATGTCCCGAGGACCATTCGACGGAGAGGAAGAGGTCTTTTAAATCTTGTTCAGAAAATTCGTGGGTGTTTTTGTATTCAATAGTCATAATAATACCGGAGATTGCTTCGTTCCCTTATAGGGAACTCGCAATGACAAGGGTGGGTGGCGGGCGTGACAAAACGGGGTTATTCCTTCCTGCGATAAACGTTCGCAAGGATTGCGCCGGAGATGTTGTGCCATACGGAGAAGATGGCGCCGGGGACGGTCGCCATGACAAGTGATGAGAATGCTGTCGCTGCAAGGCTTGTGGCAAGACCGGAATTTTGCATGCCGATCTCAATGGAAAGCGCCTTCGTCTTGGGCGTCGAGAATTTTAGCAACTTGCCGAGGCCAAAACCGCAACCGTAGCCGAGCAGGTTATGGAGAATCACCACGGCGAACACGATAGCTCCCGTGGAGAGAATCTTTGCGGCATTGTGCGAGACGACGGCGGCCACAATCATTGCAATCGCGATCACGGAAACGAGTGGCAGTACCTTTACGGCGCGAGCAGTCCACTTGCCGAAAAACTTGTTGATGACGAACCCAAGCGCAATCGGCACGATGACGACCTTCACGATAGAAAGGAACATCGCCATCACGTCTACATTCACAGTCGTGCGAAGCAGCAAATAAGTAATCGCCGGCGTCAAAACCGGAGCGAGCAACGTATTCACGCTTGTCATGCCAACAGAAAGTGCCACATCGCCTTTTGAGAGATAGGTAATGACGTTGCTAGATGTCCCGCCTGGGCAAGTGCCTACGAGAACGACGCCCGCCATCAGCGCGGCATCGAGCCCGAAAATCTTGGAAAGTACGAACGCAAGTGCAGGCATCACGATGAACTGCGCAGCACACCCGATAGTAATTTCTTTCGGGCGCGTAAACACGAGCTTGAAATCGGTCAGCTTGAGTGTAAGGCCCATACCGAACATCACGACCATCAGTAGGTAATTCACCCACGAGAGCTCTATCCAGAGCGTTGATTTCGGGACGAACAGCGAGAGTGCCGCGATTGCTAAAACTACGACCGCCATCCACTTTCCAACGAATTCACTAATCTTTTCGAGAATGTGCATTAAATTTCTCCTAATGATAATTCCAAGTGTTTATGGCCTTTCCTTTCAAATCTGTAAAGTGTATGCTTTAATATAGAATAAGTACGACCCGATATTATCCCCCCATTTTGACAAGTTTGAACTGATGCTTGGCATCGAAATTTCGTGTATTTCTTTGTATTCAAAGCCCTTGCTGGCTTAAATAGATACTCTTTTTGATTTTTTTCCATGAAAAAGGTATATTCTATATTGAATATAAAGGATAAATGTTATGCTAAAAAAATGGATCCTATTCGCTTTGATACTGGCGTGTGCGGCTTTTGCTGCAGAACTTGGAACGGCCGAAAATCCGCTGACAATTGACAGCGAAGATGATTTGGCGCTATTGCGGGATGCAGTGAATGCCGGAAGCGGTACCTTTAAGGGAGCCGATGTTTCTGCCGGGGCTGCGGGTCTTTATTTTAAATTGACCCGGGATTTGGACTTGAGTTCCCTTTGCGGCGAAAGTGTTGGGAACTGGGCTCCAATTGGCACTTACGAGCATCCGTTCAAAGGAAACTTTGACGGCAATGGGAAAACAATAGATTACCTCTACATCAATGAGCCCTCTCCAGCTCAAGGAGATGTTTCTATCGGTGCGTCCGGTTTATTCGGAGTCGTTTATAATAATGATGCCATACCAGTTGAAATAACGAATTTGACGATAGGCGAAAATTCCAAAATCAGTTCGAGCCGTAATGGGTACGTGGGTTCTGTTGTTGGAGAGGCTGTTGAAAATGTGGTAATAACTAACTGTAAGAATAAAGGACGTGTAGAAGGCAAGGGTTATGTGGGTGGCATTGTTGGATTTGTAATAAATGCATCTTATCCGGATGGCGGAGGCATCAAGAATTGCACGAACGAAGGATATGTGAATTCAGTAGGTAATGGAGGTGGGATTATTGGCATCGCAAGCGGGGCCATGGTAAAAATCGACGGCTGTACAAATTTCGGCATTGTTGCAGCCTCCGATACTGCGGCAGGAATTGTCGCTGGCATTCAGTTTTCATCAGCACAATCAGCCAAATTAAATAACCTGATCAATAAGGGATACGTGACTTCTGGCAGAATCTCTGGAGGTATCGTCGGCTTTGCTGGGGACGCAGAATTCAGTATTGAGAATTCATTTAATTCTGGATACGTCCAGGCGTCTTCTAGTGCAGGCGGCATCGTGGGACAATTACACTGGATGGGCGAACAGAACATATCAAAATGTGTAAATACCGGGAGTATTTTTGCACCCGATTTTGCAGGCGGTATTATTGGCCGTCAACTTAAAAACGAGAATAATCTCTATGGGACGATTTCTCAGACTCTCAACGTAGGTACTATTTCTGCTTCACTTTATGCAGGCGGCATTGTCGGGTATAGCGACAATATTAATCTATACGCCAACAACAACATGAATGCGGGCGTTGTTTATGCTGGCCGCGCAGGTGGCTTTAGCGGAAAAATCAGCGGCGACGCATCAATTAGAGATATCTCGGCAAATTTAAGCGTCGGTACTCCCGACTCATTTGCCATTTACGATAGTTTGAATTATATCGAATATTTCGAGACACTGCTCTCACAGAACGCAACAAATGCTTATAGAACAGACAGCCTGATTACGGGCAATGTTCTTGAATCGTTGGGCGATTCCCTCTGGATCTATAAAGAAGGTTACTATCCGCAAATCAAAGCCCTTGCTGAAAGCCCTATAAAAGAAATTCGTGATGCGCAGGCCATCGCATCTACTCCGATTTTCTTTGCGACTAATGACAAAGCCTCGTCTGTAACGGACACCATTCACTTTTTACTCAAGGATGCCTCCGGGAATGACGTAAGCGCAAGCGCTGCATTTGGCAATATGGTTTTTATCAATGATTCTGTTGCTACTCCCTATTCCTTGGACGAAGACACCCTGTACATTTCAAATGAAAACGCTGTGAAGAAGATTGTCGTGAATGTGGTTTCACTAGGGAGTCGCGGAACAGTAGAAAATCCGCTTACAATATCCTCGGTAGAGGAACTGTTGCAGTTCAGGAATGCCCTTGCCAATGCAAGTACATATAAAGGAGTTCGGCTAGACGAGAATGGAGCACGCCTCGCCTTCAAGGTTACGAATGACTTGGACTTGAGTTCTGTTTGTGGCCCGACAAAAGGCAACTGGACTCCAATTAAAGGGTTCAAAGGCAAATTCAACGGAGCCAATCATAAAATTTCAAACCTTTACTTTAACGACACCACTGGGAATTCCGAAGGAAGTCTGTTCTCGGTAGTCTCAGCTACCAATGGTGATACGGTAATCATTGAAAATCTTTTCCTTGAAAATGTGAACATTCATACTAGTGGGCAAGCTATAGCTGCTGCTCTTTCTTCCCATGTTAGCGGAAATGTGGCGATAGTCCGTAACGTTTCTGTGAATGGGACAATTCAGGGCAAGAGCCAAACCGCAGGTATATTAGGAACAGTGGGCCCCTCTTATTTATATTTGCTGGACAATACAGTTGAAGGAAACGTGATTGCAGAAGAAATCGATAAAAAGACCGCCAGCGTGGGCGGCATTGCTGCTGTGCTATTTTCGGGCATCGTCACCATCTCCGGTAATACAAATCGCGCCAAAATAACGTCTGGCGTTCAAAATGCCGGAGGTATTGTCGGAAGCGTGGTGACAAATTCCATTATCGAAAACAATACCAATGAAGGTACCATAGAAGGAAACGAGGGCTATTTTGTGGGAGGGCTTTTCGGAGTCGTCACAAGCAACTCAAAGTTTGCAAACAACCATAACAAGGGAAATGTCAGCTTCGAAGGCGGCGAAGCGTATGTTGGCGGTGTCGCCGGTTTGCTTTATGGTTATTTAACGGATGAAATTCTTGAAAATGTTTCTAACGAGGGGTCCATCGATGTCAAATGCGAAAAGGGCTTTGATAATGATGTCGGCGGCTTGTTTGGACGATATTCCTATGGGCATGCATCTGAACTTGTGAACAAGGGAAACATCAACGTACAATCGAACTGCTATGATATTAGAATTGGCGGCATTATTTCAAATTATATAGACATCTATAATCTAGATTCGTTGGAACTTGTATCGGTCACCAACGAAGGCGAAATCAAGGTTGAAGCCGACACCGTAAATGCAACGGCCTATATTGCCGGTATTTTCGCTGACGACTCAAGCATGAAAATAAATGTCGTAGATGCGACGAATACAGGAAGCATATCAGTGAACATTCCCAATGGAGAGAATTCCTATGTTGGAGGAATTGTGTCGTTTGCAAATACGGCGCATATGGAATCCTGCGTTAATCGCGGCGAAATAAGAGTCCATGGCGGAAGCGTTTTTGTGGGCGGAATTGCAGGTTTGTCCAACACTATTCAGGATACATCCGTAACAATTGACAAATGCGGAAACGAAGCTGACATTTACGCATCAAAAACGGCTAACTATTCAAAAAATCTGTACATGGGCGGCCTAGTTGGATTAAGCACCGTGCTGAGGATGGACAACTCCTACAATTCAGGGAGCGTTCATGCTGGTTATGGAATGGACATGCCTCAGGATTCAAGCATAACCGTCTATTCCGACTATGTTGGCGGGCTTGTAGGGTACATTTCAACGGCAGATGGAACAAGGCTTAAATCCCGAATGGACAACTCCGTCAATATAGGGGATATCTATTATGAAACGACATCCTTGTCGGCAAACCCTGTGGGAATCGGTGGTGTGATTGGCTTTGCGCACAATCATGAACTGACGCTGGAAAATGTGGCCAATTATGGTTCTATCTATACAGATGCTTCGCAGCCGACACTTTGGCTAGGCGGAATTATCGGTTTCTCCGGCGATACGCTGAATGTGAAGAATGTCATTAGCGGTGGTTCTGTTGTAGTTGATGGCGATGCCGACAATATGGAATATGGGAGTGTCGTCGGTAGCCCTCGTGGCCTAACCACGTCTTATGCAATTAGCTCCGCCTTGGCCCACGGCAGTTTCTTTGGCAAGAATGCCGAGCGTTATTTTGCAGATGCTTGGGATAGCGTGGTGGTTGATAATCAATGGGAAATCCTTGACACGAACGATGCCTTCGACAAACTCCATACGGCCGGTTTGATTACAGACACCTTGCCTGCCATGCTGAGTTCTGAAAATTGGGTTGCCGTCAAGGGATATTACCCGCAGTTGAAAACTCTCGCACAGTCGCCGGTGGAAGCCGTTCGCAAGATTAGTGCTCTCGGCGCAACGCCTGTTTATTTGGCATCGTCGGATAGTGATTATGTACATGCCGACTCAATTGATAACGCATTCGTTGTTGCTTTGAAGGACGCTCTAGGCCAAAGCGTGACCTGGACTTCAAATGTGCCGCAGGTTTCATTGAATGTGGATACGGTGTCGTTTAAAGCATTGAACAACGATACAATGGCAGTCCTGACCGTTAAATCGGGTGATTTTGCAAAGTCGGTTTGGGTACACTTGATTGCCATAGAGAAAGCGGATTTGGATTTCTCGAAGGTTGCTTGGGATTATACTTCGCCGTTTACGTATGATGGGAAAACGAAGTCTGTGGCTCTGGAAGGGCTTCCCGCAGAGGTGACGGCAATTTATCACAATGCTTCGGAAAAAATTCCCGGAACATACGTTGCTTATGTGACATTGCAGTACGACTCGTCTCTGTACAAGATTCCCAATTTCAAGGACAGCCTGGAATGGACAATCAACAAGGATACGTTAAATCTTTCGAAGGTCAAATGGAATAAAAAGACCGAATACAAATATGATCATACAAAGCATTCTGTAAAACTTGAAAATGTTCCCAAGCAAGTTGCGGTTGATTATATCGATGCCACACACGAGAAACCGGGTGTGTACTATGCGAAGGCGATACTCCACTACGATACAACTTTGTACGAAATCAAGAACTACAAGGATTCTGTACTGGTCTGGAAAATTGTGGAGAAATCGTCCAAGATCGCTGCAGCAATTCCTGTATCGAACCGTGTGAACTTGATTTATCTGGGCGCAAGAACGTGGTCTTTGGTGTTCTCGCAGGCAGTCCCCGCCAATGCGAAAGTCTACGTAATTGGTATCGACGGCAAACGTGTTGCGGTAAAGACCTTGCGTGGCGAGCACAGCATTGAGTTGCAGGATATGCCGACAAATGGCATAGCCTTCGTCCACGTGGTTTATCCGGGGATGTCGAAGACATTCAGGGTGAATTTTTAAAGAATTCTATCTTAAAAAAAACTTACATACCGAAGAATATGCCTGAAAAGAACCGGCATTATTCGACGGTATGTTTTTTTATAGACAAAAACATATTGTTTTCTACATTGTAAGCCGTATGGTGTGTTGATTGTTAAGGATAGTGGGTATGCCAATATTTTTTTTGCTGATAGTAATGCTCTTTGCATTTTCTGCATGCGGAGACGATTCCGGGAGTTCTGCTGATTCTACGGATAGCGAACTGGAATCCAGTTCGGGTAAAAAATCCCGTTCATCCAGTTCTGGTTCTCTCACCAGCGCTACAACGATTATCGATTCCGATGCCAAGGACATCCACATTAATACTCCCATAGATGACGAATTTGTTGATTCTATTACTGGGGACGTCTACAAGATACGTACGCTTGGGATCTATACTTGGACAACTGAGAACATCAATATAAAGAACTCTGCGGTCAAAAGTACCTGCTATGCATACGACGATTCGAACTGCAAACCGTATGGTCGGCTCTATATGCTAAAAAATGCAGAAAAAATGTGCCCCGCAGGATATTCGATTCCAACAATTTCTGACTGGGAATATATAAAGAAAGTACATCCAAAATCTTTTTCCTATGCAGGAATCTGTTTCAAACGAGATACGCTAGAATGTAGTGCCATTGGGGATTCGGCTCAGTATTTGGCTTATGGAAATTACGCTATTGTGGTGGATTCGCTCGGCCACTTTTCACAGATCATGAGCAACGAACGGAGTTTTTATTCTTTACGTTGCATTAAGTATCGGACTATTGTCCAGGATACCGCAGACTTGCCCGATTGCAATCAAGATGGTTATTACAATTATCCTTCGATATATGTTGCCTCCAAAAAATTGAACTACATCTGTAGTAATGGCGAATGGGTGGCATCCAATGGAGTAAGCTCCTGTCAAGTAAGCGAAGAGGGTGAAAAGTATTTGATAGATTCTCTTGTTTATATTTGCAAGTCCGGACTATGGAAATTGACAACTCCTGAAGATGCCGGCGTCAAATGCACCAAGAAAAATTTCCACGAGGAATATGTCGTAAACGGTGTTCGTTATGCCTGTATGGATACAGGTATGGTTAGGCTGCCTTTCCCCGAATCGGAACTGGGACTGTGTACTCCAAAACTCGATGGAACGTTCGCTAAAACGGATTCCGTTACCTACTATATTTGCGATAGTACGCGATGGATTGTTGCAAATATTACTGATGTACTTGGAGAATGTGATTCGACTCGCCAGAGCAAAATAGGCACGTTCAAGAACGAATCCTATACCTGCCACGGCACAATTTGGCAAAAAAGTTCGCAGGTAGAGTTGGATTTTGGAGGATGCACCAATAAGTTGCAGGATTCCGTACGTCAGGATGAACGTGGTTATATCTACACTTGCATAAACAACTACTGGAAACAAAAAAGTTCAGAAGAAATCCTAGGGGCTTGCCAAACAGACAACAATGGCAGTATCAGCAAATTCGGCCCGAACACTTATATATGCACCGACTATGCCTGGGATCCCCTTGACGCTTTGGACTCTGCATTGGGCAACTGTACGAAAGAGAACCTTGCCGATAGAAGCGAGTACAAGGGAGCTTCCTACTTCTGCAAATACAGCAACCAGTATGAATGGTCGAAGGCGACCGACGAAGAAGAACGTCTGGGATATTGCCCCAATAAAAAAACCTTCACAACAGAAGTAGACGGAATTTTGTACAAATGCGATTTTGGAACATGGATGGAAGCGGAATTGACTGAGGCCCTCTCCAATTGCAATTCAGACGAAGGCATAACGAAAATATACAAGGGAACGGAGTACGTTTGCGATACCACTGCATACAACAATAAAGGGCAATGGTACGCCATGACAACGATAGACTCCATTTTAGGGGAATATTGCCGGTCTGCAATCTTTAACAAGGCTGTGATGCACGGCAACGACGTTTACGTATGTCGCAAGGGCCTCAATGGTAAAGCGAATTACTGGGGCACGGGAACGATTGCGGACTACCTGGGGAAATGTACCAAGGATCGTCTAGGTGCCCGAGGATTTAATGGCATTGACACATGCGTGTGCGTAGATAACGTATGCAACGATAACCGCAAGACCAATTACACCTATAACGGCAAGGATACGAACGTATGCGTCAACGTCAACAACGGCTATAACTGGGTGCCCATCATTCGCGACAGTATCGTCGACAAGCGCGATTCCGAAGTCTACGGAGTCCTGACCTTCGGAACGCAGAAATGGCTGAACCGCGAACTGCATTACACGTTAGAAACCGCCTACTCCAGCGAAGGGTACCTGCTGACGCACTATCCGGAAGAATTTCTCCATACGTACTACTATTACTATACATGGGACGACGCATTCGGCAATGGCTCGGATATTTGCCCAGAGGGGACGCACATCCCGTCGGAAGCGGAATGGACAACGCTCTTTGACTACGTCAGTACAAACTTGACTACAGAAGGATTCGACGTATTGTTCTCCATCTCGCGCAACAACAGTACGCTAACCAATTTGTACGGGCTTTCTCTTAAACGGAGGGGCTTTGTTGACATGGACTATTTCGGCCCACGCGAAGGAGCCCCAACCAACATGACCAATCCTCTCAACGCCAATTTGGCGGGGAACGACGATATTTCGAATATGTTCTACTGGATTACCGGTTCTGGAAATTCGAGCAGCACAGGGAACGTCGTGCACGCAGACTCGAACAGCCATATAAGCTACGAAGACGATGCCCTGAAAGTGGATGCCTACATGATCCGCTGCATTCTGGACTGACCTTTAGCGGAGGCGGCCCCTGTAGCGCCTCGCGGCTAGCAGGCCCGCCTCGAACAGGGCATACGACGGCAAGCCGAGAATCAGCTGGCTCACAATGTCGGGGGGCGTAAGGAGTGCCGAAAGCAGCAGAATGCCCACTAGCACGTAGGGGCGTTTGTTGCAGATGGTCTCGTAGCTTACCACGTCGGCGCGCACAAGCGCATACGTCACCAGCGGGAACTGGAACATGCAACCGAATGCAAACGAAAGCCAAAGCGAAAGGCTGACCAAGTTTGACACGCCGAAAACCGGCAGTAACGTTTCCCCCGCAAAGCTCATGCCAAAGCGTACAACCAACGGGAAACACACGACAAGGCAAAAAGCTACGCCCGCAATAAACAAGCCGCTGGTAAGCCATGCGATAGAACGGACAAATTTCCTTTCGTTGTCGTAAAGAGCGGGGAGTACGAATTGCCAAATGTTCCACGCGATGGCGGGGGAGCATACAACGCAATCGAGGAGAGCGGCAATTTTGACTTGCAGCAGGAACACTTCCATTGGCGAAAAATAATGGAGCTTGATTCCTCCTTGCAGTGCGATTTGTGCACAAAACCAGTCTAGAATGTAGGGTGATGCCCAAAAAAGCGGGATAATTCCGATAGCAAGTATTGCAAGCGAGCGCAACAGCATTTGCCGGAGCGACTCAAGGTGAGAAATCAAGTTGGCTTCCTGATCCTGCTGACTGGGCATATTGGAGGTCAGAACCTGCTAATCCTTTTTCTCTTCGGCTTCGGCAGCCTTTTCGACTGTCTTTTGCAAGTCTTCGGCTTCTTCCTTCAGGGCGTTTTTTGCCTTCTTGTACTCATTCTGGGCACGGCCGAGCGAACGAGCCAGTTCAGGAATGCGCTTGGCCCCGAACAAGAGCAAGACCACCACCACGACCAGGATGATTTCGGGTATTCCTATTGACATAAAAGACCTTCTTTTTTACGAATATAACAACAATAATAAAAAAAACGCACCCATGAACCGGAAAAGTGCTACATTAGCTCATAAAGGATGCTATTTCACTTTGGGGCTATTTTGAAACGTCGTCAAAAAAAGCGCACCCCCATGAACCGCTCGCAGATGATGCAAGCGGTCCGTTCGGAGAATACCAAGCCCGAAATGATGGTGCGTCAAGCGCTTTTTCGCGCCGGATTCCGTTACAAACTCCATCGCCATGATTTGCTGGGCTCGCCTGACTTGTTTATTCTCAAATACGGAGTTGTGGTTTTTATTAATGGGTGCTTTTGGCACCAGCACGGCTGCAAGTTTACGAGCCGTCCCAAGAGCAACTCCGATTTTTGGAACGAAAAATTTACGAATAACATTGTCCGTGATATCAAGACAAGTTGGGAATTGTCGCTGCAAGGCTATCGTATAGCAACTGTTTGGGAATGTTCCATTAAAAACGATTTTGAGCGTGCCCTGGAGCGCCTCAAATCTTTTATTGTGGGGGATGAAGAATCCATTGAAATTTAAGGTACGTTTCGTTGCCGATATAAATTGAGGACTTTGGATGGATTCTTATTGCGCTAAATACGTAAAGTCAAGGTTTTCCCTAGGTAGAATTTTTTTTGAAAATGAAATTTAACAAGTTCCCACGGGAAAAGAAAGAATATATTTTTCATCTTTTGGAAAGTCTGCTGTCTTTTTACCTATATTTCCAGATGTAAGATTAACCTTAAACCACTGTTTACTGATTACTAACTATGGCTGAATATACAGAAAAAATGGACAAGGCTATCGAGGCCACCGAACGTGAATTTTCCAAGATCCGTGCCGGTCAGGCATCGCCCGCTATCCTCAACGATGTGCGTATCGACTACTATGGTACGCCTACCCCGATTTCCCAGGTAGCGAAGGTCTCCGTTCCCGAGCCGCGCATGCTGCTCGTCTCTCCGTGGGAAAAGACCATGGTCGACCCGATTGAGAAGGCGATTCTCGCCGCGAACATTGGCCTTACCCCGATGAAGGACGGCAACTGCATCCGCGTGTCCCTCCCGATTCTTACGACGGAACGCCGCCAGGAACTCGCAAAGCTTGCCCGCAAGCATGCCGAGGAAGGCCGTGTGGCAATCCGCAACATCCGTCGCGATGCAAACGACGCTCTCAAGAAGAACAAGGAACTGCCGGAAGACGAGGTCAAGAAGCAGCAGGACGAAGTTCAAAAGGCAACCGACAAGGCCATTGCCGAAATCGACCGTCTGCTTGCCGAGAAGGAAGCGGACATCCTCAAGGTGTAGTCCGGGGTTTGCTGTGGCAAATCAGCTTAGACATGTCGCCATCATCATGGACGGCAATGGGCGTTGGGCCCGGAGCCGCGGTCTTGAGCGATTCCTGGGCCACCGCAAGGGAACCCAGGCAACAATCGATGCGGTAGAAGTCGGCGTGAACCTGAAACTGGAGCACATGACACTCTATGTGTTCAGTTCCGAGAATTGGGGCAGACCTTCCAAGGAGGTAGATTACTTGATGAACCTCCTTATAGAGATGGTGGTCAAGGAAATCCCCGACCTCATGGAAAAGAACGTGAAGCTTAAGGTTATCGGTAACATGGACCGTCTCCCTGAAAAGCCGCGCGCATCTCTCCAGTCCGCCATCGACAAGACGGCAAATAATTCGGGCATGCAGTTGAACCTCGCCATTTCTTATGGTGGCAGGCAAGAAATTGTAGATGCCACGAAATCTATTGCAGAGCAGGTTGCTGCGGGAACTCTCCGCCCCGAAGACATTGACGAAAATTTGTTCGCAAAAAATTTGTACCTGAAGGGCGCTCCCGATCCGGATTTGGTTATTCGTACGGGTGGCGAATTCAGGCTTTCTAATTACCTGCTCTGGCAGGCCGCCTACAGCGAGTTCTATGTAACAGAAACGCTGTGGCCGGACTTTACTCAAGAGGAATTTTTGAAGGCTGTCGAGTTCTACAAGACTCGCCAGCGTAGATTTGGGAAGGTCCTTGATGAATAACTTGGCTGTTCGTCTCCTGTTTGCGGCTGTGGCAATTCCTGTCGCTCTTTTTTGTATCTGGTTCGGTGACATCTCTCGAATTTTCTTGATGTGCTTCTTGGGTGGCATCGGCGCCTGGGAATGGGCGAAGATGGTGGGTAAGATGTACAAGGGGCCGGACATGCGTTACCTTTCGCTGGCATCGGCTGTGGCGTTCATGTTGGCGTGGGTGTTCTCTAAAGGGGGCTTTTTCGGTTGCGCCGCGGTTCCCGCTGTCATGGGGCCCACGGCAGTCTTTATTCTCGGAATTTATATAGCGATTGGCTTTGCGAAAGTTGACATCGCCAACCTCTTCCCTTGGCTTGTGCTGCATATTGGAGCGCCTCTGTATCTTGGATTGTGGGGCGGAGCAAGCATCCTTCTTTTGGGTTCTGGTCAAGGTTTCGAGCACTGTTATGGTTTTTTGCTTGTGCTCTTGTCCATGTGGATTTGCGATTCCGTCGCTTACTTTTTCGGGAAATTTGCAGCCGGTAAAGGGCCGTTCGGCAGGCACGCATTTGCCCCCTCTATCAGCCCCAAGAAGACATGGGAGGGCTCGGTTGCTGGGACAATCACCACGATTGCCTTTGTCGCCTATTTTGCACCTGGCGCCCTCGCCAGTTTCAATGTGCAGATAACACTGCCGGTGGGCATCGCTCTCGGATTTTTGATTGCAGCCGCCGGCCAGGCGGGCGACCTGCTAATGAGCGCACTCAAGCGTTGGAGCGGGACAAAGGATTCCGGCACGATTTTCGTCGGTCATGGCGGCGTGCTCGACCGTTTTGATTCGTTCTTCCTTGCGGCTCCGACTCTTTATTTGGTTCTGGATTTCTTGCAGAAAATTTCGTAGGAACTTTACTTTTTAATCAGATTCGCCCCCTCCCTTTTTAGGGGAGGGGACTTTTTTATGGCTACTTTTTTTTGTTGTATTCTTCCATATATATCGCAAGGTAGTCTATGACGCCCGACTCGGCTCCTTTAACAGGAATGTAGCGCAAGTTGTTTTGTTCGTCTGCGATAATGGCAAGGCCTGCGATGTAGTTTATCCAGTGATAGTCTTCGTAATACTTGAGGGCGACCTTTTTCTCGGAGCCGAACACGGCAAGCGGCATCACCAGGATGTCGTGTGAAACCATGATGCTCACGCGCTTCCATTTGGATAGGTTCTTGAGGATGACGGTTTGCATGAATTCCTGTGCGCGCGGCTCCAGTTCATAGAGTGCATCGGCATACGGCTCGCCATACGCCCAGTGCGACATGAGTTCCACAGAGCCACCCCTCATTCCGAGATTGGTTCCGTATTGGGCGAGTTCATCGGCCGTGATTTTCAGGAACCAGTTGCCCGTGATGTCGTAATTCGTGATGAGCTTCGGGAGGGTTGCCTCCCCGCGACCTTTCGAGATGTTGTTCGCGGTTTCGTTCGTGCGCACAAATCCCGAGGTGATGTAGCTGAATTCCTCGTCGCTCTTGAGCGTAGCCCCCAAATCTTGTGCCATCTTGATGCCGTTCGCGGTGAGTTCCGTTTCGATGGTTACGGCGTCCTCGCGTTCGGAATGGCGGATGATGAATACGGCCTTTTCCGTGGGGGCGAGGCTATGGTACACATCGGCGATCGTCGCGAAGCCGTCCTTGTCGAGCGTGACTTCTGTGACAGGCGCCGCAGACGAAGGAGTCGGCGTAGCCGAAGACACTGGCGACGACATCGACGGGCTTGATTTTTGCTCAGCAGAAGAGGCTGATTCTCCTTTTGCCGACGAAGTCGTTTCGTGACTCGATAACGTGGCAGCCGAAGAGCTCGACTCCGTAGACGGAGAACTGGCGGAATCGGCTGGTTTGGAATCGGTTGATTCCGCTGAACCGGTTGAATTGGCCGATTCAGCCGGATCGGCCGCGGATTCCGGCTGAACAGAAGATTCAGAAGAAGCGGGCGGATTGTCTTCGCCTGCAGAAGTAGACGACGAAGAATCGTCACAAGCGGCGAGCAAAGCAAACAGCGCAGCAAAAACGAAGGCGGTCGACCATGCGCCTTTTTTAAAAGGGTTTTGCTTGTGCATTACGAGCCCCACTGATAATCGCCAGCTTCGTACACCGGATTTTCGCCGTTGAACCCACGCGGGCGCTTGATGTTGTCGTCAAACACGGTCTTGTTGAAAATGCGGAAGTCCCCGCGTTCGTAGCTCTGGAACGAGATGTGGCAGAAAATCGGCCCTGCCGGCATGTACTCGCTGTAGCCCATGTCGCGTTTGCCCGAGGTGTAGAGGTAGTTGAAATATTTGCCGTTCAAAACGATGTGGAGCCCGATATTGCCGACGGTGAACCAGCGGCCCTTCGCAAGAATGTTCTCATGGTAGGTGTCGTCATAATCCATCACCACGAATTCGGCATCGCCGCTCTTGTCCAAGTGGAAACGGTACTTGTGGTTACCGCCGCAGCAACGGCCGTCGAAGAACCACGTGTATCCGCTTTCGGCGGCAATACGCGGGTCGCGTACGCTTGTGTCGGGGTGCATGAGTTGTTCGTCGGTCACGAGGCGTTCGGGTTCCACGGCTGCAATCAGTTCGGCCAAAGTTTTTGGATTGGAGGCCGACGTGAGCGTCACCTTGTTCTTCGCTTCGCTCATGGCGCGACGGTACAGGCGGTATGGAATGCCGTCATCGCTGATCATCGTCATTTCGTCCTGGCTGAACACATAGTATGCGTATGTCTTGGTGCCGCTCTTGGTGACCACGTTGAAACTGCGGTTGTTGAGTGTGTACCACTGGCCCGAAACGTTCGGGAAGCCGGACACGGCCGCGTTGCCGTCTTCGGCGATGACCACGGTGTAATCGTCGCTAATCCATGCCTCGTCTGCTGCGGTAATCAGGCGGCAATCACGGTTTTTATCGCCCTGACAAGCTGCCGCAGCAGGGTTTGCCGCCTCGCAGGGGCTGACCATCCCTGGCCGAAGTTCGCTAGACATGCCGATTCTAAAGCCCATGTCGGCGGCGCCATCGCGGCTGCGGATGGCGCGGCGGCTTACGCGGGCAAATTCAGCAGGTTCGCCGTAGCTGCCGCCGCGGCGTGTCTTGTTGCCCGATCCGGTAAGTTGAACGGGGTCCACTTTGTCGCCCGAGGTATAGCCCACAAGCCAGTCGTACACCCATTCCCAGGAATTTCCGCTCATGTCGTAGAGGCCGAGCTTGTTCGCCTTCTTGGTCGCCACGTCGTGAGCCTTGCCACCGCTGTTCTCGGAATACCATGCCACGTCATCGGCCGTGTTGCTGCCCGAAAATTTGAAATTATCCGCAACGCCATCTTTGCCACCGCGTGCCGCAAATTCCCATTCGGCATCGGTCAGCAAACGGTACTGATGCCCCGTCGCTTGGCCCAATTTACAGGCGAAATTATTTGCATCGAACCAGCTCACGCCAATTTTAGGCGCCTTTTCCGATTCCCATGCGTTTTTCTTGCCGCCCATCACGGCGTTCCACTGCGCAATGGTCACTTCGGTCGGCGCAATGTGATAATCGCTCACCGTCACCTTGTGCGAAGGGGTCTCGTAAATCTTGTCTTGTTCGGCGCAGTTGTCGCAGCCGCGCGTATATGTGCCGCCCGGAACGTACACCATGTTGAATACGACCCCGCCTACTGTATCGGCGAAGTTTGCCGGAGATACGTAAGTGAATGGGGTTGTACTGGACGACGATGCTTGAGAAGCGCTGCTCGAAGTCGCATCGCCACCGGGCGTAGCAGAAGTGCCTCCGGAACTATTTGCTGAATTATTTACTTTATTTGCATCGTCTGGATTGCTGGAATTATTTGAATTCGCAGCAGAACTAGGCGAAGAGCCATCCTGAGACGTTTTGCTGTCTGGAGACCCCGTGGAATCCTGAGGATCTGAAGATTTGCCCTCTGGATTTTCTGTATCACCCGCACTGGACGATAAACCGAGCTCTGGTGCAGAAACATCGCTTTCCGATGATTCCGAGCACCCCCAAAAAACACAGGCTGCGCACAAGGACGCAGCCAGAAAGTATATAGAATATACGCGCATAAAGCGACTCCTAACCACAATAACCCACTATCAATATAATTTGAAATTTTTGTTTGGGATGTAAATTTTTATAATGATTGGAAATAAATAATGCTATCTTTGGGAAAAAAGAGGCTTTAATCATGAAAAACGTCGTTCTTCTCGGTGCAACCGGTTCTATCGGCACTTCAAGTGTCGATGTCATTTTGCAACATTCTGACATTTTTAAGCTTTATGCGGTCGCCGCGAACAGCAGCGTGGCGAAGGTCGCCGAACTCGTTCGCAAGTTCAAGGTGGAACGCGTGTGCATGTTTAACGAAGCCGCCGCCAAGGAACTCGAAAAAGAACTCGGCATGCCTGTGCTCGCCGGCATGGACGGCCTCTGCGAACTGGCCGCCGACCCGAAGGCCGACATCATCATCAACGCTCTGATGGGAGCCGTGGGCTGCCTCCCGACCATTACCGCTATCGAACATGGCAAGCATGTCGCGCTCGCCAACAAAGAGACGATGGTCATGGCGGGCCCGGTTATTTGGGATAAACTCGCCGAAAATCCGAAATCCTTCATCACGCCGATTGACTCCGAGCACAGCGCCATTTTCCAGTGCCTCTCCGGGCGCCCCGAAAAAGAAGTGGAATTCCTCGAGATTACGGCCTCCGGCGGACCTTTCCGCGAATGGCCTATCGAGAAGTTTGAATCCATCACTGTTGCCGATGCGCTCAATCACCCGGTGTGGAGCATGGGCAAGAAGATTACGATTGACTCTGCGTCCATGATGAACAAGGGCCTCGAAGTGTTGGAAGCGCACTTCTTGTTCCACATTCCGTACGAACAGATCAAGGTGGTGGTACACCCGCAGTCGATGGTGCATTCGCTGGTGCAGTTCCGCGATGGTTCCCTGATGGCGCAGCTTGGCGCTCCCGACATGCGCATTCCTATCCAGGTGGCGCTCACGTGGCCCGACCGCCTGCCGCTCGAAACTAAGCGCCTCGACTTGCCCACGCTCCAGAAGCTCACCTTCTTCGAGCCGGACTTTAACAAGTTCCGCTGCCTCGCCCTTGCTTTCGAAGCTGGCCGCCGTGGCGGTATCGTCCCTGCGATGATGAATGCGGCAAACGAAGTCCTCGTGGACCGCTTCCTCAAGGGAAACCTCAAGTTCACCGACATCCCGAAGCATGTGGAAACCATCATGGCCGGCGCCCCCACCGTGACGGGGCACCTTACGCTTGACCAGGTGCTCGAAGCCGATGCCGAAGCCCGCAGGCTGACAGAAGCTTTGATTAAGTAATGGAAATTTCCTGCGCAAAGAATGGGCGATGCATCGTGAAAAAGATTTTCCTTTGTATAGTTGTTTCTCTCCTTGCGGCTTGTGGTGGGGACGATTTTGTGCAGGGGGATTCGTTTGAAGATCCGCGTGTCATCGCGTGGAATACGGATATATCGTACGGCGAGATGACGGATGCTCGCAACGGCAAGACTTACAAGACGGTGAAGATCGGCAAGCAAACCTGGATGGCCGAAAACCTGAATCTTCCAATGTGGGGCGCCTATTGTGTTGATTACAGCATTCACGATTGCGGCGTGTATGGATTGCTTTACGACTGGTTGACGGCCGTGGGACGGCTTGATTGCGATTTTGAGAAATCTTGTGCATTGCCCTCGGTTGTGCAGGGCGTTTGTCCGGATGGCTGGCACTTGCCTTCCGTTGAGGAATGGAGAATATTGAGAGATGCTGTCGGGGGCGATTCTGTTGCCGGAACGGTGCTGCGGTCAAAAAATGGTTGGTTTTTAGACAAAGAATTCCCTGGGAAGGATACCTATGGATTCAGGGCAATCCCTGCAGGAGGGCGGATGCTTGATTTACGGGATGGATATCATTTTGTTGACCAATATTCTACGGCCTCCTTTTGGTCATCTACGGAAGAAAGCGAATTTTATGGAACGGGGATATGGATAAATCGTTCGTTTACTGAAATGAGGGGTGGAAAAAATGAAGGAAGGTCTGTTCGTTGCGTCGAAAATTCGGAGGCGTTTTCTCCAGAAACAACAGAACATTTTGAAATCCCCCAATACGAGCCGGCCGAATTCGAAACAGACTCTATGACGGATTCTCGCGATGGGCAAGTTTACAGGACGATTGTTTTTGCAAGGCAGACTTGGATGGCTGAAAACCTGAATTACCGTTATATGCAGAAGACTGCCGAGTTCGATTCATCCAGTTTCTGCTCGGATAATTCTCTCGATAGTTGCGCAAAATCCGGACGCTATTATTTCTGGAGCGCAGCAATGGATAGTGCGGGGATTTTTTCCGATGATGGTGTTGGATGTGGTGTGGGCTTGGTTTGCTCGCCCGCCGAAAAAGTTCGCGGTGTTTGCCCTGAAGGGTGGCATTTGCCAGATTCTACGGAATGGCGTGACCTTATTGATGCGGTGGGCGGAGTCTCTGTGGCGGGAAGAGTCCTGAAAACGCAGTATGCTTGGAAAGATGTCAATAACGAAGATGAAGATGTCAACGGAACAGATGATTATGGTTTTTCGGCTTATCCTGCTAATTGGATTAGCCCAAACGACATAACGAAGCTTTTTACGACGACAGGATCGCGTGCTGTTTTCTGGAGCTCGTCGGATAGGGAAGCGAACAATGCCTGTAGCTTTGAGTTGTTCAACGGTTCTGAAAGCGCGTTTATTCCTTTCCTGAATAAATATTATGCTGCAAATGTCCGCTGCGTGAAGGACCGATGAAATTGAATTCTATGCCTGTTCGGGCTAGATAAACATCATCGTGTTGAGCTTGGCCCGGTATTTCCAAGTCAGTTCGTGCTTGGGGCCTAGGACTCCGAACAAAGTGAGCATAGCCTTCTTGGCTGCCGAATCGTTCCATTCGGGGGCTTCCACGTAGAGGTTCAAGAATGCTTGCAATGCACTTTCGAAATCTTCGGCGCAGGCGAGCTTGCACGCTTCATGGTAAACGACGGCTTCTTTGCCCTGCACATCCTTCTTTGCCGCTTCGGCGTGGAAGTCGAGGAGTTCCAGCAGCGATTTAGCTTCGCGGTACTGATCATCGGCTTCGGTGAATTTGGAAAGAACATCCTTCGCTTTTTCCGTATCACCCATACCGAGACTTGCCTTGGCCCAGAGCAACTTCAGTTTCTTGTCGTCGGGGGTCTTGGCGAGCGCTTCGTCGAGCAGGGGAATCGCTTCGTCGAACTGCTTGGCCGCGATGGCTTCTTCGATGGCGTTCTGCACGCGGGCTTCGTCGCTCACGTAATACTTTTCAAGGCGCTTCTTGAGGTCTGCCTCGGAGAGGACTCCCTGGAGCACGTCGGCAATCTGTCCCTTGTCCACTATGTGGATTTCGGGCACCGAGCGCACGCGGAACATCTGGATGAGCTGCATGTTTTCACGTTCGTCGCAACTGACCACGCCGAGCGTAAAGTCCATGCTGGTCGAAAGGGAGCCCAACAGCTGTGAATAAGGGGCGCAATCCGGGTATTCTGCAGACGAGAAGAGTATTGCGACAGCGCGGGTTTCTGAGGCCTGGATGACCTCGGTTTCAAAATTTTCAGCGGTAATCTGTACTACTTTTGCCATGCCGCAAATGTAGCAAATGGCGGATTTATTATATTTTTATTATATGAGTAAATGCCCTTTTTGCGATGCAGACGTAGTGGACATCAAAATCCACACTTTGGATTTGAGACTTTGCCCGAAGTGTTTTTCCACGTTCTTCCCGTGTAGCCAGACCACGTCTTTCCGTGGCGAGCTCAGCGACAAGACCCGTGAACTATGGCTCAAGGCTCTCAAGGCAAAACAGTTTTCTGCCATGCCCGAATCGGCCAAGTGCATCGACCACGGCGAACCCCTTGTCCAGGGTAAGTTGCCCGATTACGGCTACGATGGACTGGTGACGCAATGCTGCCAGATGTTCCACCTGACTCCTGAACTCACTATCCGGCTGCTGGAACACACTTTGGAGCATCCGTTCCAGGCGACCGCAAAACAGGGGAAGCATCATTTCTTTTTTATCCGTCTGCTTGACAAACTCATTTCAAAGGGAATGGGCGAAGAACAGCCCGAAGTAGACCCTTTGGACCTTATTCAATACAACATGTTCTTCAAGCCCATTCTGGAACCTTCTGAAAAATGAGAAAGACGTATACCATCCTTGGTGTTATTGCCGTTATCGTTTTAGTTGTCTATTCGCTGATACCGGACTCGTTCTTTGTCGAGAGCGTCTATCCGCTGGAGGAGGGCATGTTCGTCACGAATTACGACGACAGGGCCGATGGCGGTTTTTCGAATGCCTCGCTCAAAATGGGGGATTCCTCCATGAAGTTCGAGTGTACGCTGGGGACCGATACGACTGTTGCAGCCTGGTGTGGCATGCTTTGGAATTTTGATCCGGATACGCTTGAAAGCTACCGGAATTGGATTTTTGTCGATTCGCTCATTTTCGATGTGGAAACCTCCGGCACAGACGAAATTCTCGTGAAGCTCTGGGCATACGATCCCGATGTGACCGACGTGAAAAAACCGAAAACCTTCCGCCTGCTCATGAAAGAAGTGAAAGTATCCGGAGGGCGTGAACGCATCGTCGTTCCGATGGAACAGTTCTACACGCCGGATTTCTGGTACGAAGATGCCCATGTAGATAAAGAACTGAACAAGAGACACCAGGAATCTATGGCCCGTGTGGAAATCGCTCCGGGCTGGAACCAGCCGCGCGGCAAGACATTCTCCATCGTATTTCATGGAGTTTCCGCCAAGGGTCTTAGCAATTTCTGGTTCGGCGCGGTACTTTTCGCCTTCTTGGGTATAACCATTGTCGCGGTGGGCTTCCGCCACCATAAGAAGAATGAAGACAAGGAAGATTAGAATCATTTCGGTTGCCGCGTTTGTCGTACTTTTGGGTGCGTGGGCGGCCTTGTTCTGCACGTTCAAGGATAATTCTCTCACCTTTTTCCCGAACCTCGCCTATGAGGCTTATGCGTTGACTGATGCTGCCTCTGGTGGTTTTTCGACATCCGACATCTCGTTGCATGGCGACACGATTTCGGCAAAGGTGAATATCCGTTCGGGAATGGCGTACCCTTATGCAGGCATTGGGATAAACCTGATGTCTGTGGACCATCGCCCTGCAACTTCGCGCTTTGACTTTTCGAAGTTCGACACGATTGCTGTCACGGCATCTGCTGGCCGCATGAAGTCGCTCACTCTGCGCATATTGACAGACGACCCAGAATATTCACGCGAAGGAGAATACCTGAGTTATCGCCCCCTTTTGGCCACAATGCCCGTTGATTCAAAAGCGAGCGAGGTAAAAATCTCGCTGTCTTCTTTTGCTGTCCCGGAACGTTGGCTTGTGATGAACGGCCTCGACCATGACGACGGCTTTACGTATTGGAATCGGGCGATTCTCTTCGAAATTTCTAACGGTGAAGGGGCTTTGCGCGGGATTCCCGACGAATTCGAGATTTATTCTATCCGCATGTACGGGCAAAACCGAGGTTTCGTAAATGCCATGTACATCGTATTGGCTTTTATTATTGTCGTATTCCTGGCCTCGCAAGTCTTGGCTGGTCGCGAAGGCTCTCGTAAAAAGAAGGACGAGAAAGAAAAGGCGACCCAAAAGCAAATGGCCGAAGCCGCTAAGTTACTCAAAACGACGGATCGCTCTGTTGCGGAGATTGCTCTTGCCATTGGCGAAAAGAACGTTTCCGCTTTCGAACGCAAGTTCCGTAAGGAATACGGGAAGAAACCTTTGGCATACAGGAGGGAGAATGCCTAGAATTTGGACTGTTGACCGCATTATGCGGCTCATGATGTTTGCTGCTGTTTTTGTGGTGATTGTGGGGACTGCATATTATTTGAGAAATGTGCTTTTCCCGTTTTTTGCAGCCTTCTTGCTAGCCTATATTGTCGATCCTCTGGTAAACCGCCTCCAGGTCAAGGTGAAACACAGGATTATCGCCGTGCTAATTGTCATATTTGGCGGTGGACTTATTTTGACAGGCTGCATGCTCATTTTTGTACCGAAGGTCGTCAATGAAGTCCAATATTTGGGATCATTGCTGGTGAGAATGTTCAATGATTCTGCTTGGTCCGAACGGATGGCGTCGTACATTCCGACAGACATTTGGGATTTTATCCGGGAATCTGTTGGTTGGGAAAAAATTGGGGCCGCACTTCAAAATTTGGATTCCTGGGAAAGTATCGGAAACGTTGCCTCTAAAATTCTCCCGGGTGCTTGGGGGGTCGTTTCAAAAACCGTGACAATTATTTTCGGCTTATCAACCGGTGCCTTGATGTTCCTTTATCTTATCTTCATTATGGTTGATATGCCCAAGCTCCGCAGCGGTGTAGCAAGTCTTATTCCCAAGCGTTATCAAGACGATGCCTTCGAAATGGCTCATGAGGTGGACCGTTTTATGGGCAACTATTTCCGCGCGCAGTCTCTTGTTGCCTTGTCTGTTGGAGTGCTTTATTCCATAGGTTTCAGCATCATGGGGCTCCCCATGGGTATTGTGTTCGGCTTGTTCTCAGGCGCGTTGAACATGGTCCCGTATTTGCAGCTCACGAGCATCCCGTTGGCGCTTGTTTTGTCGGTGGTGTACTCGCTGGATTCGGGAATGCCCCTTTGGGAGGTCGCCGTAATCGTCCTCTTCATTTATCTTGTCGTGCAGATAATTCAAGACCTTTTCTTGGTCCCGCACATTGTCGGAAAGTCGATGAACTTGCCTCCAGTGGGCATTTTGCTGTCGCTTTCAATATGGGGTAAGTTGTTGGGCTTCTTAGGGTTACTAGTAGCTGTCCCCTTCACTTGCCTATGCCTCGTGTTCATTCGCAAGGTGCAAAAAAAGTCCGAAGCGATGCGTGCTGAAGCGGCCGGACCTCACCCCGAGGCTTGATTTAAAAGGGCTCAGGCGATATTTTTTTTCAAAAAAAATTACTCGGTACGATAAAAAAAAGGTATAATATCACCATACTTTTCTTAAAACCTAACTCAAGGAGTTGAAAATGAACAAACAAGATCTCATTGAAGCCATCCTCGCCAACAAGGACGCTGGTTTAGAATCCAAGGCTGCTGCTGGCCGCGCTGTCGACGCTGTGCTCGACGGTATCGCTGCCGGTATCAAGAAGGACGGCAACGTCCAGCTGATCGGCTTCGGCACCTTCTCTGTCAAGGTTCGCGCTGCCCGTACCGGCCGCAATCCGCAGACTGGCGCTACCATCAAGATCAAGGCTTCCAAGACTGTCGGCTTCAAGGCCGGTACTGCTCTCAAGGCCGACGCTGCCAAGAGCAAGGCTAAGAAGTAATCTTGTTGTAAACAAGGTTTTTAAGGGGACTACCTCCATAGGTGGTCCCTTTTTATTTTATATAGAATGGTTCTTTTTATTTTTTTCTATAATGGTAAAAGTTAAATCTATTGCAAGGGACGATGACTATGCTAAAAAAATTCATTTTCTTGGTGCTTTTCGGTATTTTCACCTTTTCCGCTTGTGGTTGCGGAGGTTCCGTTGACGACGATTGCGACGACCAGGACGAAGAATGCCTGAATTATGATGAAGAAGAGGAAGAAGAGGAAGAAGAGGAATATTAAGAGAATAGTTAAAAAAAACATTGCAGAACCTTGCTCTTTATTCTATATTTGCGCAAGTTTAAGCCTTGAGTGATTTAGACAAAAAATGAAAAGAATTCTTGCAATGTCGAAACCCGATGCAATTTGCGCAATCCACTGCGCAACGGCAATCGGTTTTTTCAAGGTTAATAGTTTTTCTGATTTTGCTGGACTTTTTAGTTCAGCATTTTTTTTACCCATTAAGTTCCCTGAGCTTGCCGAAGGGAACATCATTAGGATTTAATAATTAGTCAAACGGAGAATACTAAAATGAAGATTGAAGGCATCGACAAAGTCCTTATCATCGGTTCTGGCCCGATCGTGATCGGTCAGGCTTGCGAATTCGACTATTCCGGCACCCAGGCTTGCAAGGCCCTGCGCGAACAGGGTTACAAGATTGTGCTCGTGAACAGTAACCCGGCTACCATCATGACCGACCCGGTCATGGCCGATGCCACCTACATCGAACCGCTCAACGTGGCTCGCCTCACGCAGATTATCGAAAAGGAACGCCCGCAGGCCTTGCTCCCGAACTTGGGTGGTCAGACCGGCTTGAACCTCGCTTGCGCCTTGAACAAGGCCGGCGTGCTTGACAAGTACGGCGTGAAGGTCATCGGTGTGAACCTCGACGCTATCGAACGCGGCGAAGACCGTGAAGTCTTCAAGGCCACCATGCAGAAGCTCGGCATCGAGACTCCGCGCTCCGGCATCTGCCACTCTGTTGAAGAAGCCGAAAAGATCGTGGCCGAAATTGGCTACCCGGTCGTGGTTCGCCCGGCTTACACCATGGGCGGTGCAGGCGGCGGTTTCTGCTACAACGTGGAAGAACTCCGCACTATTTGCTCCAACGGTCTTGAACTCTCCATGACGCACCAGTGCCTTATCGAAGAATCTATCCTCGGTTGGGAAGAACTCGAAGTCGAAGTGGTCCGCGACTCCAAGAACCAGATGATCGCCATCTGCTTCATCGAAAACATCGACCCGGTGGGCGTGCATACCGGTGACTCCTTCTGCGCAGCCCCGTTCCTCACCATCGACAAGGCCCTCGAAGAACGCCTCAAGCGCGATGCCTTCAAGATTGTGGAATCCATCGGCGTGATTGGCGGTACCAACGTCCAGTTCGCTCACGACCCGAAGACGGGCCGTGTGGTGATCATCGAAATCAACCCGCGTACTTCCCGCTCCTCCGCTCTTGCTTCCAAGGCTACCGGCTTCCCGATTGCTCTCGTTTCTGCAAAGCTCGCTGCAGGTCTTACCCTCGACCAGATTCCGTACTGGCGTGACGGCTCCCTCGAAAAGTACACCCCGAGCGGTGACTACGTGGTGCTCAAGTTCGCTCGCTGGGCATTCGAAAAGTTCCGCGGCGTCGATGACTGCCTCGGCACCCAGATGAAGGCCGTGGGCGAAGTCATGGCTATCGGCAAGACCTACAAGGAAACCCTCCAGAAGGCTATCCGCGGTCTCGAAAACGGTCGCTCC
>Ga0310690_10002928_pt1 | contig 26714 bp, 25 predicted proteins | sample AusTroGonzalo_MG_2_FD_207661 | JGI IMG/M metagenome (GOLD analysis project Ga0310690, IMG submission 207661) | Bovine rumen microbial communities from tropical cattle in Woodstock, Queensland, Australia - Gonzalo_04 (v2) (version 2) | ecosystem: Host-associated > Mammals > Digestive system >...
CTCAAAAAGTTGGCTAATAAAACCACCATTGCCGTAGTCCACGACTTTGCCTCGGTGATTTCCAAAGTGGTGAAATGGATTATCGAGTTTGCTCCATTCGGCATCCTCGGACTGGTCTTCACGACCGTGTCGGAGAACGGCCTTGAGGTCTTCACGACATACGGTCACCTGTTGCTGCTTTTGGTGGGTTGCATGTTGGTCAATACCTTGGTTTTCAATCCGCTCATTTCCTTTGTCATGTTGCGGAAGAACCCTTATCCATTGTTGTTCACCTGTTTGAAAGAGAGCGGCTTGAATGCTTTCTTCACACGCTCCTCGGCGGCCAACATCCCCATCAACATGGCACTGTGCAAGAAGCTTGACCTCGATGAGGACTTCTATTCCGTCAGCATTCCATTGGGCGCGACCATCAATATGGATGGTGCCGCCGTGACCATCACCGTCTTTGCGCTTGCTGTAGCACATACCGTAGGCGTGGAGGTCAGTTTCGCTTCGGCAGTGTTTCTGGGTCTTATTGCCACCCTTGGCGCTTGCGGCGCCTCTGGCGTGGCAGGCGGTTCGTTGCTGCTTATCCCTATGGCCTGCTCGTTCTTTGGCATTGGCAATGATGTGGCCATGCAGGCCGTCGCCATAGGCTTTATCATTGGCGTGGTGCAAGACTCTGTCGAGACTGCCCTTAACAGCAGCGGTGATGTGTTTTTCACTGCCACGGCGGAGTATTACGACAGGAAAAAAAGTAGAAAAAATTGTACTGATGGAAACAGATAGAATATTATTGCGCCCTTGGCGTGACGATGATGCGGAAGCGCTTTTCAAATATGCCTCAGACCCAGAGGTCGGGTCTCGCGCTGGTTGGCCGCCACATAAGAGTGTGGAAGAAAGTTTGGAAATTATACGAACTATATTCGGCACCGAAACCATGTGGGCAGTTGAGTGGAAAGAAACAGGTGAAGCCATCGGATGTGTCGGTTATCTTCCCGCATCGGCCTCGAATCTGGTGATTCCTGACGATCAATGCGAAGTGGGCTATTGGATTGCTCGCCCTTATTGGGGAAAAGGCATCTGCACGGAGGCACTTCAACTGGTCATCGATCATTGTTTCAACGAAAAAGGCTTCACTGTCCTCTGGGGCGACTATTTCCTTGATAATCCAGCCTCTGGCCGCGTGATGGAGAAATGTGGCTTTGTGGACACTGGTGAGGAAACGAGATGCCCAAAATTGGAAGTTGGTTCAGACCGCCCAGTCAGGGTCATGAAATTGGAAAGACCGAGTTGAACACAAATATCCTTCATCAAAATGAAAAGCAAGGGAACCAAAAACCATCTCATTCTCAAAGTATTACTTTCACTACTTGCAATGGCCATAGTGGTTGGTTGCATTTTTTTTCACTTTGGAGGCTTCGGGACAGGACAATGCGCTGACACTACGGAATTTAAGAAATACGCCCGCAGCATTTCGGAAATCTCCATTCCTGCACAAGCACGTGTGGTCGCCTTGGGAGAAGCCACGCACGGCAATGCCGAGTTCCAACAACTCAAGTTGGATGTTTTCAAGGTGATGGTCGAGAAATACGGAGTACGCGTTTTTGCCTTAGAGGGCGATTACGGCGGCTGCGAGGTGGTCAATCGTTATATCCACGGTGGCGAAGGAACAGTACAAGAAACGGTGGCAGCCATCGGTTTCCCTATCTACAGAACTGAGCAGATGGAGCAACTGGTCTCGTGGATGCGCGACTACAACGCAACGGCAAGTGAGGACGACCAACTCTGCTTCTACGGCTTTGATATGCAGCGCTATGAGTACAACTACAAGTATCTGCTTGAGGCCGCAAGGGAATTTGGGTTGGACACGAAAGACTTGGAAAAAATATGGGATGATGAAAAAGGCGGTTTCTCGGATGCCTATCAACCTGACGAGAACGCGAAAATTTTTGAAGCCGTGAAGCAGAAACTGATGCAGCTGAACGACTCACTGACCGCGAAAGCCGTGCATCATGCGGATGTGTTGCTCCAAAACATCTCCATTGGAAAACTCATCAACGATGCAACGGCGGGGAACGCTTTGCGCGACAAGTTTATGGCCGACAATGTGTGCTGGATCTTGGAACAAGAACAGGCGCGCGGCAATGAGCGGATTTTTGTTTCTGCCCACAACGGCCATATTCAGCGGTTCAACAATTATGGGACAGCAGGAAAAGGGATGGGCAATCTACTTGCCGATCAATTTGGTGAGGAGTATTTCGCCATCGGCACAGATTTCTACAAGGCGCGTGTCAACCTGCCAAAAGGCAAAGACCGCAAACGCAGCATCCACACCTTCTATTCCTACGACCCTTTGGCCAAAGCCTCCAAGAAATGCGGCTATGAAATGAGTTGGCTCGATTTTTCAATTGTACCAGAAGATTCCCCACTCAAGCAGCAAATTGCAGGTTACACTTGGATGGGTTCGGTGGGCGAAGGCTACTCTCCGCTCATGGCTGTCTTGCCGATGGCGTACCGCATTTGGGTTTCGCCTACGGAACTTTATGACGGAATGATATTGGTCTCAAAAGCACATCCTACCGTGATACGATAGTGAACGTCAGACTTCATTTCAACGCATTCACAGGGCATTCCTTCTTACATTTCTGACACAAAATGCACTCTGTGGCGTTTTTCCGCTTGCGGGAATCCTTGTTCACTTCGACATTCATCGGGCAGACTTTCAGGCACTTGTCGCAATGAATGCACTTGTCCTCGTCACAGCGGATGCGAATCAAGGAAAAGTAGCTCATCGGCTTGAGGAAAACCGTGATAGGGCAGATGTACTTGCAAAACGCGCGGTTATCCTTGAAAGCCACGGCCAAAATGATGCCGACCGCATAATAAACCAGATTGCCGACAACAAACAGCAGAAACATGGTATGCTTGGTGGCTTTTCCGAAATGGAACAGCAAAAGAACAAGGGCGAGCGAAAGTGCAAACACGATATATCGTATGAATCCAATCTTTTTTCGCGGGCCTTGTGGCTGCTTGTAAGGAAGCAAATCAAGAACCATGGCCGTCCAACAGGCATAGCCGCACCAACCCCGACCAAAAAGCAGCGGCCCGAAAATCTTGGCTATGGCATAGTGCAACACTCCCGCCCCGAAAAACCCAGAGAGCAGGTAATACCAGAAACCTTCAATCTGCATGTTCTCGCGACAAATAAGCCCGAGGAACACCAACATGTAACTTCCCACGGCGAACTGTACAAACTCGCGAGCGTACTTCCATTTCTTCACCATAAGCACATCCCCGACAGCAATACAAGTGCCGATGTAAGTGAAGTTGAGCAAGAAGAACAAGTTGCCCGTCGAGAGCCAAAGTGAAATTGCGATGGCCTCGAAAACGATGAACAGGATGATGGCGGTTTTGAACTTTTTCATCAGTTCTTTCTTTTAATACCGCTCCACAAAATCCTTCACTAGCCTAAACGCAGGCTCATAGCTGTCAAAAACGGCGTTCTCGTAAGTGTCAAAGATGGTGTGGTAAAACGGGAAAGCATCGCCTTCTTGGTTTTCAAGGAAAATGCAAGGCACGTGGCGGGTGGCGAAAGGATAGTGATCGCTGTTGCCGGCCAACTCGCCACGGTTCAGGGCCTTGAAATGGTGCTTCTCGTTGTTAATTTTCTCAAATAGGGCGAAGCCGCGCATGCCCTCGTCGCTGACCTCGCAATATTGCACAGGGTTGTTGTCGCCAATCATGTCGATGTTGAAAAGGTACTTGATTTGTTCCAGCGGCACGAGGGGGTGTTGGGCATAGAACTCCGAGCCGCGCAGGTTGGCGTCCTCGCCCGAAAAAGCGATGAAATACATGTCGTATTCGGGGCGGTTTTTCGCATAATATTCAGCCAAGGTGATGATGGCGGCAGTGCCCGAGGCGTTGTCGTTGGCACCAGGGTAATACACTTTCTCGCCGAGGTTGCCGAGGTGGTCGTAATGGGCAGTGAACACATAACAGCTGTCGTGACGCTTACCCTCCACTTTGGCGATGACGTTGAAGAGCTCGTAGCCCTTCAGAAATTCGTTGTCGATGTCCACGCGGATGTTTTTCACGCCCTTAATGGATTCGGGTGTCGTCCAGATGATAGGTTTCTCCACCACGCGATGGCCGTAAGCCTTGTAGAACTTGATGGGCGAGGTCCAAGTGTTGATGATTCCCGCATTGGGACATTCGCCGGGCTTTTGCAAGCGCCCGAAAGCCTCATGGTGCCGATAGGAAAACCAAAACTCGCAGACCACAAAACAGTTGGCGTATTCGGGCTTGGCCAAGTCTGCAAACATCTTTACGGGGTCAAAGTTCAGGGTGTCAACATGATATACAGGGAACTCGCCATGTACGCCAGGGGAATATTCACGCATGGAGAAATCCACGCCAGGGGTCAGTTCTTTGCCGTCGGCCCAGAGCCGCATTTCGCCTGCAAAGGTGTTGATGTCGATGGTGAAGGGCTGGCAAACGGCGACATCCACGCCAGCTTTCTCAAATTCCCCATGGATGTATTTTCCAGCCATATTGGCACCACCCTTGGCATAGCCACGACCTTGGTATTTCGAGGAACTTAACTCCTTGACAATCTGTTTGTAATGCGCCAAATCCTGCGCGTTCAGTTGTATGGCGGCAAAAGCCAGCAGGACGATGAATAGTTTTTTCATTGGTATGAGATTTTACGATTAAGACGCAAAAGTACAAAAGAAATCGCGACAAATCACCAAACAAACGGAATCAGCCGATACCGAACTCGTTTCATATAATCACTATAGCCAGCCAACCCTTGCTCCAAAACAACTTCTTCGTTGCGGATGCGTTTCACGATGACAGGGACATACAAAAGCATGATGGCAAACGACCATATTGAATTGAGTACCAGCGGCATGGCAAGGAACAACAACAGCGTAGCGGAATACATGGGATGACGGACGATGCCGTACAAGCCCGTATCAACGACTTGCTGCTCTTCTTGAACTTCGATGGTACGCGACAGCCAAACATTTTCGCGCAAGACCTCGGCATACAGCGCATAACCAATCAAAAAGACCGCCGCTGCGACATAGACCGCCCAGTCAGGCATCATATACCACATAAAACGGCGATTGAATCCCGCCACTATGAACATGGCAAGGAACAAGAGTCCGCTAATCAATACTACTGCCTTCTGTTCGTTTTGTTCTTCTTTGGCATTCAGGCGTTTGCGAAGCAGTTCGGGATTGCGAACCATCAGAATAATGCCCGCCACGAACATGGGCAGAAACAGGATGCCGATGAAAAGCCACGCTTCCCAGTAGTTGAATGTTCCAGCGGGCAAGAACAGCAGAAGTCCCACAAGAACCACCCCAGCGAGGTATTTCGTTATAGCTTGGACAAAGAGTTTAGTCGTCATTTCTCCGATAGGTTAGTGCGCCCGATGGGCATTTCTCGATTTGTGCAATCAGTTCGGCAGTAGTGGCATTTTCAGGCTTGACCCAAGGCCGCGCCGAAGGATTATAGACTTTCGGAAGCAGGTGGGTGCAAACTGCTGCATGAATGCAAAGCTCAGGCTTCCAGATGATGGTGATTTCACCGTTGGTGTATTCTTTCATGGTCAAAAGTGTACTATAGGTTAGTAATTGCTCTCTTCTTTTTGCTGTTTTCTTCTCACTATAATGGAAGCCTCTTTGTTATGTGGTTTGCAATAGTTCTCATATAGTTCCTGATTCTCTTCTTGGAATAATTTACTGTCGAATATTGTACAATATTTTCTGTAAAGCTCTTCATTTTCCTGCTGGAAAAGACTACTGTCAAATCTCAAAACGGTTTTTGGAGGTGAATAAGTGATTGCAAACTTCGTTGATTGAACTCTTGTTTCGCCATGGATTTCCATTTGCTGAAGCAAATCTTTCCTTAATGCCACAATCCTATCATCAATATCCTTTTTTAGGTCAAGAAGACGATCCAATTCTTGTTCATATTTGTCAAACCAATAATCTGATTCTTCTTCTATAAGCAGTTTCTTCAAACGAGCCTGGATTGCTCCTTCATTTCGCTTAAATCGAGTCATTATTTCTTTGAGCGAAGCACCTTGCTTATGCATTTCCACGAGTAAGGCATCATCTTCTTGACTCCATTTTGCATAGGCATTTGGATGCATTTGCTTCTGTTGGTCCATATACGAGATGGCCTTGTCGGGAGAGGAAATACTAATGGGGTTTGTTTCTAAATTTGGTAACAAAACTGCCGCCACCAATTTGAAATGGAAACCCTCGAACTCCAATCCCAATGAGAGTGTCAAATATGCACCTTTTAGATTTGTATATCTTTCCGGATCCTTTTTAAATGTCTCCAAAAAACAGGGGTCGGTGATGGGAAAATCATAGTTTGAGCCAAAGTAAGTGAATTTCATCCTATACTTTGACTTTTCCCTTTCTTCGTCGATGTAAGCACTGGCCTTCTCTGGACGTATCAACATCAAGGAGTAGTTAAGCTTATTGATCATTGATGCAGGAATGGCCTTCCCTCGAAAATAGAAAACAGCTTGATGAACAGGGTCGATTAGTTGGTTCATGAAATCATCATCAACCTTTAGGTTGCATGGACAACACTCTATCCGAGAACAATGCACATCCTCAGTGTGTGCCTTATTTGGACATGGAACCACATCTATCATTTTTACCAATGACAATAATTTGATACTTTGTGCCAATGAGATGGGTATTTCACCGTTTTCAGCCATCGATACAGGACGAATCCAACAGGGACGACCGTCGTCGTGACGAACGATAGACACTAGTTCATCAGATTTAGGTTCAACTTCCACACCCGCGATGCACCTTCCTCCGTGTTTGTACGAATTGGCCAAACAGATGAAGTATTTATCCATGACAATCAGATGAGATGAATGATATTGACTTTTTCGGTACTATGCTCCTTCATGTATTCAACCAATAGTCGTCGGTGACATTGTTTAGGTGTGTCTTCACTGCAAAGAAAACACGAACCATCAAAAGATTTTACGCCATATTTGCGCAGGATGTTCCTGTTTTTCAGTAAGTTCGTATATACCTCCACATATTCTTCCCAAGTCACTTCTTGTTTATGCCATTGGTCGAGTAGTTCTTTGGATGGAGCAAAGTCAGTGATGTGCTTGTAGGGAATATGGCAAATCTCCTTGATGAAAAACTCCAAATCTTTTCCCTTGGCAAAACCTGCCAATTGGCTGTTGTTGCTAATGCGAACATCCACCAACTGCTTGACACCATTATCCTTAAGCAAACCAAAGAATTGTTCAGCACTTTTTTTCGTGAATCCGATGGTATATAATGTAATCATATCAATACTCTTCTTCCAATTGTAACTGTGGCCTGTATCCTATCTCTTTGTTTTTCAATCGATAAGCATCCTTTCTCTGCTCTTCCTCAGAATAAGTCCCGAAAAGCAGGTCAACTTCCGAAAGATGGTATTTGCGGGAATGCAAATACTGGTTAATCATTTCTTTCTCCAACGACTCATGGGAAGCCAGCAAGCCATCTTTCAGGATGTGTTGCACATCAAGACCTTTTTCATAAAAATAGCGGGAAACCATCGAGAAACGATGGCATTCCAACGGGTCTGCCTCCGAACACATAAGTACGATTTGATACCCTTTCTCCAATCCTTTCATCAACCGATATGCGCCTTGTTGGAAGCTAGGTGTCATAACGGCCAATTCAAAATCCACTTGTCCCTCTTCATTAATGCTATCGGTACGCCGTGCGCCAAACTCGTCTCCAAAATGCAAATACAGGATGCCATGGTTTTTCAAAAACCATCTTAAACCATCTTGGTTGAATTGCGGCGAATACTTACTGGCGGGCACGCTCCTGACATCGACAACACAATTAATGCCATACTGAACCAGCAACGCAAGAAACTCTTCTTGTGTTTGGTTTGAATGGCCAATGCTATAGAGCCTATAACCGCCCATGATAATGCTTCTTTCAGTTTTGAATGCAAAAATACAAGTTTTTCTGCAATTCTCAAAAAAGAACTTATTTTTGCAATCCAAATGTTTTGAAATCATGCTACAAATAGGAACAAAAGCCCCGTATTTCGAGGGCAAGGACGAAAACGGGAACACCGTGAAACTCACCGACTTTACTGGCAAGAAGCTAGTGCTGTATTTCTATCCCAAGGACAGCACGCCAGGCTGTACCGTCGAGGCTTGCGACTTGCGCGACAATTATGAGCGTTTCCTTTCGCTCGGTTATAACGTGCTGGGTGTCAGCCGCGACAGTGCCGCATCGCACCAACGCTTCATCGCAAAGCATGAACTGCCTTTCCATCTTATCGCTGACACTGACCTTACGATTCTGAAGGCTTACGAGGCTTGGGGCGAGAAGAAAATGTACGGCAAAGTGACCGAAGGTACGCTGCGTACCACATACATCATTGACGAAAACGGTATTATTGTCGATGCCATCGGGAAAGTGGATACGAAGAACCACACGGCGCAACTGCTTAAGGATTAGTTATCAGAAAGCTCTTGTCCTGCGGCAATATTCCTCATATTCTTCGCCAAAGTCGCGGCGAAGGCGTTTTTCTTCGCTTTTCACTTGAACCAGCATGATGGCGAAGAAAACGACAAAAACCAACAAGGCTTGCCAAGCCCACAACCCAATGCAAATCCCTATAAGATAGAGCAATATGCCCGTCAGCATGGGGTTGCGGTTAATTCGATAGGGGCCATCGGTCATGAGGTGCTTGGTGCGAGGCGCGACTTCGTGGTTGAAGGCATCCATCGGGTTGCCATCGCCTTTGTGCCGCATATAGATGATTGTCCAGACGCTCAATGCCAAGCCCAAAAGGATGAGCATTGCCGCAATGATAATTTGTGCTGTTCCGACAGGCCAAAGTGCTGGCTTTCCCGACGCAAGCCACATCAATGTGGGCATCAGTCCGACGAAAAGGACACCGCCAAGGGTATATCCGAGGATTTCTCTGAATAGTTTCATGGATGCTTGTTTTCGTTCAGCAAAAGTAGAAAAACTATCGGGAATGGCGAGTCGATTAAGCATTATGTTGTATTTTTGCGCTGTTATGAAATACGAAACAAAGAAAACACTACTGCTCACATGGCTTTTTGCGCTGCTTGCGGGTTCGCTTTTTGCCCAAGAGCATCCACGTGTGTTGTTTATCGGCAACAGCTATACGCAGGCCAATAACCTCCCGCAGATGGTGGCCGACATTGCGCAGAGCATGGGTGAAAGCATGGAGTATCGCAGCAACACCCCAGGCGGTTGCACTTTCGAGATGCACTGCCACAACCAGTCGATGAACTTGATTTGCGAAGGCGGCTGGGATTTTGTGGTGATGCAGGAGCAAAGCCAACTTCCAGCATTTCCGATGGATTCGGTCGAGCTGTATGTGTTTCCCTTTGCGCAGCAATTGGTGGATTCCATTTATGTCCACAATCTTTGCGCCGAGCCGATGTTTTATATGACTTGGGGGCGCAAGAACGGCGATACGGAGTTTGGCTACCCGCCAATGGACACCTACGAGGGCATGGATAGTCTTCTCTATGCACGTTATATGCAGATGGGGGAGGACAACGATGCTTCGGTGTGTCCCGTGGGCCGCGTGTGGCACTATCTCCGCGACCACAATGCAGAAATCGAGCTTTACATGTCGGACGAAAGCCATCCTTCATTGGCGGGAAGCTATGCCGCTGCTTGTGCTTTCTATACGATGTTTTTTGGCCGCGACCCAAACGAAATGACCCACAATGCAGGCCTTGATGAGAACAATGCCCGCATGATTCGTTCAGCTGTACACGAAGTGGTGTTCGATTCCTTATGGAAATGGCAACGCCCTTTGCCGAAGGCTGGTTTCGTGGTTGATAGCGTGGATTTTCTCAATGTGCGTTTTGTGAACAAGGCCAAACTTTTTGAAGAGCAAGAATGGCTTTTCGGTGACGGCGAGGCCTTGCAGACCAACGACACTATGGTTTGGCACACTTTCCCCGAAAGCGGCATCTATCTTGTGAGACAAGTCGTGAGTCGTCACTGCATGGCTGATACTGCAACGCGGCTGGTTCGCGTGGAAAGTCCTTCGGTTGGCGTTGAGGAGAAAAACGATTTGTCGGCGATTTCAATAAGTCCCAATCCTGCCGAGGATGAAGTGATGCTACATTTGCCCGAAGGGATGGAGGCCGAAGTCTTTCTTTACGGCATTGACGGTCGGGAAATGTGGAGGAAAGAAATGAGAAATCCCTGCAACACCATTGCATTGCAAGGATTTCCGAGTGGACTTTATGTGCTGAAGGTTATCACAGCACAAGGCACTGTGTTGAGGCGGATTGTCAAACAGTGAGATGCTTATGTCCCATCAATCGAAAAAAACACTACTTTTGCAGTCAAAAGCAATCAGTCCAAATGCTGATGAAGACACTATTTCAAATATTGAAATTGGTTCCATTTCCAATCGTTACTGCGATAATCATCCAATCAGCATCAACCGTGGTAGTGTTCGTTTAACCAAGAAATTTTATCCATAATGAATCTCCCGAAAATACACTCCATTTCAAAGAAAATCCTCGTTGCCCTATTGGGTGCTTTTTTGAGCATTTTCCTGCTGTTCCATGCCGCCGCCAACCTGCTTATTCTCCGTAACGACGGTGGCGAATGGTACAATGCTTTCTGCGATTTCATGGGCACGAACTATGTCGTGAAAGTGTTTGAAATCATTTTGTTAGGCACGTTTTTGCTCCACATTGTCCTATCGATTTGGTTGGCCATCACCAACAAAAAGGCACGACCTGTTGGCTACCATAAACATCAGCGCAGCAAGACACACACCGGCTCGAAACTGCAAGTTTGGACGGGCATCCTCATCATCGTCTGTCTCATCGCGCATTTCATGGACTTTTATTTCGTGAAAATCGGCATCGTGGACGGCAACCTCAACTTCTATGAACAGGCACGCGAAAAATTCCAAATTCCGCACATTGCCATTGCATATTTGATATTCTTTGTTGTGGTTTGGTTCCACATGCGTCACGGTTTCGCGGCCATGTTCCAGACTTTAGGACTTTACAATTATAAATACGGTAAGGCACTTGAGATTATCGGCATCATCTTCGCCACAATTGTCTGCCTGATGTTTACCGCCGTGGTCATCGGGGTTTATATTGGATGTTAACCATGAAATATTATTCTATGACACGAGACTTCGAGACACGAGACGCGAGACAAAAGTCCCGTGTCCCGCAGTCCCGCGTCCCGCGTCAAAAACAAAGAAAATGAAATTAGATCCCAAAATACCAGCCGGTCCGCTCGCTGAGAAATGGACCAACTACAAAGCCTCGCAAAAACTGGTGAATCCAGCCAACAAGCGTAAACTCGACATCATCGTTATCGGCACAGGCTTGGCGGGAGCCTCGGCAGCCGCTTCGTTGGGTGCCTTGGGTTTCAATGTAGATATTTTCTGCATTCAAGACTCACCTCGCCGCGCCCATAGCATCGCTGCCCAAGGTGGCATCAACGCCGCCAAAAACTACCAGAACGATGGCGACAGCGTGGAACGCCTTTTCTGCGACACCATCAAAGGCGGCGACTATCGTGCCCGTGAGGCCAATGTCTATCGTTTGGCAGAAGTCAGCGGCGCCATCATCGACCAATGTGTGGCTCAAGGTGTGCCCTTCGCCCGCGACTATGGCGGATTGCTCGACAACCGCTCCTTTGGCGGTGCACAAGTGAGCAGAACCTTCTACGCCAAAGGCCAGACGGGACAACAACTTTTGCTCGGTGCCTATGGTGCCTTGAGCCGTGAAATCGCTCGTGGCACGGTGAAATTCCATGAACGCCGCGAGATGATGGACTTGGTGGTTGTGGATGGTCGCGCAAGAGGCATCATTGTTCGCAACCTCGTCACTGGCGATTTGGAACGCTATGCCGCCCATGCCGTGGTATTGGCCACTGGCGGTTACGGTAATCTCTATTACCTTTCCACCAACGCCATGAACAGCAACGGCAGCGCGGCATGGGTATGCCACCGCAAAGGCGCAGCCTTTGCCAACCCCTGCTATGTGCAGATACACCCAACCTGCATCCCTGTCCACGGCGACTATCAGAGTAAACTAACCCTGATGAGCGAAAGCTTGCGTAACGACGGCCGCATTTGGGTACCCAAGAAAAAGGAAGATGCCGAAGCCATCCGTGCGGGCAAATTAAAACCCAACGACATCCCCGAAGAAGACCGTGACTATTATTTGGAACGCCGTTATCCCGCTTTCGGCAACCTCGTTCCCCGCGACGTGGCTTCTCGTGCCGCCAAAGAACGCTGTGATGCGGGCTATGGCGTAGGCACAGGCTATGCCGTCTATCTTGACTTCGCTGATGCTATCCAACGCCTTGGAAAAGAAGCCGTTGAACAGAAATACGGCAATCTGTTCCAAATGTACCAAAAAATCACTGACGAGAATCCTTACGAGACCCCAATGATGATTTATCCCGCCATCCACTACACCATGGGTGGACTTTGGGTGGATTACGAGTTGCAAACCACCATTCCAGGTCTGTTCGCTGCTGGCGAGGCTAACTTCAGTGACCATGGAGCCAACCGTCTCGGTGCCTCCGCTTTGATGCAGGGACTTGCTGATGGATATTTTGTGTTACCATACACCTTGCAAAACTACCTCGCCGACCAGATTAACGTGGGTAAAATCTCATCCACATTGCCTGAGTTTGATGCAGCAGAAGATGCGGTGCGGCAACGCATTAACCGTTTGTTGGAAATCGGACAGGTAGAGACGCGCCGCGGCACGTCTCTACATACGGTTGATGATTTCCACAAACGTTTAGGCAAAATTATGTGGGAATACTGCGGCATGGCACGCAACACCGAAAGCCTTACCAAAGCCAAGGAACTGGTTTCTGAGTTGGAGGATGAATTCTGGAAATCTGTCTTTATCTCAGGCTCAGCCAACGAGTTCAACCCCGAGCTGGAAAAGGCCTGCCGTTTGGAGGACTACTTCGAGTTGGCGCAACTCGTTATCGCCGATGCTTTGCACCGCGAGGAGTCGTGTGGTGGCCATTTCCGCACCGAGCACCAGACCGCTGACGGCGAGACCCTCCGCGACGACGAGCGTTTCATATACGTGGCAGCTTGGGAATACCAAGGTCACGGCCAGCCTGAAACGATAGAGAAGGAACCGCTCAATTACGAACATATTCAAATCGCCACGCGAAACTATAAATAGACACGAGACGCGAGACTGCGAGACACGAGTTGTTGTCCCGTGTCCCGAGTCAAAAAAAAGACAACCATGAGATTCACACTACATATCTGGCGTCAGGAGAACGCCCGCGCCAAGGGGCATTTCGAGACCTATTCTTTGGATGGCATCTCGCCCGACTGTTCCTTCCTTGAAATGCTCGACATACTAAACGAGCGGCTCATCAACGACCGCATCGTGCACCCAGTCTGTTTCGACAACGACTGCCGCGAAGGCATCTGCGGCATGTGCGGTCTTTACATCAACGGCCGTCCCCATGGCAACGACGACGGCATCACCACCTGCCAACTCCACATGCGGAAGTTCAAAGATGGCGACGACATCTGGATTGAGCCATGGCGTGCCAAGGCTTTCCCTGTCATCCGCGACCTCGTGGTGGACCGCTCCGCCTTCGACAAAATCATCCAAGCGGGTGGCTACATCAGTACCACCACGGGCGGTGTCCCCGACGCCAACACCATCCCGATTCCGAAACACAAAGCAGACATGGCTATGGACGCGGCATCATGCATTGGCTGCGGGGCATGCGTAGCTGCATGCAAGAATGCCAGTGCCATGCTGTTTGTAGGCGCCAAGGTCAGCCATTTGGCCTTGTTGCCCCAAGGCAAAATTGAGGCTGCTGACCGTGTCAAGAAAATGGTTGCCAAAATGGATGAGTTGGGTTTCGGCAATTGTACCAACACATACGCTTGCGAAGCCGAATGTCCCAAACTCATCAAGCGGCAGAATATCTCTCGGCTTAACCGGCATTGGATTGGGGCGTTGCTGGGGCGAGATAGGAAGGAATAATTGAACTATTTTCGCCTTCACCACTTGAACAATCAAAATATTTTGTATTTTTGCATTTGAAAACTGGTCGATGATCGCAACGGGTAGCTTCACGCCTCATAAGGTGGGATGATTGTCGGTTCAACTCCGACCGCCAGAAAAAAGGAATGGTCAAACCATTCCTTTTATTTTATTATTCTATACTGAGAGTTATCAAATGCTTCTTTGATAACGATTCCCCATGATTTGGCTGCATTGATGAATAAATCTCCTTTCACTTTATAATTGGGATGGACAACTACTTTGACCAATTTGCTTTCATCGTACGGATAAGTGAACACATAGATTATGTCGTTTTGAATTGGGTCTTCATAAATATGTAATGGCGTGTTTAATGCTTTCTCGATGAGATCATAGTCATCCAGAGGAACTACGGCACCTTTTTTGGCTTTTGGATGATGAGCATATTTGAAGATTGTTTTTTGCATCACTATAATGCTTGATGATTTTAATTCCAACCCCTGTTGCCTTGCATCTTCAATAACTGTATCATTGAATTGCGCTACTTCCAGCATTTGCCCATTGCCTTTCCCATTGGCCAATAACTCTTTGGCAAATTCCTTAAGACTTCCTTGATAAAACTCCATCTTTAACTTCCCCAATTATCCCTGTCTAAACTTCTGTAATTAATAGCCTCGGCCAAATGCCCAGGTTGGATGTTCTCACTTCCATCAAGGTCGGCAATGGTGCGAGAAACTTTGAGGATTCTGTCGTAAGCACGGGCTGAAAGTCCAAGGCGGTTCATGGCATTTTTGAGCATGTCGCGACAAGCTTGGTCCAAGTCGCAATATTGCTGGATGAGCTGGGAAGTCATTTGTGCGTTGGCGTGGATGGTCGGGAAGGCGGCGTAGCGCTCCTCTTGTATTTTTCTTGCCTTGATGACACGCTCACGCACCACCGCACTTGGTTCACCGTTGCTTTTCGACGACAAATCCTTATAGGCTACTGGCACAACCTCCACATGCAGATCGATGCGGTCCATCAAAGGACCGCTGATGCGATTGAGGTATTGCTGCACCATGCCAGGCTTGCAGGTGCATTCCTTGTCAGGATGGTTGTAATAGCCGCAGGGGCATGGGTTCATTGCTGCCACCATCATGAAGTTGGCTGGGAAATCGACGGTCATCTTGGCTCGTGAAATGGTCACAACACGATCTTCCATTGGCTGGCGCATCACTTCAAGAACGGTACGTTTGAATTCTGGGAGTTCGTCAAGAAAAAGCACTCCGTTATGGGCAAGTGAGATTTCCCCAGGCTGCGGATAAGTACCGCCACCTACCAAGCCCGCATCGCTGATGGTGTGATGCGGACTGCGGAACGGTCGCGTGCGTACCAATGAGGCGTTGCGGCCAATCAGCCCTGCCACGGAATGGATTTTGGTAGTCTCCAAGGCTTCGGCCATGGTCAACGGGGGCAGAATGGTAGGCATACGCTTGGCTAACATGGTTTTGCCACTGCCAGGAGGGCCAATAAGAATCACGTTGTGACTGCCAGCGGCAGCAATTTCCAAAGCGCGTTTGATGTTCTCTTGGCCTTTAACGTCACTGAAGTCAAATTCGTAAAATGCTTCATGGCCGAAATCGACATTATCGACGACGGCAGGTTTTATGGTGTTTTCGCCGTTGAGAATGGACACCACATCGTGCAGGTTTTCTACACCGTACACATCCAAACCTTCGACCACGGCGGCTTCGCGCGCGTTTTCTTTTGGAACGATGAGGCCTTTGAAGCCTTCTTGTTTGGCTTTAATGGCAATGGGCAACGTGCCTTTAATGGGGTTGAGCGTGCCGTCCAAGGAGAGTTCGCCCATAATGATGAACTGTGCTAAGCGGTCGCTGTTGATTTGTTCTGCCGCAGCCAAAATGCCGATGGCAATGGGTAGGTCGTATGCCGAGCCTTCTTTGCGGATGTCGGCGGGAGCCATATTAATGACGATTTTCTTGTGGGGATAATGGTAGCCGAGGTTGATGATGGCTGCCTCAATGCGTTGTTGGCTCTCTTTGACCGCGTTGTCGGGCAGACCGACCAGATAAAAATTGATACCTCTGTCGATGTTCACCTCAATGGTGACCGTGATGGCTTCAATGCCGAAAAGGGCACATCCGAATGTTTTTACTAGCATGATTGTGGGTTTTTATGGGTTTGTTTTCTTGTTTTCTTTGTGCTTTTCTCAAAATTTCTAGCAAATAGCCCGTATGTTGTGAAAATGTTGTATTTTTGCAAACAGATATAAGTCAGGGTTTAGGTATGACTTACCGAAAGTCCGCGCGGTGGCCTATCGTTTAAGTACGACTTACCTCCTGCATTCTGCGGCAACTTTACGGATGGAATTCGGGATGAGAACACTGGAAAACAGGACTCTTTAGATTTCCATCCGTTTTTTGTTGCTATGCTTGAATGACTGTGATACAATATTGAACCTTGTCTTTTGTTCGCCTGACTATTCCAACCATTAATTTGACTTTACCAACGCCAGGCAAGTCGTGTTTCATCCATAATAGCTTGTTGAATTGCTTCTGGTTTTTGTCATTCGATTTGGCTTTTACTGTACGATACTTTTTCGCCATGGTTAGGATAGAATCTAGTTGCAGAACCGCCAATGTGGAAAGATAGCTTTTTGCTGCTTGATGGCTGGTTTCATCAATGGAGACGAACCTTATATTGATGTATTCTTTCAAGTCAAGGTTATATCTTTTTAGTGACGGATTTTTCTTTTTCCAATCTTGATAGAATTGTCGTATAATTTGTTTCCTTGCGTTGAAATCTTCTTTTCTTTCTCCCATTGGAATCTCAATAGTCTCGTTGTCTTGTGTGTCCATAGTAGTCTTTTTTTGATTATTACGCTGCAAAGAAACCAAACCCGACAAAACAAAGCCGTTGATTAAACGTTTGTAATCGACTGTAAACGTTTGTTGTCGTTTGCTGTCGGGTATATTGCTGAAAATTAAAAATATAATAGTTGTCGAATTTCTAATAGAAAACCGACAACTATTAACTTTAAACTGTAAACTACCAACTATTTCTTGGGCTTATACCCCGAATCTTGGAAAATTTCCTGCAAATCCTTTCGTCGCATGAACTGTTGCAAATCGAAATCCTCGTGAGTGGATGCGTAAGCACGGACGATGTTTAGGCCAAAGAATTCGCCGAGGCGCGAAGGCGCGTCATTGCTGTAGGCTTGGGTGAAAGGTCCGTCGCCAAAATACATCATGTAAGCGTCCAAACCTGCATCATACAAACGACGGCTGCCCACAATGTCGGCCCAAATTTGGCCTTCGTTTTCAACAGCCCAACGCCATTGTTTCTCGGAATAGCCCAACAACACGCTATCTGCTATTGTGGGACACATTGCTTCAATGAAAAAGTTCAAGCGGCCATAGAAAACCATTTCGTTGAGGATGTTTCCTTGTCGGCGTGTCTCGTATAAGTAATACATATACAGACGGTTGGCCACATCTTTGGCCAAAGTCGCAATGTTGGTGCGTACCTGAAAGTACTTGGGCATTCCGATTTGGTCGTAAACCTCATCACCGTTGAGGTACCAGTCCAATGAAATCACCATCGCATCATCGATGATTTGGACGGGCGGCACATCGTAGTTGATTCCTGTGACGCAAGTGAAAACCTTTTTTGGTAACTGAATATCAGGATAATAATAGTGGAAATGCGCAAAAACACTCTCCACCATAGGCTCCACTTCGTTGAGGTCGGGGAAGGTGTTTTTCACCTTATTATATAAATTGACACAAAACGGGTCGATAGCGAAATCTTTGAGGTATTTCACCGCATCGGGGTTGTTGAGGTCGCCACTGAGGAACACGCGATAGCGGGCTTGAATTTTCATGAGTTCGAGTTGGAAATTAGTCGTGTCAAGGTTGAAGAGCACGTCTTCGTAACGGTCAAATTCCAGTTCGTACGGTTCGGGTTTGATGTTAAGTTTGGATTTATAAGCTGCCTCTTTGGGTTGGCAAGCAGCCAAGAACATCAAAACAAATGCTGCAATCAAAAACCTAATTCTCATGATTCTGCGTTTTCTGCGTACGTCACAATCTCCTCCCGAAGCATCTCGTAAGCCATAATTGTGGCGCGGTTGATGACATTTTCGCGGTCTTTGCCGAAATTGAAACGCTTGGAGACCACACCTTTCTTTGAAGCCACGCCAATCCACACCGTGCCGACCGGGTTTTCCTCAGTGCCGCCACCAGGACCAGCCACTCCTGTCGTAGCCACACCGAAATCAGCTTCCATCAAGTCGCGGACGCCCTTGGCCATGCCTTCCACAACGGGTTGGCTGACAACAGTATACTTTTCGATGATTTCGGAAGGTACACCTAATACTTTGGTTTTCATCGGAGTAGCGTATGTGACGGCCGTTCCTTTAAAGATTTCGGAACTGCCTGGAATCAACGTGATGACATGCGCGATGTTGCCCCCCGTGCAGCTTTCCGCCGAAGCGAAAGTCATACCTTTATTAATTAATAAGTCAAAAACAACGCGCTCGATGGGTTTGTCCTCAAAAGCAAAGATGTATTCCGAAATAAGGGATTTGAGTTTCTCGACTTCGTTGTCCAAAGTCACATTAAGTAATGTAGCGTCTTCATTTCGGCCGCTCAAGCGCAGACGCACCATGCCGTATTGTGGCAAGTAAGCTAATGACAAGAAATCGGGCAAATTTTTCTCCCAGTCTTTGATTTTGTCGGCCAAAAACGACTCGCCAATGCCTGTAGTCATGATGACACGCTTTTCGTAAGGCACCGAATGGAACCTTTCCTTGATGCGTGGCAGCAACTCATCATTGAAAATGCCTTTCATCTCGTATGGCACCCCAGGCATGAAAACAAAGACCACATTGTTTTTTTCTAACCACATGCAAGGTGCGGTGCCATAAGTGTTCGGAATATATTGGCATGACTTGGGCAAATAGGCTTGTCCCTTGTTTCGTTCGCTCATTTGGAAACCACGGCGGTTGAAAATGGACACAATATTGTCGTAGGCCGCTTGGCAAAATTCTAGCTCAGTTCCGAAGAATTTACAGACTGTGGGTTTGGTGATATCGTCGGCAGTGGGGCCGAGGCCGCCCGTGACCAAAACGAGGTCGGCATCCATGCAGGATTCAAATGCATCCATGATGGCTTGCTCTGAATCGCCGATGGTCAAAACAGAATCTAATTGAAATCCAGCGTTCGACAGTTGTTCGCCAAGCCAAGCAGCGTTGGTATTAATGACTTGACCGATAAGCAGTTCGTCGCCGATGGAAATGTTTTTGATGATAATTTCGTTCATAGCAAATAAGTTTGCGCAAAGATAGAAAATTTTACTGATTCAATAAATCTTTATATCTTTGCGGCCTCAAAATCAAAGTAATATGGATCAACCCATTCCTGCATCGCAACTCGTGTTGAACGCCGAGGGTGCGGTATATCACTTGAACCTTCATCCTGACCAGTTGGCCGACGACATCATTTTGGTTGGCGACCCAGGCCGTGTAGATATGATCGCTTCGTTTTTTGACAAAATCGAAGTGAAACGCCAAAATCGCGAGCTGATTACACGCACAGGCTACTTCAACGGCAAACGTATCACCGCCATGTCCACGGGCATGGGCACCGATAACATCGACATCGTGATGAACGAGCTTGATACTTTGGTCAATATTGACCTGAAAACGAGAATGCCCAAAGAAGAGCATCGTTCGTTGAACATTATCCGTGTTGGCACTTGCGGCGCTTTGCAGCCTGAAATTGAGGTGGAAGACAGCTACGTGGCCACACGCTACGCCATCGGTTTGGACGGCCTAATTTACTTTTATGAAAAGAACGCTGAGGTGAATGAAATCGCCATGCGCGATGCCTTCATTAAGCAGATGGACTATCCCAAGGACTTACCGTTGCCATACATTGTAGAAGGTTCAAAAGAGCTTCTTGATCGACTTACCGAAGGTTATTATCAAGGTGTAACTGCCACGGCACCAGGTTTCTATGGTCCACAAGGTCGCACATTGAGAATGCATTTGGCCTATCCAGAGAACAACCATAAAATGGAAGCCTTCGAGTATCAAGGCTGGCGTGTGTGCAATTTCGAGATGGAGTCGTCGGCTCTTTACGGCCTTGGCAAGATGATGGGTCACAATTGCCTGACTATTTGTGTAGTCGTGGCCAACCGAGTTACTGAGAAGTTTGCTACCGACTACCATCCATATATGAAAAAGTTGGTTGCCAATACATTGGAAAGATTGTCCGCTAAATAGAAATAAACAGCTCAAAATCAAAGAAAAAAAGACTTTTTTTCAAATTCCAAGAATAGTATGAAAAAAATGTCTATTTTTGCAGTTCGTTTTGGAGCTATTTGAAGATTAACAAACAGAATAATAAAGCAATGAAAAAAGTATTTATCACAATTGTTGCATTTCTTGCAGTATCTACATCGTTGATGGCTGAAGGATATGTGGACTCGGTTCGTTACTTGACGACCAAAGCTGGGAAAAACTGGTTCATTTCTGCTGGTGGCACTATTGATTGGTGGCAAGGTTCAGATATGAATCCTAATGGCAATTATACCGCTGTGCAATGGGGTAAACCTTCCTTCGGTGTCAATCTTAGTGTAGGAAAATGGATTACCCATAGCGTTGGTCTTCGTCTTTCTTACGATGTGAATGGTGGCAAGAGTTATATCGATGGTTTATATCTTGATCGTGAGCACTTGTTCGGTTTCCTTTATGACGATATGACTGCCCCTGACGAAAATGGCTATTACACCACCTCATTTATGTACCATAATCTGCATGGTGATGTGATGTTCAGCCCTATCGACTTCTTCCAAGGCTATTACAATCCTGAGAGGATTTGGACACCTGTTATCTATGTTGGTATGGGTGCTGCCTCCGTTAGTGAAGGCATTTTAATCAATCCAACATTTATCAACAACGTTAAGTATAGGCATGATGATTCGGCACAAAAAGGTCTCAATTTCGAGTTTTCATTCGATGCTGGCTTGATTAATAATTTTCGTATAAGCAAGCATTTTGACCTCAATTTATTCTTCCAATGGTCAGCTCAAGAATGGCACATTGATTCTTGGTACAATGAGACGGGAGGTATGTCTAGTGACCAAAGTCTTGCTATTATGGAGGATATTCGTCCTAAAAGAGCAGACTACAACTATGCCGTTGGCCTTGGCTTGACCTATTACCTCACTAGAGAGTATGACCTGCCACTCAACTGCTGCGCCGAGATGGATTCTATCCAGGAGAAATTGGATGAGTTTGTGAACAAGCCTGAAACGCCTGCGATACACGACACTGTAACTATCGTGAAATTCGTCAATGCCCAGACCGAGGATGTTCTCAGCTATCCTTTCTCCATCTTCTTCAACCGTGACTCGTATCAGCTCATGTCGAGAAGAGACATCGTCAACCTGAAGGAGATTGCCAACGTGGCTTTAGAAAACGGTTACAAGCTTCGTCTGACGGGCTCTTGCGATAGTGCTACCGCTACTCCGTCTTACAACCAAACACTGTCAGAGAACCGTTGCAACAAGATTAAGATTGAACTTCTTGAGTTGGGTGTTCCTGAGAGCCAAATCATCATCGAACCTATTGGTGGTGTGAAGAAACTCGACCCAACGGAATACGACCGCCGCGTGTTGATTCAATTGGTGAAAGAAGCCCAATAATTTCTTCCTTACCACGAAAACCAAAAAGCCTGACGATTTCGCCAGGCTTTTTTGATGCTTTTTTTGTAATAGGCTTTTATTCGGAGATACCGATTTCAAGACCGATGAAATTGGTGCGGATGATGCTGCCTGTCTGCCGTTCGATTGCTTTGTTGAACGAGTTCGACAAAGCGTGGTTGAATGTCAGCTGAGCAAACAGGTTGAACTTGCTGTTGACCTCAAACATGGCGCCCACACCAAAGTTGAGCGCACTCTGAATCCAGCGGTACTGGTAGAAATAGTCATTGCTATAGCTGTTGTCTTCATACAATGCATCAAACAGGTCTCTATAGGAATCCTTGGTTTTTGTGGCGTAGTTCCAGCTGAAACCGACACCAGCTTCGGCAAAGGCTTTCCAAGAGCCAGAGACATCAACCTTTACCTTGAGTTTCAGCGGCACTTCGATGTAGGATCCCTTGAAGCGGCGATGAACAGGCAGCTTGGCTACCTCAAGGAATTCGGAGGTCGCACGGTAGTCTTCAAAAGTGTAGTCCATGCGCAGGAGGTTGAGGTTTATTCCCGAAGAAAAGGCTACATGGTCGGAAAGATAACGATCATGAATGCCGCCAACAACAAAGCCCAAGCGGGGATGGTCGCTACTTGTTGCAGTGGAGCCGGCAGAAGCCCAACCCACATTTGGCCCAAACTTAAGGCCGAAAACACTCTTTTTCTGTTGAGCGTTGGCATTGATGGCAAACAACGCTACTAAACTGATAATCAATGCAATCTTTTTCATATTAAATAAATTTAGCCCTACAAAGGTAATTTATTTCCGTCAAAAATTGTCAAAATCCGAAAATGATTCTTAATTTTGCCAGCAAATCAATTCACTAATTCACTAAAACTCATTACAATGAAGAAATCGTTTTTAATTCTGGCAGCTCTGCTCATGATGGGCAGTGCAGCATTTGCAGGTGGTGGTCTCGATTTCGGTATCGGCCCCAAGGTTGGTTATCAGACCGCGAAACTTTCCTATCAAAGAGACGACATCAAGGCGGGTTTTGCCAACCATTTCACTGTTGGCGTTTTCGGTCGTATCGGAATCGGAGGCTTCTATGTGCAGCCCGAAGCTCTGTGGTTCAAGAGCTCGAACGCTTTCACCTTGGACACTAATTTGGATCATGAAACTATCATTAGTGGTGTCACATTTCCTACTGGTGCTGACATGACTTTCACTTTGAATGCCATGAACATCCAAGTGCCGATTTTCGTGGGCTATAAGTACGACATCCTAGGTGATCTTCTGGCTATTCGTGCCCAAGTGGGACCGACGCTTAACTTCACCATTCCCCAAACGACTTTGGTGAGCAAGGCCATTGGCTCCAGCGAATCGGCAGAAATCGACAATGAAACCTTCGATACCAAGTCGATTGCCTTTGGTTTGCAAGGTGGTCTTGGACTTGATGTGTTGAGACGCATCACCCTTGACATCAACTACAACTTTGGTATTAGTAAGTTGTTTGGCGCCAACCTTATCAACAACACGGAATGGGGCCAATACGTTGACACCAACAACATTTCCAACGTACACACCAACATGTTTATGGTGACGGTAGGATACAAATTCCTCTAATTGCCATTTCGAAGGAAAAAAGTGCGGCATATTCGGTGAATGTGCCGCGCTTTTGTTTTTTCCTTATTTTTGGATTCTCAAATTTGCAACCACATGAATACTCCAATTCCCAGCAACCTTTTCGTGCGTAACCGTGCCAATTTGGCCGCGCAGTTGCCGCCCAAGTCGATAGCCGTCTTTACGGCCAACGAAGCCATGCCGCGTAATGGCGACCAATTTTATCCTTTCCGTCAGCAGTCTGACTTCTTCTATCTTACTGGCATTGAGGAAGAAAACGCATTTTTTATCATTGCACCCGACTATCCCCAAGAGGAAAACCGTGAAATCCTTTTCATTGAACCTTATGACGAAGTGAAAGCTACATGGCAGGGTGAGATGTTTGATGCGAAGCAAGCCGTCGAGATTTCGGGCATCAAGACCGTGAAAGGCAGTGATGCCTTTTGGATGACCTTGAACGACTTTGTTTTTTCGGGTTATGGCGACACCATTTTCCTGAACAGCTACGAATACCCGAAATATGAATGCGCTGTGGAGACCATTCAGCAACGTTTCAACAGGAAAATCAAGGAATTATATCCTTTGCACAACTATGGCCGTACCGCCCCGATTTTGAATGCCTTGCGCATGGTGAAGTCGGAAGAGGAAATCGAAATTACAAAGAAAGCTTGCAGTATTACTTCCGAGGCATTCCGCCGTTGTTTGGAAACCGTGGAGCCGGGCATGTATGAATATCAGGTTCAGGCTGAAATTGAATATATCTTCAAGCGCAACAACGCCACGGGCCATGCATATGCACCTATCATCGCGGGCGGTAAAAATGGCTGTTGCTTGCATTACTCCAAGAACCAGAGTCTTTTGAATGACGGCGATTTGCTTTTGTTCGACATCGGCTGCGAGTACAAGAACTACTCCTCCGACCTCAGCCGCACCATACCTATTAATGGTAAGTTTACGGAAAGGCAGAAGGCATGCTACAACGCCGTGCGCCGCGTGATGAAAGAAATCACCAAGCTATACAAACCAGGCGGCACCATCAATGAAATCAACGAGACAACCTACAAGTTGATGGAGCAGGAGATGATTGGCCTTGGCCTTTTCACCGCCGAAGAGGTGAAACAACAAGATCCCAACAAACCGCTTTACAGGAAATATCTGATGCATGGCATGTCGCACCACATTGGCCTCGACGTTCATGACAGCGTGGACAAATTCAAGCCTTTCCAACCTGGCATGATACTTACCTGCGAACCAGGAATTTATATTCGCGAGGAAGGCATTGGCATTCGCATTGAGAACGATCTTTTGGTTACCGAAGGCGAACCCATTAACCTGTTTGAAGGTCTGCCCATCGATATTGAGGAAATTGAGGCCGCGATGAGATAATGTTTTTTTTTCGTACTTTTGCAGTCCATACTATGGCCGATAGACCAAGGCCAAAAGCAGCTTTTTGGGAAGTTGAATCTTTTAACCTTTTAGAAGCTGCCATAGGCCATCAATCAGGAACCATAGTCAAATCTTGAAATTTGAAATATTTTAAATCTTGAAATAACCCTATGGCAAAAGACATCGTATTGAGCGGCATTCGCCCTACTGGAAACCTTCACCTTGGCAATTATTATGGCGCTGTGCGCAGCTTTGTGAAAATGCAGGAAGACTATAACTGCTATTTCTTCATCGCCGATTGGCATTCATTGACCACGCACCCCACGCCTGAGAATATACAGAAATCGGCCCGCACCATTTTGGCTGAGTATTTGGCATGCGGCATTGACCCCGAAAAGGCCACCATTTACATCCAAAGTGATGTGCCGGAGACGATAGAGCTGTATCTCTATTTCAACATGAACGCCTACATCGGCGAGTTGGGACGTGTGACGACCTTCAAGGAGAAAGCACGCCAGCAGCCCGACAACGTGAACGCCGGCTTGTTCACCTATCCGACCCTCATGGCCGCCGACATCTTGCAACACCGTGCCAAATGGGTGCCTGTGGGCAAGGATCAGGAGCAGAACATGGAGATGGCCCGCAAGTGTGCCCGCCGCTTCAATAATATATATAAGGTGGAGTTCTTCCCCGAGCCACAGAACTATTATTTCGGCGGTGACGCCATCAAGGTGCCGGGACTGGACGGCAGCGGCAAGATGGGCAAGAGCGACGGCAATTGCATTTACCTTTTCGAGGACGAGAAGACCATGCGTAAGAAAGTGATGCGTGCCGTCACCGACAGCGGTCCGACTGAGCCTAACAGCCCCAAGCCGGATGTAATTCAGAATCTCTTCACGATGATGAACATCGTCAGCGAACCTGAAACGGTGAAGTACTTCGATGAAAAATGGAACGATTGCTCTATCCGCTATGGCGACATGAAGAAACAGTTAGCTGAAGACTTGGAGAAGGCTGTCGCACCCATCCGTGAGCGGATTAAGGAGTTCTCCTCCGATGAAGCCCGCCTCGACCGCATCGCCCGCATGGGTGCCGAGAAGGCCCGCGAGAGCGCAGCGAAAACCTTGAATGAGGTACGTAAAATCATTGGCTTTAGACAATATTAATGCTGAATGCTGAATGCAGAATGCGGAATGAAGGCGAAGCCTATCAGCGCATTGCGATCATTCAGCATTCAGCATTCTACATTCATAATTCAATATCATGGGCGATTTTGTAACATACGAAAAAATACCAGAACGTGCAGTGCTGATAGCCGTGGCCACAAAAAAGCAAGGTCGCGAGCGCACGGAAGAATACTTGGATGAATTGGCGTTTTTGCTGGAAACGGCGGGCGGTGTTCCCGTGGCGCGTTTCGTGCAGGTCATGGATCATCCGAGTAGTGTCACCTACATTGGCTCGGGCAAATTGGAGGAGATACACCAATACATTAAGGCGGAGAACATCGAGATTGCTGTCATAGATGACGAGTTGAGCGCGACCCAAGCCCGCAATATGGAGCAAGCCTTGGAATGTCGTGTCCTCGACCGCACGAGCTTGATTCTCGACATTTTCGCCTCCAATGCCCATACCGCACACGCCAAGGCGCAGGTGGAATTGGCTCAGTATCAATATCTCTTACCACGCTTGACTCGAATGTGGACCCACTTGGAACGCCAACGCGGTGGTATCGGCATGCGCGGTCCTGGTGAGACCCAAATCGAGACCGACCGTCGCTTGATTTTGGATCGTATTGCCTTGCTGAAAGAGAAATTGAAGGAAATAGACATGCAGAAGACCGTTCAGCGCAAGAATCGCGGCAAGTTGGTGCGCGTTGCGCTCGTCGGCTATACCAATGTGGGAAAATCGACCATTATGAACCTGCTGAGCAAGTCGGAGGTCTATACAGAGAATAAG
>Ga0310690_10002930_pt1 | contig 26704 bp, 21 predicted proteins | sample AusTroGonzalo_MG_2_FD_207661 | JGI IMG/M metagenome (GOLD analysis project Ga0310690, IMG submission 207661) | Bovine rumen microbial communities from tropical cattle in Woodstock, Queensland, Australia - Gonzalo_04 (v2) (version 2) | ecosystem: Host-associated > Mammals > Digestive system >...
ATATTATTACAATCACAATAATATAAAAAGTAATTCCAATTCGCCGGAATTTGACGATAATACCGATGGTGTTTTATTAGGTTTTGATATGTCTTCTTCAAAATCTTATGCGATAGGATTTACGGCAGGTTATGGAACGACAGTTCTTAAACAAAATTCAGATACTACCGATATGAAGGACTATAATTTAGGAATATACGGCGGTTTTGAAAATGATAAATGGCAAATAAAAACCATGGCTATCGGCGGTTTACAAAAATATGATACAAATAGAAAAGTTAATTTTATGAATAAAATTGCCGAAAGCAGTTATAACGGTTACAATGTTGCTTTAGACGGACAAGTCGGTTATAAAATTGAAATAAGTAATACAGATTTAAATCATACAACGAATTTAATACCTTTTGTCGGTTTAACCGGTAATTATTCCGTAGTTTCCGGTTTTGAAGAAAAAGGTGCCGATGATTTGAATTTAAAAGTAAATTCTTATGATAATTTGGCTTTGATTGCAAGGTTAGGTGCAGGTTTGGAAGGTAAAATTAATAAATTCGGTTGGTATACAAATATACATTTGAAACAGTTATTATCACAAAACTATAATGAAATAGAGACAACATTATTAAGTTTTCCTGGTATTACTAAAATGAATATATATAGTGCCGAAATTTCAAAAACTTCTATAGGTTTAAATTTGGGTGCGGATTATATGTTATCCGATAATTGGACTATATTTGCAAACGGTTTATTAAATTTTGCCGATAAAAACAATAATTTATATTTCAATATAGGTGCAACTTATAAATTCAGTTGTTCTAATTGTTCAAAGACAGATAAAAATTCTGATTCTAATAAACAAAAACAATTGCAGGATAAACTTAAAGATATGCAAAAAGAACTTGATAAAAAGAATGAACTATTAAAGGAATATGAAAAGCAAAGGCAAAATTTGTTAAATTCAAATGATAGGTCAAAAGCTTTGGAAGATGAACTTGCTGCGAAAAATAAACAGTTGCAAGAAGCCGCACAAAGAGAAAAGGAATTAAAAAAGACACTTCAAAAATATGAAGCTATTATTCTTAGCGAACAAGAAGCCAGAAAAATAAAAGAAACAAAAATAAGGGAAATAAGGTTGGAAGAAAAACCTACATTTATATTTGCCAAAGCAAAGTTAAATGATAGCGGAAGAAAAAGTTTAAAAGAAGTTGCAAAAGAATTGGAAAAATATCCTAATTCCGAAATTTTAATAGAAGGGCATACAGACGATATAGGAACGGATGAATATAATGATGATTTGTCTCAAAGAAGGGCGGCCGCAATTGCGGAAGTTTTAAAAAGAGATTATAAATTGAAAAACAGAATAGGTATTATAGGTAAAGGTAAAAAAGAGCCTATATATTCAAATGCTACAAAAGCAGGAAGAGCTAAAAACCGCAGAGTTGAAATTATTGTAGGTGCCCCGGAAAAAGACAATTGATAATTTACAATGTAAAATGTATAATATCGGTAAAGATTTGCAAATCAAATTTCTGATAAAATAACATTTTTGTTTTGTAAAAAACACATTAATTATAAATTGTAAATTGTAGTTTTGTAACTTTTTATAAATAATTTTGTCTAACTAGTAGATTTATATTTTTGCAGTTTTTAGGTTATATGAACAAACTCTTCCATACATCAATGCCTCAAAAATTTGCAAAGCAAATTTTATATGAAGAAAATTTCAACAATTATATTAAGTTTATTTTTTACAAATGTTCTGCTTGCCGAAACGGTTTTAACTTGGCAAGACTGTATTGATATTGCAAACCAAAATAACCAAACGTTGGTATCTGCAAAACAGGATTTACAAATAGCAGAATATGATTATAACATTGCTTTAAACAAATATTACCCTTCCGCTAATTTTCGTTACGGTTTTTCAAGAAGCGGTAACGGACATACGTCAAACAATTGGAGTACAAGTTTAAGTGCTTCTCAAACAATTTACGATTTTCAAAGTAATTCCGAAATAAAAAGTAAAAAAGCTTCAATAAATAAAACTGTTGCACAAGTTACAAAAACATGTGCCGATGTATATTGCTCGATAAAAGAAGCTTTTTTAAAAATGAAATATGCTCAACAAAATATTATATTGCTTGAAAATATTTATAAATTAAGAAGTCAATCCGCAGATATTGTGCGGTTGCAATATGAAGGCGGTAAAGAAAGTAAAGGAAATATGTTACGTGCCAAAGCACAAAAACAGTCCGCTTATGTTAATTTTTTGAATGCACAAAGAGAACTTCTTGTTGCAAAAAGAACACTAGTTCAGACTTTAGGTAAAGATATTCCCATAGATTTTACCGTAGAAGGGACTTTAACTTTAGTTGAAGATAACGAAAGTTATGATGTCGATGAAATTGTTTCGTCAATTCCCGATGTTATAATTTCTTCAGCTGCAGTTGAAATAGCAGAATATAGGGTTTCGTCAAGTAAGGGAAATTTATATCCTAACATATCGGCTTCGGCATCGATAGGTTTATCCGATGATAAAAACCCTATTCCTCCTTTATCAAGTAAAAATTGGAGTGTCGGTGTCGGTTTAAATTATCCTATATTATCCGGCGGTTTAACAAGTCTTTCGAATTCAATAAAATCTTCAAAAATAGCACTTGAACAAAATAAGGAAAATTATGCAAAGACGATTCTTGCCGCAAAAACGGAACTTCAAAATATTTTAATGGAAATAGAAAGAACAAAAGATAATATAGGTATTTACGAAATGTTACTTGAAGCGGCAATTCAAAGGCAAAAAGAAGCTACCGTCAAATACAGAGCAGGAACAATGGAATTCCAAACATGGCAGGATATAGAACAGGAATATGTAAATAATCAAATATCTCATCTTTCGGCTTTATATAATTATAATGTGGCTTTGGCAAAAAGAGATAAAATTTTAGGAAATACGAATGGAGATATAAAATGAAAAAGATGATAGTTTTTTTTGTAATCATTTTATTGGGAATTGCTATTACATATCAACTAAAAGATAAAAAACAAAAAGTTGTGGTATCTAACTATTCTTCAATAAGGGTATCGACTGCGGATGTTAGAGAAATAATAGATACTACAGGTGAAGTTTCTGCTTTAAACAGGGTTGAAATAAAACCTTCCGTTTCCGGCAGAGTTGACAGGCTTCTTGTTAATGAAGGTGATACTGTCAGAAAAGGGCAGGTTCTTGCTTATTTAAGTTCTTCCGACAGGGTTGCAATTTTAGATGCCGTTAGAGCAAACCCCGACGAAAAACTTTCCGATTGGGAAAATACTTATAAAGCTACTCCCGTAATATCGCCTATGAACGGTAAAATAATTTTAAGAAATGTGGTTGAAGGTCAAACCATTTCAACAAACGATATTTTGTTTGCACTTGCCGACGAACTTATAGTTCTTGCAAGTGTTGATGAAGCCGATATCGGTAAAGTTAAAGTAGGTCAAAAAGCCGAAATAACACTTGATGCATATAAAGAAGATGCGGTATCGGGAAAAGTTTTTCAAATTTTGGAAGAAGGAAAAAATGTAAGTAATGTTATAACTTATTATGTTAAAATAAGACCTGTTAAAACACCTGCATTTTTTAAATCGTTGATGACGGCAAATATTGATATTACCGTTGCAGAAAAAAAAGGTGCTGTTGTTGTTCCTTGGGATAGTATAAACGAAACTTCCGACGGTAAAACTTATGTTCTTGTAGGAGATCCGATGTCTCCCGATAAACATATAATAACAACCGGTATTCTTGACGGTGATAATATTGAAGTAGTTTCAGGCCTTTCTGCAGGTGATGAAATTTTGGTTAAAGAAGAGAATTTTAAGTTAAATACTACAAAGGATGAAACAAAAGGCTTTTTGCAAATGACACCCGGTAAAAACAGAAAATCCGGCAAAGAAATTTTAAATAATGCTCCGAAAAAATCGTAACACAATTTTTGAAGATTGGTATATTTGAATAATAGCTAATAGTAATTTTAAAAATTTCTTTTGAAGCATGATTTGTTAACGACAGCTTAGTCAGAAAAACTTCGTTTTTCTTAGCTGATAGCTGAGCCGGATACTTCGTATCCTCAGCTGAAGAGTTTAAGGTATTTTTCGCCTTGCGAAAAATCTAATTGTTTACCGAAAATTGCTTCGCAATTTTTACAATAAACTTCTCAGCTCATCAGCTTCTCAGCTTATAAGCTTTTTTGACGACACTGAGTGCAAAAAAGAAAATTTTTAAAAATTTAATAAAAAAATGGAAACAACAAAAACTAAACCTTTGCTATCAATAAAGAACATCACTAAAGTTTATAATATCGGGGAAAATAAACTTGATATTTTAAAAGGTATAAACTTAACCGTTGAAGAAGGTGAATTTGTTGCAATTATGGGGCCTTCCGGTTCGGGTAAATCCACATTAATGCACATATTGGGTTTACTTGACAGACCTACCGACGGTGTTTATGAAATTTACGGTCAAAATGTTTTAAAATTTAACGACAGTCAAACGGCATTTTTAAGGTCAAAAATAATAGGTTTTGTTTTTCAACAGTATAATCTTTTAAACAAAATGACGGCAGCCGATAACGTTGCCTTGCCTCTTGTATATTCAGGCGGTAAAAACAGAAAAGAACGGGCTGAAAAACTTCTCGGCGAAGTTGACCTTTCAAACAGAACAGAGCATAAACCTACACAACTTTCGGGTGGGCAGCAACAAAGGGTTGCAATAGCAAGGGCACTGGTTAATGATCCGAAAATAATTTTTGCCGACGAACCTACAGGTAATTTGTCTTCAAAACAATCAAACGAAATAATGCAAATTTTAACCGATTTAAATAAAAAAGGTATCAGCATTATACTTGTTACTCACGAACCGGATATTGCCAAATGGGCAGACAGATTAATAACAATTAAAGACGGGCAAGTTATAGGCGACACAAGGCAAAAACCGTCAAAAAAAGCAGTATCAAATCCTATAGAAATAAAAAAGATTGCTGCACATTTAAGTTTTGCTGAATTTGCCGAAAACTTTTTTTCCGCAATTAGGGCAATTATTTCAAATAAAACAAGGTCGCTTCTTACAATGCTCGGTATCATAATAGGTGTAGCATCTATTATATCCATGCTTGCACTCGGTAGCGGTGCACAAAAGTCGCTTGAAAAGCAAATCACTTCAATGGGAACAAATTTATTGTATCTTATGCCGGGCAGAATTACACTCGGTGGTGTTTCAGGTTCTGTAGCAAGAAGAATTTATTTAAAAGATGTTGATGCACTTGCAGAAAATACCGAACTTATAAAAAATATAGACCCCAATGTAAGCGGTTCGGTTCAAGTTGTTTACGGTAACAAAAATACAAATACTTCAATTACAGGTGCAACTCCTGCTTATCAATATATGCAAAATTCAATTCCTCAATACGGCAGGTTTTTTACAAAAACCGAAAACGAAAATTTGGCAAAAGTTTGCCTTATAGGAACGACTGTCGTAAAAAATCTTTTTGGTAACGAAAATCCGGTAGGAAAATATATAAAAATAAACAGAAAAAAATTTAGAGTAATAGGAATTTTACCTGTTAAAGGAGCTCAAGGTTATAGAGATGGTGACGATATGGTAATAGTTCCGTTAAATACGGCAATGAAAAGGTTGTTGGGAACTCAATATGTATCATCGGTTGCCGTTGAAGTGCAGGATGGTAAAATGAGTGAAACCGAAACTTACTTGTTACAAACAATGCTTGAAAGGAATAAATTAACTGCGGAACAAGCCGATGCTTTCAGAATAAGAAATATGTCCGATATGATACAAATGCTTACATCAACAACACAAACAATGACGATGTTGCTCGGTGCGGTTGCAGGTATATCGTTAATAGTCGGCGGTATCGGTATTATGAATATAATGCTTGTAAGTGTAAGCGAAAGGACAAGAGAAATCGGTTTAAGAAAGGCTATCGGTGCAACAGGTGTTGCAATTTTATTGCAGTTTTTAATTGAATCTTCCGTTTTATCTTTACTGGGTGGAATTTCCGGTGTAACTTTAGGTGTTATAATTTCACTTGTTGTATCTAAATTTGCGGGTTGGGCGGTTTTTGTATCAAGTTTTTCTGTTATTCTTTCGGTAGGTTTTTCCGCTTTTGTAGGTATAGTATTCGGCTTGTGGCCTGCAAAAAAAGCTTCGGAACTTTCACCGATAGAAGCACTTCGCCACGACTAAATAAAATATACTATTGACAAAATAAAAAAAAGGTATTATAATTAATGTGCTTTTATTAAAAAGCAAACAAAATAAAAATAAAAAATAAAAAGGAGAAAAAAAGGATGAAAAAAGGTTTTACGTTGGTGGAGTTGGTAATCGTTATTATCATCGTTGGTATTTTGTCTATCGTTGCGGTTCCTATTTACAAAGGATACACTGATAGAGCAAAAGAATCTGAAGCAAAAGCTTTGTTAGGTTCAATTAATACTTCAGAAAAAGTTTATTTCGCAGAATTTAGTGAGTTTTATACATCGGGGGATAATTATACAAGTGTTTGTAGCAGATTATCTTTAGATTCAGGTGCAAATAAATATTATTCAGGGTTTAAAGTAACAGCACACGGTTCTGCTGGTGATGATAATGTTTATTTTGTAGCAGAAGTAACACCAAATGCAGGTAGTACTGTTAAAGGGTTGAAACCTATTACTTTAACAGGTTATGCAACAGGTGGTTCTGTAATAAGCGGTGGTATTGCTGGTGAAAGCCAAGGTTCAGTTTAATATTTAGAAAACAATAAAAAATTTAAGATTGTAAAAAAACAACCCTCGAAAAATCGAGGGTTGTTTTTTGTATTTAATACTTATCTTAATACTTACATAATTAACTAAAATAGAAAAAGCATTGATCGATAAATATTTTTAAGGTTGTTTTGGAAGAGTTTAAAAAAAATTTTAAAAACTTTAAAATCAATAGACAGAAATATAAAATTAATTTTTTACTTGACAAAAAAATAATTATATACTTAAATATAAGCATAAGTTGTAAAACTTATAAACATAAAAAGTCTGCATAGCGGACTTAAAAAACAAGGAGTAGAAGTAAATGGCACAAGGTAAAGTAAAATGGTTTAACGACCAAAAAGGCTACGGATTCATTTCTAACGATGATGGTTCCGGAGATGTTTTTGCACATTATTCAGCAGTTTTAGCAGAAGGTTTCAAATCTCTTGCTGAAGGCGACAAAGTTGAATTTGATGTTGTAGATTCAGACAAAGGTCCTAAAGCAGCTAACATAAAGAAAATATAATTTATTATATTAGTTAGCATTAAAAAATACTCTGCTCAAACGAACAGAGTATTTTTTTATTTGTATAAATTTTATCTTACTTAAAGTATATATTTCTCTATAAGAGCATTCATTTCTTTTTCAGTTAAAGGGTTTACCCTATCCGTAGCAAATTGTTTATCAATTTCTTCTTTTATTTTTGCTATTCCCGGATGAGATTTATCTATCTGTGTTTTGCTGTCTTTAAATTTAGGATGTTTTGTATTTATCCAATAAGCAATACCTGCAAGCCCGGCTCTATCTGTAATTGCAACTTCCGGCGGTCTGTTTAATATTGCTTTTGTGTCAAAAACATTGTATATTTCCTGCTCTTTTAAAAGTCCGTCGGCATGAATACCTGCCCTTGTGGAATTAAAATGTGCCCCTACAAAAGGTTGCATATTCGGAATATCATATTTAAGTTCTTCTTTGAAATATTTTGCGATTTCCGTTATTGCAGATAAGTCCATTCCGTTATGGTCGCCTCTGAAAGCAATATATTCTATGGCTAATGCTTCTATCGGAGTATTACCTGTTCTTTCACCTATACCGAGCAATGTTCCGTTAATCCCGGAACATCCGTAAAGCCAAGCAAAAGTGGAATTTGTTAAAGCTCTGTAAAAATCATTGTGTCCGTGCCATTCAAGCCACTCCGACGGAACACCTGCATGATGTGTTAAGCCATACATTATTCCGTTAACGTTTCTAGGTAGTGCAACACCCGGATATGCAACGCCGAAACCTAATGTGTCGCAGGCTCTTATTTTTACAGGTGTTTTTGCTTGTTTTGAAAGTTTCATTAACTCTTTTGCAAAAGGTATAACAAAACCGTAAAAATCAGCTCTTGTAATATCTTCAAAGTGACATCTTGGAACAATACCTTCGTTAAGTGCTGCTTCAACTATATCAAGATACATATCCAACGCTTGTCTTCTATTCTTTTTTAATTTTAAAAATATATGGTAATCGGAACAGGATGTTAAAATTCCCGTTTCTTTTATTCCCATTTCTTTAACCAATTTAAAATCGTTTTTGTTTGCTCTTATCCACGATGTAATTTGAGGAAATTCAAATCCTTTTTCCTGGCATTTTCTAACAGCTTCTTTATCTTTGTCAGAATACAAAAAAAATTCTGTTTGCCTTATCATTCCGTTAGGTCCGCCAAGTTTATGCATTAATTCAAATAAATGAACAATTTGTTTAACTGTAAAAGGAGGAAATGCCTGTTGACCATCCCTGAAAGTTGTATCAGTCATCCAAATATTTTCCGGCGGATTCATCGGAACAACTGTATTATTAAATGCAATTTTCGGAATATCGGTATATGAAAAAGTTTCTCTTAACAAATTCGGCTCTTTTACGTCTTGCAACTCAAATTTATATTCTTCGGGTTCAAGCATTTTTTTATTTTTATTGTAAATTAACATTAAACTCAACCTCCTCCGATAAAAAATTGGTTAAATTTAATTATAATACATTTTGAATTTTTATACAATTAAAATATTCCAAAAATTGCTGTAAAATTTTCTTATCATTATGAGTTGCTTCAAGTATAATACAATCTGCTTTATTAACTCTTTTTATTGTAAGTTCGTAAGGAATTACTTCGTCATATTTACATATAAAATGTTTTTGTTTTATATCAGGAATTGTTTCCAAATCCAAAGAATCTTTTAAAGACAACAAATCAAAAAGTTTTGTCCAATCGGTATGGTTAAATAAACCGGCAATAGTTACCCATTCAATAATATTCAAATCGTTTTTATGTTGGTTTATAATTAAACCGGTTAATAAAGCTCCGCCTGAGTAGCCTATTAAAATTATTTTTTTGTCTGCAGATACTTTTTTTATAGCTTCAAACATATTATCAACTATTTTTTGTGAAAATCTTCCGGTTGTCCAATCTTTTTGGCTGCAATTTTTATCTTCTATAAATTGCCCCGGTCTTGCCAAATATATAACATTGGGGCTTTTATCTTCAAAAGCTATTTGTTGTATTAAACTGTTTTTAGGTGTAGGGTCATTTGTCGGATAACCTTTTGAACTATAAGCATTACCGTCACCTTCCACATATATTATTACCGGTGCCGTCTCATCGGTAATTTTTTGCCAACTTGCCAATGAAAAGTCTGTAGTTTTTATAGAGATATATGCAAAATTATCCGGCGGATTAACCTGTATATGGCTACAGGAACAAAATATAATAAAAGCAATAAAAAACAATAACTTTCTTTGCATCATGTTTTTATTATACTTAATTTTTTTATTTTAAAAAATATACAAATTACAAAAATTTTATTGTCAAATAAATACTAAATTTTATATAATTTATCTTATGTATTTAGTTTTTTTGGAGGGAAGCAAATGATTATAACTTTAAAAAGAAAAGCATCAAAACAGGAAGAAAAAAAAGTAGTAGATAAGATAAAAAAATTAGGTTATATTCCTCATATTTCAAAGGGTGTTGATATTACAATTATTGGTATGGTCGGTGAATTTGCCGAAAAATATAAAGAAACTTTTGAAGCAATGGAAGAAGTCGACCATATAAGTGAAATAGAAAAACCTTACAAACTTGCTTCAAGAGAATTTAAGACGGAAAATACGATTATAAAACTTCCTTACGGAATAGAAATTGGCGGTAAAAAAGTTCCCGTCATTGCAGGACCATGTGCAATTGAAAGTAAATCCGTTTTACTTGAAACAGCCAAAATAGTTAAAGCTGCCGGCGGAACAATTTTAAGAGGCGGAGCATTTAAACCGAGATCTTCACCGTATTCATTTCAAGGGTTAGGCGAAAAAGGTTTAAAATATATTAAAGAAGTCGGTGAAAAATTGCAAATGCCGACAATAAGCGAAGCTATGTCCGTCGAGGAAGTTCCTTTAGTTGCAAAATATTGCGATATCGTTCAAATAGGTGCAAGAAATGTACAAAATTACGATTTGTTAAAAGCTTGCGGAAAACAAAAAAAGCCTGTCCTTTTAAAAAGAGGTATGGCAACTACAATAAAAGAATGGTTACTTTCCGCGGAATACATTTTGGCACAAGGTAATTACAAAGTTATGCTTTGTGAAAGAGGAATAAGAACATTTGAAACGGCAACAAGGTTTACTCTCGACTTAAATGCAATTCCGGTAGTAAAAAAATTAACTCATTTGCCGGTTGTACTTGACCCTTCACACGGTATAGGTATAAGAGAACATGTTCCTTCAATGGCAAAAGCATGTTTGGCGGTAGGTGCCGATGCAATTGCTATTGAAATTCATCCACGCCCGGAAGAAGCACTTTCAGACGGTGCACAAAGTCTTTTGCCTGCACAATACAATAAATTGATGGAAGAATTAAAAGTTTTGGCAAAAGCATTGGGAAGGGAAATTTAATGAAACCTACGGTAGCTGTTATCGGTGTCGGCTTAATGGGCGGTTCTTTGGGTATGGCATTAAGGCAGCACAAATATAAGGTAATAGGTATCGGCAGAAATTTAAAAAAATTACAAATTGCAAAAAAAACAGGTGCTGTCGATTGTTTTTATACCGATATAAAATATGCTGCAAATGCAGACATTATAGTTATATGTTTGCCTGTTAATAAAATTGTTGAAACTTACGAAAAATTGGCAAAGTTCGTTTTAAACAAAACTTTAATTTGTGATATAGGCAGTGTAAAATATAACATAACAAAACAAATAAATAACATAATAAAAAGAAACAAAAATTATCCGCATTTTGTCGGTTGTCACCCTATGACAGGTACTGAAAAAAGCGGAATAAAAAATGCCTGTAAAAATTTGTATCTTAATAAGAATGTAGTAATAACGGATAAAAAAGAAAATAGAAAAAATTTATCCGTAGTTAAAATGTGGAAAGATGTAGGCTGTAATGTAGTATATATGCAACCTGAAAAACATGATGAACTTGTTGCTTTTACAAGCCATCTTCCTCATATTATTGCATTTTCTTTTTATAAAATATTTAAAGATAAACTTAAAAGAAATTCACAAATCGAATCGGTTACGGCGGGTTCTTTTGAAAGCCTTACTCGGGTTGCAAAATCCTCGTCGGAAATTTGGCTGCCTATAATAAAAGAAAACAAACAAAATTTAAAAAAACTTATAATGCAGTATTGTAAACAAATAAATTTGTTTTCCGAAAGTTTAAGTAACGAAAAAGAATTAAAAAGTTTAATAGATAAAAGTGTAAGAGATGATAATAAATAAAGTAAATAAATTAGAAGGAACCATAACCGTTCCCGCGGATAAATCAATAACACACAGAGCAATAATGTTTGCAAGTTTGGCCGACGGTATATCTTATATAAATAATTATTTGCCGTCGGAAGATTGTTTGACTACTTTAAATATTTTTAGGCAGATGGGTGTCGATATAGAACAAACCGAAACTCAATTAAAAATTAAAGGTTCGGGACTTTTCGGACTAAAAAAGTTTAACAAACCTTTTAATGCAAATAATTCCGGAACAACTACAAGGTTAATATCCGGTATTTTAGCGGGACAAAATTTTTCGTCTGAAATTACAGGTGATGAAAGTTTATCTTTAAGACCGATGAAAAGGATTATAACACCTTTAAGGCAAATGGGTGCTGAAATTTCTGCAAAAGACGATAATTATTTACCGATAAAAATAAACGGTTCAAAAATTTTAAAAGCTATAAATTACAAAAGTTCGATTGCAAGTGCACAGGTAAAAAGCTGTGTTCTGTTTGCAGGTTTATATGCCGACGGACAAACATTTTATACCGAACCCGAAAAATCAAGAAACCATACCGAAACCATGTTAAAAGCTTTCGGTGCGGATATTTCCGTCGACAAATTAACCGTTGCTGTAAAAAAATGCGAAAAGTTATATGCACGGGAAGTTATTGTTCCTGCAGATATTTCTTCTGCGGCATTTTTTATTGTTGCAGGGCTTATAATAAAAAATTCTCATATAATAATTAAGCAGGTAAATATAAACAAAACAAGAAGCGGTATACTTACCGTTTTAAAAAATATGGGTGCCGATTTAACCGTATCGAATATAAACGAAGTTTCGGGTGAAGCCGTTGCCGATATCGAAATTAAAAGTTCAAATTTACATTCCACAAATATTGACGGCAGTTTAATACCGAGCTTGGTTGACGAAATTCCGATAATTGCTTTATGTGCAACACAGGCGGAAGGTGTTACAACAATTTCAGGTGCAGGCGAATTAAGGCTTAAAGAAAGCGACAGGTTAAAATTGATTGCAACTCAATTAAATAAAATGGGAGCAAATATTACCGAAACTAAAGACGGTTTGATTATTAACGGAAAAACAGAACTGAAAGGTTGTTCCGTTAGTACGGCAAAAGACCACAGAATGGCTATGATGTTATCGATTGCGGCACTTTGTGCAGACGGACAAACAACGGTTGAAGATTCGGACTGTGTTAATATTTCTTTTTCAAATTTTTATGACGTACTAAAACAAATATGCAAATAAAACAAAAAAGCGGTTTTCTTTATTATTTGGGAAGGTTTTTATTTAAGTGGATGTTCATTTTAGTTTACAGATGTAAAGCCGAAGGTAGCCAAAACATTCCCGAAAATACGGGTGTAATTATTGCGCCTAACCATACAAGTTTTTTTGATCCCCCTATAACGGGCTGTTTTATGAAACAGGATTTATTTTTTATGGCGAAAGAAGAATTGTTTTCAATTCCCGTTTTAGGTTGGTGCATAAAAAGAACAAATGCCTTTCCGGTAAAAAGAGGGAAACAGGATATGTCGGCCTTTAGAAATGCTTTTAGTTTGTTGGAAAACAAAAAAGCTCTTTTGGTTTTTCCCGAAGGAACAAGGTCTAAAGACGGGAAATTAGGTAAAGCAAGGGCAGGTGTAGGTATGCTTGCATGTAATGCACAGGTTCCTGTGATTCCTGTAAAAATTACAAATACAAGTAAAATGCTTAAGTTTAAAAAACTGACCGTTACTTACGGTAAGCCCGTATATCCGCCAAAGGAATATAAAAAAGAAGATTATTTGAATTTATCTCAAACTGTTTTGGATGAAATAAAAAAATTATGAAAACAATAAAAATTGCCGAAAGTTCCGGTTTTTGTTTCGGTGTCAAAAGAGCCATAGAACTTACGGAACAAATTTCAAAAGAGAATAAAAATGTTTATACTTTCGGACCTTTAATTCATAACCCGCAGGAAGTTGAAAGGTTACATAAAAAAGGAATTGAAGTAATAGATGATTATTCAAAAATAAAAAGTGGTGTTTTGGTTTTAAGAACACACGGTATAGAGCTTGATATTTACGATAAATTATTGCTGAACAAAAATCTTAAAGTTATAGATGCAACTTGTCCTTTCGTTAAAAGAGCACAAGATATCGTAAAGGAATTAAGTGATAAAAGCGAACAAATTGTAGTTGTAGGCGAAAAAACTCATCCCGAAGTCGTAGCTTTGGTTTCTTACGGAAAAGGTAAATGTATAGTTGTTGAAAATGAACAAGATATAAAAAAAATTAAAAAAACTGATATAATTTATGTTGTAAGCCAAACTACACAAAGTCCGAAAAAATTTGATAATATAGTTAAAAAAATTGCTAAAATATCAAAGGTTAAAACATATAATACAATTTGTAAAGCTACATTTGACAGACAAAGTTCTGCAGAAAAGCTTGCAAAAACCGTAGATTTGATGATAGTTATAGGCGGTAAAAATTCAGGCAATACAAGAAGGTTGTTTCAAATTTGTTCGAATATAGTTGAAACTTATCATATAGAAAACGGTGACGAAATAGAAAAAAGTTGGTTTGACAACAAACAAAAAATAGGAATTACGGCCGGTGCTTCAACACCTGACTGGATAATAGAGAATATAACAACAAAATGCAAAACATTTTGTTGAGGTATAGAAGTATGAAAGTATGGAAAATTTTGCGAAGCAAAATTTACTTAGAGCTTAGAGTTGAGTGCTGAGAATGGCAACGGCAGATTGTAGAGTGATAATGTTATGAGGTTATAGGTTATTTTTAGTTTTTTTGTTGTTAAACTAATAACCCACTAACCTGTTGTTAATGTCGTTAAACTATCAGCTCTAAGCTGTTCAGCTTATTAGCTGTCGTTATATAAATTATGTAAGGAGCAGTAAAATGGAAAAAGAAAATTTAGATAATTTAACGAAGTTTGAAGATGATGAAAGTATCAGTATGGAAGATTTGTTAAAAAAAGAAGAGACTAAAATTAACAGAGGCGACATAATTGATGTAACAATTGTTGCAGAAACTGAAGACGATTTTTTGGTTGATTTAGGTATGAAATCCGAAGGTTCGATACATAAATCGGAATTTACCGACGGACAAATACCTCAGGAATTAAAACCGGGTGCAACAATTAAAGTTTTTGTTAAAAGAACTTTCCCTAAAATAGAACTTTCGTATAGAGAAGTTGTTGAAAAAGCCGCTTGGGATAAATTAGAAGAAGCTTTTAAAACAAAACAAAATGTTCCCGGTAAAATAGAAAAAACGGTTAAAGGTGGTTTTTTGGTAAATGTCGGAGTTTTAGCTTTTTTACACATTTCACAGCTTGATACTAATTTTGTAAAAAACACGGAAAAATTTATAGGAAAAACTTTTGATTTTGCAATAACGGAATTTGACAGAAACGACAAAAAAATTGTTCTTTCAAGAAGAAAAATTTTGGAAGATGAAAAACTTGCAAAAAAACAAAAAGCTTTGGACAATTTGTCCGAAGGGCAAATTATAGACGGTAAAGTTGTCAGAATTACAAAGTTCGGTGCATTTGTGGATTTAGGCGGAATAGACGGGCTTTTACATATAGGTGAGCTTGCATGGTATAAAGTAAAAAAAGTTGAAGATTTATTAAAAGTAGGTCAAATTATAAGAGTTAGTGTCGTTAAAGTTGACAGAGAAAACGAAAAAATTTCTTTAAGTATGAAACAGTTGGCAGTAAACCCGTGGGATAGTGCAGGCGAAAAATATTTGGAAGGTTTGATTATAAAAGGGACGGTAACATCGGTTACGGCTTACGGAGCATTTATTGAACTTGAAAAAGGTGTTGAAGGTTTGTTGCATGCATCCGAATATGCTTGGAACGACAGTGAATATCTATTTAAAAAAGAAATTACCGTCGGTAAAGAATTAGAAGTTAAAGTTATAGGTTTTGACAAAGAAAATAAAAAAATATCTCTTTCGGTAAAACAAATACATGAAAATCCTTGGGCAACTTTGGCAAGACATTATGTTCCGGGAACAAAAGTAAAAGGTATTATAAAAAATATTACGCCGTTCGGTGCATTTGTTAAATTACCGGAAGGTATAGAAGGGCTTATTCATATAAATGATTTTTCATGGCTCAAAGGAGTTAAATATCCTGAAGATTTAGTTAAAAAAGGCGATGAAGTTGAAGCCGTTGTATTATCGGTAAATACTCAAAGTGAAAAGATTGCATTATCAATAAAACATTTAACCGAAGACCCTTACAAAAAATATAAATTAGGGACAGTCGTTAAAGGTAAAGTTGTTAGAGTAAACGATTTTGGTGTTTTTGTCGAACTTGAAAAAGGAATAGATGCTTTACTTAAGAAAACGGAATTGTCTCAAGAAAACAGAAACCAGGAACTTCCTCAGGCAGGTCAGGAAGTTGAAGGCAGTATAATAAAAGTAGACTTAAAAGAAAGAAAGTTGGAAATGTCGATAAGAAAATATGAAAAAGCACAGGAAAAAGAATTGATAAAAAAATTCTCTTCCAATGACGAAAAGCCTACATTGGGTGATATTCTGCAAGAAGAGGAATAATTTAAGTGATAGATTATTTTAACGGCATATTATCATATAAAACTTTGAATACAGCCGTTGTTGAAGTTTCCGGAATCGGTTACAGCATATCGATAACATCAGATACTTTCAACAAATTACCGTCCGACGGTAATCCCGTAAAACTTTATGTTATGGAATCGACCGGAATGTATGGCGGTGTAATTTCTTATTACGGTTTTTTATCGAAACAGGAACGGGAAATGTTTAATTTGATAAAAGATGAAGTTCCTTCTACCGGTGCAAAAAAAGCAATGGAATATCTTGATAAAATATCAAAGTCTTTTGCGGATTTTAAAGCTGCCGTAATAAAAAGAGATGTTTCGATGTTAAGCGGAATATTCGGATTTACAAAAAAAACTTCCGAAAAATTAGTGGCTGCATTAAAAGATAAAATAGCAACTGTTTCGGTCAACGATTCGCAAAAATGGAGCAACATTACCGGTGATTCTTCGTCGGCTGAAGCCGTTGCGGGACTTATGGCATTAGGTTACAAAGAAATAAATGCAAGAGAAACAGTAAATAAAATATTGACCGAAAATAATAATTTATCCGTAGAACAAATAATAACCGAAGCTTTAAAATATTTATAAAAATTTGCAAAGCAAATTTAGATTGTAGGTTTATGGATTATAGGGTTATAGGTTATTTTTTAGTTTTTGTTGTTAAACTAATAACCCAATAACCCTATCACCAGATAACCTGTTATTATTGTTTGTCGTTAAGCTCTCAACTATCAGCTGAAAACCCGAAGGGTTTGGCTTAGCTTATCAACTAAAAATCGCAAAGCGATTTTTTAAAGAGGCAGTATGATTGAAGAAAACAGAATAATAGATCCTGAAAATTCATCACCGGAAGAAAAACTTGAGAATTCCTTAAGGCCGAAGTATCTTGATGAATTTATAGGACAACAAAAACTTAAAAACAATTTAAAGGTTTTTATTGAAGCATCAAAAAAAAGAAACGAACCTTTAGACCATTGTTTGTTTTATGCTCCTCCGGGGCTTGGAAAAACAACTCTTGCACATATTATTTCAAAAGAAATGGGCGGCAATTTAAGGACAACATCTGGTCCGGTTCTTGAAAGGGTTGGGGATTTGGCTGCAATATTAACCAATCTTTCCGAAGGTGATGTTTTTTTTATAGACGAAATTCATAGGATGAACCATCTTGTTGAAGAAGCACTATATCCTGCAATGGAAGATTTCGAACTTGATATTATTATCGGGCAAGGACCTTCCGCCAAAACAATAAAACTTCCGGTACCGAAATTTACATTGATAGGTGCAACGACAAGGGCGGGAATGCTTTCAAGCCCGTTAAGAGACAGGTTCGGCATAATAGAACATTTGAATTATTACAATACCGAAGAATTGGTTAAAATAGTTAAAAGATCAAGTTCAATAATTAATGTTCAAACGGATGAACAAGGTGCACTTGAAATTGCAAGAAGGTCAAGAGGAACACCGAGAATCGTCAATAGATTATTAAAAAGAGTTCGGGATTTTGCCGAAATAAAAACAGGCGGAATAATCAACAAACAAATTGCAAAAGAAGGACTTGATGCTTTGGGAATAGATGACATCGGACTTGATAAAATGGACAGGTTGCTTTTAACGACAATGATAGAAAAATTTAACGGCGGTCCCGTCGGGCTTGATACTATGGCGGTTTCTGTTTCCGAGGATGCCGATACGATTTCGGATGTTTATGAACCTTATCTTATACAGTTAGGTTTTATTGCAAGAACACCGAGAGGCAGAGTTGTTACTGATTTAGCATATAAACATTTAAATTTGCCTTTACCTAAACAAAATAATAGTCAAAGAGATTTATTTTAAATGGAAAAAATTCTATTGCATACATGTTGTGCTCCATGCAGTGCTTCAATAATAACATTATTACAAAATTATAAAATCATAAGTTTATGGTTTAACCCGAACATTTATCCAAAAACGGAACATTTGTTAAGATATGAAGCTTGGCAAAAATATATGAAACTTTTAAACATTGAAACCGTTGAAGTTAAAGCAAATTGGCTTGACGATGAAACTTTATATGAACAATTATGGCTTGATGATGCAGTTAAATGTGATAAAGGCAGATGTTATTATTGTTATCAAAAAAGGCTTGAACAAACTGTTTCGGTTGCAAAAAATTTAGACATCAAGAATTTTACTACTTCTCTTCTTTCAAGTCCTTATCAAAAACACGATACGATTATTGAAATTTCAAAAAATTTAGCAAACGAAAATAATTTAAACTTTGTTTATGTTGACCCGAGAAAAAATTTTTATACCGGTGTTAATTCCGTAAAAAAATTAGGTTTGTATAGTCAAAAATATTGCGGCTGTAAACTTAGTATCAGAAAATAATGTCAAAAATATTTAATTTTTTTAAAACGAATTTCGGTTTTTTTATATTAATTTCAATCATTGTATTTTCTCTTTATGGTAAAAGTATAAATTACGAACTTCTTGATTTAGATGATGTAAAATCCATAAATGAAAATATAGAATTCATATCCGATTATAGAAATATTCCTAAATTATTTTTGAAAGATTGTTTTTATGAAAATATTTATTTTTATTACAGACCTGTTTTAAGTCTTTCTTTTGCAGTAGAAGCTATTTTTTTTAAAGAAAACCCAAAGCCTTATCATTTTGTTAATATTATTCTTTTTATTTTTACTTTTTATTTGATGTTTTTTTTGTTACAAAAATTAAATTTTAATAATGATATATTAAAATTTATTATTTTAATATTTTTAGTTCATCCCATATTTGCTTCCAATGTCGTTTATGTATCTACTCGAGCAGAAATGTTGCTTGTAATTTTTTCGTCTTTATCAATTATCAATTTAATTAATTTTTTAGATAAAAATAAATTTTTAAATTTTTTAATGACTATAGTATTTTTTGTTTTTTCTATTTTTACAAAAGAAACAGGATTGATGTTAATACCTATATGTATAACAATTATATATTGTTTTAATTTGAGAATATCAAAAAAACAAATGCTTTGTTTAATAGTTCCTGTTTTTATTTCTATAATATTTTATTTTTATTTAAGAAGTATTGCTGTTCCTAAATTACCGGTAAGTTTTTTTGTAAGTAATATGGATTTTTATTTAAACAACATTATTACGGGGATGTTACTTTACACATATAAGATTTTTATTCCAGGAAATATTGCAATAATTTTAGATAAGATAAAAATAAATTATGAGTATATTTTATTCAGTTTCGTTTTGTATTCAATACTATCTTATTTGTTTTATAAAAAAATATTGGACAGAAAAATTATTGTTTTTAGTTTGATTTGGTTTTTATTAATGCTGTTTCCGACTTTTATTATTAATGATTATCAGTTTCTGTTTCATAGAATTTTGACTGCGTTTTTAGGTGTAATAATGATTTTAGTCTTGTTGATAGATAACATTATAAGCAAATATCCGATATCAAAACAATATTTATTAATTTTATTTTCTATTTTATTTTTTACTTATTCTTTTGCTTCATATAAACAAGCCGATAAATATAAAAATTCAGATATTTTGTGGCTAAATGCTTATTTCGATTGCCCGGATTATTCTTTAGTATTAGCTTCAATAGGAAAAATGTATTGTAGAAATGGTGAAATTGAAATCGGATATAAATATTTAAAAAAAGCAATAAAAGATGAAGCTTCTTTAAAAAAGTATTCTAAAGATTTAGCGTGTCTTTTTATCGCATTGGGATATTTGGATGCAGCAGAAAGGATTGTTCAATATTGTAAGGGTGATTATATATATTATGATATTATGACTATTGTTTATAACAATAAAAATGATTTCAAAAAAGCAATATTATATGCAAAAAAAGCTAACGAAATTAAACCTTATGATTCAATAATGCTTTCAAAGTTATCAAGATTATATGCTTTAAATAATGATTTAGAAAAAGCAAAAGAAACTTTACTTAAAATTAAAAATAAAACAGCTGATAATTATTATGTGTTGGCAATGTTATATGAAGATTTAAAAGATAAACAAAATGCTGTTGAAACCATAAAAAAGGCAATAGAACTTGAACCCGATAATCAAAAATATCAATTACTTTTGTCGGAATTTTTAGAAAAAAATTATTAGATTAAAGATGTGGTTAATGTATATCTGTGTAACATAACTGTTGACAAAAAAAATTAAAAAAGATAAAATTTCTCTGTTGTTTTGGGAATGTGGTGTAGCCTGGTTTAACACACTGCCCTGTCAAGGCAGAGACCGCGGGTTCAAATCCCGTCGTTCCCGCCAAGTTTTATAAAAAAGTCCTTTCTTTAATTAGAACGGACTTATTTTATTTTAAAATAGATTCCGCATAAAATACATGGTGACACTATTTGTTCTGTTTTAACTTTTCAGCTTTAAGTTATAAGCTCTAAGCTAAAAATTTATGAAATAAAATTTTTTAAAATGAAACTGGAAAAAATAAACGAAATAATAAAAATCCTTGATAAAGAATATGGTACAGTCGGTATTGCACTTGATTTTTCAAATGTGTTTGAACTTATGGTTGCAACTATCCTTTCCGCACAGTGTACCGATAAAAGAGTAAACATTGTTACTTCCACTCTATTTAAAAAGTATAAGACAATAAAAGATTATGCAACAGCGGATATAAAAGAATTTGAAAACGATATAAAATCTACCGGTTTTTACAGAAACAAAGCAAAAAATATTATAGAAACTGCCAATATTGTATTGAACGAATTTAACGGAGTGGTTCCTAAAACTATGGAAGAACTTATAACTCTTAAAGGAGTTGCAAGAAAAACGGCAAACATAGTTTTAGGCAGCGGTTACGGAATCCATGTAGGTATTGCAGTTGATACACATGTTATAAGGCTTACCAATTTAATTGGTTTATCGAAAAATTCCGACCCGAAAAAAATTGAAAAAGATTTAATGAAAATAATACCTCAAAAAAATTGGAGAAATATATCTTTTGAAATACAAACATTGGGAAGAAGAGTTTGTATAGCAAGAAGACCGAAATGTGATATATGCCCTATAAAACATTTATGTAATCACGGCAGAAAAGCAAAAGAATCAAAGATTGGATAATTAGAAGATTTTGGGGAAAAAGAAAAAAATAACAATAAAGAAACAGGAAGAAAAATTTTCTTCCTGTTTCTTATTTATAAAGCCTATAACCTTATACCCCAATAAACTTATAAACTAATTATATAAGTCCGTGAGCCAACATAGCTGTTGCAACTTTTTTGAACCCTGCAATATTTGCACCGTTAACCATGTTGCCCGGTGTACCGTATTCTTCAGCTGCTTCTTTTGCATTTTTATGAATGTTTATCATGATTTGATGTAATTTGCTGTCAACTTCTTCAAATGTCCAAGAAAGTCTCTGAGAATTTTGTGCCATTTCAAGCCCTGATGTCGCAACTCCGCCTGCATTGGAAGCTTTACCGGGAGCATAAGCTATTTTTGCAGCTATAAATGCTTCTACCGCATCAGGTGTTGAAGGCATATTAGCACCTTCTACAACTGCAATTACACCGTTTTTCAAAAGTGTTTTTGCCGCTTCACCGTCGAGCTCGTTTTGTGTTGCACAAGGTAATGCTATATCGCATTTTATTGTCCATATACCTTTGCAACCTTCCGTATAAACTGCACCTTTCTTTAAGTTAGCATATTCTTTAATTCTTTTTCTTTCAACTTCTTTTAACTGTTTTACTATAGCCAAATCAATTCCGTCTTTATCATAAATGTATCCGTTTGAATCTGACATTGCAACTACTTTTGCTCCTAAACTTTGAGCTTTTTCTACTGCATATATTGCAACATTTCCGGAACCTGAAACAACAACTGTTTTGCCTTCAAAGGATGTTTTTCTGTCTTTCAACATTTCGTTACAGAAATAAACAACTCCGTAACCTGTTGCTTGTGTTCTTGCAAGTGAACCGCCGTAAGTTAAACCTTTACCGGTTAAAACTCCGTGGAACACATTTCTTATTCTTTTATATTGTCCGAACATGTAACCTATTTCTCTTGCACCTGTTCCGATATCTCCTGCAGGAACATCTGTATCTGCATCGATATATTTGCAAAGTTCCGTCATAAAACTTTGGCAGAATCTCATAACTTCGTTATCCGATTTTCCTTTAGGGTCAAAATCACTACCGCCTTTTCCGCCACCCATCATCAAACCTGTTAATGAGTTTTTGAAAATTTGTTCAAATCCTAAAAATTTAATTGTACTCAAATTTACCGAAGGGTGAAGTCTCAAACCGCCTTTGTAAGGTCCGAGAGCGGAATTAAATTGAACTCTAAAACCTCTGTTTACATGGAAAACACCTTTGTCGTCTTGCCATGGAACTCTGAAAATAATTTGTCTTTCAGGTTCAACTATTCTTTCAAGAATACTTGCATCCTGATATTCTTTGTGTTTTTCAATTACAGGGCTAATTGATTCCAAAACTTCTTTTACTGCTTGTAAGAACAAAGCTTCGCCCTGGTTTCTTTGTTCTACTTCTTTCAATACTTTTTCTACATAAGCGTTCATCTTTTGACTCCTTATATATAAATTTGTTTTTCACACAAAAAACTGAATAATTCATTTTTTACTGCTTTGTGAAAGCACCTTTGCTTTCTTGAATTATTCAGTATTATATCGAAACATTATATAGTGTTATCAAAAAATATTTTACATTTTTATTTTTTTATTTGTCAATAAAATAAAAAAATTTGTTTTTTTGTTTTTTACAGAATAAACTTCTCAGCTATCAGCTTTAAACTTTCAGCTGTTGTTCTATTGCATCCAATCCTTTTTCTATTTTTTCCATAGACGTTGCATAAGAAAGCCTTACATAACCGGGTGCTCCGAAAGCTGAACCTGCAACAACGGCAACCCTTGCTTTATCAAGCAGATAGTTTGATAAATCAGTGTCGGTTTTAACGGTAACACCGTTATATTTTTTACCTAATAATTTTGTTATGTTCGGGAAAACATAAAATGCACCGTTAGGTGTTAAACAGTTTATTCCGTCAATAGCATTTAATCTTTTAACAATATAATCTCTTCTCTTCTTAAATTCCGTAACCATTTTTTTCATTGCATCTTTAGGCCCGTTTAATGCTTCAATTGTTGCTTTGATTGATATTGATGTGGGATTGGATGTTGACTGACTTTGTATTTTTGTCATTGCTGCAATTATATCTTTGTTACCTGCACAATATCCTATTCTCCAGCCTGTCATTGCAAATGCTTTTGATACACCGTTAACTACAAGAGTTCTTTCTTTTATTTCTTTACTTACTTGTGCAATTGAATAGTATTTAAAATTATCGTAGACAAGTTTTTCATAAATTTCATCGGAGATTATAAGCAAATTATGTTTTAAACAAACTTCGGCAATTTCTTCAAGCTCTTTTAATGTCCATGTCGCTCCTGTCGGGTTTGACGGTGAATTTATAACAATTGCTTTGGTTTTTGGAGTTATAACATTTTCTATACTTTTTGCCGAAACTCTAAAGTTATTTTTTTCGGTTGCTTTTACAAAAACAGGTTGTGCCCCGGCAAGCATAGCCATATCGGGATAAGATACCCAGTAAGGTGAAGGTATTATAATTTCGTCGCCGTCATTTAATATTGCCTGAAAAATATTATATAAAGAATGTTTTGCACCGCATGATACGATTATTTCGTTAGGTTGATAATCCAAATTATTATCTTCTTTAAACTTTTTTATGATAGCTTTTTTTAATTCTGGTGTCCCTGCTACAGGACAATATTTTGTAAAACCTGCATTTATTGCATCTATTGCAGCTTGCCTTATGTTCGAGGGAGTATCGAAATCCGGCTCACCTGTTCCGAAACTTATTATGTCAATTCCTTGTGCTTGTAATTCTTTTGCTTTTGTGTCAAGTGCTAATGTTGGGGAAGGTTTTATTTTTTGAACTCTTTTTGATAAAAACATTTTAGTCCTCTTAACATATTTAAAAATGATATTTAACTAAATTGATTAATTATACTATATTTTTTTTCAAAAAAAAATACAAAAATTTTTATTTTGAAATTTTTATAATATTAAATAATCTGTCGTTATTGCTACTTCCGTCATTTTATATATCCATATTTCTATTCATTAAAATTTGCTACAGTAAATTTTTTGCATTTTTAAATAATAAAAAGCTATAATTAAAGAATGTACATGAAATTAATAACAATATTTATTTTATTATTTAATGTGTGTTTGGTTTTTGCCGATTTTCCTATAGGAATATATGGTGTAAATAATCCTGAAGATATAAAAATTGTAAAAGAAGCAGGTTTTAATACAATTCAAACATACAATTCCTCACCTGAAAAGCTTAAATTGTTGGCGGATGAAGCAAAAAAACAAAAAGTTTGGCTTGTTATCCCTTCAAATAAAATAATAAAAAAAGATTTTGATGAAGAAACTGAAACTTGGCCGGTTTTGGCATGGTATATTTTTGATGAACCTGATGTTGTAAAAATATCCAGAGAAAAGTTAAATACTTTAGATATAAATACGAAAAATGTTTTTCCAAAGGCTAAAACGGTTTTTGTCATAGGGCAGGGAAAAACGGAAATTCCTTATTACGATTTGGCAGATGTTTTAATGGTTGATTGGTATCCTGTCCCTCATTTGCCGTTGGAATCATTCGGACAACAAATAAATATTGCAAGAGAGTTGTTGCAAGAATTGAAATGCCCAGGAAAAGATTTGTGGGCTGTTGTTCAAGCTTTTGATTGGAAAGAATTTAAACAGAATAGAAATGATAATGACAGAATAGGAAGGTTTCCTACAAAGGAAGAAATGAGATTTATGTCTTATGATGCTGTTTTTAACGGAGCAACAGGTTTATTTTATTTTATATATACTTCAAATGGTGTTCCTTTGCCAAAGGCAAAACCTAATAATTGGGCAGATCTTTCAAGTGTGGCAAAGGAGATGGCTTGTTTAAGAGGTGTTTTTCAATCTAAAGTTGTGGAAAATCCAATAATTGTAGAACCGCCTTTAAAAGCAAGAACTTATTTGTGTAATAATAATGAAAAATATACATTTATATTAAATCCTACAAATCAAGCTCAAACGATTCCTAAAAAATTCTTTAAAAAGAGACTTTTTCAAGAAGTGTCCTTTTATGAAAGGAAACTTAAAACTAAAAAAGGCAAAAAAAACTTTCCGCCTTATAGTATAATTGTTTTTAAAAATTTAAAATAAACAGTTTTTTATTTGTTAATAAATATAAATTGTAGTTTTGGTATTGACTTTTTAACTTGTTTTTATATATAATAAAAAAATTCAGGTGTTTTAAATAACTTGTTTTTTTGCTCTTTAGTATGTTTTTAAGGGGGTGTCGCATAGCGGTCTAGTGCATCAGACTGTAAATCTGACGGGCTTTGCCCTTCGGTGGTTCAAATCCATCCGCCCCCATTTTGTACTTGCGGGAGTAGCACAATGGTAGTGCTCCAGCCTTCCAAGCTGGCCACGCGGGTTCGATTCCCGTCTCCCGCTTTTAAAATTTAAAAGAGTTTTTTATTTTAAGTGGGTTCTTTTAATACATAAATGTACAATTATTTATTGTCTTTTGGTTGTTAATTATACATTTTAAATTATAAATTATAAATTGTAGTTTTGCCGAGGTGGCTCAGTGGTAGAGCACCTCCTTGGTAAGGAGGTGGTCGTGGGTTCAATTCCCATCCTCGGCTTATAAAAATTCGCTTAGCGAGTTTTTAGTTTAGAGTTGAGGGTTTAGTGCTGAGAAGTTGTAAAGACGGTTTAGAGTTAAGTGCTTAGAGTTTATATAAGGATGTCATTGCGAGCCGTAGACGAAGCAATCTATTAAAAAGCTGGTCCGAAGGACACCGAAAACCCTAAGCTATCAGCTGAGGACACGAAGTGTCCGGCTCAGCTAAGAAAATGCGAAGCATTTTCTGACTCAGCTTAAGAAAGTTTGCAAGTAAAAAAGAAGTTAAAAAATATAAATAAAAGAAAGTATAAAAATAGTCGGAGGTAAAGTAAAATGGCAAAAGAAAAATTTGACAGATCAAAGCCACACGTAAATGTAGGAACAATCGGACACGTAGACCACGGTAAAACAACATTGACGGCAGCAATAACGAAAGTATTGGGCGATCAAGGGTTGGCAGAATATATACCTTATGATACGGTAGCAAAAGCATCGGAATCACAAGGAAGAAGAGACGATACAAAAATCGTAACAATAGCAGTAAGCCACGTAGAATATTCAACAAAGAACAGACACTATGCACACATAGATTGTCCGGGACACGCAGATTATGTAAAGAACATGATAACCGGAGCAGCCCAGATGGATGGAGCAATCTTGGTAGTAAGTGCATTGGACGGACCGATGCCACAGACCAGAGAACATATCTTGCTTGCAAGACAAGTAAATGTTCCAAACATAGTGGTATTCTTAAATAAATGTGATGCGGTAGAAGATAAAGAATTGTTGGATTTGGTAGAAATGGAAGTAAGAGAATTGTTGACGAAATACGGATTTGACGGAGATAAAACAACA
>Ga0310690_10002933_pt1 | contig 26679 bp, 18 predicted proteins | sample AusTroGonzalo_MG_2_FD_207661 | JGI IMG/M metagenome (GOLD analysis project Ga0310690, IMG submission 207661) | Bovine rumen microbial communities from tropical cattle in Woodstock, Queensland, Australia - Gonzalo_04 (v2) (version 2) | ecosystem: Host-associated > Mammals > Digestive system >...
AGCCCGGAACAGGTCCAAAGCCTGTCCATCCACGGTGGCCGTCCAGCCGTCCGGGTAATAGATTTCACTGAATACAGCCAGGCGGTCAGTGGCGGCGGAATAGTGGTAATGGAGCTCGTTGGGGGCATAGGCGGTCATGCCGATGAGATCCCCGGTCAAGCCGGGGATGACGGCATCGTCCGAGCCGGGAACAGCGGTGCCGTCAGAGCCGGGGATGACGGCCGGGGGCGTCATGGCCGGCAACGACCGGCCATCTGCCACCACCGCCTGGTGGCGGAGGTCCGCAGCGCCGAGGAGGGCGATTTCCTCGTCCGGGGAGCTGGCGGGAAGCACCTCATCCACGAACCAGGCGGCACCGAAGGCGGCGTCGTTCACCAGGGGCGGATAGTCCTCTGCCAGAATCACATAGCGCGTGTTGAGGGCGTTGAGCACCGGGGTGCCTTCGGCCATATAACCGGCGGCATCTTCCAAGGTTTCCGCCTTTTGCAGCACACTGTACAGGCCGTTGATTTCACCGGTCAGGTACTGCTCGATAAGGTCTTGATACCGCTGCAGCTTGGCAGGCGAATAGCCGCCCACGTTCTTGTGGTGATAGGACGGAACCGACGAATTGAACACGTTCACCGTGAGGTCCAGCACGCGGTACTGCGGGTCTTTGTCGGCCTTGATAATCTGGTCTACGGGGCGCTCTGCAAACGGGGCGTTGAAGTCCTTGGGCGTGGTGAAATGGTCTGCATTCAGATACCGCTTACCGGTAGAGAACATATTGATTGCCACCAGGATACAGATGGCAATGGCCGCCATCCACTTTCGGCCGAAACCGGCGAAGGCCTTGGCGTGCTCCGTCTGTCCCTTGGGCAGGAAAGCCCAGAAAAGGAGGGCGGCGGAGGCCAGGATGAGGAGGAGGGAGCGGGCGGCATCGGCCCGGAAAAGGGCAATGCGGTCCTGCACCAGGGCGTCTACCAGCACATCCTGCATGCCTTGGTCGGAAGCGCCGGAGAAACGGCCGAAAAGGCCCGGTGCCAGCCAGCACAAAAGGCAGAAACCGCCCGTGACGGCCAGGGCTATGAGGCCGCCTTTCATGAATTCCTTGCGGACATACTTCTCCTTCACAATCCTATCCAGCGTGAGGAAGCCCAGAAGCGGCAGCGTATATTGCAGCACAACCAGCGCCATGGACACCGTCCGGAACTTGTTATACAGCGGCAAAACATGGAAACAGAGCTTGGTGAAAGCCATGAAGTGATTGCCCACCGCCATGAGCACGGCCAGCAGCGTAGCCACCACCAGCCACCACTTTTCCCGCCCCTTGTACAGGCACAGGCCCAGTACGAACAGGAAGATGGTGATGGCCCCCATATACATGGGACCGGCGGTGAAAGGCTGCGGCCCCCAGTACATGGGCAGGGCCTTGGCGGTTTCCCGCACGTTCTTCTGCCCGGCCTGCTTCAGAAGCTTTACCGTTGCCGATTTGTCCGGATTCACGGCCTGGGCCGATGCCCCTCCGTTGAAGTTGGGAATCATCAGGTTGGGCAGTTCCTCCCAGCCGTAGCTCCAGGCGGTGGCATAGTCCAGGTCCAGTCCGCTGCTGTTGGCGCCCTCCTGCGACAGTTCGGACCCGCCGCGCATGGTGTAGGGCGTGTATTTGGCCAAAGGCAGCAGCTTGTTCACGTTGGTGGCAATTCCCACCCCGCCGATGACCAGAAGCAGGGCCGATGCCACCAGGAACGGCACCAGCCGCTCTTTCCGTTTGATGAGAACGTGGATGAATTCCACAATGGCATACAGCAGAATAACGATGGCCAGGTAATAGGTAACCTGCTGGTGGTTGGCCTTGATTTGCATGCTGAGCGCCAGGCCGAACAAACAAGCGCCGAGGAGCGTTTTGGGCAGCCAGGAAAGACGCCCGGTCGGGCCGGGCGTGACGGCGGCGTTGCCGGGGCCCCCTTTCGTCATGGCCGGCTGCGACCGGCCATCCCGCGCCGCCCGGTACGTATACTCCAGCGCAGCCAGCACCCACGGGAAGAAGGCGATGGCCTGCATCTTGGTGTTGTGGCCCACCTGGATAATCTGGAAATTGTATCCGCAGAAAGCCATGGCCACGGCGCCGCCGACGGCTATCGGCCAGCTGACACCGAACGCCAGCAAAAGCAGGAAGGCCCCCAGGAGTGTAAGGAACAGATAGGTGGCCGGGCGTTTTCCGGTGAGAAGGAAGTTGTAGAGGGGCTGCGTCCAGTCTCCTCCGTTCTGCGTGGAAATGGCCGTTGTGGGCATTCCGCCGAACATGGAATCTGTCCAGTACGTAGGGTTGTCCGGATGCGCGCTGTTCCACTCGTTCATTTCGTGGGACATGCCCACATAACCGGAGATGTCGCTCTGGTTCACAATTTTGCCTTGCAGCACCTGCGGCACAAATCCGTAACTGAGCGCCAGGAACAGGGCCACGATGCCCAGCCCGACGGCTATTTTTTTGACTAATTCCTTATTCATGCTTTGTCACTTTTTCCAATAATCCGGCCAGGGCGTGGGTAAGGTTCTGGCGGGTATACGGCTCGATATCCCCCGTGGTGGCCGGTACCTTTCCGGCCAGATGCTGCTGCCAGGCCTGTTCCAGGAAAGCCCGCATGGCGGCGGCGTCTTCCCAGTTGGCCGTTATACCGGCCTGCGTGGCGGAAAGCACCTGCGCCATGGCTCCGTCCGGCTGGCCGATTCCCAGCACCGGTCGGCGGGAAGCCAGATACTCGAACAGTTTGCCGGGCAGGATGGGCCGATACTCCGGGTCGTTCCTTAACGGCAGCAGGAGAACCGTGGCGGCGCGCTGCTCCCGCACGGCGGCAGGATGGTCACAATAACCCAGCAGCTCCACATTTTTCTGCAGGCCTTCGGCGGCAATGGCCTCCAGGATTTCCACATCTACCTTTCCCACCAGCCGCAGGCGGAGTGCTTCCCGGAAAGCCGGGTCTTCAGCCGCCATCTGGCCCAGGACCTTCCAGAGGGTGAACGGGTTTCCATCGGCCGCAAAAAGGCCGGTGTGGGTAAGGTTGAAATGCTTTTCTTTCCGGGGCAGGAACCGGCCGGCAAAGTCTTTAGGGTCGAAGCCGTTGGTGATGCAGGCCACCGGCGTAACCGTTTGAGCCTTAAATTCTTCCTGAACCAGCGGCGTGCAGGTTAACACCGTGGAGCACTGGTCCAGCACCCGCTGCTCCTGCCTGCGCAGTTTGCGCCAGGTATAGTCCGTGAGGGGGAGGTGTTTCAGGTAGTACATCCGCGTCCACGGGTCCCGGAAATCCGGAATCCACGGAACGCCCAGGGCCTTGTGAAGCTTTTGGCCAATCAGGTGCATAGAGTGCGGCGGCCCTGTTGTAACAATCACATCCACAGGATGTTCCGCTAGATACTGCTTAAGGAAACGCACGCTGGGGCGCACCCAGCCCACCCGCGGGTCCGGCACAAACAGATTGCCCCGGATCCAGAGGGAAAGCCGCTGTTTCCAGGTTTTCCGGCCGCTGGAAATCTCCGTCACGGCCCCTTCGGCTGCACCGGCCGTAAGCGTTTTCATATCCGTGCTGGCGCCTTTTCCCATGAGCTTGCGGTAGAGGTTGTAAGGCTCTGCTATCGGCCTTCTGAGGACCTCCGCCTCCGGCGGAATTTCCGCCTCCAGCGTATGGTCCACCGCCGTATATTCCGGATTTTCCGGAGTGTAAATGACGGGTTGCCAGCCTTCTGAGGGCAGGTATCTGGCAAATTTCACCCAGCGCTGCACGCCCGACCCTCCGGCCGGCGGCCAATAATATGCTATGACCAGCACTCGTTTCATAGAGTTACAAAGATACTGCTTTTTACGTAAAATTTCGTAAATTTGCCCTGCTCCTACAAAACATGGCCAAGATAGCGGAAGATACTCCCATGCTCCGGCATTACTTCGAGGTAAAGGCACAACACCCCGAAGCCCTCCTGCTGTACCGGGTGGGAGACTTCTACGAATGCTATTCAGACGACGCCGTCACAGCCTCCCGCGTGCTGGGCCTGGTGCTGACCAAGAAATCCAACGGAGACAAAGGCCCCGTAGCCATGGCCGGATTCCCTCATCACGCCCTGGAAAACTACCTTACCAAACTGGTGCGCGCGGGCTTCAAGGTAGCGGTGTGCGACCAGTTGGAAGACCCTAAGTTTGCCAAGAAACTGGTCAAGCGCGGCGTAACGGAAATTGTCACTCCGGGTATCTCCTTCGGGGAGAACATGCTGGAGCAGAAAGAAAACAATTACCTGTGCGGCCTGGTGTTCGAAAGGGACCTTTGCGGGGCCGCCTTCCTGGATGTTTCCACCGGCCTGTTTCAGGTTACCCAGGGTTCGCTGGATTATATCGGCACCCTTTTAGGCTCGCTCAATCCCAAGGAACTGGTGCTGCAGCGCGGCTGCGAAAAAGGCGTCCGGGAACGTTTCGGAGACTATTTCTGCACCTCCATAGACGAGTGGGCTTTCGTGTATGACGCCGCTGTGGAGCGCCTAAAGCGGCAACTGGGCGTGGAGAGCCTGAAAGGCTTCGGCGTAGAAACCTATCCGCTGGGGGTGTGTGCCGCCGGCGCGCTGATGGTGTACCTGGAGCAAACCCAGCATACGGGGCTTCGGAACATCTGCTCCGTGGGCCGGATAGACGAGCGTAAGTTCGTGTGGATGGACAAGTTCACCCTCCGCAACCTGGAGGTTTTCCGCAGCGCTTCCGGAGAGGACGGCGTTTCCCTGGTGCAGGTGCTGGACAAGTGCTCTTCGCCCATGGGCGCCCGGCTCCTTCGCAGCTGGCTGGCCCTCCCCGTCCTGGACCGCAAAGAATTGGAAGGCCGATACGATATTGTCCAATACTTCCTTGAGAATCAAGAGGTTCTGCAGGAGACCCAGGCCGATATCGGCAAGATGGGAGACCTGGAACGTATCCTGGGCCGGGTGGCCACCGGGAAAGCCCTGCCTCGGGAGGTGCTGCAACTGGGTCGCGGCCTTTCTCTGATGGAGCCCATCCGGGAACGCTGCGCCGGCAGCCCGGCCGAGCGCCTCCTGAAAGGCCTGGCCGGTTGCGGGAAAATCCTGTCGGAAATCGGCCGGGTGCTGAACCCGGAACCGGCCGCCCAGATTGGCAAGGGCCCGGTGATTGCCTCCGGCGTAGATGCCGAGCTGGACGATTTGAGGAACCTCTCCGGCAGCGGGCGGGATTACCTGCTCCAGATGCAGCAGCGGGAGGCGGAGCGTACGGGCATATCGTCCCTTAAAATAGCCTACAACAACGTTTTCGGGTACTATATCGAGGTCCGGAACGCCTACAAGAACCAGGTGCCTCCGGAGTGGGTCCGGAAGCAGACATTGGTGAATGCAGAACGGTATATCACCGAGGAGCTGAAGGAATACGAAGAGAAGATTGTAACGGCCGAATCGCGTATCTATGAGATTGAAACGCGGATTTATGCCGCCCTCATTGCCCATATCCAAGAAGGCATTGTGGCCATCCAGCGGAACAGCCGGATTATGGCACAGCTGGATGTGCTGGCGGGCTTTGCCCAGCAGGCGTTTGAACGGAATTACTGCCGGCCCCGGATGAACGACTCCCTGGCGCTGGACATCAAGGCCGGCCGCCATCCGGTGATAGAAACCCTGATGCCGCCCGGAGAACAGTACGTGCCCAACGACGTGTACCTGGACTCCGAAAAGCAGCAAATCATCATCCTCACGGGCCCCAACATGGCCGGTAAGAGCGCCCTGCTGCGGCAGACGGCCCTTATTGTGCTGATGGCGCAGATTGGCTCCTTTGTGCCGGCGGAAAGCGCCAGCATCGGCTGGTTCGACAAACTGTTCACCCGCGTGGGCGCCACGGACAACATCTCCCGCGGAGAATCCACGTTCATGGTGGAAATGCTGGAAACGGCCATGATCCTGCACAACCTGAGCGCCCGTTCGCTGGTGCTGCTGGACGAAATCGGCCGGGGAACCTCCACCTACGACGGCATGTCCATCGCCCGCGGAATCGTGGAGTATATTCATGAATACGGGAAGGGTGCCAAAACCCTCTTCGCCACCCATTATCACGAGCTCAATGACCTGGAAGGCATTTTCCCACGCGTGAAGAACTTCCATGTAACGGTGAAGGAGGTGGGCCGGGACGTCATTTTCCTCCGGAAGATCAAAGAGGGCGGGTCTGCCCACAGTTTCGGTATCCATGTGGCGCGCATGGCCGGCATGCCCGTCCCCGTGCTGGAAAGTGCGGAACGCACCCTGAAGGCCCTGGAGAACAGCCAGGCGCTGGAGCGGGCCGGTGCCCTGGTGCCCGTGAAACCGCACACCACCAAGGCCGGCCGCGTAGAAAAGGACGGCAGCATCCAGCTCTCCATGTTCCAGCTGGACGACCCTCTGCTGGAATCCCTCCGGGACCGCCTCCGCACGGCCGATCTCAACAACATGACCCCGCTGCAGGCCTTTGACCTGCTTCGCAGCATGAAAGAAGAACTGGGCATCTAACGGGGCAACTTGTTTATTTCAGGGCGGTTCGCTATATTTGTGAAAACTGACCACAGTATGGCTAAGCCGGCCGGCATTTTTTCGTTTTTCGCTTCCCTGTACAGGGACGGCTTCAGGAACATGACCTGGGGCCGGCCGCTGGTGTGGCTTATCCTGCTCAAGCTGTTCATCCTGTTTGCCATTCTGCGGGTGTTCTTCTTCAAGCCGGCCATGGCGGGCATGACGGAGGAGCAGAAGAGCGAAATGGTGGGGAAAAACCTTACGAAACCACATAATACAGATACACTTAACTTTTAACCGTAACGTTTATGGATGTAGTCTTTTGGTCCCGCATCCAGTTCGCCATGACGGCAGCCTACCACTGGCTGTTTGTTCCGCTCACCCTGGGGTTGGCGCTCGTAATGGCGGTAATGGAAACCCTGTATGTCGTCAAGAAAGACGAGTTCTGGAAAAAGACGGCGCAGTTCTGGATGAAGCTGTTTGCCGTGAACTTTGCCGTGGGCATTGCCACGGGTATCATCCTGGAATTTGAGTTTGGCACCAACTGGAGCAACTACTCCTGGATGGTGGGAGACATGTTCGGCGCACCGCTGGCCATCGAAGGCATCCTGGCCTTCTTCATGGAGGCCACCTTCTTCGCCGTCATGTTCTTCGGCTGGAACAAGGTGTCCAAGAAGTTCCATCTGGCCTCCACCTGGCTCACCGGGATTGGCGCCACCGTATCGGCCTACTGGATTCTGGTGGCCAACGGCTGGATGCAGAATCCCGTGGGCACCACCTTCAATCCGGACACCGTCCGCAGTGAAATGGCCTCGGCCGCGGCCTTCTGGGAGGTGATTTCCAACCCGGTGGCCGTTAGCAAGTTCTGCCATTCCGTCACCAGCGGCTGGGTAACCGGCGGTATCTTCGTGGTGGGCGTGAGCGCCTGGTACCTGCTCCGGAAAAGGCATGCGGTGTTTGCCAAAAAGAGCATGCTGGTGGGCGCCATCGTGGGCCTGGTGGGCTCCGGCGCCGTTATGCTGTCAGGAGACTCTTCCGGCATCCACGCGGCAGAATTCCAGCCCATGAAACTGGCCGCCGCGGAAGGTCTGCAGGACGGCGGCAGGGGTGCGGCGTTCACCATCGTCCCGGGCATCAAGATTCCCAAGATGCTCTCCATCCTGGCCACGCACGACATTAACGGTTACGTGCCCGGCATCAACGACATTCTGAACGGCTACACGGACAATGAAGGCAACGAGATCCCTTCCGTGGCCGAAAAGATGTCCATGGGCCGGGAGGCTCTCGCCGCGCTGGCCTGGTACCGGGGGACCGACGACCCGTCGGACAAGGCCGAAGCCCGATACGCGCTGGAGGAAAACGTCCAGTACATGGGTTACGGCCATCTGGAGAAACCGGAGGACGTAGTGCCGCCGGTGGGGGTGGTGTTCTGGGCCTTCCGCTTCATGATCGGCTTTGGCATGCTCATCGCGCTGGTGCTGCTGCTCGCGCTCATCGGCGTGTGGAAAGACAAGCTGGATAAGTGGCAGTGGCTGCTCTGGGCTGCCATTATCTGCATCCCGCTGGCCTATATCACCGGCCAGTGCGGCTGGATTGTGGCCGAAGTGGGCCGCCAGCCCTGGACCATCCAGGGGCTGCTGCCCGTGAACGTGGCCATCTCCAGCCTCAGCGCCGGCGCGGTACAGACCACCTTCTTCGTGTTCCTGGCCGTGTTTGCCCTGTTCCTGGCCATTGAAATCCGGATCATGATTTCCGCCATCCGCAAAGGTCCCGAAGTTGAACCTGAAATCGATTAAGCCATGAGTTACACATTCTTACAGAATTATTGGTGGTTCCTGATTGCCCTTTTGGGCGGACTCCTGGTGTTCCTGATGTTTGTGCAGGGCGCTAACCTGCATCTGGGCAACCGTGCCCTGAACGATGCGCAGAAACGGATGGTTCTCAATTCTACGGGCCGAAAGTGGGAGCTGACGTTCACCACGCTGGTTACCTTCGGCGGGGCGTTCTTCGCTTCTTTTCCGCTGTTCTACAGCACCAGTTTCGGCGGCGCCTACTGGGTGTGGGTGCTCCTGCTGATTTCCTTCGTGTTCCAGGCGGTGGCCTACGAGTTCCATAACAAGAAAGAGAACCTGCTGGGCGTGAAGGGGTTCCGGATTGCCTTAATGGTGAATGGCCTGCTGGCCCCGTTCCTGGTGGGCACGGCCGTGGGCACCTTCTTTACCGGTTCCGATTTCACCGTGAACAAGGTGGCCATTACAGACCCTTCGGCCCCGGTCATCAGCACCTGGGGCAACGGCTGGCACGGCCTGGAAGCGCTGGGGCAGTACCATGCGGTGCTGCTGGGCTGCACACTGATGTTCCTGGCGGCCATCCTGGGTTCCCTGTATATCCTGAACAATGTGGAAGATGACCACGTGAAGGCCCAGATGCGCCGCTCCATCAAGGTGTCCACCCTTCCGTTCCTGTGCTTCTTCCTGGTCTGGGCGGTCCTGCTGATGCTGGTCCGGGGATATGCGGTGGCGGAAGACGGTACCGTTTCCCTGGAACCGTTCAAGTACTGGCACAACCTGCTGCAGATGCCGGCCGTGCTGGTGATGCTGCTCGCGGGTGTGGTGCTGGTGCTTATCGGCCTTTGGAAGGGCGGCTTCACGGAATCCCGCAAGGGAATCTGGTTCGCGGGCCCCGGCACGGTGCTGGTGGTGATGTCGGTGTTCTTCCTGGCCGGGTATAACAACACGGCCTACTATCCGTCCTCCACGGATCTGCAGAGCTCCCTCACCCTGGCCAACAGCTCCTCCAGCTATTTCACGCTGAAGGTTATGTCCTGGGTGTCCCTGCTCATTCCCTTCGTGGTGGCCTACATCGCGTATGCCTGGCACGCCATGGACCGCAAGAAGATAGACGCAGAGGAAATCGGCCAGGGCAAAGACCTGTATTAGACCACGCGAAGGCGCGGCCTTACATCAACAAATTGGAGAAAAACACGGCCAGAATACCTACGGGGGCCACGTACCGGATGAGGAAGTAGAAGACGCGGGAGAGGACACGGTTGCAGGTGCCCCCGTTGGTTAGTTCGTCGCGGACGTCTGCCTTGCGCATTTTCCAGCCCACAAAGAGGGTGAACACCAGGCCGCCCAGCGGCATGAGCCAGTTGGAACAGAGCTTGTCCAGCAGGTCGAAGAACGTTTGGCCCAGGACAAGCGTGCCGCTTAGCGGGCCGAAGGAAAGGCTGCACACGATGCCCACCAGCCAGGTGAGGAACGCCAGCAGAAGTGTGGCCGGAACGCGTTTAAAGCCCTTTTCTTCCGTCAGGAACGCCACCCCAACCTCCAGCATGGAGATAGCCGATGTGAGGGCCGCCGCCAGGATGGCCACGAAGAAGACGATGGAAATGATGGAGCTGGTAACCGGCGCCGATGCCGCCATCTGGTTGAAGATGAACGGAAGGGTTTCGAACACCAAACCGGGGCCGGCTCCGGGTTCGATGCCCGCCGCAAACACCGCCGGCATGATGGCAAAGGCCGCCAGGATGGCAAATACCAAGTCGCTTGCCGCCGTTCCCAGGCCTGAAACCAGGAGGTTCTCCTCCTTCTTCACGTAGGAAGCATAGGTAAGGATGGTTCCCACGCCCAGAGACAGGGAGAAGAAGGCCTGTCCCAGGGCCGCCGCGGCTGCAGAGGCGTTAACCTTGGAGAAGTCCGGCTTCAGCAGGTAAGACACCCCTTTTCCCGCCCCCGGAAGCGTGAGGGAATACACAATGAGAACCAGGATGAGGACGAAGAGCACCGGCATGGCTATGTTGGAGAACTTCTCGATGCCTTTTTTCACACCGCCCAGGACGATACCGGCCACCATGGCCAGGAAGGCCGTGTGAGCCAGGATGGGCTGCCAGCTGGACGAGATAAACTGGCCGAAGAAGCCGGAAACGGCCTCCGGGGACGCCGTGGTGAAGTCGAAGGACAGGGATTTGAACAGGTACTGAACCGACCATCCGCCTACCACCGAATAATAACTGAGGATTAGCAGCGGAGACAGGATGGTGAGGATACCCGCCCAATGCCACTTGGTTCCAGGTGCCAGGCTCCGGAGGGCGCCGTATGCGTTGGAACGGCTCCTTCGGCCTATCACGGACTCCGCAAAGAAAAGGGGAAGGGCCACCAGCACGCTGGCGGCAATGTACAGCAGGATAAAGGCCGCGCCGCCGTACTCTCCCAGGATATACGGGAACCGCCAGATGTTGCCCAGGCCGATAGCAGAGCCCGCCATGGCCATGATAACCGCAGCCCGGCTGCCGAAATTCTCCCGCGGTTTCATAGCACAAGCGAAACGATCATGGCGCCGATGCCCAGCGGCGCAACATACCGGAGCAGGAACCAGACCGCCGGGAACACCTTCACATTGACACGCAGGGTGCCCCGGTTGGTGAGCTGGGAAAAGACCTCCTTACGCGGCAGCACCCAACCCGCCAGAATCACGGACAGAACACCGCCGGCCACCAGGAGCACGTTGGAGGCAAAGCTGTCGGCAAAGTCAAACAGCTGCAGGCCAAAGAGTTTAACACCGGAAAGAGGGCCGAAGGAAAGGGATGCCAACGCACCGAAGGCTCCACAGACGATAAACAGGATAAGACAGGCCTTCCAGCGTTTCATATCCTTGGTTTCCGTCAGATAGGCCACGCCCACCTCAATAAGCGAAACAGAAGAGGTGAGGGCGGCGAAAAGGATGGTGAGGAAGAACAGGATGGCTGCAACGGAACTGACAACGGGCATCTGCTGCCCCATCTCCGAGAAAATGTACGGAATGGTGTCGAAAATAAGCCCCGGTCCGCTTCCGGGCGCGATTCCGGCCGCAAACACCGCCGGCATGATGGCAAAGCCCGCCAGGTAGGCAAACAACAGGTCGCAGACAGAGGTGCCCACGCCCGCTACCATGAGGTTTTCCTCCTTGCTTACATAGGACGAGTACGTGAGGATGATGCCCATACCCAGCGACAGGGAATAGAAAGACTGCCCCAGGGCGTCCAGGAAAGTATGGCCGGTGACCTTGGAGAAATCCGGTTTCACCAGATACTCTACACCTTTGGAAGCGCCTGGTAATGAGAGCGAATACACGGTTATGAGCACAATCAGGAGGAACAGCACCGGAATGCAGAATTTACTGAACTTCTCGATGCCGGCCTTAACGCCGAAGGCCACGATGAAAACGGTTACCAGCAGGAACGCCAGGTGGCAGGAGAGCGGCGCCCATGTCTGGCCGATAAAGACCTCGAAGGCCCCTGTGAGCTGTTCCGGTGCATTGCGGACGAAGGTGAGCCCGCAGGCCTGGAAGAGATAATCCAGCGACCAGCCGCCTACAACCGAATAATAGGAAACAATCCAGAGCGGGGTGATGACGGTGAGAAGCCCCAGCCACTTCCCCGCCTTTCCGGGAACGAGGGAAGAGATGGCCACCCGGCTGTTGGCGCCGCAGCGCCTCCCCAGCACCGATTCTGCCAGGAAAAGGGGCAGGGATAGCAGCAGGGTGAAAACAATATAGATAAGGATGAAGGCCGCCCCGCCGTTCTGGCCCACCAGATACGGAAAACGCCAGATATTTCCCAGGCCGATGGCAGAACCCGCCATGGCCATGATAACCGCAGCCCGGCTGCCGAAATTTTCCCTAGCTTTCATACAAGCGGTATACCCTCCCTTTTTACAAAGGAAACAAAAATATCAAATAATTCAAAATAGATTCGTATTTTTGCATCTATGCAACAGTATCTAGATCTGCTTAAACATATCCGCACCAACGGGGTCATGAAAGAAGACCGTACGGGCACCGGCACGCAAAGCGTTTTCGGCTACCTGATGCGGTTCAACCTGGCCGAGGGATTCCCGCTCCTCACCACCAAAAAGGTGCACCTGAAATCCATCATCTATGAGCTTCTGTGGTTCCTGGCGGGGGACACAAACGTAAAGTATCTGCAGGACCACGGCGTTACCATCTGGGACGAATGGGCAGATGAAAACGGAAATCTGGGCCCGGTTTACGGCCACCAGTGGCGCAGCTGGCCCACTCCGAATGGGGGGGCCATCGACCAGATTTCGCTGGTCATCGACACCATTCGCAAGAATCCGGACTCCCGGAGGCTCATGGTTACCGCCTGGAATCCGGCCGATGTGGAGAGAATGGCCCTGCCGCCCTGCCACTGTCTGTTCCAGTTCTATGTGGCGGAGGGAAAACTCTCCTGCCAGCTGTACCAGAGAAGCGCGGATGTGTTCCTGGGGGTTCCCTTCAACATTGCCTCCTATGCCCTTCTCACCATGATGATGGCCCAGGTAACCGGCCTCGAGCCCGGAGAGTTCGTGCACACCACCGGAGACACGCACATTTACAAGAACCACTTTGAGCAGGTGGCCCTGCAACTCTCCCGGGAGCCACGCGCCCTGCCCGTCATGCACCTGAACCCGGACGTCAAGTCCCTATTCGATTTCCAATATGAAGATTTCACTCTGGAAGGCTATAACCCGTGGCCGGCCATCAAAGCACCCGTCGCCGTATAAAAAGAAGTCGCATACCAATATGGAAAAATGTCTTATCGTGGCCGTGGCCGACAACTGGGGCATCGGCATCAAAAACAACCTTCCGTGGCACATTGCGGAAGATTTGAAGTATTTCAAGGCCACCACCAAGGGGTATCCCGTCATCATGGGCCGCACAACCTACTTCTCCCTGCCCTTCCGCCCGCTTCCGGGCCGCAAGAACATTGTCCTGAACCTGGGCGGAGATCCCATTCCGGAGGTCACCTGCGTGTATTCCTTCGAAGAGGCTTATGCGGAGGCCGAAAAGACCGGCATCGGTAAGTGCTTTGTGATGGGCGGCGCGTCCGTGTACCGGGCCGCCATGCCGGATATGGACAAGCTCTACATCACCCACGTGCACACCGTGCTGGAAGAGGCGGATGTCTTCTTCCCGGTGATCGACCCGGAGATTTGGGAGCGCGAAAGCACCTCTGAAACCCATGTCGACCCGGAAACCGGCTATTCCTTCGAATTCGTGATTTACAAAAAACGCTGATACTATGGCTATAACCAAAGAACGGTGGGGCACGGCCCCCGACGGAAAGGAGATTCTCCTCTATACCCTGAAAAACGCTTCCGGCGCTTATGTAAAGCTCAGCAGCCTGGGCGCCGCCATCATTTCCATTGTGGTGCCGGACAAGAACGGCAAGCTGGAAGATGTGGTGCTGGGGTACGCTAATCCTCTTGACTATATTGGAGACGGCCCCTGCTGCGGCAAGGTGCCCGGCCGTTTTGCCAACCGGATTGCCAAGGGTAAGTTCACCCTGGACGGCAAGGAATACACCCTTCCCATCAACAACGGTCCCAACCACCTCCACGGCGGCCCCGAAGGCTTCCAGAACAAGGTGTGGGAGAGCCGTATAGACGGAGATTCCGTAGAGTTCCTGTATTACTCGGAAGACGGAGAGGCCGGCTATCCCGGCAACCTGAAGGCCGTGGCCCATTACACCTGGAGCGAAGACAATTCCCTTAAGCTCATCCTGACGGCGGAAGCGGACGCCCCCACGGTGGTGAACCTGACCAACCATGTATATGTGAACCTGAACGGCCACGCCAGCGGCACGGTGCTCAACCACAAACTGGAGCTCAACGCCTCCCAGTGGCTGCCCACAGACAGCACGCTGATTCCCGAAGGGGAACCTGCCGATGTGGCCGGAACGCCCATGGACTTTGTGGAAGCCAAGCGGATTGGCCAGGATATCAAGGCAGACTTCCCGGCGCTGAAATACGGCAAGGGATACGACAACTGCTGGCTCATTGACGGCGCCATGCCCGGCCAGCTGACCACGTGCGCAGACCTCTGGGGAGACCTTTCCGGCCGCCACATGGAGGTTCTCACCACCCAGCCCGCCGTGCAGGTGTACACCGGAAACTGGCTCAAGGGCAGCCCCAAAGGCAAGGACGGCAAAGAATACGAAGATTACGACGGCGTTGCCATCGAGTGCCAGAAATGCCCGGACTCCCCCAACCGGCCGGACTTCCCGTCCACGGAACTGAGGCCCGGAGAAGTTTACGAAGAGGCCATTATCTGGGTATTCGACTAAAGCCTTTCCAAGAAGGCCAGAACGTTCTCCTGAGGGGCATCCTTCAGGAGAACTTTTTTATCTGCATCCAACAGATACAGGGAAGGGATGCCGCGCACGTTGTAGAGGCGCTCTTCGGAAATGGCCAGCCGGTGGTCGTACCCGCAGATCCAGTTGGCGGGGAAATCGGCCGCCGACGCCTTCCATTCCTCGATTTCCGGGTCTATGAAAACGTCCACCACCTTTAGCCGGCCCGAGGAAATGGCGTCCGTGACGGAGGGAAGGCTTTCCATCTCTTCCATCAGTTCCCGGCAGGCCGAACAGCCCGGATTGCCGAAGATGAGAAGCGTATACTCCGCCTTGATTCCGTGCAGGGTGTACACCTTTCCCCGGATATCCGTGAAGGGGAAGTCCGTGGCCACGGAACCCACCGGATTCCGGGCGCACATCTGCGCGTCGTAGCGGTATTTGGGCCGATAATCGTTTGCCAGGAGGTCCGATTCCGCCAGGTGGGAAACATATACGCCGTACAGGTCTTCGTCCCGGACGGGGGAATTCGGGTCGTAGAAATACTTGTTGGTGAGTTCCGACATCTTGGAGAACATGTTGCTTTCCGGGTATCGGCGCCCGAAAGTCTCCACCCGGCCGAAGAAACGGGCAACGCAGGCTTTGGCGGAAGAACGGGGGATGTTCTGGAGGAGGGTGGCAAACAAGCCCATCTGGGACTCCACCTCTTCCAGGGCCACGCCGTTGACGGTTACGGAATCACAGTAATACACGGCCGATGTGTCCGTGAAGCGGTCCCAGAGGTGCTCTCCCATGAAGGCGAACCGTTCCTCCCCGCTGGTGAACATGGCCGGGATTTCCACCGAAGGGAAGGCCCGTTTGGCGGGGGCGGAAGGGGCCTTGGAGGCCGGTCCCTTGCAGGAGGCCAGAAGGAAGGCGGCCAATAGCAGCAATATGCCGGTTATCCTTTTCATGACAAGCAAATTTACTCATTTTTTAGTAGATTTGCACTTATGAGAAACGTTTGTCTGTCCGTCATCCTCTTCCTGGCCGGCGCACTCATGGCCCGGGGCCAGTTCTACAACGTGGGAACAGACCCGGGACACTTGAAGTGGTACAGCATAGAAACGCCTTATTATCAGGTGATTTACCCTTCCGGAACCGATTCCCTGGCCCGGAACTATGCACAGCTTCTGGAACGCTTCCGGATTCCTTCCGGAAACAGTATCGGCCTCATGCCCGGCAACCTCCAGTGGAGGAAACTGCCCGTGGTCCTGCATCCCTATAACGGATATGCAAACGGCTCTGTTCCGTGGGCGCCGTCCCGGATGGACCTGTATACCGTAACGCCGGTGTACGGGGACCCGTCGCCCTGGGAAATCCAGATCCTCTCCCACGAACCCCGCCACCAGGCGCAGTGGCAACTGGGTTATTCCGGTTTCCTGAAGCCTTTCGGCTATATCTTCGGAGAGGCTTCCAGCGGGGTTGCCTTCGGCCTGTATATGGATATTTCGCTGGCGGAAGGAGATGCGGTGGCGGCAGAAACCGGCTTCGGCTATGGCACCCGCGCCCGCACGGCCGACTTCCTGGATTATTACCGGATGGCGCTGGACCAGGGAGACTTCCGCTCCTGGGAACGCTGGCGCTACGGCTCCTACAAGCACGCAACCCCGGATTACTATACGCTGGGCTATATCACGGTGGGCGGCGTGCGCTACTTCTACGACTATCCCCTCTTTACGGCCGATTTCCTGAAGCGCTCCCTGAAGCGTCCGTTCCATTTCACCCTTAGGAATATGAGGGAAACGGCCTCTGAACGCTCTGGGAAGCCGTTTAAAGAAACATTCTCGGAGATTCTGCACAAGCTGGACGACCAGTGGCAGAAAGAAGCCGAAGCCCGCGCTCCTTTCCTGCCGCAGGAGCAGGTTACGCGGTCGGCCAGGGGGTATCCGGTTTCCTACAATCTCTTGACTTCGGTGGGGGATGTCCTCTATACCCTCCGGAAACACAGCGCGCGCGGGTATGAGCTGCTCAGCTACCGGAACGGCAAGGAGGATATCCTTATGCCCATGTCTTCCAGCGTCTCCGGCCTGTACCCGGACAAGAATTATCAGCGTATCTATTGGGCCGAAACCGTGGCCGACATCCGCTGGGAGCTGTCTCACCGGTCCATCATCCGGTATTACGACATTCCCCGGAAAAAAGTGGTGGACCTGACACACTCCGGGCGCCTCCGGATACCGCAGCCCTCTCCGGACGGTTTGATGGTAGCGGCCCTGGAATTACCTTATGAGGGCGGCAACAACCTGCTGGTGCTGAGCGCGCTGGACGGCGCCGTGCTCCGGAAAATCCGCGTACCGGACGGCCTGCAGGCGGTGGACATGGCCTGGTGGGGAGATTCGTTCTATGTCCTGGGCGTTTCCGCCGCAGGGACGGGGCTGTATCTGGCCCGGCCGGACGGTGCATGGGAAACGGTGCTGGAACCCACCATCCAAAAAGTCTTCAGCATGACTTTGAACGGAGACAGCATCACCTGGATTTCCGACCGGGACGGCTCCAACGAGTACTACCGGTTCTTCCCGGAGAGCGGCCGCCTGGAGCAGGTGACATCGGCCCGATACGGCCTGCTAGAGCCCAATGCAATGGAAGACGGCTATCTGTATTTCCTGTCCCATACTCTGGACGGTCTCATGATTTTCCGCACCCCTCTGGAGGCCCTCCAGCCCAAGGAGGTTTCCTTTGCCGATGTCCATTCCTACCCCATGGAAGACGCGCTGGTGGCCCAGGAGCGGGCGTTGGGCCCCCTTCCGGAAGGGGGCGCGGAGCTCTCCGAACCCAAGCGGTATTACAAGCTGCCCCACCTGCTCCGGCTGCACTCCTGGCTGCCGTTCTACGTGAATTACGACGCCGTGGAGGGGCAGAGCCTGGACTTCTCGTTCAAGACGGCTTCCCTGGGCCTCACGGGGTTCTTCCAGAACACCCTGGGTACCATGAGCGGTTATCTGGGTTACAGCGCCCATCCGGACACGGAGAAGGATGGCCCTTGGATGCATTCCCTGCACGGAAAACTCACTTACACCGGATGGTATCCCGTGATCGAGGCCTCCTTCGACCTGGGAGGAAACTGGGCCCGGCAGTATTATCTGAACCAGTACAACCGCGTGGACAGAATCTCGCTGAACGCCCAGTCCTTCCTGCGGAACGACCCTCTTTACTCCGTGCGGCTGAGCACCTGGCTGCCGCTCCGGTTCAACAAGGGCGGCATGCTGGCGGGATTCATCCCCAAACTGAACTACAGCCTCACCAACGGCGGTTTTGCCACCAACGCCGTGCTTTGGAACCTGCCGGAGCATTTCTTCTCCGGGCTGCCCACCTTCTACCGCTTCACCGGATACGGGGAAGGAAAGAATATAGCCATGCACCGGCTCTCGGGCTCCCTGCGGGGCTATTGGATGCTGCCCACGGCCGAAAACGGGGTCTATCCCCGGCTGGGTATCGGCCTGGAGGCGGGCATGAGCCTGCGCCCCGGCTTGGCTAACATTTTTACCCCCAACCTGTTTTGCTATGGCTATGCATACCTGCCCGGTATCTGGCTGCCGCAGGGCCTCCGGGTTACGGGCCTGTACCAGCAGCAGCTGAAAAGCGAAAAGCTGCAGTTTGGAGAGATGTATGCCGATATCATGCCGCGCGGTTTCGAACCGGCCGCCGGTGCCCGTGTGGCGCAAAGCAGCACCTGGCAGTACCGCGTGACGGCCGACTACGCCATTCCCATCTACGTGGGAGACCTTTCGCTGGGCTTTTTCACTTATATCAAGAACTTCCTGCTCACCCCCCACTTCGACTATACCGGCTTTCAGGGAGGAAACCTGTGGAGTGCGGGTGCAGACCTCACGGCCAAGCTGGCCCACCTGCTGCGCCTGCCTTTCGGCGGCTCCGTGGGCGTATCCTTCTCCTACCTGGGCGGCTCCTGGTACAGTCAGGTGGCCGAAGGGAAACCCTTCAGCGTGAGCATGATCTTCGGATTTGACCTTTAACGGAAAAAGCGCTCCAGCCAGGCGGCGTCCACCTGGGCGAAGCCGGGCGCAGGGCGGATGGACGGATTGCGCCCCAGGATGCCACGGGCGTCTTCGTACACATTCAGGCCGATGTTTACCACCTGCATCTGACCGTTCAGCGGGAAAGCCATAACCAACTCGTTGTCAGGACCTTCCATTCGCAGGAAGCGGAGAGTGGCCTCCATCAGTTCCGGGTTTTTGGCCCCCAACTCCCGGCGGGTGACCCATTTGCACATTTCCATGGCCACATCGTCCAGGCCGGCCTCGTGGATGTTCACTTTCTCTATCAGGTCTCCCACCTCCTGCACACGGCGGAGGGTATATCCCTCCAGCTCTTTCACGGCCTCTTCCACCTCCTTCGGGGGTTCCATGCCGCCCGGAAGCAGCCACACCATCAGGCGGGCCTCCGGGTCGTGATACAAAGTCTGGTATTTCAGGAGGTTGCGGGTGCCGCAGTACGGACATTCCCACACAAACAAGGAACCGTCCCTGACCCTGGCTTTAAGCTCAGGATCAAGGGCGGTGTTGATTCGCTGCACCGGCTCCACCTGCGTGGGCCGGCCGCAATGGCTACAGTTTGCGGGCACCATCGCTGATGACCACGTTGTAGACCTTGGGTTCGTGGCCGAACTTATTCTTAAACTGCGCGACGGCCGTTTCAACGAAGCTTTCACAGAGTTCCTCCTTCACCAGGTTGATGGTGCAGCCGCCGAAGCCGCCGCCCATCACGCGGGAGCCGGTTACCTCGCACTTGCGGGCCAGTTTGTTCAGGAAGTCCAGTTCCTCGCAGGAAACCTCGTACAGGCGGCTGAGACCGAAGTGGGTCTGGTACATCATTTCGCCCACAGTTTCGTAGTCGTCCCGCTCCAGGGCGTCGCACACGTCCAGCACGCGCTGCACCTCTCCAATCACGTATTCGGCCCGCAGGAAGTCTTCCTGGGAAATCTGGTCCCGGACCTCGTCCAGCCAGAGCCGCTTGGCGTCCGAAAGGAACTCCACGTCCGGATGGTTGGCCCGGATGGCAGCCGCCGCCCGCTCGCAGGATTCGCGGCGTTTGTTATAGGCGCCGTCGGCCAGGGTATGCTTGACACAGGTGTCTATGAGCACCAGGCGGTATCCCTTGGGGTGGAACGGGAAATACTTGTATTCCCCGGTTTTGCAGTTGAGGCGGATGAGGGAACCTTCCTTGCCGAACAGGGAGGCAAACTGGTCCATGATTCCGCACTTGACGCCGCAGTAATTGTGCTCTGTGCTTTGGCCTATCTTGGCCAGTTCGAACTTTTCTATTCCGTTGCCAAAAAGGTCGTTGATGGCAAAGGCAAAAACGCTTTCCAGGGCCGCGGAAGAGCTGAGGCCTGCGCCAAGGGGCACATCTCCGGCAAAAACGGCGTTGAAACCTTCCACCTTGCCGCCCCGCTTCTGGGTTTCCCGGCAGACGCCGAAGACATAGCGGGCCCACTGCTGCTGGGGTTTGTCTTCCTCTGCAAGGCCAAACTCTACGAATTCGTCATAATCCAGGGAAAAGACTTTTACCTTTTGGGTTCCGTTGGGTTTGATGGCCGCCATGATGCCGTAGTTGATGGCGCCCGGGAACACGTATCCGCCATTATAGTCCGTGTGTTCGCCGATAAGGTTGATGCGGCCGGAGGACATGTAAAGGATTCCTTCCTCCCGGAAGAGGGTTTTGAATTTTTCTTGGATTCTGGCTTTCATATTCGGTGTTATTAATTGTCTGTCCACAAATATACGAAATTTTTCAATGCCTCAGACCCCAGACATCCGGATCGTAGGCGGCCTCCACGAAATCTTCCAAATCGTCCGGAAGGGCCGGATAGAAGTCCAGGCCGGTGAGAAGTTCCAGATCGTCTACCGAAAGGGCGCATTTTTCCAGATAATAACGGTTGGCGTCGTTTTGCATGACAAAGGCAACGGCCTGGTAGCGGGAACCGTCGTGCACCAGCGCCACCTTGAAAAACGCGTCCGGTACCACCACTTTATCCGGGCCGATGGTGCCATACTTGTTGTCCCCCACGATGGGCCCCGAAACCACCCACACGCGGCCGTACTGCCGGGCCCACTTCCGAACCTGCTTTTCCAGATACTGCCAGTCCTTGTTGTTGAGTTCTTCCCGCTGGGGACAGATATTCAGGAAATAGAAGGTTTCGGCCATGGCTTCGTCGTCCCAGAAGAAATCGGCCGCCGGGGCCATGTGTCCCCTTGTCCAGCCGCTGCGGATATAGTCTTCCCGCCGGGCCTGCCGCCCGTCAAACGTCATGTCCATGGAAAACTCTTTGTCTGCCCGGGTGGCTTCCCCGCGGGTTTCTTCGGCCGTTAGCTCATAGGCCACCCAGTTGGGGATGAGCGTTTCCGTGTTATAGGAAGTGACATACCCCTGATAGACCACAATGTTGTCCTGTGGAACTGCCGCCGGAATCTCCAGGGCCTGAGGCGGTTCCACCATCACCCCGCATCCCGACAGAAGCACCGCCAACAGGCCGGGCAGTATCTTCCCTGCGGCCTCCGATACCCGTTTTATCCACAACCGGGCGCTTTCCCTTTTTAACCTTTTCATTGTCCTTTCTTTTTGGGTACTGCTCTTGCGTTGTCTCCTCATGTTCTTTACAAATGTACGCATTTTCTGCGGGATTTCTTTTATCCCGCCCCCCCCTGGGTCTTGGACCATTTTCCGTCTGTACAAGAGAAAGGCCCCAGGGGCTGTATTTTTTGTACAAACCTCCCGCATATCCTTGTATTCGGGCCGATTCCGTGAGGTCTGTGCAGAAAATGCGCTCAGGAGGGCGGTTTGGCTGTACAGACGAGGTGTGTACAAAGGCGGGGCGGAAAGGAAAGAAGGCTACCGCGGAAAGAGTTGTAACAAGGGAGGGGCATTACGGCGGGACGGGGAGGGAGAGCCAGACGGGGCTGTGGTCGGAGACGCCGCCGAGGTAGCGGGGGCCGGAGTAGGTGCGGAGGGGTTTGGTGCCGCCGTGGGCGGGGTCCGGCACCTGCAGGAAGGGGATATACAGAACCTTCATGCCGATAGCTCCCGCCCCTGACAACGGAATAGAATCGGCCGGGAATTCTGGCGAACGGGCACTCGGCAGGCAGGCGGGGGTGACATAGAACTGGTCGATGAGGTCCCACTTCCCGTCGTACTTGATGGTGCCCCGGCCGGCGCGGTGCAAGGGTTCTGCCAGGGAAATAAAAACGGGCTCCAATAGCTTGTAGACGGGCTTTTCCGGGGTGTCATTGAAGTCTCCCATGGCCACAATACGCTCCTCTCCCAGGGCCGACAGGGAATCTGCCAGGAAGCGGAGCCGCTCCACGGCCAGGCGTCGGCGGGCATCCGACGCAGCCGCGCCGCTGAACTTGGAGGGGTGGTGGTTCACCAGCACGGCCAGGTTCCCGCCGGGGCCCCGGAACCGCGCCAGCAGGATGTCCCGGGTGGGCAGGATGGTATCGGCCTGGAAAAGGTGGCAGGGACGGGCGTCCACAAGGGTCAGGCGCGTGGAACGGTACAGCAGGGCCACGTCTATGCCGCGGGGGTCCGGCGAATCGAAGTGCACATACTTGTAGTCCAGCTTCCGGAGGGCGGTTTCCTGTAGCAAGCGCTTGAGTACAAAGGCGTTCTCCACTTCCGCCAGGCCGATGACATCCGGCAGCCCCCCTTCCGTCCCGCCGGCCCAGAGGATGCTTTTGGCAACGGCGTTGCACTTGGCCGTGAAACGTTTCCGGGTCCAGCGCCGTTCTCCCCGCGAGGAGAATTCGGCGTCGGAGACGGAGGTGGAGTCGTTCCGGTAGTCGAAGAAGTTCTCCAGGTTCCAGAACATCAGGCGGAGGGTGTCCGGCGGCGGAAGATGCCCGGTCTGGCCGGGCATGACGGCCCCGAATAGCGGGGCCAAGAGCAGAAGGGCCCATAAAAAAGTTCTCATGCCCAAAAATAAGGCATGAGAACCAGACTCATCGTTCGAAACAGAAAAATCTGCCCGATATTTCAACCGATTTCCCTTATCCCTTCAAATTTCCCTCGAAGCACCTATGAGCCGAAGGCGAACGGCCGGAGGCCGCGGGGGATAATAGGGGGCAGAGCCCCCTCGGTTGTCCGCATTTTTTGTTTACACGTTAAACAAAAAATGCATTATATCGCCATCTTGTACAACATAGTCCTTGCCTTCGATGCCCATTTTTCCGGCGGCGCGGACGGCGGCTTCGGTCTTGTACTGGACAAAGTCTTCGTACTTGATTACCTCTGCCCGGATGAAGCCTCGCTCGAAGTCCGTGTGGATGACACCGGCGGCCCGGGGGGCCTTGTCTCCGGCCACGATGGTCCAGGCACGGCACTCGTCGGCCCCGGCGGTGAAGAATGTCCTGAGACCCAGCAGGCGGTAGGCGCCCTGGATCAGGCGAACCACGCCGGATTCCTTCAGACCCATCTCTTCCAGGAACATCTGACGGTCTTCATATTCCTCAATCTCAGCTATTTCCGACTCTGTTTTGGCGGCTATCACCAGGATTTCGGCCTGTTCTCCGGCCACGGCCTTGCGGACGGCTTCCACATAGGCGTTGCCGGTGGCGGCGGAAGCTTCGTCCACGTTGCACACGTACATGACAGGCTTGTTGGTGAGAAGGTACAGATCCCTGGCCATCTGCTCCTCTTCTGGATTCTCGGGCTTCACTTCGCGGCAGTTTCGGCCCTGCAGCAGCACTTCCCGATACCGGAGCAGCAGGCTCAGCAGCTTCTTGGCTTCCTTGTCCCCGCCCGTGGTGGCCATTTTCTCCACCTTCTTGATGCGGTTCTCCACCGTCTCCAGGTCTTTGATCTGAAGTTCGGTATCCACCACCTCCTTGTCCCGGACCGGGTCCACCGAACCGTCTACATGCACGATATTGCCGTCTTCAAAGCAGCGCAGCACATGCAGGATAGCATCTGTTTCCCGGATGTTGGCCAGGAACTGGTTGCCCAGTCCCTCCCCCTTGGAGGCACCCTTCACCAGGCCGGCGATGTCCACGATTTCCACCGTGGCGGGAATGGTGCGCTTGGGCTGGCAGATTTCCGTGAGCACTTCCAGGCGCTTGTCCGGCACGTTGGTGGACCCCACGTTGGGTTCGATGGTGCAGAACGGGAAATTGGCGCTCTGGGCCTTTCCGGAACTGACGCAGTTAAATAAAGTAGACTTGCCCACATTGGGCAAGCCTACTATTCCACATTTCAATGACATGGTTCTGTTCTATTAATAGAAACGGGCACGGTTGTCCTTGACGTTGTCGTCCATCATGAGCGACAGCAGCATCTGCAGGTTGTAGTTGTTGATTCTCTCCTGAGCCTGCCTGGCGTCGTCTTCCGTATAGAAGGAACCGGTGTCACGGCCGTTCACGCGGAACATGTACGTACCCATGGTACCGGCCACGGGGCCGCTCAGGGCGTTCTCCTTGGCTGCGGCCACGGCACCCACGAACGAAGGCTCGGTGGTGGCGGCGGAGTTGGTGGAGAAGGTTACGTCCGTGAGGCTGTTCACGTGGAGATCCAGCTTGTCGGCCACTTCTTCCAGGGTGTTGAGACCCTGGACCTTGGCGGCCATATCCTCCTGGCGCTTCTGGGAGTAACGCTCGTAATAGAGGGCGGTGCGGATGGTTTCGGCGGCTTCCTCCACGGTGGCATAACCTTCCTTATGGGCACCCTTCACGGCAGCCACGAAGAAGTAATTGTTGTCCACGGTGATGATGTTGGAGGCCTTTCCGGGCTTGTTGTCGAAGCACCAGCGGGTTACTTCCTTGGCATGGCCGATGGAACCGTACGTGTCTGTGCCCTCGTTGATGGTGAGGCTGCGGGAATAGATACCGGTGGAATCGCAGGCAGCCTTATAGTTGCTGTACTTGCCGGCGGCGCGGGTGGCCAGGATATTGGCCTGGTTGTAGATGTTGGCGTAGGTTTCCTTGCTGGGAAGGGTGGCCTTCTCGAACACGGCAACCTGCTTCTTAACCATAGGGGCGGAAGTCTTGACAACCTCTACGATATGGGTGCCATACTGGGTGTTCAGGATGAACGGCTTGCCCTTGGTGGCGGTGAAGGCGGGTTCAAAGCCGGGGATGAGGGCGTTCTGCGTCATCCAGCCCAGGTTACCCTGCTCTCCGTCGTAGGCGTTGCCCTGGTCTACGGAATAAAGGGTGGCAAGGGCGGCGAAGTTGTTGCCCTTGAGCACGCCCAGAAGGCTGTCTGCCAGGTGACGGGCATCCGTACCCTGCAGGAGGATGTGGCGCACGTACACGGAATCCGGCACATTGGCCTGATTCATGATGCGGGCGGCATAGAAGGTTTCTTCGGAATTGACCACCGGAGAAACGCCGGAAGCGTTTTCGGAAACCCAGGCGTCGATATCTGCATTCACGCTGCGGAGGTCTCCGCTCTTGTACCAATACTCGCTCCACTGGCGGTCCGAATTGCGCTGCAGGAAGGCGCGCACGTTGTCCGTGTTGGCGAATTCCTCGTACTGCTCCACGAATTCGGTGTTTTGGGCGGCGATGTCTGCGGCGGAAGGAACCACCTCATACACAGCGTATTCCATTTCGCGGGTAGCGTTCTGGCGGAAGTTTTCCTTGTGCTCGTTATAGTACTTCTTGATATCGGCCGAAGAGATGACGATGGTGGTGTCCATCGGGTAATACGTGTTGGGGGATACCACGAAGTCTACGTTAGCCAGGGTGTTGTTCTCTGCAACGGCGTTCTGGAGCTGAAGGGTGTTCTCTACGGAAGCGGCGGTGAACAGGGCGCTGTACTTGCCCATATAGCGGTTTACGCGCACCAGGTTCTGAAGATAGTTCCGGATCTGGCGGTACTGCGGATTCTGGTCGTCGGCCGCAGTTTCCAAGAAGTCCCGCACCATGGCGGTGGAGAAGTTGCCGTTTTCGTCCCGGAACAGACCGCTGTTCAGGATGACGGGGGAAATGTTGTCTCCCACGAACAGGTCTATCTGCTCCTGCTGGCCCACATTGATGCCGGCTTTCTGGATGGTGGGAACGATGAGATAATCCTGCAGAAGGTTCTGCCAGGTCTGGTCCCGCATCTGACGCTGGGCTTCTTCGCTGGAGGTGGAAACACCTGTGAGCATGCTGTTTACGTCTGAGTTCTGCTTAACCAGCTGTTCGAAGTCCGTGTAGGAAATGGATTTTCCGTTGATTTTGCCGACATCGTACTTGGAAGAAGCGGACTGGATGGTTTGGATGATGTCGGACGGGTTTACAAGGAAGAGTAAAAGACCGAAGGCAATGATGAGCGATGCACCAATGCCGAATTTAGTTCTGATGGTCTCAAGAGCTGCCATTTTTTATCTATTTTTTAATTTTACTCGATAAGGGCTGCAAAATTACAAAAATTCTTCCAATTAACCACTATTTTTTTAACAGCGGGCCGATAAAATTGACAGAATCAATGAGAACCGCCGTGGAATCCTGCTCCACGATAAACTCGTTGTCGAAGGGAGAGAGCAGGATGGCGTTGCGGGCCCTTTCGTCGGAACGCATGCCGTATCCCTGCATGGTTCCGCTGGGGGAATACATCTTGATGTAGCAGTCGGTCCAGATTTCCTGGGCTTCGCGGTCCCAGTACAGGGTGTCCGTTTCCATGGTTTCCTGGTTCACGACATTCCGGATGACCACATTGCCGAAGGCCGACCAGATTTCCTTGTCTCCTCCGTCAACGTGCTTGTCGTGCCGGGCTTTCCTGGAAGTAATGGTGGTTTCCAGCAGCCCGTCTTCCCCGTATGCGAAAGCGCGGATCCCGGACGGGAAAAGGTCGTAGGAAAGGGAATCGTTCTCATAAACCTCCATCCTGGGGGCCTCCACACGCATTTTCAGTTTGCCGTTTTCCGTCTGCACAAAGAACATGTCTTCCACCACCTGAAGCGGAATGATATTCAGGTCCAGTTTTTCCGCCTCGGACAGATTGCCGTTACATGAATAAACGACGAAAGCAACCGCCAGGGCGGTTGCCATCGTCTTGCCTATGTAACGTGCTTTCACTATCGGTTGTTCACGCGC
>Ga0310690_10002934_pt1 | contig 26676 bp, 22 predicted proteins | sample AusTroGonzalo_MG_2_FD_207661 | JGI IMG/M metagenome (GOLD analysis project Ga0310690, IMG submission 207661) | Bovine rumen microbial communities from tropical cattle in Woodstock, Queensland, Australia - Gonzalo_04 (v2) (version 2) | ecosystem: Host-associated > Mammals > Digestive system >...
CAGCGTGTTTTTCTTGGTGGGAATTGAAAAAAACTCTTCCTTTGCAGCAAAAAAAAGTAAGAACTAAAAAAATAAGCGTCATGAAAACAAAACTATTCTTTTTCCTGTTTGTTTCCCTGCTCCTACTAGCAGGGACGACACAAGCTCGCACCAATATACCTCTCGTAAAAGATGTCCCTACCGGAGGAGGCAACGACGACCGTGCCCGAGATGCTGTCCCCCCTCCCACGGCCTACCTGGAAGATAACACCTTAATAATTTCCCTAATGTTTTCCTTCCCCCTCACCGCTACCATTACGACCGAGAATAAAGAGTGTCTTTTCAAAAAGGATTTCCCCGCCAACCACGATTTTTACATCAATCTAAAAGAAAACGGCATACACGAGGGGGATTATACGCTGAACATTTTCTATCAATACAATTGGTGGAGAGGAGAATTCACATTTGGAACGAAAAAGCCCACTCCTACAGCCGACGGTTCGATTGTGGAACAAGGATACGTTTATTATCGGGTAGATGGAACAAACGCAACCGTCACAGGCCTTATCAGAAACAAACTCGAGCCTGAACGATCTTATCCTGACGCCATCGTCATTCCCTCGCAGTTCACTTACTGGGGTGTGACGTATGATGTAAAGGGTATTGAAAATAAAGCGTTCAAGAACTGCACCTTCACCTCGGCAAAACTTCCGGAGTCCATTGAATTCATCGGCGATTCGGCTTTTGCCTACTGCACGAATCTTCAATCTGTCAACATACCCGAAAGGGTTACCGACATAGGAAGTAATGCCTTTGAACATTGCTCGGCCCTATCTTCTGTAACTATTCCTGAAGGAATTACTACCATAAAAGCCGGCACTTTCCTCTATTGCAGTCGCCTCACCTCAGTCACTTTACCGACCACGCTGGAAACCATTGAAGAAAAAGCGTTCAGGTATTGTCGTTCCTTACCTTCTATTGTTATTCCCGAGGGCGTTACCTTTATTGCAAGTCATGCTTTTGAGAATTGCTTAAACCTAAAGTCCATTGAACTACCAAGTAGTATTCATACCATTGAAGCCAGGTGTTTCTTCCAATGTCTTTCTCTGACAGATATTGTGATTCCCGAAGGAGTCGAAGAAATAATGCCTCAGGCTTTTAGATATTGTGTCAGACTGTCGTCTATCAGTCTTCCAGAAAGTCTCACGCGAATTGACAAAAGAGCCTTTGAAAAAATCTCCGATGCTGCCCATATCTACTGTCATGCAAAAAAACCGTGCGAGATTTTTGCAACGACCTTCAGCCACTACAAATATATTCTGCATGGCCCCGTGGGTTGTAAGGAGATGTACCAAAATGACAACCTCTGGGGCAACTTCCTCGTGATTGTAGAGGATATCCGCTTAGGCACGCTCTACGACGTTACAGGCTTTGAGCCTGTCGAGCTGAGCGACGATGCTGTTGAATCGCCTGCCTACGACCTTACAGGCCGTCCAGCCGACATCACGCAAAAAGGCATCTACATCGTTAACGGGAAGAAAGTGCTAGTAAAATGATACGACAATGAACAAAATATGAACCGTTTTCTTAAAGCTTACTTTTTCAACTCGATGCATCTATAAACCGATTTTTTTAAGCTTACTTTTTTTCGATATGATGCATCTTTGTGCCCCGTTGCTTGTGAAAGTAGTGGGGCACATTATGTAAAATTCTCCTTACCTTTCACAAACTGCCCTTAATGAACGTTTCGAAGGCATCTCTGAAGAAAAAGCAGGAGAATGACAACGCTTTTTCAAAAAACCCCCATTTCATCGGGGTTTTTCCCGATTTTTGCGCCAACGCAAGCTGTGTTTTTGAGCCTGTTTCCATTCGATTTTTCCTCCCAAACGTAAAATGTCACGTTTTTGTCACGCAATAAATTTGGAGGCGACTGCGATTATACCTATTTTTGCACCACGAAATAAAAAAAAGACAGAATTATGAAAAAGTTATGTGTTTTAATTGGAATCCTGTTTTGTGCAACGTCACTCTTCGGACAAAACAAACAGGAAGTGGTCCATCTGAAGAACGGCTCCATCGTGAAGGGAACCGTTGTAGGCGAGGTGACAGACTCCATTGCCTTGCAGACTGCCGACGGCTCGCTGTTCATCTTCGCAACGAGCGAAGTTGCCGAGCGGACGAAGGAGACGGCAACCTCTTTGGCTCACTCCGTTAACCGTCCGAGCGTGGTGCAGAAACCTCTGCCTCTGCAGGCTGACGGAGGGGTGCAGTATGTTTACATTCAGCCCGAAAAGTCGCCTGCGCTGGCAGGAATCCTCTCCTATCTCTTCCCAGGCGCAGGGCAGTTCTACTACGGCAACGATCATCTTGGTTGGACAGACCTTACCGAGCACGTGGCTTGCCTTGTGCTGGTGGAGGGAGGCAGACAACTCTACAACTACACCGCAGAAAGCAACGAAGAGGCCGCCCTTGTGGGATTGGGCATGTTTGTTGTTGGTAGTGTGTGGGGTGTTGTCAATCAGATTTGCTCCATTGTGGATGCCGTGAAGGGCACGAAAGCTTACAACCGCGAAAACGGCTACGCCATGTACAACGTGGGAGGCGGAGTCTCTGTCGGTGCCCGTCCGCAACTAACGTATGAACATCCCGAATACGCCTTGCACATGCCCAATTCGCTGAATGCCGGCATGAGCTTCCGCATAGCATTCTGATAGGATATGTTTTTCCTCATAATTCTCAACTAATGAAAAAGCTAAGCGTCTTAATTGGAATCCTGTTTTGTGCCACGTCACTCTTTGGACAAAACACCAATGAGGAGGGGCTGACGCTAAGGGAGCAGATTGCTCGTTCGCAGACCATGCAGGCCGAAGCCGTGAAAAGCAAAAAATCGCCTGCTGATGCAGGTGTTTTGTCGTTCCTGCTTCCAGGTTTAGGGCAGTTTTACAATGGTAGAGTTAAGGATGGCTTGATTGACCTTGGCGGAGAAGTCGTAACACTCGGAATGATGTACTATGCTTATAAGCAAAGACCTAATTTTCAGGGTGACGCCCATCAGCAGAACGCTGCGCGCCTGTTCTGCTTAGCTTACGGACTAAACCTTCTAAACGGCATCTGCTCCATTGTGGATGCCGTGAAAGGGGCAAAGCGGATAAACCTTGAGAACGGCTATGCTGTGTACGACGTGGGAAACGGCATCTCCATTGGAGCTTCTCCTTCGCTTTGCTACGAACAGCCTGAGTATGCGCTACAAGCGCCAGCAACGCTGAATGCCGGCATGAGCTTCCGCATAGCGTTCTGATAAGAAAAGAAAAGGGAATAAATTCGCAGCCCAAGCAACGGTTTATAAACACGGGCGCTGTTTATATAAACAGGGGCCGCGTTTATATAAACAGGGGCGCTGTTTATAAACATCGCACTACGTGCAGAAATTGCCGTCAAACATCGGAACACTCTTCATAGAAAAAAAGATAAATTACTACATTACTACACTAACAGCCCTATTCTGCTGGTACATAAACTGTTGAGTGATGAGGATAGACAAATTACTACACGATTACTACATTTTACTACACAAAAAAGGGGCGCTTCGCAGCGACCCTTTTCTTAGAATCTTAACCTAAACTTGTAATGTCTTCAACATTTACGGCGCAAAGTTTATATTTTTTTGTGAATTATCAATCACCCTCACATGGATTTTAAGAAAGTTTTTATAAAGTTTAAGATTTTTTAGCCAAAATCGTTGCACAAGAAAAGAAAAGACGCACTTTTTTCGCTGAAATTCGAACGAAATACGTAATTTTGCAGACCGAAAACAAGACGGCATGAAGAAACTGTTTATAGAGACTTACGGCTGCCAGATGAACGTGGCAGACAGCGAGGTTGTGGCCTCCATCATGCAGATGGCAGGCTACGAGGTGTGCGACAAGCTGGAGGAGGCCGACGCGGTGTTCCTCAACACGTGTTCCATACGCGACAACGCCGAACAGCGGATTTGGGGCAGACTGGAGAACCTGAACGCCCTGCGAAAGCAGAAGAAAGGCCTTCTCATCGGGGTTCTGGGCTGTATGGCCGAGCGCGTGAAGGACGACTTGATAGCCAATCATCACGTCAACCTTGTGGCAGGGCCCGACGCCTACCTTGATCTTCCCAACCTGATTGCTCAGGCAGAGGTGAACGGCACAGCCATCAACACACAGCTCTCTACGACGGAAACCTACCGCGACGTCATCCCTGCACGCATCTGCACGGGACACGTCTCGGGCTATGTCTCCATCATGCGCGGCTGTAATAATTTCTGCCATTACTGCATCGTGCCCTACACCCGCGGACGTGAGCGCAGCCGCGACGTCGAAAGCATCCTGAAAGAGGTGAAAGACCTGCAGGCCAAGGGTTTCAAGGAGGTGACGCTACTGGGGCAGAATGTGAACAGCTACCGCTATTTTGTGGGCCAACAAGTCAACGGGTCAACAAGTCAACAAGTGGAATCGGACTGCATACAACGTGTTGACTCGTTGACTTGTGGACATGTTGACTTTCCCATGCTGCTGCGGATGGTAGCGGAGGCTGTGCCCGACATGCGCATCCGCTTCACCACCAGCCATCCGAAGGACATGAGCGACGAGACGCTACACGTCATAGCCGACGTGCCCAACGTCTGCAAGCACATCCACCTGCCTGTGCAGAGCGGCAGCTCGCGCATCTTGAAGCTGATGAACCGCAAATACACCCGTGAGTGGTATATGGAGCGGGTGGAGGCCATCCGTCGCATCATCCCCGACTGCGGGCTGAGTACCGACATCTTCTGCGGCTACCACTCCGAAACAGAGGAGGACCATCAGGAGACGCTCTCGCTGATGAAGCTTTGTGCTTTTGATTCTGCTTTCATGTTCAAATACTCCGAGCGCCCAGGAACCTACGCCAGCCGTCACCTGCCCGACGACATCCCCGAAGAGGTCAAGCTGCGACGCCTGAACGAGATTATCGCCCTGCAAAACGAGCTCTCTGCCGAAAGCAACCGCCACGATGTGGGAAAAACCTTCCAGGTGCTGGTGGAGGGCTACTCGAAACGCTCACGTGAGCAGCTCTGCGGGCGGACGGAACAGAACAAGATGGTGGTGTTCAACAAGGGCACGCATCACATCGGCGATTTCGTCAACGTCTGCATCAACGGCAGCAGCTCAGCCACGCTGTTGGGCGAAGAAGTGTGATTTATGCAAATAAATTTGCATTTTCGCTTGCTTTGCATTACTTTTGCACCCGATTATGGGGAAAAAGAAGAAAAAACATATCATCGACGTGCAGTTCATCACGGCCTGCATCAGTACCTCGCTGGTGTTGCTGCTGCTGGGGACTGTGGCTTTTTTCATGCTGACGGCAAACAGTCTGTCGGTTTATGTGCGTGAAAACCTTGAGCTTTCGGCGCTCATTCACGACGGAACAGCTCCGTCGGATGTGGACAAACTGGTGAAGCGCATCAGCGCCAAGCCCTACGCCAAAGAGGTGAACTTCATCTCAAAGGACGACGTGCTCAAGCAGGAGACAACACTTATGGGCGTGGACCCGACGGAGTTCCTCGGATTCAACCCCTATACCGCCTCGCTGGAAATCCGCCTGAAGGCCGACTATGCCAATGCTGACAGCCTGCAATGGATAGGCGAGAGCCTGCGGCACGAGGCGTGTATCTCGGACATCAGCTATCCCCATGAACTGGTGAACAACCTCAACGGAAACATCCGCAAAATCAGCTTGGTACTCCTTGTGCTCGCTCTGGCGCTACTGCTCATCTCCTTTGCCCTCATCAACAACACCATCAAGCTGACCATCTATTCACAACGCTTCCTGCTTCACACCATGAAGCTGGTTGGAGCAGGTTGGGGATTCATCCGTCGTCCGTTCATGGTGAGGAATTTCTGGATTGGTTTAGCATCGGGGCTGTTGGCGCTGGCGATGTTGGCAGCAGGTGGGTATTTTCTGGTTCGTTACGAGCCCCGCGTGATGGAGCTGGTAGAGCCCAAATCCATAGCGATTGTGGCGGGAGGCGTCGTATTGTTTGGCATCCTCATCACAATGACGTGCGCGCATATCTCCATCAACCGTTTCCTCCGCATGAAAGCAGGAGACTTGTATTATATTTAATAGGTTAGCGGTTTGTGGTTGACGGTTAGAGATAATTATAATTGGAAATAAGAGATATTACGATATGAAAAAGAATTTCACGTTAGAGAAAATCAACTACATCCTGATGGCTGTCGCTGTGATTGTTATCATCTTTGGTTTCGCCCTGATGACTGGCGCCAGCTCTTCGGAAACAGCCTTCGACCCCGCTATTTTCAACGCCCGACGCATTAAGGTGGCCCCCGTCATTTGCTTCATCGGGTTTGTATTTATGATTTTCGCCATCATGTACCGTCCGAAGGGAAAAGGCGACGGACAAGAGGTTAAACCCTAATCCTGTCAGAAGATGAGTTGGTTAGAAGCTTTGATACTTGGTCTCGTACAGGGACTTACGGAATATCTGCCCATTAGCAGCAGCGGGCATCTGGCAATCGGCTCTGCCTTGTTTGGCGTGAACGGCGAAGATAACTTGGCCTTTACCGTAGCGGTACACGTGGCAACGGTGCTCAGCACTATCGTCATCCTTTGGCGCGAGATTGTGTGGATTTTCCAAGACCTTTTCAAAGGAAAATGGAACGAGGGCACGCGCTACATTGTGAACATCCTCATCTCAATGATTCCAGTAGCCATCGTGGGCTTTTTCTTCAAGGACAAGGTAGAGGCTATCTTCGGCTCGGGCCTGCTGGTGGTGGGTTGTTGCCTGCTGGTGACGGCGGCCCTGCTGGCGTTCTCGTACTTTGCCAAGCCGCGTCAGCGTGAGCATATCTCGCCCTTCCATGCCTTCGTCATCGGTATTGCCCAGGCGTTGGCTGTACTGCCGGGATTGTCGCGCTCAGGCTCCACCATCGCTACGGGACTGCTGCTGGGTAACAAAAAGGAGAAACTGGCTCAGTTCTCGTTCCTGATGGTTATTCCCCCTATTCTGGGCGAAGCGCTGCTCGATGTGAAGGATATGGTTACAGAAGGAGCAGAAGCCACTTTGGGCGGAAACATTTCCCTTGGCGTACTCGCTGTGGGATTTATTGCCGCCTTCCTGGCTGGCTGTGCTGCCTGCAAATGGATGATTAACATTGTGCGCCGAGGCAAACTCATCTGGTTTGCCCTCTACTGCGCCATCGTCGGCTTGGCTACCATTATCTTCTCACAATTAGCAGCCTAAAAGCTCTTTTATATTCATGGACTTCCAGAACGGCGAAATACTCTTCATTGACAAGCCCTACCGCTTCACTTCGTTCGACGTGGTGAACAAGGTTCGGTGGCAGCTGTGCCGTGCGCTGGGAGTAAAAAAACTGAAAGTCGGTCATGCCGGCACACTCGACCCACTGGCTACGGGTGTGATGATTGTCTGCACGGGCCGCGCCACAAAGCGCATCGAGGAGTTCCAGGCAACCACGAAAGAATATGTTACCACGTTGCGCCTGGGTGCCACGACACCTTCGTACGACTTAGAAAAACCCATTGATGCCTACTATCCTACGGAGCATATCACCCGCCCCATGTTGGAGGATGTGCTGAAGCGTTTCGTGGGTACCATCGAGCAGATTCCCCCTTCATTCTCAGCCTGCAAAGTGGGCGGTGTGCGCGCCTACGATATGGCCCGGAAAGGGAAAGAGGTGGAGCTGAAGCCCAAGACCCTCGTCATCGACGAAATAGAGCTGCTTGACTGTACGCTCCCCGACATCACCATTCGCGTCGTCTGCAGCAAAGGAACCTACATCCGCGCCCTTGCCCGCGACATTGGCGAGGCACTTGGCAGCGGTGCTCACCTGACAGCCCTCTGCCGTACCCGAGTGGGCGACATCAAAGTGGACGACTGTATCGTCCTCGATGATTTCCCCCGCTGGCTTACAGAGAAAATAAATCTTAATTCCTAATTATACTATGAAGCTTTCCCAATTCAAGTTCAAACTGCCAGAAGATCACATCGCAACCGAACCCACTTACCATCGCGATGAGTCGAGGCTGATGGTTGTGCACCGCGACAGCGGCGAAATTGAGCACCTTCAGTTCAAAAACATCATTGATTTCTTCGATGAAAACGACGCTTTTCTATTTAACGACACGCAAGTATTCCCTGCCCGCCTGTATGGTAACAAGGAGAAGACGGGAGCCCGCATCGAAGTGTTTCTGCTCCGCGAGCTCAACTCCGACATGCGCTTGTGGGACGTCCTCGTTGACCCTGCCCGTAAAATCCGCATCGGCAACAAGCTTTATTTCGGCGAGGACAATTCGATGGTGGCCGAGGTTATCGACAATACCACCTCACGAGGCCGTACCCTTCGCTTTCTCTACGACGGCACGCACGATGAGTTCAAGCAACATCTCTATCAGCTAGGCGTCGCACCCCTGCCGCCGTATATCCATCGTCCCTCTACACCCGAGGACCTGGAACGTTTCCAGACCATCTATGCCACAAAGGAGGGAGCTGTCACCGCCCCGGGTGCAGGCCTCCATTTCAGTCGCGAGCTGATGAAGCGCATGGAAATCAAGGGCATCGAATACTCCTTCGTCACACTCCATATCGGACTTGGCAACTTCCGCAGCATCGATGTTGAAGACCTCACCAAGCATAAGATGGACAGCGAGCAGATGTTTGTGGGGCACGAAGCCTGCGACGTCGTCAACCGCGCAAAGGAATCCGGACACCGCATCTGCGCCATCGGCACCTCCGTCATCAAGGCAATGGAAACGGCTGTGGGCACCGACGGGCTGCTGAAGGAATACGAGGGTTGGACCAACAAGTTCATCTTCCCTCCCTACGACTTTACATTGCCCAACGCCCTCGTTACAAACTTCCACCTCCCCATGTCGCCCATGCTGATGATGGCTTGCGCTTTCGGCGGCTACGATGTTGTCATGAAGGCCTACGAACAAGCCGTAAAACAAGGCTACCGCTTCGGTGCCTACGGCGATGCCATGCTGATTTTATAGGCAAAGACAAAAATAAGCCTTGGCAAAGCCGAAAACAAGCAAATTGTCACATTTTTGTCACGCAAAAAGTTTGGAACGTAAGGGAAAGACGGTGTACTTTTGCCGAAAAATTGACAAAAGAAAACCTCATGAGCCCATTCAAGACCATCCGAAACCTCCTTGCAGCAGCGGCTACCCTGCCCCTGCTGCTTGTTGCTTGTACAGCCGGGAATACTGCTGAACGCCAGCTTTTGTCCTCACTTCAGACTGCCGAGGCGCTACTGGAAACAGACCCCCGCGCCGCTAGTGCCGTGTTGGACAGCCTCAATCTTCAATCCTCAGTTTTCAATCTTCAATCCAAAGACGCAGCCCTCTATGCCATCCTCCGAACGCAGGCTGACTACAAGTGTTTCGTTCCCCTAACCTCTGATTCACTCATCCGCACAGCCACGGACTATTACGGCGTTCCACGTCACCCTAACTACCATGCCGCTATGGCGTGGTACTCTCTTGGCTGTGTCCGAGCTGAGGAAGGGGATGACATCGGAGCCGTGGAGGTCTTTCTGACAGCGCAACCTCTTTTCCCCGACACCACCTCGCGCTACTATGCCCTCTGCTGCCAGAATCTTGGCCACCACTATGCCAATCGCGGCATGTTCAACGAAGCGCTCATTTCCTACCGTGCCTTCAACCGTTCGCCCTCCGTATCCGAGCGCGACACCCTCGTCAATAACTACCACATCGCGCGTGTCCTTATCAATAGAGGTGCAGCCGATGAGGCCGACACCCTTCTTCAGCGTCTCATCCGCCATCCTCATGCCGCAGCAGGACTGAAGCAGAAAGCCCACTTCGAAGCCGCCAAGCTCAACGCCTATCTGCGCGAGGACTATCCCGCCGCCAAAGCCCATGCCTACGCCTGCCTGCAGGGCAAGACGTTCGGTGCCGTCTATAGTGTGCTGGGCGACGCTTTCCTCGGCCTGGGGCAGAACGACTCCGCTGCCTCCTGCTTCCGCCTTGCCCTACAACAGGACGAAGAGCTCTTCACCCAAGCCAACATCTGCCGCAAGATGGCACCTCTCAGCCTTCAGTTAGGGCATCCCGACTCCGTAGCCTACTATATGGAGCGCTACACCCTGCTGGCCGACTCCGCCTGGCGGCAATGGAACGGCATCGAACTGGCCGAGGCTGGCGCACGTCATGAGCTGGAGATGCAGGCCCGCCATGAGAAGGCCCGCCGTCAGCAGCTCACGTCCATTCTGGTGGCGTCGTCCGTCTTTGTGCTGCTCATCATTGCCACCATATTCCTGCTGATAGACCGCTACAACAAGAACCGCCTCATCCGCCTCCAGCAACTGCTCTCGAAAGCACGTCTGGAAATCCTGCGGCAGAAGGAGAAGATGGAGAGCATGCAGTCCGTGTCCACCGAGGAACGCCACCAGCTCCTTGCCCTGCGCCGCCAGCAATGCACGCTCAGCCGTCAGGCATTCCTCCTCACCCCTTGGGCGAAACGGCTCAACGAGATGGAGGCCACAGGCCGCGAACTGACGCTGGAGCAGCACCGCGACCTTCGCGCCACGCTGGCCGACTGCTTTGCCGACATCATGGTCGATTTGAAGAACGAATGTCCCTCGCTCAACCTCGACGAAGTCTATTACTGCCTCTATTCCTATCTTGGCAAGAGCACAAACCTCATCGCCCTGTGCGAGCGCAGTAACTCCGCCGTGCTCCGCAAGCGCAAAAGCCGCATAAAGAGCAAGGTCAGCAACATCTGGTACGAGCTTTTCTTCAGCGCCTGACTGCCCCACGAAGCAATCAACCCGGAAAAGGCCTGATTGATTAAGTACATCTCAAAAATTCCCCATTTCATCGGAGTTTTTCCCGTTTTCTGCGCCAATGCGAACCGCGTTTTTTGAGCCTGTTTTCCCTCATCCTTCCCTCCCAAACGTAAAATGTCACGTTTTTGTCACGCAAAAAATTTGGAGGCGACTGCGAAAAGTGCCTATTTTTGCACCACGAAAACAAAAAACAGAATTATGAAAAGAGCGTCAGCGAATATTTTGTTTGCAACACTATTGTTATCTATGTTGTGCGGTTGTTCTGTTACCTATTATGCCAATGGCAGGAGCGGAATGCCTTGTGCCGATATCCCCGTGATAGAGCCATTCACGGAGATTGGCAGTTATAAGACCCGTTATTTTGAGCGTGAGCACGATGACTCTCTCACGGCCCTTGCTCATGAAGCGATGCTGGAAGTGATGGGAAGCGAAAAGGCTTGGGGGTTGGGCGAAGTGCTCGCTGTGTCTGACACAGCTGAATATGAGGCCATCCGTCAGGATGTTTATACTTTGCTGAAAAATGCAAACACCAAAAAGAAGAAAAGAGACTACATCGCTTTTGAGCCTGCAAAGAACAATCTGATAAAGGATGCGTCCCTGCCCGCCTCTCTGCTTGACTATATGAAGAGAAATCAACTGCCCTATGTGATGATCCTTCTGCAAAACGGCTTCGAAAGACATCCCGAACAAAAGAAAATAGGATATAAATGGTATAATGCAAAGAATTTTGAGGCAAACACGAACAATGGGAGTATTCTGGAAATGGAATGTCTTGTGGCCGATGCACTTCAGGATAGGATATACTTCTATAACATGTCTGGCCATCTTGACGATAAGCCAAGAGACAAAGAGGATATCCAGGCAGACTTGCATGACTTGTTGGGAGAGTATGTCCACAAGAATGCAGTTACCCAAAGGAATACGCCCAAGCGATACGTTTCCTATCATATTGGATATGGTAGAGCCTATTCCTCCGTCGTCGGCACTCGAGGATGGGATATCGACCCAGGTAACTTGAATTATGGAGCAGAGGCCCTATGGAGCATCTCAAAGTCACCCCTGTCAGCAGGCTTTACTATGGATTTGAACGATAATATTATCGCCCTCTCATACGAGGATGCTGTCAATCATTGGGGCACAAACAGAAAATATTTTTTGGGACCTTTGGTCGGGCTGAACAAGATTGTTGCAGACCGTCATCTGTTCTCATTCAACCTCGGAGCAGGACTTATGATAGACGACACATCCTATACGAGATACGATGTCAGCGCTGGGATGAAGAAAATGGGGTATGACTACAAATTCTATCTTGCTGAGAATGCTTCCGTCTCCTATTGCTATCGATTTAACAACAGGGAGGCCCTCGGGATAAAGGTACGAGCTTATACCTTCAACGACTGGCTCACGAAAAAAGAAGGGCCGAAGCCCTTCATGCCGCTGTGGAACGTATCGCTCTGCTGGACGGTTCTGGTTTTCTAAGGAATAAAACAAAAAAATATAAAAATGAAGAAAAGAGTCCTTTTTGTGGTAGTGGCATTATTAGCCTGCATCACCAGCGTGTCTGCCTACGACTTTGAGATAGATGGCATATATTATAATAAGGTAGATGACGAGAATGTAGCTGTAACACGAAGAGACACCTATGCCGCATATTTTGGCAAAGTAGTCATTCCCTCTTCTGTAGAATACGAGGGAAGGAAGTACACCGTCAACAGTATTGGAGACGCAGCTTTCATGATGTGCATGGATGTGACTGCTGTTACGTTGCCAAACAGTATTACACAAATAGGGACATTTGCTTTTTATGGATGTGGATTAACCTCTATCATTGTTCCAGACGGTGTTACGGATATAGCAGAGTTGACGTTCTATCAATGTTCAAATCTCGCTTCTGTTACCCTCCCAGAACGAATGACCAGCATAGGAAGAAGTGCTTTTTGTTTGTGCGGAAGTTTAAGAACCATAAACCTGCCTGACGGACTTACAGAAATAGCTAACACAACATTTGCAGAATGTTTATCTCTTGCTTCCATAACTATTCCTAACAGCGTAATAAGAATCGGTGATGGCGCTTTTCAGGGTTGCAAGAGTTTGTCTTCCATACTCATTCCAGAAGGAATTACGCATATTGGAGAATATGCATTCTCTTCTTGTTCGCGTTTAACTTCCGTAGTTATACCCGAAGGAATTACCTGTATCGAAAATGGAACATTCTCTAACTGTAGTCAATTAACGTCTGTAATAATCCCAGAAAGCGTGAGCAGTATTGGTGAAAATGCCTTTTCCAGTTGTACCAACTTGTCTTCTATCACTATTCCCACGAGGGTGACATCCATCGGCGACAAGGCGTTTACAGAATGTAGAAACTTAAAGGACTTCTTCATCCCCAAGAATGTCACCAGCATCGGTTATCGGGCTTTGCCAGACGTGTGGCTTGTGTCCGTTACCGTTGAAGAAGGGAATCTTGTTTACGACAGCCGTGACAATTGCAATGCGGTAATTGAAACGGCATCAAATACACTTCTTGTTGCAAGCAGGAGTACGTTTATCCCAGAAGGGGTAGAACATATCGGCAATGAGGCATTCAAGAGATATCCACTAACATCAATTGTTATTCCAAATAGTGTTATCACGATTGGAGATGAGGCCTTTATGCAATGTTCCTTTTTGTCATCATTCACTATGTCCGAAGGGACAAAAAGCATTGGCAATAGGGCTTTCGAGTATTGCTCCCGGCTAACATCCTTGACTATTCCAAATAGCGTCACAGAAATCGGAGATAATGCATTTAGCGAGAGTGGAATAAAAACGATTACACTTCCCCAAAAGATGTCGGGCATGGGAAACAGGGTTTTTTATGAGTGTGTTGACTTGGAGTCTGTTGCCATTCCTGAAGGAATAGTGATGATAGGGGATTATCTTTTTAAGAGTTGTGTAAATCTTGTTTCTGTCACAATTCCCGAGAGTGTTGCCAGTATTGGGTCCTTTGCCTTTCAAAATTGTTCTCAGTTGTCCTCAATCATCATTCCCAAAGGAGTAATCATTATTAAGTCCGATGCCTTCTTCGGCTGTTCTAAGCTATCAGACATTACTTGTCTGGCTACGACTCCGCCTATTCGGGACATGAGCGGTTTTGGAGAGTTTGCCACACAAGGAACGTTGCATGTCCCCTCTGGTTGCCGCGAGGCGTATGCTTCGGCAGAAGGCTGGAAGGATTTCAACATCATAGAGGATGCTGGTGCTATGGTGCCAGTAGTAAGAGGAGAAAGAACGTTAGACTCGAAAGAATACACCGATGATGCTGAATATAGCAACTGCTTCATCTTTTCCCTTCAAGACAGCGTGCTCTCCATCAACGGCTACTATGCTAGTAATCCACAGTATAAAACTAGGCTAAACTATGTCATCCGCGAACACGACATTTTTCTAAACTTACTCACAGATTTTGATGAGAAGCTACACGACGATATTGAATTGCAGCCTTTGGTGCTTGACGTTTCCATTGAGGGATGCACCGAGGACTACTATTACATCTATCTCTCCGGCTATTACGGAAAGACGGCAATCGTCGATGACTATACGCTGCACGAGACATCGTTCAAAGGCTATGGCGTACGGGGTTTCGTGCGTGAGAAGCCGCCCAAGACGGACATCTCTACAGGGCAGAAGGATCCGAAGGAGCAGGAAGACGTGGATGTCGTCTGCCGCGTGCGGGGCATCGTCGGAGGGGGCTATCAGCAACGTGTCCGCTCGAAAGAGGGCAACGTAATCAACCTCGAAGGAACCTACAATAGTCAAGTGGAAGGCAACGAAGATGTGGAAGCCACCACATCGCTGGGACAGCTGGAAGCAGGGGAATACAAGGTTGTGCTGAACGTGACGGACGCAGACGATGTGATGCCGCCCTTCTCGGCCACGCTGACGTTCCGCGTCGGAGGTACGGGCGTAGAGGTGATTTCCTACGACGGCGATTCGGACGTCATCTTCGACCTGCAAGGCAATCCTGCGGGCCATGCTGCGAAAGGTCTTTACATCGTTAATGGTGAAAAAGTTATTATTAAATAAAACCATCAAATACTTATTTTTATGAAAAGCTCTGCAAAAACTTTATTTCTCGCTATGGTCACCGTCATGTGCGGACTGAGCGTATTGACATCGTGCACGGCAGACATCTTCGACAACACGAAGAGTCTTATCATCGGAACGTGGGAACTGATAGAGGAAATCAGCATTCGTAGTAATGAAGGCAAGGCCGAAGACCCCCAAGTTAATAATATCTCTGGCTACACAATTACTTATACCTTCAACAAAGACAAAACCTGGACATTCGTTCGCGTTAACCCTCAAAATGAAACAGAGACCATTTTAGGCACCTACAAGATTGAAGGCGATCAATTATTCATGCTTTCCGCTGATGGGGAACTGACAGAGGATGATGTCTATACTATCGAAAGCATTGACAAGAAGAATTTGACACTTTCCCTTACTTGGACTGGAACGGCATTTGGCAAAAACTATAGCGACAAGCTTATTCTCCGTTTTATTAAGAAATAAGCTTCTAGATAAAAATGGATAATTGTTGTTTGTAAAGTTATGAAAAGAACAATTCTTACAACGGTTTTAGTGTTTTGTACCATTATCACCTTCGGACAAAACAAGCAGGAAGTAGTTCATCTGAAGAACGGCTCCGTCGTGAAGGGAACCGTAGTGGGTGAAGTGAGTGACTCTATCGCTGTGCAGAGTGCCGACGGGTCGCTGTTCATTTTTGCAACGAGCGAAATTGCCGAGCGGACGCAGGGGGCGGCAACCTCGCTGGCTCACTCCGTCAACCGTCCGAGCGAGGTGCAGAAGCCTATGCCTCTGCAGGCTGACGGTGGGGCGCAGTATGTCTATATCCAGCCCGAGAAGTCGCCTGCGCTGGCAGGAATCCTCTCCTATCTCTTCCCAGGAGCCGGACAGTTCTACTACGGCAACTCCCGGTTAGGGTGGACGGATTTGGCCGAGCACGCGACGTGTCTCGTGCTGATGGAAGGTGGGCAGCTGCTCTACAACAACTATGCAGAAAACAATGCGGAGGTGGCAATGACGGGGTCGAGAATGTATCTCGTCGGCCTTATATGGGGAGCTGTCAACCAGATATGTTCCATCGTGGACGCCGTGAAGGGCACGAAAGCCTACAACCGCGAGAACGGCTACGCTATGTACAATGTGGGCGGCGGCGTATCCGTCGGCGCCCGCCCGCAGCTCTCGTATGAGCATCCCGAATACGCCATGCAAGTACCCAACTCGCTGAACGCCGGCATGAGCTTCCGCATCGCGTTCTGATAAACAAGGAAACCGGTTTTTCATTAGCTTACTTTTTCGATACGATGCATCTTTGCGCCCCGCTGCTCGCGACGAGTGGCGGGGCTTTTTTGGTAATAATGCATTAAATTTGCTTTTTCCTTTGCCTTGAACTATCTTTGCACGCTGAAATAAAACACGCAAGAAATGAATCACAAAAATAACACGAAAAAGGCTGCGCTCGCCCTGTTCTACCTTAGTTGTATCACGCTGGCATGTCCGGCTCAAGTGAACATCCAGCTACTGTATGACTGCGTTGAGACTCCTATCACCACCATTGAAACGTACAAAGGTGATAGGTGGGGCGACACATATTTTTTTATCGACCACTATTATTTCACCCACCAGTCTGACGGGCAAAGAAGCTGGACAGACGTGGAGAGCTATTATGAGTTTGAGCGTGGGCTGAACTTCTGGAAAAACACCCGTCTGCGCGACCTCTTTCTTCATTTGGAATTTGATTTTAACAGCATCGGTAATGGCAGCGGCATGACCTGCATTGGTGCCAGATATGCTTTCCATAACGCCGACTTCAGCCGCACGGCATCCGTTGCCCTCATGTATGACCATTTCATCGGCAGCGGTAGTGCCGATGTCCCTTTGAAGTTCACTGGCACGTGGAACGTAGGGCATCTGTTTGGATTGGGATGGCTTACCTTCAACGGATTCTTCGATGTGTGGGGCAACAGCACAGAGTACCTGACTGACCAGATGGAGATAGGCTATGCCCACTTCTCCGTCGTCTCACAGCCCCAGCTGTGGATGAATATGTCAGCCATAGGCGTACCCAACCTCAACCTTGGAGGCGAAGTAGTGCTCGGCTATAACCACCGAGGCACACACGGATTCTCATGCAAACCCTGCGTGGGCTTGAAATGGGTTTTCTAGAACAGGATTTATTACTTACCAAGTATCAGATTGTCAGGCGGACGTGAGCGTGAGCCTCAACGACGTTGATGGCATAGTCGCCGAGCTTCTCGCATTCGCTGATGATGTCCATGTAATGAACGCCCATCTGATAGTCGTACTTCTGTTCGCCCACATCGACGATGTTCATCTCCTTCAGGCGTGAGCGGTAGTTGTTGATTTCGTTCTCGATGTTAAGGCTTTCGACAGCCTCGACGCTTCCCGTGGTATCTTCGAGAAGGGCGCTCATCTGATTGAGGGCACGGTCACAGAGGGTAAACATGTGGTCGATGTGGCGGTACTGTTCGGGAGTGAAGTCCTCTGACGATTGGAACTTGCGGTTGACGGCACGGGCCATATTATAGCAGCTGTCGCCGATGCTCTCTATCTCAGAAATCTCACGCAGCATGCTGCGGATATCGAGTTTACTTTCGGCACTGAGGCGTCCCTCGGAAACCTTGTTGAGGTAGTTGGCTATCTCTATCTCCATATTGTCCGAGATGCCCTCGTATTTCTCAATACGCGAGAAGAGTTTCGTGAATTCGTCCTCGTCGGTCATATGGAGCAGCTGAGGTAAGAAATCGAACATACGCTGCACACGGCGGGCAAAAAGGTTTATTTCCTTGCGGGCTTCAAGCAGCGAGAGTTCGGCGGTGCTAAGCATACCAGCGGAGATGTAGCGCAGACGCGTGTCTTCGTCTTCCTCTTTGCCCTTGATGAGTTTGCAGACGATGCGCTCAAGCGGACGGATGAACCAGATGAGGATTAAGACATTGCAGAGGTTAAAGCAGGTGTGGAAGGCGCAAAGGGCATAGTTGACCATCGTGCTGTTGTGAGCGATGTCGGCCTCTGTCGTGGGAACATAGAGGGGGTCAAAGCCGACAAGCGAACAAACCATGTTGATGAACGGACGGAACACGCACAGAATCCACAAAACACCGAAGATATTAAAGATAAGGTGGGTGAGGGCGGCGCGGCGAGCCTGCGTAGTAGCGGAGAGGGCTGCCACATTAGCCGTGATGGTAGTACCGATGTTCTCGCCCATGACAAGGGCTATACCTTGATAGATAGGCATGACGCCCGACGAGCAGAGCAACATGGTGATGGCCATGATGGCTGCCGACGACTGCACGCACATGGTGAGCACTCCGCCAATGAGAAGGAAGAGCAAGGTAGTCCAGATGCTGTTGGGGTTGAAGGAGGAGAAGAAGTTTATTACGGCCTCATTGTGTGCCAAATCCATCTCGGCAGCATTCATACGTAGCGTGGAAAGAGCAAAAAAAAGGAAAGCAAAGCCAAAGAAGAACTCGCCGACAGACTTGCCCGTATTCTTTTTCTGGAAAAGGAGGATGATGCCTACGAAGAAGATGGGCCAGGCAAAACTGCTCATATCCACAGAAAAGCCGAAGAACGCCATCAGCCACGCCGTGACCGTAGTACCGATATTGGCACCCATGATAACGCTGATAGCTTGCGCTAACGTGAGCAGTCCCGCGTTGACAAAACTAACCGTAAGGACGGTAGTGGCTGTGGAAGACTGTACGGCAGCCGTCACAAATGTACCTGTGAGCAAGCCCGTGAAACGGTTGCGCGTCATTGCGCCCATGATGTTGCGCAGATGGCCGCCCGCCAGTTTCTGGAGCGACTCGCTCATCACCTTCATACCATACATCAGCAGGGCAAGACAGCCTAAAAGTTTTAAAAAGGATAAAACGGTCATGAATAATATTGGATTTAGAATGAGAAATTCAGAAATATGATTACCTTTGCGCTGCAAAAGTAGTAATTCTGAGCGAAAGAGCAAACAAATATGAAAAAAAACACATATAAACCTCTCGCAGAACTTACCGGCGTAACCACCGTCAGCGACTTTAACCGCAGGGTGGAAATGAACGACATCCACGACGTCATCAACGTGACGGAAGTGGTGCAAGCAAGACAGATAGCAGACATGGCCGACGAAATCCTTGAACGGGGCACCGTACGCGTAGTGCTCATTGCAGGGCCGTCATCGTCGGGAAAGACCACGTTCAGCAAGCGATTGTCCGTGCAGCTGATGGCCGTAGGTCTGAAACCTATCACACTCTCAACCGACGACTACTTTGTTCCACGCCACCTGACGCCAAAGGACGAGGAGGGCAACTACGACTTTGAGTCGCTCTATGCCGTCGAACTTGAGCTGTTCAACGAACAACTGAAAGCACTCACAGCGGGTGAAGAGGTTAAACTGCCTCGATTCAACTTCGAAACAGGACTACGTGAGTGGCGTAGCAACTCATTGACATGTAGCCCTGATACAGTTCTCATCATCGAGGGTATCCACGCCCTGAACCCCCTACTGACAGAGAGGGTGGAGAAGGATGCCAAATACAAAATCTTCTGTTCCGTGCTAAGCGATGTACTGCTTGATGAGCAGCGGTCCATCCCCACAACCGAAAACCGCCTGCTGCGCCGCATCCTCCGCGACAGCCAATATCGGGGATTTCCTGCTGCTGAAACTATCCGTCTCTGGCCTTCCGTCCGTCGCGGCGAGGAGAAATGGATTACACCGTTTATCGGAGAGGCAGACGTGCTGTTCGACTCATCGTTCCTCTACGAGCTGGCCGTCATGAAGAACAAGCTAAAGCCCATTCTGCAAGAAGTACACAAGACGTCAGCTGAATACGACACGGCACAACGGCTCCTCGGATACATCGATTTCTTCAAGGCCATCCCCGACAAGGCCATCCCGCCGACATCGCTGCTGCGTGAGTTCTTTGGCGGCAGCAGTTATCATTATTGAAATTGAAAACAGATGTCAGACTTTGATAATAAACAGATAGAACAGCAGCAGGAGTTGCAGACGCAACAGCAACGGCTGTCGGCACAGCAGATGCTGGTGGTAAACCTGCTGCAGCTCTCCACGCAGGAAATGGAGGACCGCGTTCGCGCCGAAATCCTTGACAATCCTGCCCTTGAAGAGGGTCCAACCGATGACAACCTTGCGGATGATATCGCTGACGACTCCGTTGATGACGACACAACCGACGAACTTGCAGGCGACTCGATGGGTACGGCTGCCGACACAGACATGGAGTTCGACGACGACAATGACAACTCGTCCGACTACCAATCAGGCAGCGAGACCACCCCTCGCGAAGAGATTCCCGTTGATGCGGGCGTCTCGTTCTTCGACCTTCTGAAAGAACAGCTTGGCGAACAGCCGCTCACGGATAAAGAGCAGGCTATCGGGCTTTTCCTGATAGGCTCGCTCGACGACGACGGATGGTTACGGAAAAGCATTCATGAGATAGTGGAAGTGCTGGCTTTCAAGGCTGACATCGACACCACAGCAGACGAGGTGGAACACGTGCTGCACGTCATCCAGCAGTTCGACCCCGCAGGTGTTGGCGCCCGTAACCTTCAGGAATGCCTGCAGCTCCAACTCGACCGCAGAGAGGGACAGCCAGTAGCACGACGAATTCTCACGGAGTGCTTCGACGACTTTGCCGCCAAGCGCTGGGACCGCATCCCTGACGCCCTCGGCATCAGCAAGGACGAGGCGGAAAAAGCGCTCGCTGAACTCACTCGCCTGAATCCTCACCCAGGTAGCGCCTTAAGTGAAATGGTTGGCAAGGGTATGCAGCAGCTCGTGCCCGACTTCCTCATGGAAACGGAGGGCGATGAATCTGTGCCTGTGCTCAACAACGGCGGGCTGCCTACCCTCCACGTCAGTAACGAGTTTCGTGCCATGCTTGCCGAACAGTCCAAAAACGGCACGCCAGCCCAGCGCGAAGCCGCCCGATTCCTGCAACAGAAGATTGACAGCGCCCAAGGATTCATCCAAGCCGTGCGGCAGCGGGAGCAGACGCTCAACGCCGTCATGCGCGCCATCGTCTCCATTCAAAAAGAGTTCTTCCAAACAGGCGACGAAGAGCAGCTGAAACCCATGATACTGCAAGACGTGGAGACGGTGTCGGGCTACGACATCTCCACCATTTCCCGCATCAGCAACACCAAGTATGTGCAGACGCGCTTCGGCATCTACCCGCTCAAGTACTTCTTCTCCAACAAACGGGTGAAAGTGGGTGGCGACAGCGACGGCACATACATCAACGTCAACGACGTGCTGAAAGAGCTGAAAAGCCTCATCGACAGCGAAAACAAATCCGACCCGCTTACCGACGACAAACTCGCCAGTCTACTGACGGAGAAGGGCTTCAACGTTGCCCGTCGTACCGTAGCCAAGTACCGCGAGATGCTTTCCATCCCTATCGCGAAAATGAGAAGAAGATAAAGTGCAAATCGAAAAAACGTAAATAAATATGAAACCTATTGTCAGCATCATCATGGGCAGCACGAGCGACCTGCCCGTTATGGAAAAAGCCGCAACGTTCCTCAACGACATGCACGTGCCGTTTGAGATTAACGCCCTCAGCGCTCATCGTACCCCCGAAGCCGTCACAGAGTTCTCCAACAACGCCGCAGGACGTGGCATCAAGGTCATCATCGCTGCTGCAGGCATGGCGGCGCACCTTGCAGGAGTCATTGCCGCACAGACAACCCTGCCCGTCATCGGCGTACCCATCAAGAGCACGCTCGAAGGCATGGACGCCCTGCTTGCTATGGTGCAGATGCCCCCAGGCATACCCGTAGCCACCGTAGGCATCAACGGAGCGCAGAACGCAGCCATCCTTGCCGTGCAGGTGCTTGCTCTTAGTGACAAAGACTTAGCGGCTCGCCTTGCCGACTACAAGGAGGGGCTGAAGCGAAAAATCGAGAAGGCCAACGCCGACCTCGCCGAGGTGAAATACGAATTCAAATGCAACTAAACTAACACAGCACCTATGGCCCTTCCCTATTATCAACGGCGGAAGACAACGGTTGTCCATATCGGCGACACGCCGCTGGGCGGAGACTACCCCATCCGCGTGCAGAGCATGACCACCACGCCTACCGACGACACCACCGCCTGTGTAGCCCAGGCAAAGCGCATCATCGAAGCGGGTGGCGAATACGTGAGGCTCACCACGCAGGGCATTCGCGAGGCGGAGAACCTGCGCAACATCCGTGCTGCGTTACGGGCTGAGGGTATTGCAACGCCGCTTGTGGCTGATGTGCATTTCAATCCCCGCGTGGCTGACGTAGCTGCACAGATCGTGGAGAAGGTGCGCATCAACCCTGGCAACTATGTGGACACGGCGCGCACGTTCAAGAAACTGGAATACACAGACGAGGAATATGCCGCTGAAGTAGCAAAGATTCGCACCCGTTTGGTGCCTTTCCTGCAAATCTGCAAGGAGCACGGCACAGCCATCCGCATCGGCGTCAACCACGGCAGCCTGTCAGACCGCATCATGAGCCGTTATGGCGATACGCCCGAAGGCATGGTGGAGTCGTGCATGGAGTTCCTGCGCGTATGCGTTGAGGAAAGGTTTACAGACGTAGTGCTCAGCATCAAGGCCTCAAATACGGTGGTGATGGTGCGCACGGTACGTCTGCTGGTTCAGCGGATGGAGAGCGAGGGCATGGCATTCCCTCTCCACCTCGGCGTGACGGAAGCCGGCGAAGGGGAGGACGGACGCATCAGGAGTGCCGTAGGCATCGGGGCTTTATTGGGCGAAGGTTTGGGCGATACCATCCGCGTTTCGCTATCGGAGGAGCCCGAACGGGAGATTCCCGTTGCCCGAAAGCTGGTTGACTATGCTGCGGAAAGCGCCCGCGTGCGAGCGTTGGCGAAGGAGAACATCCGCGACGGAGTGCTGACGCTTTGCTACGACGAGCCTCTGCTTGAAGACTTCCAGCTCCATGCCGCCATGGATGCTGGGGCGTTGCTTATCGACGGATTGGCGCACGACCTGGTGCTTGTGAATCCCCACATGAGCGAGCCGCAGATCAAAGACACGCAGGATGCCATCCTGCAGGCAGCCCGAGTGCGGTTTACGCGGACAGAGTATATCTCTTGCCCAGGCTGCGGACGGACACTCTATGACCTTCAGACCACCATCGCGCGCATCAAGGCTGCAACGGCGCACCTGGGAGGCGGAGTGAAGATTGCCATCATGGGCTGCATCGTGAACGGCCCAGGCGAGATGGCTGATGCCGACTACGGCTACGTGGGTGCGGCCCGAGGCAAGGTGAGCCTCTATCGAGGCAAGGAGTGCGTGGAGAAGAACATCCCCGAGGACGAAGCCGTTGATAAACTGCTGAAACTGATAGAAGGAGAATCGAAAGAATCGAATTGATTTATGGCAACTGCGTTGTATATCATTGCTATCGTGCTGGCTATTGTGGGGCTGGTAGGCTCTGTTGTGCCCGTGCTGCCCGGCCCGACGCTTTCGTGGATAGGCTGGCTGCTGCTTCTGTTAGTGCCAGGGGGCACGTCAGGCGTAACGCTCACGAGCGTCATCGTATGGGGCGTAGTGTTATTACTTGTCAGCCTCTTGGATTATTTTGGCAGCACATGGCTCACAAGCCGCTTGGGCGGCAGCAAATGGGGCACGCGTGGCTGCTTCATTGGAATGATGATAGGGATGTTCTGCTTTCCGCCTGCCGGACTTATCGTAGGCCCGTTCATCGGAGCATTCGTAGGCGAACTGATTGGCAACGCCTCCACGGGCAAGGCGCTGAAGGTAGCCTTTGCCTCGTTCCTCGGATTCCTCCTTACAACGGGACTGAAGCTTATCTACAGCGGCGTGCTGCTCTTTTTCATTGCACGCGCAGCAATTAGAGCCCTATAAAGGAAACGGGCATCTCGCCCAGACGATACATCTATTAAACTGTACGGCAGTAAATAAAGATTGCTGCGTTGCTTGCAAATTTAGCATTACGTTTGATGATTTCTTTACAATCCAATTGGGTTTTAATTAAAACTCAGCTGGGTTGTAATAAAAACTCAATTAGGTTTTAATTAAGACTCAATTGGGTTTTAAGAAAAAGGAAAGCAAAACAGGGTGTTTTTCATTGGGAATAGGGGGAGTCTTCCAAAGAGGTAAAGAAGATGTGCTGCGCGCACGGCTGACACTATCTTTAATCCCCTTACGGGGCTTTTAAGTAAGCTGCAATTCGGAAAATTGCAAATAAATTTGCATCTTATCTCGCCTTGCACTATCTTTAATCCCCTTACGGGGCTTTTAAGTAAGCTTCGCCTCAGAAAAACTCAAATAAATTTGGTTTTTCATTCGGCTTGCATTACTTTTGCCAGCGAAACCAATAAAAAACGTATAACACTATGAAGAAATTTGCTATTGCAATCATTGCGGCTTTGGCCTTCAGCGCCATCATGCCCGCTCACGCACAATTCGCCCTCGGCATTAAGGGCGGCGTGAACCTCGTCAGCAACGACGTCACGGGGCTCACCACAATGAAAAAGGAAGACTTCCTGAACAAGGATTCGTACACGGGCTTCTTCATCGGCCCGAAGGCAGAAGTGGATATCCCCTTTGCAGGTCTCGGCCTGGAGGTTGCAGCCCTCTATAGCCAGAAGGGCATGGCCATCAGCACCGACGAGACGTACAAGCTCAACAGCGTCCTCATCCCCGTCAACGTCCGCTTGGGCTTCGGGCTGGGCAACCTCCTCAAAATCTTCATCGCTGGAGGTCCTGAGTTTGACTTCAACATCGGCGACAACCTCAACTTCGTTACAGGCAGCCAGGAAGAAGGCATCGTAGCCTATGCCGTCAACAAGAGCGCCCTCAGCGTCAACGTCGGCGTGGGCGCCACCGTGCTGAAGCACCTTCAGCTGGGTGTGAACTACAACATCCCCTGGGGCAACACAGCCGAAGTCGTAGCCTTCAGCAAGGGTGAGATTCAGGAGATTGAGGCCAAGGAAGGCCAGGTGAGCACATCAAAGACTCTCCTTGAACAATACGAAGAGCTGAGGACGAAGTACGACGCAGCCCACGCAAGCGCCAACAAGACCGTTGACGACATCACCGCCAAGGTGAAGGCTGGCACCCTGCAGCTCAGCGTGGCATACTTGTTCTAACACACTCGGAGTATCACTCCGATACCAGCTGACTCTCCGATGACCCTCGTTGACGTCCTACTTCCCCTCCCACTGGAGGGGAAGTTTACCTATTCCTTGGCTCCCAGCCTTACGGCAGACGTCAGGATAGGCAGCCGTGTGGTGGTGCCCTTAGGAGCAAAGCGCCATTACACGGGCATCGTCACACGCATTCATTCCGACTTGCCAGCGAGCGGTATTCAGCTGAAAGAGGTAAAAGAGGTTTCAGACCCAGAGCCCATTATCCTGCCCACGCAGATTGCCCTGTGGCAATGGATTGCCGACTACTACCTCTGCACCGAGGGCGAGGTGCTGAAGGCTGCCCTTCCCTCGGGTTTCAAGATTGAGAGCGACACCCTGCGCACTACTTACCGCCCGCTGACAGAACAGCGCATCCGCCTGAGCGCTTCTTTTCAAGGAGCGGAGCACGAAGGCGCCCTCAACGAAGCCTGCAACAGCCTGAAACGCGCCCCCAAGCAACAACAACTTCTCCTTCGCTTTCTTGAATACGCCAACTATGCTGAGGGCGAGTGCCAGAACGAAGTCACGCGCCACGCGCTCCTCCTGCAATCGGGGCTCTCTGCCGACATCCTTCATGGGCTTCTTGCCAAAGGGATTCTTGAAACCTACGATGCCGAAGTGAGCCGTCTGGCTGTCGACAGCGAAGCACCTTGCCACGCCGCTACTGCCCTCACCCCAGCGCAGGAGCGTTGCCGCACAGAGATTCACGACGCTTGGCAGACACACGACGTCTGCCTCCTGCATGGCGTCACCTCCTCAGGCAAAACGGAAATCTATATCCACCTTATCGAAGAAGCCATCCGTCAAGGGCGTCAGGTGCTCTACCTGATGCCTGAGATAGCCCTCACCACGCACATGGAGAACCGTCTGCGCCGTGTGTTCGGCAGCAGGCTGGGGGTTTACCACTCCCGTTTCTCCGATGCCGAGCGCGTCGAGATTTGGAAGAAGCAGCTCTCCGACGAGCCCTACGACGTCATCCTCGGCGTCCGCTCGTCCGTCTTTCTCCCCTTCAGCCGCCTGGGCCTCGTCATCGTCGACGAAGAGCACGAGAACACCTACAAGCAGCAAGACCCTGCGCCGCGCTATCATGCCCGCAACGTAGCCCTTGTCCTTGCAGCACAGCAGGGCGCCAAAACCCTCCTCGGCACAGCTACTCCCTCCTTCGAGAGCTACTATAATGCCTGCACGGACAAGTATGGGCTCGTCACCCTAAACGAGCGTTGGGGCGCCGTGCAGATGCCCGAGATAGAGATTGTCGACATCCGCGAGCTCTATCGCAAACGCCGTATGAGCGGCTCCTTCTCCCCTCGTCTGCTTGGCGCCATCCGCGATGCCCTTGCACGAGGCGAACAGGCTATCCTCTTCCAGAACCGGCGCGGCTATGCTCCCATGCTGGAGTGCCCCACCTGCGGATGGGTGCCCCGCTGCCAGCGTTGCGACGTCTCCCTCACTTACCACCGGCGTCTCGGGCAGCTTGTCTGCCACTACTGCGGTAATGCCTACCGCCTCCCCTTGGCGTGTCCTGCCTGTGGCGAACAGCGCCTGCGCTACATCGGCTTAGGCACAGAGCGCATCGAAGAGGAG